>Ga0068853_100002974_pt1 | contig 12917 bp, 12 predicted proteins | sample KBSCornC32_FD_65655 | JGI IMG/M metagenome (GOLD analysis project Ga0068853, IMG submission 65655) | Corn rhizosphere microbial communities from Kellogg Biological Station, Michigan, USA - KBS Corn C3-2 | ecosystem: Host-associated > Plants > Roots > Rhizosphere > Soil ... | reverse complement strand
TCGCCCAGGCTCTCGCGCACGCCAGCCTCGCGGCGAACAGCTGCCTTGCGCAGGATCGCGGCGCGCTGTCCGGCGCCTCCACTGCCGCGCTCGAACTGGCGCGGCTGCGCGACACGCCGGCCACGCTCGTCGAATCGGTTCAACGCACTGGCGTGCGCCACCGCCGCGTTACGGCAATCACGTCGCAACCCCGGCTCGCGCAGTTGGCCAACGATGTAGCCGATGCGCTGGATCCGCTCGATCGCAGTGGTTCGCATCGCGATGATGCCGGCCCGTCGGGCGGACACGCCAGGCGCACCGTCGGGTATGCCCGCCTGGTTGCCAAGCGTGGAGGCACATTGGCTGGGGCGGCTGCCAGCGTCCTCGACAGCCAGCGCAAATCATCGATCGCCGCGCAAATCGGTTTGCGTGGCGCCGTGCAACCGTGGATCGACGTCCCGATCGACTATCCGATCCGCGTCACCCGGGCGCCAGATGCGCAGGCCAGCGACCAGATGCGGCAGCTTGCGGACGCAAACCACCTCGGTGGCTTCGAGGTCGCGGTAACGGCCTGAGGATACGAGTACCGCGGCTCAGGCCTGCCTTTTTCAGGCCAGCCGTTCGCGGCGGCGCGCTGGCTACTCTTCCTCCTCGGGATCCCGGTATTCCTTCGGCAGGTGATGGGCGATGCCCTTGTGGCAGTCGATGCAGGTCTTGCCTTCGTCCTTCGCCGTCATGTGGCGCTTGTAGTTCGATTGTTTCTGTTTCTCGCTGCTCATCCCGTCGAAGCTGTGGCAGTTGCGGCACTCACGCGAATCGACCGACTTCATCTTGTTCCATTCGTTCGTCGCCAGTTCCATGCGCTTGGCTTCGAATTTTTCCGGCGTGTCGATCTCGCCGGTGATCTTGCCCCAGACTTCCATGCTCGCCTGGATCTTGCGCAGGATCTTGGGGCCCCATTCGTGCGGAACGTGGCAATCCGGACAGCCCGCGCGCACGCCGGTACGGTTCGAGTAATGGATCGTCTGCTTGTATTCCTGGTAGACCGTGTCGCGCATCTCGTGGCAGCTGATGCAAAACGGCATCGTGTTCGTCATCTCGAGTGCCGTGTGGAAGCCGCCCCAGAAAAGAATGCCGCCAACAAAACCCACGACCAGCAAGGTCAACAGCGACCATTTCGCGCTCGGCTTGCGCAGGAACCGCCAAATGCGCCGCAATGCCCCGGGGTTTTCTTTGCTCATGAAGGTCGCTCCGTTGGTTGGCTCGCGAATCGCGCGAAGACGCTGCCCTCAACGCCAAAAAATGCGGGACCGGTGATCCGGTCCCGCACCAGTCGTTGATAACGACGCCTCACTGGAAACTATAGCGATAGGCGATGAAGACCAGGTTGACATCGTAGTTCGGCGCCTGCTGATTGCTCGCCAGCATTCCGGTCGGGTTGTACCCGTACTGGAAGCCGTTGTAGAGGTAATCAGTTGCTTTGAGCTTCTGGTATTGATAGCCACCAAAGATGCTCGACTGGCGGTCCACGTGATACGCGCCTGTAATGCGGAACTCTTTGAGTTCGCTGCTGATGTTCGGCACTTCGCCCTGGTTGCTCAGGTTCGGCGCGATTCCCGGTCCGAGAATCGTCACGTACTTCGTCTTTGCCAGGTTGTACACAAGGTCTTCGCGAAACTCGAGTTTGCCGCCCATCAGTCCCTTCTGCCGGCCATCGAGGCCGACGGCGTTGCTGCGATCGGCAAGGTCGTTGCTCCACAACGTCGTCAACGGGGCAACCGCGTTGCGTCCGCTCGCGGTCAGCAGTTCGCGCGTCCGCTTCTGGTAGGTGAAATAGCCGCCGATCGTGTTGTCTTCGGTGAACCCGTAGTTCGCGTCGATGTTCGCGCTCTCGGTCTTGCCGTTCTGCACGCCGAGCGGTGAATCGAAGTAGTCGTCGTGCGTGTAGCGCCCGCTCAGCCCGAGCGAGAACTTCTGCGTCGCTTGCCAGTTGACGCCGGCCTTGACCAGGTTTTGCTCGCGTGACGCGGCGAAAAATGCGCGGTAACCGAAGTTTTCGAAACCGTCGGCCACGCTCTGCATCGGGTTGTAGAACGACGGATTGACGTCGGCTTCGCGCCGTCCCCAGGTGTAGCCCGCGTTGAAGTCGAAGTTGTCCCACGCCTTGATCCGGTAGGTGGCGCCGAGCCGGTTTTCGCGGTCCTTCGGAACCTGGACGCAGGAGGCGGTCGTGTAATACCCGGCATTGACCGACGACAGTTCGCCCTGCGCGTTGTTCGCCAGTTCGTTCCGGCACCAGCGCTCGACGTAGTCGTACTCGTAGCCGAAATGCAGCTTCTGGGTCGATGTGATGCGCCAGTCGCCGCCGGCATCAAACTGCTCCCGCTTCGTGCTGAGTGGCGTATTGACCGCGGTGCGTTCCTCGCCGCCGAGGTCGATGAAGTCGTAGCTGTACGATGCCGTCTTGTTGTCGCGCTCGTTGTACTTGGCCCCGGCGGCGAAGAGCCACGATGGATTCAATTGCCAGGACAGCTTCGCGTCGGCGTGCTTGACGTCGACCCTGCCGTCGAGCGAGCCAACCGGCAGCACCGGTGCCGTGTTCGGAGTCGTCGTATAGGTACCGTCATAGCTTTCATTCTGCTTGCTGTGCGCGTACGAGATGCCGCCGACCAGCTTGAGGCCCGGATTGAATATCCAGCCGCCACTGAGGTTGAACTGATGGAAGCTGTTGCTCGGCGGTGTGCTCAAAGTGCTGATCGGGAACGCCGCGCCTGGCGACGTGCCTGTCGGCGGCACTGGCGCAGCGCCGCTGCCCCCTGATACGAACGGGTTCGAAAATGAAACGCCGGCGAAGTCGTCGTGGAAAAGCGAGCCGAAGTAGCCGACCGTGACGAAAGCCTGTGTGTTGGCCCAGTTCAACGCAAAATTGAAAGTGTCGGTCTTGTATTCGGTCGGATTCATCAGGAAGGCGACGCGCTCGCCACCATAGTTGAAGCCGTGGGAACTGGTCAGGTTGAAGGCGTCGGTCGCGCCGGCGATCAGCTTGGCTCCGGATTGGTCGAGGCGCTTGTAGTCGAACTTGAAATTCCATTCCTTGTTGAACATGTAGCCGGCATTGAAACTCGTCGTGTCGCGTTCGCTGTAGACGTCTTCGCCGTGGTACTGCGACAACTGAGTTGGCGTCAGCGTTTGCGCGCCCTTGCTCGCGCTGGTGATCACCCCGTTGGCAGTCGTCGTCGTCGTGTTGATGACGCCGAAGCTCGGCAGCAGATTGAAGAAGTTGCTGCCTTGCGCGCCCTGGTACGGCGTCTGGTAGTTGTCGGTCGTGTAATGCCGCAGCTGGTCGAACCCGGCGCCGGCGCTCCACTGCCCCTGGTCGGTGACCTGGATGCCGAGGTTGCGCGACGTCGTGCCGAGATTGGTTCCGGTAGCCTCGACGCGGGTCGTGCCATCGCCCATCCCGTAGGCGCTGCCGCCTTTCACGCTGAAGTCCGCGAGTATGTAAGGCCCGGACTCGGACAGGCCGTTGTACTCGCCGAACTTCGTCGAGCTCTGATCGGTTGCCAGGACGCCGAGATCGAACCAGGAGGTCGGGTAAGCCAGCTCTTTGACCTCGTCGGTCATCACCTGCTGCGCGAGGGCGAGCGAGGGTCCGGCGAATATCAGGAACAGGGCGCTGCGAACCGCCAGGGACATCGCGCTGACGGCGTATCTTTGTCCATGCGTCTTCATTTGAATCCCCGATTGCTCAGTGATGCAGGTATGCGCCGGTCGGCGAGTTCGTGCCGTGGACCATGACGTGGCAATTCATGCAGGAACGCCCGACATTGATGACGCTCGGACTTCCGCCTTTCACGATGCCGCCACCCTGGATGCCTGCGACACCGGTGCCTACGGGGCTCTGGCTCGTATGCGGGCCGTCATGACACTCGTCGCACAGGAACGGCGGCCGCGATTTCAGCAGCGGCGTGATGTTCGAGCCGTGCGGCGTGTGGCAGTTGGTGCAATCCTCGGTAGCCGGCTGGTGTTCCCAGAGGAACGGTCCGCGCTTCTCGGCGTGGCACGTGAAGCAGGTTTCGTTGACCGTGTTCTTGGCCAGCATCTTCGGCGCCGGCGAGCCATGCGGGTTGTGACAGTCGGAACAAGCCATCTTGCCGACGTCGAGCGGATGCGTCGAAATCTGCTTGACCTGCGCGCGCTGCTCCTTGTGGCACGTGAAGCAGACCGTCTCCTGCTCGGTCTTGACGAGGATCGGATCCTTGGCGATATGCACGCGATGGCAGCTCGAGCAGGCCAGGTCGTTGACCTGATGCTGGCTGCCGGTCCAGTGCGTGCGCAATCCGGATTGATGGCAGGTCAGGCATTGGGCAGACTGGGTCGGAGCGTCGCTCGGCGCGTAGCCGGATGTCGTCTTGGTCCTTCCCTGCACGACGTCCGGCGGCGGACGCTTGCTGCCCTCGCCGCCCGTCGCTCCGGCAAGATGCTGCTTGCTCTCGCCGTGACAGGAAGTGCAAGTGGGAGATCGTTCGTCGCCGACCACGCCATGCGGCGTCTGGTAGATCGAAAAAATCGGCTTTGTTTCCGATTCGTCATGGCACTTCGTGCAGACGGCATCGGCCTCCAGGCGCCGACTCGCAGAATCGCCTGACTCGGCTGCCGGCGCAACGGCGGCGGCAATGAGCAGGAACAAACCCGAGACGACTGCGCTGAGCGTTTTCATGCCAACCCCCAATGTTCCGGTTTCGACCTCCATGCGCCCCCGTAGCTGCGGTGCGCAGGGCCTGCTTCAGGACTTCACAACGACAAGATCCAGTCCACGAGATTCTTGACTTGCGCCATGTCCTTCGGCGGCGTCGTCTGGATGATCTTGTGGTCTTCCTCGTGGCCATCGGGGAACTTGGCCTTTTCGCCGCTCGTGATGTGTTCCATCAGGCGCGCTTCGGCGTTGTCCTTGCCTTTGTACTTTTCGGCAACCTTCTTGTATGACGGGCCGTCCTTGTCCTTCTCGACCGCATGGCATTTGAAACAGTTGTTCTGCCGCGCCAGTGCCTTTGCCGCCTCGACGTCGACGTCCGCCATTGCCGTTGTTGCGAACGTAAACCCGATGCCCATCGCCAGCGCGGCGAGCGTGTGAACCTTGGTGCAAACCTGCTTCATGGTTTTCTCCTGGTCGTCGGACTGCGCATGGGTCGTGTTCCTGCGTCGCCTCGTGCTTTGGGGCGAAGCTAACGCACCCGCTTCGGAGCGCACTTGATCCACGTCAAGGCGGACAAAGGTTCCTCCCGAAGGCGGACCTCGATCGCATGATGCAGGGGAGCGTCTCCGGTCGTGCGCAGAGCGCGCACACTGCACGCCGCATTGCCGCGGATCGAGCGTGCGCACTGGATCGTGCTTATCCGGAATGAATGCAGCCAACCCTTCTTTTTTGGTCGGCTCGGCGGGCAGCGACGGCACAACGCGACTTGAGCGTCACGCGTATTCGGTGAGGGCTCGAATCCTACTAGGAAGTGAACTGCTGAGCATCGCCACCACGCCGGCGCAAATCAGCTGGCTATCGGCGCACGCGATGGTCGGGGCTTCAGCGAATGGATGCCTGGCAGCGACAGGCCAGGAATGCGGGCAACAATCATGGCCGTTTTCATGCACCACTGAGTCCGCGCATGGCAATGCAGGCAGCTGAGCGAGTCCGGCCTTACGGCGGCGCATGGCCGGGCCAATGCGCCCGTGGCGAGGCCGGGGCGCTACACCGCGACAAGGATCTCTTACCTGGTTCGCGTTCCACCGGTTCTGGTGAATTCGCCCCAGGCTTCCTTGGACGCGTCACCGAACAGCGCAAGCAGCTTTGCGCCCTCCTGCTGATAGTCGGCAGCGAGTTCGGCCACGATTTCGCCCTGCACCTGGAGAAAATCTTCCGGCTTACGGCATTGGGCGAAACGCGACATCATCTTGACGTCCTTGCTGAAGCGATCGCCCATGAAGCGGATCATTTCGGCCTGCACGCGGTTGGCATTGCGCAACCACTCGGAATAGGCGCTGGTCATCGACTCGAACGATTCTTTCGAAAATCCTGGGAAAGCGGGCATGCCTTCCGGCACGGCGAACGGAAACGGCTTTGACTTGGTCATGGCATGCTCCTCGCGAATGGAATCGGGAATCAGGCAATCGTCCCCACTGCACAAACGGTGCGCCGGATGAACGGCCCCGGTCCGAAAGCCAGCATAGGCCCGATCTGGATCGCCATTTTGACCCCGGTCAACTGACTCGGACCTGACACTCGGCATGTGCGATGCATGTCGGCCGGCGCTGCGGGTAGCGCGTCATGGCTGAGCTCGCGTATTCTGGGGCAGCAAGTGGGGCTCGCGCGGACCCGAACAAACGACACGCGCTCGTCAGGCGTCAAGTCAGCGCCCTTGATTCTTATCAAGTCGCGGACCTTCGCCGGTTTGCATACTTTGCTGCGTTCGTAATCCGGGAGCACGCATGGACTCTGCATTGACATACAACGACAAGGTGGTGCGCCAGTTCACCATCATGACGATCGTCTGGGGCATCGTGGGCATGCTGGTCGGCGCAATAATCGCCGCACAGCTCGCATGGCCCTGGTTGAATTTCGACGTTCCTTGGCTGTCCTACGGCCGGCTGCGGCCCCTGCACACGAACGCCGTGATTTTTGCGTTCGGCGGCTGTGCGCTGATGGCGACCGGATTCTATGTCGTGCAGCGCACCTGCCAGGCTCGCCTGTTCAGCGACAAGCTCGCGGCATTCGTATTCTGGGGCTGGCAGCTCGTGATCGTCTCCGTCGCGATCACGTTCCCGCTCGGCATCACCCAGGCCAAGGAATATGCCGAAGCCGAGTGGCCGATCGACATCCTGATCGCGCTGGTCTGGGTCGCGTTCGCGATCGTGTTCTTCGGCACGATCGTCAAGCGCCGGGTCAAGCACATCTATGTCGCGAACTGGTTCTACGGCGGCTTCATCCTGACGATCGCCGTGCTGCACATCATCAACAACCTGTCGATCCCGGTGTCGATGTGGAAGTCGTACTCGATCTACTCGGGCGCCGTCGACGCGATGGTGCAGTGGTGGTACGGCCACAACGCGGTCGGGTTTTTCCTGACTGCCGGTTTCCTCGGGATGATGTACTACTACGTGCCGAAGCAGGCGCAGCGGCCGATCTACTCGTACCGGCTGTCGGTCGTGCACTTCTGGGCGCTGATCTCGATCTACATGTGGGCGGGGCCGCACCATCTGCAGTACACCGCCCTGCCCGACTGGGCGCAGTCGCTCGGCATGGTGTTCTCGCTGATCCTGCTCGCGCCGTCCTGGGGCGGCATGATCAACGGCATGATGACGCTGTCGGGCGCCTGGTACAAACTGCGCACCGATCCGATCCTTAAGTTCATGATCGTGGCGCTTTCGTTCTACGGCATGTCGACCTTCGAAGGTCCGATGATGTCGATCAAGACCGTCAACGCGCTGTCGCACTACACCGACTGGACGATCGGCCACGTGCACGCCGGCGCGCTCGGCTGGGTCGCGTTCATCACCATCGGCTCGGTCTACTGCATGTTCCCGCGCCTGTTCGGCGCCGAGAAGATGTATTCGATCCGCCTGATCGACCTGCATTTCTGGATCGCGACGATCGGCGTCGTGATCTACATCAGCGCAATGTGGATCGCCGGCGTCATGCAGGGCCTGATGTGGCGCGCGACGAATCCGGATGGCACGCTGACCTACACGTTCATCGAGTCGGTGGCGCAGACGCACCCGTACTACGTGGCGCGCCTGTTCGGCGGCGTGCTGGTGCTGTTCGGCATGTTCATCATGGCCTACAACTGCTGGAAGACGTGGTCCGAGGCGCGCGACCGCGCACCGGTTGCCGCGATCCCCACCGCCGTGGCCGCCTGAGGAGCCGATCATGAAGCACTCGACACTCGAGAAGAACATCGGCCTGATGTCGATCCTGATCGTCATTGCGATCAGCCTCGGCGGCCTCGCCGAAATCGTGCCGCTGATGTTCCAGGCGAACGTCATCGAACCGGTGCCTGGCCTGAAGCCCTACCCGCCGCTGCAACTCGCCGGACGCGATGTATACATCCGTGAAGGCTGTTACAACTGCCATTCGCAGATGATTCGCGCGCTCGCCTCCGAGGTGTTGCGCTACGGTCATTATTCCGTGGCCGGCGAATCGGTTTACGACCATCCGTTCCAGTGGGGCAGCAAGCGCACCGGGCCGGACCTGGCGCGCATCGGCGGCCGCTACAGCGACGACTGGCAACGCGTGCACCTGGCCAACCCGCGCAATCTCGTGCCCGAGTCGATCATGCCGGGCTATCCGTGGCTGAACGCGGCGACGTTGTCCGCCGCGCAAGTCGAATCGCACATGCGCGGGCTGGCGATGGTCGGCCTGCCCTACACCGACGCGGACTACGCCTCGGTGGCCGAAGCCGTCAAGGGCAAGACCGAGATGGATGCGCTTGTCGCCTACCTGCAGGACCTGGGCAAGTACGGTCCGAAGGAGAACCTGCAATGATCATGGGCCTGATTACCGCGTTGTTGATCGTGGTCTTCTGCGGCATCGTCGGCTGGGCATACAGCAGCGGCCGCAAGCAGGAATTCGAACTGATGGCGCGGCTGCCGCTTGCCGACGACTCTACGGAGAACCGCCCATGACGTCGGGATGGGGAATCTATGTAGCGCTGCTCGTGCTGATCAACGTCGTCGGCGCCTTGTGGCTGCTGTTCGCGACAGCCAAGAAACCCGAGCAGGCGGAGGAGGACACGACCGGTCATGTCTGGGACGAAGACCTGACCGAATACAACAAGCCGCTGCCGCGCTGGTGGCTCGGCCTGTTTCTGCTGACGGTCGTTTTCACCGTCGGCTACCTCGTGTTCTATCCGGGGTTCGGGGCCGTGGCCGGCACGCTCGGCTGGACCTCGAGCGGCGAGGTCAAGGCCGACCTGGACGAGAACAACCGCAAACTCGAAGCGGTGTTCGCGCGCTTTCGCGACCGCAGCATGGAAGAACTCGTGCACGATCCGCAGGCGCAGAGCTTCGGCCGCAACGTGTTCGTGAACAACTGCGCTGCTTGCCACGGTTCCGACGCGCGTGGCGCGAAGGGCTATCCGAACCTCACCGACAACGACTGGCTTTATGGCAATACGGCGGATCAGGTGCTGACGACGATCATGAACGGCCGCGGCGGCGTCATGCCGCCGCTCGGCGCAGCACTCGGCGAGCAGGGAGTCAACGAGGTCGCCAACTATGTGCTCTCGCTGTCCGGTGGCAAGGCCGATCCCGCGCTGGCCGACGCCGGCAAGGCGCGCTTCGTAACGATCTGCGCCGCCTGCCACGGTCCCGATGGCAAGGGCAACGTCGCGATCGGCGCGCCGAACCTGACCGACAACATCTGGCTGTACGGCAGCGGACTCGACGACATCAAGGCGAGCATTCGCGACGGGCGCAGCGGCAAGATGCCGGCATGGGGTCCGATCATCGGCAAGGATCGCGTGCGTCTCGTCGAGGCCTGGGTGCTCGCGCAGGGCAGTTCTGCCGAGACGACAGCGGACAGGCAATGACCGACGACGCCAAGCGCGCTGACGGCGAAGACGCAGCGGGACTGCGCGCCCTGCGCCTGCGCCGCGTCGGCGCGGTTGCGTGGCCGTCGTTCTTCGCGGCTTGCGTGGCGTCGGTCGTGTTCTTCGCGATCGTCGACCCGTCCGAACTGGCCGAGATCACCTGGCCGCATCTGACGGTCTCGCGCGAATTCGGCTACAGCATCGGCTTCTTCATGTTCTGGGCCTGCACGCTCGGTTCGAGCGCGTTCACGGCGTTGCTGCTGTCCGCGCGTGTCAAGCGCGCTGCCCGCGAGCGCAGGCAAACGCTCGAGAGCGGGCAATGAGCCGGCCGATCCCGCTGACCGTCGTGCAGGATCCGGGCGAATCGCTGTACGCGGCGCAACCGAAGATCTACCCACGCGAGATCGACGGGCGTTTCGCGCGCCTGCGCATCGTTGCCGTGTTCGTCCTGCTCGGTCTGTTCTATCTCCTGCCATGGGTGCGTTGGGATGGACACCAGGCCGTCCTGTTCGATCTGCCCGCGCGCAAGTTCTACGTGTTCGGCCTGACCTTCTGGCCGCAGGATTTCTTCTGGCTCGCCTGCCTGCTCATCATCGCCGCGATCACGCTGTTCTTCTTCACGGCGCTGGCCGGTCGCCTGTGGTGCGGCTACGCGTGTCCGCAGACGGTCTGGACCGAAGTGTTCCTGTGGATCGAGCGATTGTGCGAAGGCCGGCGCAACCAGCGCATCAAGCTCGACGGCGGGAAGTGGACGCGCGAAAAGATCCTGCGCAAGTCGGCCAAGCAGTTTCTGTGGATCACGCTGTCGCTCTGGACCGGCTTCACGTTCGTCGGGTTCTTCACGCCGATTCTCGATCTCGGCCACGCCGCGGCTTCGCTTTCCTTCAGCGGCTGGGAAGGATTCTGGATCGTGTTCTACGGCTTCGCGACCTACGGCAACGCCGGCTACATGCGCGAGCAGGTGTGCAAGTACATGTGTCCGTATGCGCGCTTCCAGAGCGCGATGTTCGATCACGACACGCTGATCATTTCCTACGACGAAGCACGCGGAGAACCGCGCGGGCATCGCAAGCGCGGCGTCCCCAGCGTGCTCGCGATATCAACTCTTGCAGCCCCCCCGTCGGCCCTCGATGGGGATTCCGGAAGTCCGTCGGCGAGCGGCGCAAGCCGGTCGCCGCCGAGCGCGAACGCACTCGGCGATTGCATCGCTTGCGATGCCTGCGTGCAGGTATGCCCGACCGGAATCGACATTCGCGACGGCCTGCAGATCGAGTGCATTGCCTGTGCGGCATGCATCGATGCCTGCGATTCCGTGATGGACAAGATGGCTTATCCGCGCGGCCTGATCCGCTATACGACCGAGAGCCTGCTGTCAGGCCGCGTCCGGCGCATCGTGCGCCCGCGCACGGCGATCTATGCCACGATCCTGACCGCATTGATCGTCGCGTTTGCCTGGGGTGTCACGCACCGCGCCGCGCTGATCGTCGATGTGCTGCACGATCGCAATGCCCTGTATCGCGAAATGTCCGACGGCGGGATCGAAAACGGCTACACGCTCAAGCTCGTCAACAAGACCGATCTGGTGCAGAACCTGAGCATCGCATTGGAAGACGACGAGCCAGCGCTGCGCATCGTCGGCAAGACACGCGTGACGGTTGAACCAGGCCAGGTGGCCAACGTTCCGCTGACGTTGCGCGCCGATCGCGACGGCATCAAGGGCAGGCGCCGCGTGGAACTGCTGGTGCGCAACGACGACGATTCGATTCACGTAGAGCACAAGAGCGAGTTCTTCGCACCGGAGGAGAAATGAACGACGCAGCAAGAAATCGCTGGTACCGGGTGCCGGAGGTCTGGCTCATGATCGTCATGCTGGGAGCGACGATAATCGGTTCGCTCGCACTGGTCGCGACCGCGTTCGGCAATCGCGACGAGCTGCCGCACGTCGGTCCACGCATCGCCTCGCCGCTGCCGCCGACATCCGCCGCGCGACCGTCCGATCAGACGACGCCCTGAATCGAACAGGCGAGCGGCCATGCCTGCCCTGAATTGCTTCCATTGCGGCGAGCCGGTTGCCGGCGATGCGCCGCTGGTGGCGCGCGTCGGCGCGCTGGATCATCCGGTGTGCTGCATCGGCTGCCGTGCCGCGGCCGAATGGATCGCGTCGCTCGGCCTGCAGGACTACTATCGCCTGCGCGATGCACTGCCACCGCGCGCCAGCGCGATCGGCGACTACTCCGCCTGGGACCGGGCGCAGCTGCAGCGCATGTACGTGCACCAGCGCAGCGATGGCGATGCCGAAGCCTGTTTCCTGCTCGAGGGCCTGCGTTGTTCGGCGTGCAGCTGGCTGATCGAGCGCGCAATGTCGGCAATCCCCGGCGTGCGCGAGACCGGCATCAGTGTTCCGGGCAAGCGCGTGCGCATCGTCTGGCAACCGCAGCAAGTGGCCCTGAGCGCGCTGCTCGGTGCTATCGCACAGCTCGGTTACGTGCCGCATCCGCTCGATCGGCAGTCGCTCAGCGACCTGGTCGAGCGCGAGCAGCGCGCGGCGCTGAAGCGACTCGTCGTCGCGGGCCTGGGCATGATGCAGGCGATGATGTTCGCGATCGTGCTCTACGCCGGCGCCCTCGAGGGCATCGAAACTTCCACGCGCGATTTCTTTCGCTGGATCGGGCTGCTGGTCACGATTCCGGTCGTGTTCTACTCGGCCCGGCCGTTCTTCGCCGGCGCCTGGCGCGAGTTGCGCGCGCGCCGCGCCGGGATGGACACGCCGGTTGCTTTCGCCGTGGCGCTGGTGTTCGTGGCCAGCATCGTCGAGACATTGCGCGGCGGCGCCCAGGTGTATTTCGATTCGGCCAGCATGTTCGTATTCCTGCTGCTCGGCGGACGCTACCTGGAAATGCGCGCGCGCCACCGCGCCACGGACGTCGTCGACGCGCTTGCCCGCCTGCAGCCTGCCGTCGCGCAACGACTCGGCGCCGATGGCGTCCTGGAAAGCGTTGGCGTCCATGAATTGCAGACAGGCGACATCGTCGTCGTCGGCGACGGCGCGACCGTGCCGGCCGACGGCGAACTGACCAGCGCGAAGTGTCGCGTCGACGAATCGCTGCTCAGCGGCGAGTCGAAGCCGCTCTTGCGCCAGCGTGGCGAGCAACTCATCGCCGGCAGCATCGTCGTCGATGGTCCGGCGCAAATGCGCGTCGTGCGCATCGGCGCCGACACGACGTTGTCGGCCATCGTGCGCATGGTCGGCCGCGCGCAGCAGCAGCGGCCGCGCTGGAGCCGCCATGGCGAGCGCGCGGCCGGCTGGTTCGTTTCAGCATTGCTGCTGGCGACCGCGGTCACGGCCGGCACGTGGCTTGT
>Ga0068853_100002972_pt1 | contig 12919 bp, 10 predicted proteins | sample KBSCornC32_FD_65655 | JGI IMG/M metagenome (GOLD analysis project Ga0068853, IMG submission 65655) | Corn rhizosphere microbial communities from Kellogg Biological Station, Michigan, USA - KBS Corn C3-2 | ecosystem: Host-associated > Plants > Roots > Rhizosphere > Soil ... | reverse complement strand
CGTCGAAGTCCCCGGTCAGCGTCCGCTGGGCTGGCGAACCCGAGTCGTAGACGGTCGCCGGGACCATGCGCGACGTCCAGCCCGTCCCCGTCCATTTGTAAGTCGAGTAGGAGGTCGATGACCCGGTCGACAGCACCTCCGCGTGATGGTCGGCGTCGAAGTCGCCGGTCAGGAACTGCTGGCGGGACGAACCACTGTCCCGGATCGCCGCGGCGGTGTTCGAGCAGGTCCAGCCGCCGACCGCGCGCGCGCGACAGAGCGGGATCGTGCTCCAGCCGCGGAAGCTCTGCGCCACGTCGGTCAGGCCATCACCGTCGAAATCGGCCGCCAGGAACTGCTGCTCGGCGCTGCCCGAGTTGAACACGGCGGCCCGATTGTTCCGGCTGGTGAAACCGACGACGTCCGGGGTCGCGCTCATGCCGGGATCGCCCACGCAGGTGCAGACCCCGAATGGCCCGGCGTCGGCGGTGCCGTCGGGGCGGAAGCCCACGATCGTGCGGCGGGATCCCACGCCGCACGGCCGATCGACGCACAGTCGATCGGAGGCCCGAAGGACCATCTCCACGCACCCACCCACGATGTAGGGGATGCCGTTCCCGTAACCGAGGGCCGGGTCGCTCGCCCCGCAGGTGTAAGCGCCCTCCATGTGATTGTAGCCATGCGTGTGCATCACCTCGTGGTACAGCGTGTTGGCGGCCTTCGAGTACGCGTCGTCCCCCACGCACGACGGATCAGCGTTGTCCTCGCACCTCAGAAACGGCGCGAGCGAGTTCCCCACCATGACGGGCTCGTGCCAGCGCGAGGCCGAGCGAAGCGAGGCGCGGCCGCCTTCGCCCGTCGGAAGGACGCCCTCTTCACAGGTCACGCTGACCGAGCGGTCGCTCTGCAGCACCGAGAGCAGGGTGGTCAGAGTGGTCGGGGCCTGATCGTCGGTGCACGCCCGGTAGGGCCCCACGGTCCATCCCGGATCGTAGGTCGTGGCGACCGTGAGCGCGCTGCCGAGACATTGCCGGAACGCGGCCGAGGCCGCGGCGATGCGCCCACGGTGGAGCGCCTCACGCAAGTGAGGCAGGACGGTCGGGCGGCACGAGGACATGTAGTCCGTATTTCCCAGCAGGGGCGCCGCGGCGCGGTCGACCTGCTCGGTCGGACCGGAGCTCGAGGGAGGCGGGTCCCCACCGCATCCCAAGTGTGCCAGAACAGCGGCTGCCAGCAGGGTGACGACCGCGCGCGAGCCCGAGGCTCTGTTTCTCGATGACATGGCGCTTTCCTTTCTCAGGGCGTTTGTCGCAGCGGCGCCGTCGGTTCGACGATCGGCGCCCATGCCCTGGAAACGGAGCCAACCTGGGTCCGTCGCACCCGCGAAGGGGTGGACGGTTACGGTCGCTCGACCGGGACCAGGCTGGCGGGCGGCGGCTGGCCGATACGGCTGATCGAGTCGATCGGGCCGTCACTGAAATAGCCCGGAAGCGGCGGCTGAGCGGGCCCGGGTTTCACGGGCTCGATACCGCAGGCCGGGGCGTGTGCGTTCACGAGCAGAGCCGGGAGCGTTCTTCCGTCCGGCGTCTGGAAGCACATGTTCGCGTCCACCGCAGGCGGGCAAACTTGGGTCACCCGCTCGAGGGCGCGGCATGCACCGGCCGAGGCGAGCGCGGACCAACGATGGCAGCTGATGCCAATGGCGCCCTCCGCGTCCCAGAAGCCCTCGCCGTCCATCACCTCGATGGTGTCGGGCAAGATCGGCTCGAGCCCGGTCCACCGGACGACAAGGCCGGCGGTGGGCGAGCTGATGCCGTAGCGATCGGCCACGTCGATGCGCGTGCCCGACACCGTGAACGAGCGGCCGTCACCGCAGTAGTCGGCGCGCACCATGCGCGTGCAGGCTTGATGGAGGGCCCGCCCGTCGGCGACCTCGGCGGTCCCCGCCGGCCCGCTCATGGCGCGCGGGGGATCCCAGGGGCGGTAGCCGTTGTCGGCGCATTTGCCGAGCGCGGCGTTCGTGCAGGCGAACGTGAAGCCATCCGGCCCCTCGTCCCTCCAGGCGCCTCCTCTCACGGGATCCGGGAAGAGATTCCAGGCCCCTTGCAGGGGGATCGCCGGGACGGGGATGCCGTTTTCGTCGCCACCGCAGAAGGGGGTGCCCTCATGGCCGAGGCCGCCGTCGACCGTCAGGACATACGAAGCCACGCCCTTCCCCTCGTTCCACTGGAAGCCCTCGATGCGCACTGACAGGGCCAAAGCCGAGCGCTTGGGATCCGGGCGGATGTCGTGCGCCGGCTCCATCGTGTTGCAGACGGCCGTGGGCGTGTCGAGGTACGGCAACGCCGAGACGTCGATCGTCGCGCCCACGAACCAATCGCCGTGGCGGAGCTGCTCCCAGCCCTTGTCCTTGCCGGGGCGGCAGGGGGCGTCCGCCGTGCCCACCGTCGGGCAGGCCGGCTCATCGACCCAGCCGACGATCTCGCTGCCCCGCAAGGCTCCGCGAACACGACGGCCATCCTTGGAGAGCCCGGCGAGTGGAACGCCGTCGACCACGCCCCCGGCAAAAGACGACGAGCCCGCCAGATAGCCTGCGGTCGCGCTTGCGGCCATCCAGGCGCCGTTGCACCAGAAGCCGTTCACCCAGTTGCCGTTGCACCAGAATCCATTCTCGAGCTGGCGCGCGTGGACCGAACCGACGGCACCCAGCGCTGCCGCCAGCAGACACACGATCCGCATTGTTGCCCTCTTCATGGTGTCCTCCCTCTCGGGCCGTGAGGCCCTGTCGACGACGACTACTCTCGAAAGTCGGCGCACAGACGCACGCCGACGGTGATGTCCCGCATGGCCGGTTCGGCCTGATCCCGCGCGTCCGAGCGCTGGGCGACGGCGTTGAAGGCAAACCCGCCTCCCCGCAGCACGACGGCGCTACCCGCGGACGAGGCACGGACCCATTCCCACAGGTTACCGGCCATGTCGCTGACGCCGTACGGGCTGTCCGACCTCGGAAACGAGCCCACCATGACCGGGCCGTAAGCCCGCAGATCTTCGTGAAAGGTGCCGTTGTAGTTGGCATCGCCGGGGAACAGCCGCCATCCGTGCGGATAGGGCCGACCGTCGGCGCCCCGCGCGGCGTGCTCCCACTCCACGTTGGTGCACAGACGCGCGCCCGGGACGCGCCCCGTGTCTCGCAGCCACCGGGCATACGCGGCGGCGTCCTCGGCGGAGACGGCGGAGACGGGCAGCTTCGACCAGTCCTGCGACTCGAACCCGGTGCGGGCCGGATCTCGGAGGGGCTGGCCGAGCTCGGCCTCCGTGGCATGCGCCGACGTCGTCTGAAGGCGCAGGCGCCAGCGGCCGTCGCCCAGGCGCCGGAGCTCCAGGTTGCCTTGCGTGCCGATGGTGGCGGCCCGGGGCGTCCGGCGCGCCCGCTCGACGGGGGGGAGCGCGTCGAGGAAGGCGATCCACTCCGCGAAGGTCGTCTCGTGGCGCTTGATCAGGAAGTGCGCCCCCGACATCCGGTGCAGCGCCGGCGCGTGAAACAGATCTCGCCGGAGATCGCCGTCGATGGAGCTTCCCACCAGCAGCTCGCCGGCGCTGACCAGCACGAAGTCCGCGGGCAAATCCTGGGCGCGGGGAAGCACCGCGCGCAACCGTTCACGCGCGCCGGCGCGCAGAAGGATCGGCAGCCGCACCTCCGGACGGCCCGGCGCCCGCACCGTCACGCGGTAGGACCCGCGGTCGAGCGCGAGACCGGCGATCGGCAAGGGTCGTTCGTCCTCGACCAGATCGAACCGGCCGCTGCCGTCGGGGACGCGCACGAACCGCTCGATGTCGGCGCGGGCGCCCGGGATGGCCACGGCCGCTTCGACGGTCAGCGCGCCGAGCGCGGTGAGGCGCCCCCGGAGCTGTCCGCCGCTGTCGTAGAGCGCCAGCCGCGACCAGGCCTCGGCGTTCGGCTCTCGGTCGGCTTCCAGATCGGCCCGCAGCCGGCCGAAGAGAGCGCGCCCCGCCAGCTCGCGCGCCTCGGCGCGCCCCGGATCCAGGAGCATCGCGCTCTCGGCCGCCTGCAGGGCGCGCCCGTACCGCTCGTCCGTGTACGCCACGAGCTCGCCAATCTTCCGATCGTCACGATCGTCCAGCTCGGCGTCGGTGGGTGGCTCGTCGGCGCGGCGAGCCACCACCGTGGTGCGCAGCGCCTCGACGCCGCGAATCGCCTGATCGGCCTCGTCCAGCGCGGCGGCGCCACCGGCGACGATCCCGGTCACCGTGCGGTCGAACGCACGTCGCTTGTCTCGCACGTACATCCCTGCCGACGCCGTGACGGCCAGGATGGCGGCGGTCATGAGCGGCACCGCGAGCCGCCGGCGCACCGGCGACCGGAGGTGCTGCTCCAGCCGGTCCACGAGCGCTTGCATGGAGGCGTGGCGGGCCGCCTTCGCGGGCGCCAACCCGCGTTCGAGCAGACCGACCAGCGATCGGGGGAGGCGCACGCCGGGCGACATCGGCCGCCGCTCGCCCGACACGACGGCACCAGCGATCTCGAGCACCGTTCCCCCGGCGAAGGGTCGCTCGTGAAACAGGGCCTCGTACAGCGAGACGCAGAACGCGAACTGATCGGCCGCCGGATCGGGACTGCGGCCGAGAAACTGCTCGGGCGCCATGTAGGCCGGCGTCCCGATCAGCGCGCTCGTCGGGGTGGCGGTGCCTGGGATCGCCAGGCGCAGCCCGCCGGCGGTCGCCGCGTCCGGAACGGGCCCGCCCTCCTCCGCGATGACCTGGGCCAGCCCGAAGTCGACGATCTTGGGCGTCCCCTCCCCGTCCAGCAACACGTTGTCGGGTTTGAAATCGCGGTGGATGACGCCCGTCGCGTGCGCGGCGGCCAGACCCCGGCCAATTCGCACGAACATCTCGATGACCTCTCGCCGCGATCGAGTCCTCCCCTCGAACCATGACCGCAAGGTCCCGGCGCCCAGCAGCTCCATCGCCAGGAAGACCCGGCCCTCGTTGGTGCCGACGTCGTGGATCGCGACGATGTTGGGATGAGACAGGCGGGCCAGCGCCTTGGCCTCCGCCAGCAGCCGCTGCTCGCGCCGGAAGCCGGACCCCGGCTTGCGATCGTCGCCGCCCGGCCGCAGCAGCTTCAGGGCGACCTTCCGGTCCAGCGACGGGTCGTAGGCCGCGTACACCACCCCCATGCCGCCTTCCCCCAGGGTCTCGAGGATGATGTAGCGGCCGATCAGACGAGCGTGCCGGGCCCCGCCCGACTCCGACGCCGGCCCCGCCGGATCCCGCGTGAGGCTCACCACGTCATCCGTCGGCGCCGGATCTCCTCCGTCTGTCTCGAGCGTCCGCATCGGTCTTCGCCTAGGCTGGCCGAGGATCGAGGCGCGCGACGCTGATGTGCAGCTGGCTCGCGATCAAGCGCCCCAGGCTCTCCAGATCCTCCCGGCGCAACGGCCTCGCCCCCGCCCCGACCAGCAACCGTTCCTGAACTCCTCGCAGGATCTGCTCGCGAATCTCGGCCAACCAGCGGGCGGCGGTGGCGCGGTGGACGCGATAGGGCTGCGCGATCTGGTCGAGCGAAAGTCCGTCGACGAGCTGCATGCGCAACAGGAGCCGATCACGAGGCGACATCGCGTCCAGGGCGCCCTGCAACGCCGTCTGGAACGCGGGGCCCAGCGTCCGCTTGAGGACGTCGATCTCCGGCGCCAGCGCGTCGCCCGCGGCCATCATCGCCGATTCATCGAGGCCACCGCCCTGGGCGCGGTACCCGCTGGCCCGAGCCAGATCCAGCGCCACCCGAGTCGCCGTCACCCGGAGCCACCCCTCGAGCGGGCTCGCTCCGGAGTACCTCCGAAGGCGAGCGTCGTCGCCCACCAGGAGCTTTCGGCTCAGCTCCTGGCTCGCGTCGTCGAGGAAGTCGGGTGCAGAATACACGCGAGCCATGGAGGAACGCGCGATCGGAAGCAGCTTTTGCTCGAAGACCGCGAGCGCGCCCGGGACGCCGCGTGCGATGGCACAGGCCACATACAGATCGGCGGCGTGGAGCCCCTCGGGCGCCCCGCCGTCGCCGAGATCCAGGTCAAGGCCCGGCGCGCCGACGTGGGCCATCAGCTCGGAGAGCGAGACGACCAGCGCGGGCCACGCGCTGCGACCGGTCTGCCACGCCTCTTCCCAGGTCTGGCCCACCCTCATCCGCGAGCGATCTTTGCGTGGAGGAGAGCGGGCCGTCAACACGCCGGCGTCGGCCGGGGGCGCGGGCAGCGAGACGGTGGAGCGCGGCCCCGACGTCGGAGCCGGGCTTCCATGACCGGGACCGGCGATCCGGGCGGCGGTTGCGCGGACGACGACACCTTGCTCGCGTTCGCGCGCGGCGCGCTGGGGGGCGCCTCGCTCGAGGCTCTGGAAGCCCACGTCGCCCGCTGCTCGAATTGTGGCGCCATCCTCGCGGCGGCCTTTGCCGGTGCCGGCGAGCGAGGCAGCCGCTTCCACGGCGTGACCCTGAACCCAGGCGAGCTGGTGGGCGCTCGCTATCGCGTCGTCCGCCTGCTCGGCCGCGGAGGCATGGGCGAGGTCTACGAGGTGGAGGATTGCCACCTGGGGCGGCGAGTGGCCCTGAAGACCGTGGCCATCACCCTCAGCGACGACGCGAAGGCGCTGGCCCGGCTCGAGCGCGAGGTCCAGCTCGCCAGCCGGATCAGGCACCCCAATGTCTGCCGGATCGACGGCCTCCTCACCTTCGACTGCGGCTCGTTCGTCTCGATGGAGCTCCTCGCGGGTGAATCGTTGCGCGACCGCTTCGATCGGGTCGGGCGGATGGAGGTGGCCGACGTTGCAGAGCTGCTGCCCCAGATCCTGGCGGGACTGGGGGCCGCCCACGCCGCCGGCATCGTCCACCGAGATCTCAAGCCCGACAACGTGATGATCTGCCCCGCCGCCGGCGAACGGCTCGAGCGCGTCGTGTTGACCGACTTCGGGCTCGCGCGGACGCTGGCCGTCGGGCCGGGTCTCCCCCAGCTCACGACGAATCGACACCACCTCCTCGGCAGCCCAGCCTATCTTGCCCCCGAGCAGATCATGCCGGGCGCCCGGATCGGAGCCACGGCCGACATCTACGCCCTCGGGGTCATGCTGTTCGAGCTCCTGACGGGGACTCTGCCGTTCGAGGGACGCACGCCGCTCGAGACGGCGCTGCTGCGCCTGAACGAACCGGCGCGCTCTGTCCGGGAGCCGGTCCCCGGGATCGATCCCGCCTGGGCCCGCCTGGTGGCGCGTTGCCTCGAGCGACATCCCGAGCACCGATTCCAGACGGTCGCCGATGTGAGCGTGACCAGGGCCGCGGAGCCTGGCTGGCGACCGCCCGCCGGGAGCCGGCGGCGGTGGTGGATCGCCGCGGTCGCTGGATTGGCGGCAACCGTGGCCGCCACCTGGGCCGCGCTCTTCGCGCGCTGAGCTCGTCTCCATCCTCGGTCTCCTCGTCCCGATGAGGACACGGACCGAACCCCGATCTGTCGCAAAAATAATTCCGGGAGGTGTGGGGAGCGTCCTCCCGTGGGGGACGCCTACACTCCCGGCTTTTGCTTCTCGACCGGCGCTTCGAAGTAGCGGTCGGCGCGATCGGGGAACAGCGTGACGATGACGCCGGGCTTGCCGGCCGCGGCCAGCTTGCGCCCGAGCCGCAGCGCCCCCGCCAGCGAGCCTCCCGACGAGTGACCGACGAGGATTCCCTCCTCCTTGGCCAGCCGCTCGGAGACGTCCCACGCTTCGTCCGTCGGCATGGCGATGACGCCGTTCAGCTCCTCGGGGTGATAGATGCCGGGGACCATCGAGCTGGCCATGTGCTTCAGACCCTCGAGGCCGTGGAGCGCGTCGTCCGGCTCGACCGCCCAGACCTCGATGTCCTTGCGGTAGTCCTTCAACCGCCGTCCCGTTCCCATCACCGTCCCGCTCGTGCCGATGCCGGTCACGAAGTGGGTGACGCGTCCCTCGGTCTGCTCCCAGATCTCGCGCCCGGTGCCCAGGTAGTGCCCGAGGGGGTTCGACGCGTTCGAGTACTGGTCCGGATAGAAGTAGGCCTCGGGGTTCTTCGCCACCATCTCGCGGCACAGGCGGATGGCGCCGTCGCTGCCCTCCATCGCGTCGGAGAACACCAGCTGCGTGCCGAACGCGCGCGTGATCTTCTGGCGCGCCCACGAGACGTTGGCCGGCATCACCAGCGTGACCGGGTAACCGAGCGCGCCCCCGATCAGCGAGTAGGCGACGCCCGTGTTCCCGCTGGTCGAGTCGATGATGGTCTTGCCCGGAACCAGCGCGCCGGTCCGGATGGCGTCGCGAATCATCTGATAGGCCGCCCGATCCTTCACCGAGCCGCCCGGGTTCATGAACTCGCACTTGGCCCACAGCTCGACGCCGGGGGTGTCGCGCTCGAAGGTGCGCAGGCGCACGATGGGCGTGTCACCGATCAGATCGGTGATCTTCTCGGCGACGCGCAGGCGCGCACGCCGGACCTGCTCGGCCTGGACCAGCGCCTCGGCCGCCGTCGGCGCGTCCGCCATCTCCTTGCTGGACGCCGCGCTGATCGTCACGACGGACGCCCCCTGGGCGCGGCGGCCGCGGCGACCGTCTCTCCGGCGGACTCCGCCAGCACCATCTCGCTGCCCGCTCCGCCGCACGCGAAGCACTCCGGCGCCCACGGGATCTCCGTCGCGCCCGGCTCACCGCCGTCGAGCGGAAGCCGCGCGTGATGAGCGCGCCCCGCGCCGGTCAGCGCCCCGGCCAGCAACAAGAGCAGCTCTGCGGCCGCCATCTCGCCGGCGATCACCGCCGCCGCGCCGTCCGCCGGCGCTTCCGACGCGGACGCCTCCGGCACCTCGAGCGGCACGTGGGGACACGGACCGTGCCGGCGGAACGACACCACGTCGACCGCCGCGGCGCCCGCCCGACCGACCACGACCGGGATGCCGAGCCGGACGGCCGCGCGCAACATCGAATCGTCGTCGAAATCGGACCGCACGACCGCGTCACAGCCCGCCAGCGCCTCCAGCCAGGCCGGCCCGCTGGCGGGCCAGGTCCGAGACGCGATCCGCGCCTCCGGATTCGACCCGCCCACGGCGGCCGCCACGACCTCGGGCCAGGGCCCCGACCGCCGCACGAGCAGCAGCTGCCCAACCCCTGCCGCGGCGAGCGCGCGCGCGGCCACCTCGGCCGTCAGATCGTCACCGACCACCGCGACCGTCGCGCCCACGATGCGCGCCTGTCCATCGAAGCCGATGACCGGCAGCGCGATCTGCCGCGAGAGTCGCTCCCGCGCCTCCGGGCTCAGAGGCGACCTGCCGCCGAGCCGCCCGCGATGGCCGGGACGATCGAGATCTCGTCGCCGTCCTTGACGGGGGTATCCAGGTTCTTGAGGAACCGGATGTCCTCGTCGTTGGCGAAGATGTTCACGAAGCGGCGCACCTGGCCGCTGTCGTCGCAGATGCGCTCCTTGATGCCCGGGTACTGCGCCTCGAGGCTGGCGATCAGCGCGCCGATGGTCGCCCCCGTCGCGGAAACCTCTTCCTTGCCGTTCGTCAGCTTCCGCAGCGGCGTCGGGATTCGAATGTTGGCCATGGTCGTCGTCTCCTGTCTCTCTCTCGATTCGCTCGGGGCGTTCCCCGTGTTCACTCAAATGGACAAGCCCAGCGTCCCCGTCAACGGCGAAATGCGGGCATCACCCCGGGACGTGGGACTCGAGCTTGTCGAAGTCCGCCAGGCTCGGTCCGATCAGCTCTGGCACCGGCAGCTTGCCGACCAGAGGATCCTGCGTCTTCATGCCGTTGCCGGTGATGCACACGACCACGGGACCGTCCTCCTTGCCGATGCGGCCGGCCTCGATCAGCTTGATGGTCGCGCCCAGCGTGACCCCGCCCGCCGTCTCGGTGAAGATGCCCTCGGTCTCGGCCAGCAGGCGCATGGCGGCGATGATCTGGTCGTCGTCGGGCTTGGCGGCGAACCCGCCCGACCCGCTGATGGTCTGCCGCGCGTAGAAGCCGTCCGCCGGGTTGCCGATGGCCAGCGACTTCGCGATCGACGTGGGGGTCTTGACCGGCTTCACCTGATCGCGGTTCTCGAGGACCATGTCGACGATGGGCGAGCAGCCGGCCGCCTGGGCCCCGTGGATCTTGGTCTTGCGGTTGCCGCCACTGACCAGCAGGCCGAGCTTGTCCAGCTCGCCGAAGGCCTTGCCGATCTTCGTGACCAGCGAGCCGCCCGCCATCGGGACCACGATGTGCGCCGGCGTGCGCCACCCGAGCTGCTCGCACAGCTCGTAGCCGTAGCTCTTCGACCCTTCGGCGTAGAACGGCCGCAAGTTCACGTTCACGAAGCCCCAGCCGTACTTGCCCGCGATCTCGGAGCACAGGCGGTTGACGTCGTCGTAGGTCCCGCGCACGCCGACCACGCGCGCGCCGTAGACGCTGGTCGCCAGCACCTTGGCCGGCTCGAGGTCGAACGGGATGAGGATGACGGCGGGCAGCCCGGCCGCCGCCGCCTGGGCCGCCGTCGCGTTCGCCAGGTTGCCGGTCGACGCGCACGCGACCGTCTTGATCCCGAACTCGACGGCCTTCGACACGGCGACCGAGACCACGCGGTCCTTGAAGGACAGCGTGGGGTGGCTGACGGCGTCGTTCTTGATCCACAGCTCGCGCACGCCGAGGCGCTTGGCCAGCCGATCGGCCTTCACGAGCGGCGTCATGCCCGTCTGGGTCCCGACCACCGGCGGCGCGTCCAGCGGCAGCAGCTCGGCGTATCGCCACATGTTGTGGGGCCGCGCCTCGATCACCGACCGCGTGAGGATGCGCCCGATCGTGGCGTAGTCGTAGGCGATCTCCAGCGGGCCGAAGCAGAACTCGCAGACGTGGATGGGCGCCTTGGGGTACTCCGCGCCGCACTCGCGGCACTTCAGCGCCGTCACGGTGACGGGACGGTCGGACGAGGGAGAGGGCACGGAAGCCGTGGTCATTGCGATGGTCCTCTACTTTACTGGATGCTGGGTGGCCGGGGGACTAGGTGCACACAGGAGCGGGATAAGCGGACGGATCGAGCCGCCGGATGGTGGGGGTGGACCCGCAGACCCCGCACGCGCGGTTCGGCTTGAAGTGAACGGTCCGGAACGACATCGAAGGCGCATCATATTGGACGATCCTCCCGGAAAATCGAGGACTTTCGCCGCGGAGGATCCGGGCCGCCTCGGCCCCCTGCAGCGCCCCGATGACCCCGGGGACCGGGCCCAGGACACCCGCCTCGGCGCACGAAGCGCCGACCCCGGAGGGCGGCATCTCCTCGAATAGACAGCGGTAACAAGGGCGGCCCCCCGCAGGCACCGTCATCATCTGTCCGCCCGTCGCCACCGCGGCCCCGTGGACGAGGGGCTTCCGCGCCAGGACGGCGGCGTCGTTGGCCAGGAACTTGGTGGCGAAGTTGTCGGAGCCGTCCACGATCACCTCGAAGCGCAGCGCGATGGCCGGTGCGTTCGTCGCGTCGAAGCTGGCCGCGAACGTCTCGACGGTCAGGTCGGGGAACCGCTCGCGCGCCGCGCGCGCCAGCGAGGTGACCTTCAGCTCACCCAGGGAGCCCACGCCATGGAAGAGCTGGCGGTGCAGATTGGTGGCGTCGACCCGATCGCCGTCCACCACGCCGATGCGGCGCGCGCCCGCCGCGGCGAGCGCGAAGACGGCCGCGCAGCCGAGGCCCCCGGCGCCGATCACGAGCGCCGCTGGGCTGGTCGAAGGAGCTCCCGACGTGGACATGGACGCCGGAGCTTACGCGAACCGTCCAGGCGAGCCCAGGCGGCGGCGACGCCCGGGGAAGCTCGGTGGAAACCCGATCAAGGCGCGAAGACGGCCGCCACTCGTTCCAGAGACCAGGCGCCGGCGACCGAGCCCATCGCGTAGATGATGCCAGGCCGCATCCACGAACGGCGCAAGCCGGCGCGCGCGATCACCAGGCCAAGCGCCGTCACGACGGCGATGGTGGCGAGCTGCCCCAGCTCGACCCCGACGTTGAAGAACACCAGCGCGAGGGGGACGTGCGCCTCGGGCAAGCCGATCGCCAGCAAGGCCGACGCGAAGCCGAGCCCGTGCAACAGGCCGAACGCGAACGCCACGACCCAGGGGGCGCGCCGGGTGAGCGATTCCCCAGGACGCAAGCACTCCGCGCAGACCAGCACGATCGACAGCGCGATGGAGGCCTCGACCGGCGGCGCCGGCAGCGCCACCACGCCGAGGACGGTCGCGGCCAGGCTGAGGCTGTGCGCGATTGTGAAGGCGGTGATCGTCGCCAGCAGCGGGCGTCCCGAAGGGCGCAGGGGGACCAGGAAGGTCAAGGCGATCACGAACAGCAGGTGATCGAAGCCGGTGAGGATGTGCTCGACGCCGAGCGCCGTGTAGTCGGAGGCGATCGGTTTCAGCGCAGCGAGATCGAACCGGCCTCCGGCCGGCGGGCCATACACGGTCAGGCGGGGCGCGCTCGGCGTGACGACACGCAGGAGGCGCGCGCCGTCGAGCCACTGGACGTCGACCATGACCCGCGTGAGCGTCCCTTCCATCCAGGGCAGCGCCACGGTTCCGACCAGCCCGCGCGGCCCGCAGTCGACGTACGAGCCGTCGAGCCGGCACGGCGCGGGCGGAACGATCGGGCTGGCGAGGTCGGACATCAGCGCGGCCGAGGCGGCGTGCCACCGGACGAGAAACCGGCCCGGGGCCACCTCGGACAGCGACACCGTGGCGGCGTCGACCTGGTGCGCCCGCGCCGCGGCCGCCGGCCCGAGCACCGCCGCGACCACCAGGACCGCCGCCGCCCGTCGCCGCCACGTCACCGCAGACCCTCGACCTCGTAGCGGGCGACGATCGCCTCGACCGCGCGTTGCATGGCGGCCTCCTGCTGCGCCTGCATCAGGTCG
>Ga0068853_100002961_pt1 | contig 12926 bp, 7 predicted proteins | sample KBSCornC32_FD_65655 | JGI IMG/M metagenome (GOLD analysis project Ga0068853, IMG submission 65655) | Corn rhizosphere microbial communities from Kellogg Biological Station, Michigan, USA - KBS Corn C3-2 | ecosystem: Host-associated > Plants > Roots > Rhizosphere > Soil ... | reverse complement strand
CGGCGCCGAGTGGGCGCTGTCGTGGCTCGTGACCGCGTTCGGCACGTACACCCCGACCCGCACCACGGAGCTGATCCTGGATCCCGAGATCGCGCTCGGCGGCGGGCTGTCGCAGGCGGTGGGCGCGGCGGGCTTTCCGAACCTGGACGTGGTGCGGAACCCGACGCTGTCGCACGCGCCCTATGTCGCGCGCGTCGAGGTGCACCAGATCATCCCGCTGTCGTCGGACTGGGTGCCCAACGAGGATCGCGGGCCCATCTCGTCCCTCGCGCTGGTGCCGCGGCACCGCCTCGAGCTGCGCTTCGGGAAGATGTCCACGGCCGATCTGTTCGACGTCAATCCGGTCGGCTCGGACAGCCACCTCCAGTTCATGAACTGGACGGTGGACAACAACGGCGCCTACGACTACGCGGCCGACACCCGCGGCTACACCTGGGCGTTCGTGGCCGAGTATCAAGGCCCGCGCCTCGAGGTCCGCCTGGGCGAGATGCTGATGCCCAAGGTCGCGAACGGCATCGACCTGGACTGGGACGTGACGGCCAGCCGCGCCGACAACCTCGAGGTCGAGATCAAGTACGCCGTCGCCGACGACTGGCGCGGGACGTTGCGGGTGCTCGGTTACCAGAATCACGCCAACATGGGCAGCTACCGCGAGGCGGTGGCCGCCTTCGCAGCCAGTCCCGCCGCCACGTTGCCCGACGTGACCACGACCCGTCGCGCCGGCCGCGTCAAGCGCGGCTTCGGCGTGAACGTCGTCCAGGAGCTGGGCGGCGCCGTCCGGGCCTTCGGGCGCTTCGGATGGAGCGGCGGCCAGTTCGAGAGCTTCGCCTTCACCGAGGTCGAGAACACGCTCGCGCTCGGCGCCGACCTCGCCGGCGCGGCCTGGCGACGCCCGACCGACCGCGTGGGCCTGGCGTTCGTCAGCAATGGCCTGTCCGCCGCGCACGCCGCCTACCTCAGCGCGGGCGGGCGCGGCTTCCTGCTGGGCGATGGCGGCCTGACGTACGGGCGCGAGACCATCGTCGAGCACTACTACAACCTTCACGTCTGGCGCGGGCTGTTCTTCGCCGAGGACGTCCAGCTCCTCACGCACCCCGGATACAACGTCGATCGCGGACCGGTCTGGGTGTTCTCGCTCCGCGGCCACATCGAGATCTGAGCCGCCGGCTCGACGCGGCCGGGGCGAACCCGGACGGGACGGGTGCGCCTGGCCCCTGCCTGTCCGGGCCCCGGTCGGTGCTGCCGCGTCGAGGGAGAAAAGTTGACGCCGGTATCGGTGAACGTAGTCTTATGTAGGATATTTCCCGACCAGCGCGGTCGACTTTCAAAAAACCGAAAGGCCAAGAGGACTTCCGATGCCAGCCAAAGCACACTCCGAGTCGCACGGGCGATCGCGTACGGGTCGCCGGCACGAGATTCTGGGGATCTTCTTGCTCGCGTTCGGCCTCTTTTCAGGGCTGTCGCTGGTGGGGATGCACGCCGGCCGGAACCAGATGATGGGGCCGGGTGGGGCGGCGGCCGCCGCCGGGTTGTACGGCGTCTTCGGGATGGGCGCCTACCTGATGGTGCTGGGGATGCTGGGTGTTGCCTGGCGTTCGTTCCGCGGGCGCCCGCTGGTGGGCGGTTTCTCGGAGGGCCTGGCGGCGATCCTCCTGATGGGGTCGGTGACGGTGCTGCTGCACCTGCCGTTCGCGGGGCCGGGGCACATGCTGCGCGGTCCGGGCGGCCTCATGGGCGAGTGGCTGGGCGAGCTGAGCGCGGGCTTCATCGGCCAGATGGGCGCCGCGCTGGGCGCCACGGCGATGCTCTTCGTGACGCTGCTGCTGGTGACCGACATCCGAGTGTCCGAGGTGATGGTGGTCCTGTCGTGGGCGGGGCGCCGCCTGCACGCGGCGCTGTGGATGGGAGCCCGGGCGCTCGGCCGCCTGGTGGTGGCGATGTTCCCCGAGCGGGATCGCTCCGAGACGAAGTGGGCCGACGAGGACGATGAAGACGACGGCAGAAGCCGGGACGCGGCGCTGCCAGCGAACGGTCGGGGCCGGAAGCCGCGCGCGCTGCTGGCGGCGGCCTTCGACGACGAACGCGCGCGGGCCCGCGAAGCCCGCGACGAGGACAGCGGCGTGGTCGGCATCCCGGAGGCCGTCGCGGCCTACGACACGGACGCGGTCCGGGTGGGCCGGGCGCGGCCCGTCGCCAACGACGTGACCAATCCGCGCGCCGCGATGGCCGCCATCGTGGCCGAGGTGGCCGCCGTCGAGCGCGTCGCGCGTCCGGTGGCGCCGCCCCAGGTGTACGCCACGAACCTGCGCGGCGCCGCGGCGGCGGGCGACGACGAGGATGATCTCGACTCGGATGGCGCCTCCGACGCGAGCGACGAGGAGGCGGCCGCCGATCCGTACATCATCGAGGAGAGCGTCGCCCCGGCCGCGAGCGTCGCCGCTTCCGCCCGAGGCGCGGCCGACGCCGGGGCGGGTGGTGCGGCGGCTGGTCCGATAATCGTCGAGCCGGCCTGGAAAACGCGCCTTCGCGAGCGAGAGCTGGCCCGCGAGGAGGCCGGAAAGAAGGCATCGGGGGCGGGCGCCGAGACGTCTTCCGCGGCCGACGGCCCGACCTTCATTCGCCTGAAGGACGGCGCCTACGCGCTGCCCGCGACGGACCTGCTGGAGTACATCCCGCCTCAGGGCCACGACACCGACAAGCAGGGCCTTTACGAGATGGCGGAGCGCCTGGAGCAGGCGATGGCCAACTACGGCGTGCGCGGCAAGGTGAAGGAGATCCACATGGGGCCGGTGGTCACCATGTTCGAGTTCGCGCCGGCGCCCGGCACGCGGACCGGGAAGATCGCCAACCTCGAGAAGGACCTGGCCATGGCCCTCGAGGCGCAGGCGGTCCGCATCGTGGCGCCCATCCCCGGCAAGGCCGTGGTCGGCGTCGAGGTGCCCAACAAGTCGCGCGAGATGGTCTACCTGCGCGAGATCCTGGAGGACGACTGCTTCTCGAAGGCGAGCTCCAAGCTGCAGGTCGCGCTCGGCAAGGACATCAAGGGCGCGCCGGTCAGCGTGAACCTGGCCAAGATGCCGCACCTGCTGGTGGCCGGCACGACGGGCTCGGGCAAGTCGGTGGCTGTGAACGGGATGATCGTCAGCTTGCTGTACAACGCGAGCCCCGAGGAGGTTCGCTTCATCATGGTCGACCCGAAGATGCTGGAGCTCTCGATCTACGAGGGCATCCCGCACCTGCTGTTGCCCGTCGTCACCGACCCCAAGAAGGCGAACCTGGCCCTGCGCTGGGCGGTCGAGGAGATGGAGCGGCGGTACGAGCTGCTCGCGAAGGCGGGCGTCCGGGACATCACGAGCTACAACGCCAAGCTGGAGGTCGAGACCGGCAAGGGCGCCGGGACGGCGAAGGGCGTGACCGCCCGCGGAGCTCTGGACGCGGCGGCCAAGGCCGCGCCGGCGGCGGCCCCGGGGACGCGCAAGAAGCTGAAGGTCGTCGTGACGGGGCCCGACGGAAGCGAGCAGGAGCTGGAGCTCGCGCCCGAGACCGAGATCTCGCCGGCGGCGGGGGGCACGACCCTGTCGTCCGTCCCGGGGGCCGAAGGCGAAGCGGCCGCGGGCGACGGCGTCGTCCAGGAGCCGCTCGATCCAGAGGAGGTCTCGGCGGAGGCGGCGCGCGCGCAGGCCGAGCGCGAGATCGTGGTGCCGAGCGTGGAGGCCGGAGCGGCCGCCGACGTGCTGCCGAAGAAGCTGCCCTACATCGTGATCGTGATCGACGAGTTCGCCGACTTGATGATGGTCGCGCCGAAGGACGTCGAGACGTCGGTCGCCCGCATCGCCCAGAAGGCGCGCGCGGCCGGCCTGCACCTCATCCTGGCGACGCAGCGTCCGTCGGTCGACGTCATCACCGGTCTCATCAAGGCGAACTTCCCCAGCCGGATCGCGCTGCAGGTCGCGTCGCGCATCGACTCGCGGACCATCCTGGACCAGCCGGGCGCGGACACGCTGCTCGGCAACGGCGACATGTTGTTCTCGGATCGTGGGATGAAGCTGCGGCGCGTGCACGGCGCGTTCCTGGGTGACGAGGAGGTCCACCGGGTCGTCGATCATCTGAAGGCCCAGGGCAAGCCCGTCTACGACATGGACATCCTGAAGCCGCGCGAAGAGGACGCGGAGGAGGGCGGGGCGCCGGCCGACGACTTCCACGACGACCTGTACGATCAGGCGGTCGCCATCGTGTGCGAGACGCGGCAGGCGTCCGTGTCGTACATCCAGCGGCGGCTGCAGATCGGCTACAACCGCTCGGCGCGCCTGGTCGAGCAGATGGAGCGCGACGGCATCGTCGGCCCTGCCAACGGCGCCAAGCCGCGCGAGGTCCTGGCTCCGCCCGGAGAATACTTACAGCAGGCCGGCTGAACGCAGGGGGCGTTGCCCCCCCTCCGAGCCGAGCCCACCCGCGGATCTCGGACCGGCGCCGGCGCGGCGAAGCCGCGCCTCCCGATGGCCGGGACCCGCTCGCTCTGGCGGTGGCGCAGAAGAAAAGCGTGCAGGGAGACGTCCATTGCAGGTACTGCGGAAGGATGGAATGAAGGACCCATGGTTTCTTTGATGCTTTCGGCGATTCTGTTGGCGCAGGCTGGGGCCGCGCCGGCGAAGGCGGCTGCGGCGCCCGCGGCCACGGCGCCGGCGGCCACCACGGCGGGGAGGATGGCGGTGGGGGCGGTGGTGGATCGGGTGCAGAAGAAGTACGACGGGGCGGGGGACTTTCGCGCCAGCTTCAACCAGACGCTGACGAACACCGCGTTCAAGCGGCGCTCGCCGTCGACGGGCGAGGTGCTGCTGAAGAAGCCCGGGCGGATGCGCTGGAACTACAAGACGCCGGATCCGAAGATGTACCTGTCCGACGGCGACCTGCTGTGGCTGTACGAGCCCGAGGACAAGCAGGCCTTCAAGCAGGACCTGAAGGCGTCACAGCTCCCGGCCGCGCTGGCGTTCCTGACCGGCAAGGGCAAGCTGGCCAGCGAGTTCGACATCGCCTTCGCGAAGGACCCTCCCGTCGGCGGTCCGCGCGACTACGTGCTGGCCCTGTCGCCCAGGCAAGCCAACGCGCAGGTGAAGTCGATCCTGTTCGTGGTCGACCCCGACACGTTCTTCGTGCGCGAGACCCTCATCACCGACGCGCAGGGCAACACGAACGACCTGCTGTTCAGCGACATCAAGATCAACACGCACATCCCCGACGCGACCTTTCGCTGGTCGCCGCCCGCCGGGACCCGGGTGATCGACCCCTCGAAGATGAAATAGCGAAAGCCCACGAAGAGGCGAACCTCCTCGCGGGCTTTCCGCTATCACGCGACGAAGGTCGCGCTCTAGAAGCGCATCATCATGCCGGCCGAACCACCGTCGAGGGTCGGGTTCGGCAGGACGATGAACGACATGTTGGTGCCGCTCTCGGGGTTCGGCACCGTCTTCTGCTCCGAGTTCATGGCCTTGTACGCCGGGTAGCCGATGAACACGGCGGTCACCAGGGCCACGCCGCCCACCACGTAAAGGATGTTGGCGGTCAGGGCCAGCGTGTTGCCCTTGTTCTCCAGGTCCCGGACCCGCTGGACGTGGTTCGCGACGTCCTGCTCGTTGCTGGACGGGGCCCCCATCTTGACCAGGTTGTCGTGGTCCTTCTGCACCATGAGCTCCCACACACCGAGGCCCAGGCCCACCACGACCGCGCCGATGGCGGCGCCGCCCACCTTCTTGGCCAGGCTCCAGCGCCTCTCGGCTGCCTCGCTCGACATCGGCTTGTCGACGGGCGCCGCGGGGAGAGCGTCGGCGGCGCCGACCGTCACGGTGGCCTCCTCCTCGCCAGCGACGGAGACCGGCTTGGACAGGCTCTTGCCGTTCGGGAAGACCACCTCGACGATGTAGTCGCCCGGAGGGATCTTGTTGATCGTGCGGGGCGCGACCCCGAAGTAGCGGCCCTCGAGGTAGACCTTCACCTTCTCCTTGGGCGGCGCCTGGACGGTGATCTTGCCCTTTCCGCTCTTGCCGCCCATGAAGCTGACGTTGCCCTTCTCGTCGGCCTTGGGCCCCGACTCCACGGCTTCCTCGTTGAGGATGGGCTTCGGCCGCTCGACGTCGCCCGCCTGGGCAGCCGCCGGGGTCTTCTTCTCATCGCCGCCTCCCTCGCCGGCCGCCGCGGAGTCATCCGTCGCAGCCCCCGAATCGACCTTCTTCCTCTTCGCTTCCGCCGGACCCGCGAGGGCGACGATCGCGCTGGCGAGGAGTCCGGCGAAGATGATGGAACGGGACACAGAGTGCGCCATGGCTCGAATCCTGGTTGAGGGTGAGGGCGAACAGCTTGGCACGACGTCCGGGCCACACTGCCCTTTTTCTGGGTGGTGGGTGGGCGTCGACCATACTGACGGATCATCAATTCAGTCAACCCGGATTCGAGGCCGATCTCCGACGCGGCCCCTCTTTACCCGTGGCGGCTCGTCGTGGATTATGATGCGCCCCCCGCCATGAGACGCGCCCCCGCCTTTCTCGGTCTCGTCTTCTCGGCCCTCATCATCAGCGGCTGGACTGACGATGGTCTGTCCCGAGCGACCGCGGCAGAGCCCGGGCCGGCCGACGCGAGCGGCAAGCCCCGCACGAAGCCGGCCGCTGGCGCCAAGGCCGATGCGAAGGCGAAGGCGGCGCAGGAGACCGCGACCTCCGCCGAAGTGACGCTGCAGGGGGATCTCACCTGCGCCAAGTGCGGGCTACGTGAATCCTCGACCTGTCAAAGCGTGCTCGTGGTGAAGCACGGCGCCGAGAGCCAAGGCAAGGACGAGAAGTATTACCTGGCCCGGAACGCCGTGGCCGACGCCCAGCACGAGAAGGTCTGCGGGCGCACGACACCCGTGACGATCACCGGTGTCGTGACGGAGCAGGGCGGTCGGAAGGTGCTCACGGCCTCGACGGTCATGCCCCGGTGACACGCGCCGAGGGATCGCCACGAGGTCATCGACCGGCGAGGTGCCAGTTCTCATGATGAGCAGAGACGTCCCGCGGTCACCAACGCGGATGACCCGCGCCCTGTTCGCGATGGCCCTGGTGCAGGCGGCGATCGTCGCCGTGCCCTCCGGGCGCGCCCGGGCAGAGACGCCCGCCTCCAGCTCCAGTTGCGGCGCCGAAGACCTCCTGGCCGGCAAGCTGCCGGTCGAGGCCCAGGACGTGACCGGCGTGCCCTCGCTGGTCACCGACGGCTCCGTGGGGCCGGAGGGAACGGTCTGGGACGCGTCCGTGGCCGTCATCCTCTCGAACGGCGGGGCGACCTTGACGTACGACCTGGGCAGCGCGCGATCGATCGGCGCGCTCGTCCTTCAGGCCGACGCGAACGACACGTACAAGGTGCTGGGCTCGGCCGACGGCACGCCCGGCAGCTACAAGCTGCTGGCCTTGCTGGCCAACGTGGTCGACCGGGGACCCGGGTTGCGGACGCGTGCCGTGCGCTTCCCCGCCGCCCAGGTGCGGTACCTGCGCGTGGGACCGGGCGACGGTGACAGCGCCTACTCGATCGCGGAGCTGGCGGCTTATTGCCGCGCGCCCGAGCCGTTTCCGCCCGCTTTCTCGACGGTGGCCGCGCCGCTGGCGGCCGCTCCGGCCTCTCCGCCCGCGTCGGGGGACAAGCTCGGGCAGTCCGCCGACGAGCCGGGCTCGGGCGCGACCGGCAACCGCTTCGAGCTGCTGTTCGTCGCGGCGGGGCTCGCGCTGCTGGCCCTCGTGCGTGGATCGACGCGCCGGCGGAAGGCACCGGCCGGCGCGACGTCCGAGCCGTCGGGCGGCGAAGCCGCGGCGGCCTCCGCCGACGCGAGCGGCGACGCCGCGCCGCCCGCGTCAGCTCAGGCCGCGCGATCGACCGCCGCGCCCGCACGCCGGTCCCTGTCCGATCACGATCGCCTGCGCCTCATGTTCCTGGCCAGCGGGTGCGCCGCCCTCATCTACGAGGTGGTGTGGTTCCACCTGCTGCGCCTGGTGATCGGCGCCTCGGCGATGTCGGTCGGGATCGTGCTCGCCAGCTTCATGGGCGGCATGTTCCTGGGCAGCCTGTACTTCGCGCGCTTCGTCCCGCCGGACCGCCACCCGCTCCGGATCTACGCGATGCTGGAGATCGGGATCGGGATCTTCGGCGTGCTCATGCCGCTCGTCTTGCCGGCCGCGCGCTTCGTGTACGTGGGCCTCTTCGGCTATGGCGCGATGGGGATCGCGCTGCGCGGGGCGGTCGCCATCGTCTTGTTGCTGCCCCCGACCGCGCTCATGGGCGCCACCTTGCCGGCGGTGGCCCGCCGCTACTCGCACGGTCGGGCCGGCATGTCGAGCCTGGCCGGTCTCTACGCGGCGAACACGGCGGGGGCGGTCCTCGGCTGCCTGCTGTCGGCGTTCTATTTGCTGGCGGTGTGGGACGTCTGGGTGGCGACCGGGACGGCGGCCGCGCTGAACTTCGCCATCGGCTGGTTCGCGCTGCGCTCGGCGAGGTCGAGCCCCCACGTGGTGCCGGCGGCCGCCGCCCGCGCCACCTCGGGCGGCTCCGGCGGGGACGCCGCCGTGGCGCTCGGGGGCGAGAGCGCCGATCGCGTGGCACGGGCGGTCTATCTCGCGTCCGCCCTGTCGGGGATGACCGCGCTCGGGGCCCAGGTGATCTGGACGCGCCTGCTCACGCTGCTGTTCGGCGCGACGGTTTACGCGTTCGCCATCATCCTGGCCGTGTTCCTGGCCGGGCTGGGGATCGGCAGCGCCTGGGCGGCCCGCATGCTGCGGCGGCGCTTGCATCCGGTGCGCGGGCTGGCCTTCAGCCAGCTCGGCCTGCTGCCGTGCCTCCTGCTCGCGGCCGCGCTGCTGGCCGTGGTGTTGCCGTACGCCTCGCCGCCGGCGCTGACGCCGCTGACGGCGTTGCACGGGCTGCACGTGCTGCGCGCGGTGTCGGTGATCCTGCCCTCGGCCATCCTGTGGGGCATGAGCTTCCCGCTGGCCCTGGCCGCCGCCGGGACGGGCCACAGCGACACCGGAAAGTCGAGCGGGTACGTCTACGCCTCGAACACGGTGGGCGCAATTGTCGGCTCGCTGGCTGTCAGCTTCTGGGCCATCCCGGCGTTCGGGACCCGGTGGGCGCAGCAGGCGCTGGTGGTGGCGGCGGCCGTCTCGGCGGCGGCGCTGTTCCGGGTGATCGAGCTGGCCCCGGTCGGCTCGGCGCTGTCGCCTTCGCCGCGGCGATCGCGCCTCTCGCCCGTGTGGGTGCTGGCCCTGGGCGCGGCGGCGGCGGCGTTCCTGCCGGGGCTGTCGAAGGTCTTCCTGGCCCATGGGCGGTACATCTGGTGGGTCGACGCGCGCGATCGGTATCCGTTCGTCAGCGAGGGCGCCGCTTCGACCGTCGCCGTGCACGTCGCGCCGGACGGCTATCGCAACTTCCACGTCTCGGGCCGCGTCGAGGCCAGCAACAACCCGAACGACATGCGCCTGCAGCGGCTGCTCGGGCACCTCTCGGCGCTGGCGCACCCGCATCCGGAGTCGGTGCTGGTGGTGGGCATGGGCGCCGGGGTGACGGCCGGGGCGCTCTCCATCCACCCCGAGGTGAAGCGGATCGTCATCTGCGAGATCGAGCCGCGCGTGGTGGGGGCGGCGACCGAGTTCGGCCTCGAGAACTACGACGTCCTCAAGAACCCGAAGGTCGAGGTCGTGTTCGACGACGCCCGCCACTTCCTGGCGACGACGCGCGAGAAGTTCGACGTCATCACGTCGGACCCGATTCACCCCTGGGTGCGGGGCAACTCGATCCTGTTCTCGCGCGAGTACTACGCCATCGTGGGGGCGCGCCTGAAGCCGGGGGGGCTCGCCACGCAGTGGGTGCCGCTGTACGAGACGAGCGAGCTGGCCATCCGCATCCAGATGCGGACGTTCATGGACGCGTTCCCCAACGGGACGGTGTGGAATTCGGCGGTCAGCGGGCGCGGCTACGACGTGGTCATGCTCGGCAGCGTCGAGCCGCTGCGCCTGGACGTGGCCGCCATCGATCGCCGCATGACGGCCGACCCGCGCATCGCCGAGTCGCTGCGGCAGGTGAAGATCGGCTCGGTGGTGGATCTGCTCGGCACCTATGGCGCCAGCGGCAAGGACATGCGCGCCTGGCTGGCGAATGCGCCCATCAACCGCGACTTCAGCGTGAAGCTGGAATACATCTCGGGCCTGGCGCTGAACGATCGCGAGGCGGATCCCATCTATTCGCACATGGTGGCGGGGCGGGAGTACCCCGCCGACCTGTTCGTCGCGCCGCCCGCGCTGGAGGCCGACCTGCGGCGACGGCTGATGACCGACGTGACGGCGGCTTCGCCGCCGTGAGGGGGGGGCCGCGGCTTGCGGCTTCGCCGCCGTGAGGGGGGGGGCCCCCCTCACGCGCTCCCCCCCCGTTAGGTCGTCGACGCCGGCGCAGCAAAGCTGCGCCTCCGGGGTGCTTGGACCCGCTCGCTGCGCTCGCTCCGATGTCCAGGTCGCCTGAAGAAGAAGAAGAAGAAGACAAAGACGAAGAAGACGAAGACGACGACGAAGAAGACGAAGACGACGAGGACGATCTAGCGGTGAATGCGCTGACGGGATTGGCGTCTGAGGCCTGGCGCTACTTGCTTGCGCGTCACGGATTGTTAGCGTGTGGGCCGCGCCCGCTCACGGCGCGGGGGGTTCACTTCATGACATCACCTCGATCGAATCTGGGCGCGTCTTCGCTCGTGGCCGTCGCTGCTGTCGTCGCGACGGCGGTGACCGGACACGGGTGCGCGGCCTTCAACAACTTCGTGGCGGCCACGCAGGGGGCCGGGGGGCTCATCCGGCCGAGCGTCGTGTATCAGGGGGCCACCCTGGTGCAGTCGCCGTCGCAGAGGCGGCTCGCCGCCTACTACTGCCCCGAGGTCGTGCCGCCGCCCTTCGGCGTCGTGCAGGGCTCGGCGCTCCTGTGCCAGGGCTTCTTCGGCGCGCGCCCCAGCGTCAACGAGATGGAGATCGCCTTCGATCTCGCCTTCAAGATCAAGAACCCCAACAACATCCCGCTGCCCCTCGGTGACGTGCTGACGGCCGTGACGGCGTTCCCGGCCGCGGCGAACCAGCGCCTCGGCGCCGCGTGCGTGCACCTGTGCGCGCCGGGGGCCGTCGGCTGCAACCCGCAGCCCGACGCGACGTCGTGTCAGGCGTCGTCGGGCGACGTCCGATCGCTGTCGGACTTCCAGGCGGCGGCCGTCAACTTCATCATCACGCGCGGCATCGCCGCAGCGACGGGGCAGCCGCTGTCGTTCACGGCGCCCCAGGTCTCGGCCGCCTCCGAGCTGGACGTCACCGTGCGCTTCAGCTTCGGGCCGGGCCCGCTGCTCGAGACACTGCGGCAGCTCGCGTCGCAATCCGTGAACGAGCTGAAGGCAGGCCGGAACGTCAGCTTCGCCATCCCGTTCAACACGGAGGGCACCGTCTGGTTCGACGGCGGCTCGTTCGGCCGGCTCGCCGTCGGCTACGGCCCGGCCGCCGGCACCTTCGTCCTCCCCGTTGACCAGCTGGTTCCGCGCTGAGGTTGGTTCCGCGCTGAGGGTCGAGCGCCGCGCGGCAGGCGCCGGGCGCGGCTTCCAGTGCCCGACCGGTTACTTCGGCGGCGGAGCCGCGGGGGGCGGGGCGGCGGCAGGGGGCGGGGTGCCTGCAGGGGCGGCCGACGGGGGCGGAGCGGCGGCGGGGGCGGCGCCCGCGGCGGCCGGAGTCGCGGTGGGCAGGGTCGCAAGGCGCTGGCGGATCTGGCCGTAGGTGGCCGCGCCGAGCTCGCTGCCGGCCAGGCCGTTCTGAGCGACGTACGCGTTCACGTGCGCGATCCGGTCGCTGGTGGCCGGGTGGTCCGACAGGTACGCGAGCAGCCCCGGCGTGTCGCCGCTCTTCTCCATGAGGCGCCCGAAGAAGGTGACGAGGCCGTGCGGGTCATAGCCGGCCGCGCTGGTATAGCGCGCGCCGAACTCGTCGGCCTCGGTCTCGTCCTCGCGCGAGTGGGCGAGCATCAGGCCCTTGGCCGCGATGGTGGTGGCGAGCTGCGCCGCCAGGCCCGGGTTGTTGCCGGCCGCCACCCCCGCGATGGCCTCCAGGCCATAGGCCGCCACCAGCGAGCGCGCCGCGTGCCGCGCCACCACGTGCCCTGTCTCGTGCGCCATCACGCCGGCCAGCTCGGCCTCGTTCTGCGCCGTCTCGAGGAGCCCGCGGTACACGTACAGGTACCCGCCCGGCGTCGCGAACGCGTTCACGGTCTTCCGATCGTCGATGACGAACACCTGCCAGGTCACCTCGGGACGATCCTTGCGCCCGAACGCGATGACCTTGTCGGCCACGCCTCGCACGTAGCTCACGACCGTCGGATCGTTCAGGTAGACGATCTGCTGCTTCGTATCCAGCTCGGTCTTGAGCTGGAGCCCGAGCTGGTTCTCCTGCTCCGGCGAGATGAGCGCCTTGGCCACGCCCGTCTCGACCGAACGGGTGGTCGATGTCGCGCACGACATCGCCAGCGCGCTGCTTGCGAGTGAGAGACCAACCACGAGAGATCGGAACATTCGCTGCGCTTTCACGGTGAGGGCCCTCCAGGGGTGGCGAGAATACCGTCGGTCGAGCCGTTGAAAAACAAAAAAGCTCGAGTGACCGCGAGGTCACCCGAGCTTCGATGGGCGCAGGTGCGCCTCGAACGACTACGGGCAGAGGCCGGTCGCTACGTCCGGCATCAGCGCCGGCGAGTGAATGGCCATCGTGAACGTGAAGGTCGAGGTGCACGGGTCGCTGATCGGCGGCGGGTTGCAGGCCGCCGCGAACGTCGACTGCATCTCGCTGACCGACGCCGTGAACGTGTTCTGGGCGATGAGCTCGAGCATCGTGGTGTCCGTCTGGTGCCAG
>Ga0068853_100002955_pt1 | contig 12942 bp, 11 predicted proteins | sample KBSCornC32_FD_65655 | JGI IMG/M metagenome (GOLD analysis project Ga0068853, IMG submission 65655) | Corn rhizosphere microbial communities from Kellogg Biological Station, Michigan, USA - KBS Corn C3-2 | ecosystem: Host-associated > Plants > Roots > Rhizosphere > Soil ... | reverse complement strand
CAGCGCGGTCTGGACGTGGGACAGCCCGGATTTGCGGGCCATGTTTTCGACCTTGGCCGGCCAGGCCGTCGCCGTCAGATCAGCCGGCGCGGGGAGCGCGTGGCAGCCCTGGCAGTGGCCGGAGAACAGCATGCGCCCGGCGTCCAGGTGCTCCTGCGACTGCCCGGGCGCCGCGACGAGCACGGGCGGCACCCCTCGACCCGCCGCGCAGCCCCCCGCCGCCAGGCCGAGCCCGAGCGCCACGCAGACGGCCGCCGCCCGCGCGCGGGACGACCAGCCAGGGTGGGAGCCGGGGGCCATGGACAGGAATGATACTGAATTTGATTTTCAGTTTCTATCATTCGCTGCCTGAAAAGGGCGAGCCGGGAGGCCGTGGCCCAGGTCCGGCCGTCAACCCCGGCCGGGGCGCTCGGGAACGACGGGCGTCGCGGCGGCCCGCCGCGTCATGACCATGTCCAGGGCGATGAGCCCCACGCCGACCACCAGGACGATGTCGGCGACGTTGAACACCGGCCACGGATCGAGCGGCCACACGCCCAGATCGACCAGGATGAAGTCCACCACGCGCGCGTAGAGCAACCGGTCGATCAGATTCCCGACGGCGCCCCCGGCGATGAGCCCCAGCGCCACGTGCAGCTTCTTCTGGTTGGCGTCCGTGTTGCGCAGGTAACGCAGGACCATGACCAGCGCCACCACGGCCAGCCCGGCCAGCACGAAGCGCCCGCCGCGCAGGTCACGGAACATGCTGAACGCGATGCCGGGGTTCTCGGCGTAGTGGAAGCTGAGGGCCTTCCCGAGCACCGCTTTGACCCGCCCCGAGCCCTCGGGGCCGAGCGCCGCCCGCGCCCATTGCTTGCTCGCCTGATCGATCGCCAGCGAGACGAGGGCGGGGACACCGAAGCGCAACAGCTTGGGCAGGTTCGAAGGCTTCGGCTCGGCGTTCGCGTCGGCGCTCATGAGGCCACGGAGTCTCCACTTTCGGGCCTTGGTCCGCAACGTGAGATGCGCAGGAACTTCCCGCCCCGCGGTATACAGCGGACCGTGAGCCATCTTCGAGCCGGCGAGGCGCCCCCGTCGCAAGTGTCGCTGAAGACGCTGTTCACCGTGATCGGAGCCGTGATCGGCGCGTGGGCCCTGGTCGCGTTCGTGGAACGGACCATGGTCGCCCTGACCTTGACGGTCTCGGCGTTGATGATCGCGGTGGCTCTGAACCACGGCGTCGTGTTCCTGGTGGCGCGCGCGCGGGTGCCGCGGCCCTGGGCCGTGGCCGCGGTGGTGCTGGGCGCTCTGGCGCTGATCGTGGGCGTCGGCTTCACCGTGATCCCGCCGGCCGTGGGACAGGGGAAATCGCTGGTGGTGCGCTTGCCCGAGATCCTGGGCGCGGCGCGGGCCACGCGGGCCTTTCATTTCCTCGACGATCGCGTGCACATCGCCCAACGACTGCTCACGTTCGAGCAGCAGCTGCCGCGCATGCTGGAGGAGACCGCGGCGCCGATCCTCAGCGTGCTGGGCGGCGTGCTGAGCGGCGTGGTCGCCGTCGTGACCGTGGCGGTGCTGGCCGTCTTCATGTTGATCTTCGGGGGCAACGTCGTGAACGCGCTCGTGCGCGAGACGCTGCCCGAGCGGCGGTCGCGCTACCGCACCGTCATCGACAAGACCTACGCGTCCATCGGCGGCTACCTGCTGGGCCTGGGCCTCATCTGCTTCACGAACGCGACCTTGACGACGATCTTCCTGGCCATCGTGGGGGTGCCGTTCTTCCTGCCGCTCGGGATCGTGAGCGGCCTGTCGAGCTTGGTCCCTTACGCCGGGCCCGCCGTGGTGGGGACCTCGGTCACCATCATCGCGATGGCGACGGGCGGAGTGGGCACCGGGATCGCCTGCTTGATCTACTTCGTCGCGTACGGCCAGCTCGAGGGCCAGGTCCTGGCGCCCCTGGTCTTCCGTCGCACGGTGCACGTCAATCCGCTGATCGTGGTCCTGTCCGTCGTGTTCTTCGGCGAGCTGGCCGGTATCATCGGCGCCGTCATGGCGGTTCCGGCGGCGGCGGCTCTGCAGATCCTCCTGCGCGAGGTGCTGCGCGAGCGCCGCGAGCGGCTGCACCTGCCGGCGACGCCGCTCAACTCCCCCGATCAGACCGGGACGTTTCAGAAGCCGGAGTCTTGATGGCGGCGATGGGGCCTCTGTTCTCTCGAGCGACGCGCGCCGGCCTGCTGTCCGCCTTCGCGGTCATGGCCACGATCGCCGGGGCGACGCAAGGATGTGTCGAGATCAACGGGGGCGCGGTGGAGGTCCCGTGGACCGTGTTTGCCGAGGACGGGCGCGGCGCCATCAACGACTGCAATTGCACCGAGCCCGCCATCATGTACGTCCGCCTCAAGCTGGAGGCGCCGCTCGGTGCCCCGGATCAGCCCGATCCGTGCGCGGGCTCGGCGGCGTGTCGGTTCAGCTGCCAGCGCAAGACCGGCGCGACGCCGTTCATGATCCCGCCGGGGACCTATCAGCTGTCGATCGAGCCCGAGACCGCCGACGGCCTGCCCATCGATCCGGGGCTGGTCATGGTGCCGGCGCCCATCACGCGCGACGTGGTGCGCGGCGCCGCCGCCGAGCTGGATGCCCTGCAGATCACCGCGCCCTGCGCGGTCAGCTGCAGCGGCGGCGACATGACGAAGGCCTGCAGCCGCGGGTGACGGGACCGCGCGCCTTCGCGCGGGGGCCGTTGCCGAGCGGCCGATCGACGGCCGGCCGGCTGAGTCACAGACGTCGCTCCAGCTCTTCGCGCTCGTCTTCGTCGTCGAGCGCGCGCCGGGCCTCGTCCGCGGCACGATCCACCTTGCCCTCCGCGATGAACTCATGGGTGGCCTCGCGGTAACGGCGATCGGCGCTCCGGTTACCTTCGCCGAGCAGTTCGTCCTCCCCACCCTCGTCCGTCCCCGCGTCGAGCGTTCTGTCGTCATCGATTCTGGACATGGCGCGCCTCCCTTTCCATTTGCGCCTTTCCCTGAGCAAATGGGATGCCGGCCGCGCGAGCCCCCCTGAGCGCGGGCCTGCGCCCGCCGGCCGTGAGCGCCATCTATCGGTAATGCCGATGTTTTTGCGAGACTCGCGCCCCGCAAGCGACCTCACTTACACCAGCGGAGTTTGCGGAATTGTCATGAAACATGTGTCAGTCTCCCCGTTTGTAGGTCGAGCGACTCGATCATTGGGAGGAGGGACCATGAAGGTGACAGGCAAACACTATCTCTGGTGGTACGTCCGTGAGCTTGCAACGGCCCTGAGAGACCTTCTGGTGCGCCACTGATGAAACGCCACCCGTCCCCTCAACGGCCTCGGGCGGTCCCCATGACGCCGAGGGAGATGCCTCGGCAATCAGGGTTTTCGCAAGAGGTTCGGGGCGACGTGCCGGCGCGGTACTGGGCCAGGCAGCGCGGGCACCAGGCGACGACGTCGGGATGGTGACGCTCGGGAGGCGCGAGCATCGCGTTCGGGTCGAGGTTCTGCGCGCGTAGGGCGTTCTCGCAGCGGCGCAAGAGCTCGCCGCGCCACCATCGCCCATCGGCCTCGCCGCCCGCGGCGGCGCGCGAGCGGCGGTATCGCAGGTCGCCGAGGCGCGGGCGCGCGAAGGCGCTCAGGCGGGCGGGCGGGAGCAACGCCACCGCGACGGCCAGCGGATCGAGATCGCCGCACAGCTCCCGCGCCAGGTGGTCGGTGGAACGCACCGTCGCGAGCGGCGAGGTGACGGCCACGATCCGCTTCGACAGCTCGGGGCGGATATCGCGGTCCAGGCACCGGCTGCTGCGGAGCGTGCGTTCGAAGAGGACGGCCGCCGCGAGCCAGGCCACGAAGGTGAACGCGGCCACCGGCAACAGCAGCTCGATGAGCGAGGTCAACAGGACAGCCGGCAGCGCGAGGAAGAGCCCGGCCCACAGGAGGTTGGTGGCGACGCGGAGCGCCCGCGTCTCGCGGCGAAAGGCGGCGACGCGGGCGGCGGCCGCTGTCCCGTCGAACCGTGCGTTCAGCCAGGATTGCAGGCGAGGCTCGCGCGCCGCCGGGGCGAGGCGCTTCAACTCTTCGCAGAGGCCGGCCAGCGCGCGCGCGCTCCGGCGCGTCGCCAGGCGGGCCAGCGTCTCGCCATTGATCAGCAGCAGCGAGCCGGCCGCCGCGACGGTCTCGACCTGGGCCCATGGGATGAACCAGGCTTCACGGTCGTCCCGGCCCGTCTGGTGACGGCCACCTTCGAGGCCGAGGCCGTCGGGGCCCAGGGTCAGCGGCAGGTCCTCGGCCACCAGCGCCGGAGCCAGCGGCGGCCACGGATCGGCGAAGAGCAGGCCCCGCGCCCACGCCGGGTTCGGCGCGAACGTCCGTCGGACCCGCCAGGCTCCCACGAATGAAACGAAGCCCAGCGCCCGCTGCGGCACGAGTTCGGCGCACTCGAACGTGTAGATGAGCGCGCAGATCAGAAACAGCTCGACGAGATCGCTCAACGGAGGATCGCGGCTCAGCCAGCCGTGTCGGGCGGCGGTTGTTGCGGCGCCGGCGGCGGCGTCTTGGCCTCCGGCGGCGGCGTCTTGGCCTCCGGCGGCGGGGTCTTGGCCTCCGGCGGCGGGGTCTTGGCCTCCGGCGGCGGCGTCCTGGCCTCTGGCGGCGGCGTCTTGGCCTCTGGCGGCGGCGTCTTGGCCCCTGGTGGCGGGGTCTTGGCCCCTGGTGGCGGGGTCTTGGCCTCCGGCGGCGGGGTCTTGGCCTCCGGCGGCGGGGTCTTGGCCTCCGGTGGCGGCGTCCTGGCCTCCCGGGGCGGGGTCTTGGCCTCCGGCGGCGGCGTACTGGCCTCCTCGTCGTCCGCCTTCTCGTTGATCTTCTTTCCGAACAGCACCTTCCTCAGCCCGCCAGCGAGCCCGATCACGATCAGGACCAAGGCCTTCCAGATCTTTCCGAGGCCGACGGCGATCTTTGCCAGGAAGCCGGCCTTGGCGGCCAGGCCAGCCGCGCCGCCCACGACCAGCGCCGCCAGCCCGTACTTGGCGACCTTGTCCCCCGGCAGGTACTGCGAATAGCGTTTGCCCTCGACGTAGTGGAAGCCGGCGAGCACCTTCTTGATCTCCGGCAGCGTCGACTGAAGCTTGTCGGGGTCGACCAGCAGGTTGGCGCTCATCACGCCCTGCCGCCCGAGGATCCGCGTGTTGTAGTTGACGATGGCGTGGCCCTGGCTCTCGGCCTTGATGCACCACTCGAGGTTCTGCGTCTCGCGATTGTAGAAAGGCGGCGTGTGCCAGCCGACGATGTGGATCGGGGCCCAGCCGCGCTTCTTGCGCTCTGCGTTCGCGCCCTCGTTCCCCTCGCGTATGGACTCCAGGATCTCGTCGGCGTCGAGCTTCTCCTTTTCCGCGTCCTTCACGTAGCCGATGTCCTCGAACTCGAACAGCACGAACGACTCGAGCGCTTCGTCCGCCAGGACGCCGAGCTCGCTGCCGTCGGTGGTGTTGTGCATGAGCTCGAGCAGCTTGCGGGCGCCGGCGGGGGCCGTGAACGCGAAGCCGGCCGGGACCTGAAGCTCCGCGTGGTCGCCGATGCTCACCTTCGTGGGCCCCGGGGTCCACTCGATCGACTTGAAGGCGCGCTGGGCTTCGGTCAGCTCCGGCGCCGCCGGGACGGAGGTCGCGATGGCTTCGGGTTCTGCCTTGTGGTGGGCCTTCTTGGCGGCGGCCGGCTCCGCCATCGCCGCCAGCCCCGCGGCGGCCAGAGCGCCCATGGTCATGAAGCGGGCGAACGGATGGCGATGACGATCCCGAAACGTCGCTGCTGCAGACACGAGACGCTCCTTCTCTTTGGACGACGGACGATCTGGGGCCCGCCGGATCCACCGTGGAGCACGGGTACGGGCGCGCCGATGATACAGCCTCGCGATCCCGCCGCGAAGTCGGAGCTCGGGTCTGGCCGTCGGCCGCTGACCGGCCCCGAGGATGGGCCGGGCCCGGGCGCTCAGGGACGCGAGACGGCGCCGCGCAGGTGTTTCTGCAAGAAGTCGACGGTGCGCTGCCAGGCCTGCGCCGCGGCGGCCTTGTCGAAGCGCGGGGTCGTGTCGTTGTTGAAGCCGTGCTGGGTGCCGGGGTAGCGGAAGACCTCGTACTTCACGTGGTGGGCCCGCAAGGCGTCCTCGTAAGCCGGCGCGCTCGCGTTGATGCGATCGTCGTGCTCGGCGTAGTGGAGCTGCAGCGGCGCCTTGATCTGCGGCACGGCGCCGAGATCGGGCGCCATCCCGTAGAACGCGACGGCGGCGCCCAGGCTCGGCAGGCGAGTGGCCAGGGTGTTGACCATGCCGCCGCCCCAGCAGAAGCCCACGGCGCCGACGCGGCCGTTGCCGTCGGACCGCCGCGACAGAACGCCGACGGCCGCCACGAAGTCTTCGCGCGCCTTCGCTTGATCCAGCTTGGCGAAGAGCTCGCGCGCCTTGTCCTCGTCGCCGGGGTATCCGCCGAGCGGCGTGAGCGCGTCCGGGGCGAACGCCATGAAGCCGGCCAGCGCCAGGCGGCGCGTGATGTCCTCGATGTGCGGGTTCAAGCCCCGGTTCTCGTGGACGACCAGCACGGCCGGCAGCTTCTCTTTCTCACCGGCGGGACGGACGAGATACCCGCGCACGTGGCCGTCTCCCGCGGGCGCGTCGTAGGTGATCGTTTCGGCGTGAAGGCGCTTGTCGTGCCTGGGCACCTGCTGGGCCTGCGCAAAGCGCGGGTTCAAGGCGTCGAGCAGCGCGGTGGCCGTCATCCCCGCGGTGGCGCCCGTCGCCGCGAGCTTGGCGGCACGATCGAGGAACCCGCGGCGATCGATCACGCCGTGCACGTATTCGTCGAACAGATCGAACACCCTCTGATCCACGGCGCCCGGCGTGAGAGTCTCCATGGCCTCTCCCTAAGCCCGGCCCCTTCGGGGCGCAAGGCCCGCGCGCGCTCCGTTCGCCGGCATTGGCCCAGGAGCTACTGGTTCTCCTGACCGCGGGACGGCGGCGCGGCGAGCGCGGCCTCGACCTCTTCCCGGATCGTCTCGGGGACGAACAGGCGCGGGAAATAGAGGCGCGTCGAGATGTTGTTGGCGATGCTGCGCGGGTCGGACTCGATGGGGCGCGCGCCGCCCCCCCCGGTCGTCACGCGGATGGGCTCGGCGGCCGGCCCGGCGCCGCCCGCGGCGTAGCGCTTGTAACTGAGCCGGGCCGGCTCGTCGAAGTGCACGAAGTAGCGCGGATCGCGCCCGGGATAGCGCCGCCGGAAGATGGCGCGCGCCTCTTCGGCGGCGGCCAGCCACTCGGTGCGCGGGCGCGCGGCGTCGGACTCGACGGGCAGGCGCACCATCTTGGGGAAGTGGCGCGTCCGGTACGACGTCGCCAGCTCGCGCAGTACGGGATCGGAGGCGTCGCGCCAGGTCGCGAACACGGACATCACGCTCGCCTCGTCGAGGCGCGCGTAGTCGTCGAGCGGGATCCGTTCGTGCTCGGTCAACAGGCGATAGAACGGATCGGGGCGGGCGTCGGAGGCGGCGCGCGCGCCGAAGAGCTCGGCGCGCGCCGCCTCCGACGCCCGCGCCAGGTCGAGCGCGCGCCCCACCGTCGCTTCGAGCAGCAGCGACGCCGCGCGCACCGTCTTGTGGTAGTAGGCCGTCCCGTACATCTGGTCGAGCGCGAGCAAGAAGGCCTCGACCACGTCCTGCGCGCGCGCGTCCACGACCAGGTGGTCGTCGATGACCACCAGCGAGCGCACCAGCCGCCACAGATCGAAGGCGTGCGTGCGGATGCCCGCCATCATCGCGTCGCGCGCCAGGTAGTCGAGGCGATCGGCGTCGAGCTGGCTCGACACGATGGCGTGGCGCCAGGGGTGTCGGGGCGGTGGGGTGTGCTCGATGAAGGCGCGCAGGCGATCAGGCAGCCCGGGGTCGTACGCCGCCAGCAAGCCGTGAATCTCGGAGTCGGGCTCGGTCAGAATGCGAACGGTCATCCGCTCGTGAACGAAGCTCGGCCCGATGATCTCCTCCATCGAGTGCGAGAAGGGCCCGTGCCCCACGTCGTGGAGCAGCGCCGCCAGGACCGTCTCCTCGCGCTCGCGCTCCGTCACCTGCAGGCCGCTGGCCTGAGCGGCGGCGTCGACCATCAGCCCGGCCAGGTGCGCGGCGCCCATCGAGTGCGCGAACCGCGAGTGCTCCGCGCCGTGGAACACCAGGTTCATGACGGCGGTCTGCCGGATCCCGCGCAGCCGCTGGAACATGGCGGTGTCGATGACCGACTCGAGCAGGTGCTGGAAGGGGCCCCGCGGGAAGACCAGATCGCCGTGCACGGGATCGCGAAAGATGCGCGGGCGCGCCGGAACGGTGCCCGCCGCCGCGGACGCACCCGTCCCCGGCGGGGTGGAGGCACCGACGATGGGAGAGCTCGACATGCGCGGAGAAGGGAAGGCGGCGGCGGCCGTTCAGCCGGCGTGTTCGGGCCGCCGGCGCCAAGCGTACCTCGCGCGGCGCAAAGCATCACCTCCTCGTCGGTCTGGCCTGGCCCGGGGCCCGGCGCTTGCGGGGGCGCGCCCCGGTATCTATAAGGTTTTCCCGCGAGCCCCCATGCGTGAAGTCATCGACTCCCCGAGCGCCGCGATTCGAGCCCGTGCGTCCCTGACCGCGCAGGCGATCCTGCTCGGCGGCCTGCTGGCCTTCGTCGTGATCGTGCTGCTCATCGATCGGCTGCGCGGGGCCCCCACGCCGGTGAGCGCGTTCACGGCGGTGCCGCTGGCGTTGATCCCGGCGTTGCTGTGGATGGTCTACTTCTATCTTCGCGACATCCACGAGCCCGAGCCGACCCACTACGTGATCGGGGTCTTCCTGCTGGGCGCGCTGGTGGCGGCGCCGCTGGCCGGGTGGATCACCGACGCTCTGTTCAAGGTCCCGTCGTGGGGCGCGTTGCCTCGGTGGGGCCTGACGGAGGCGGTGGCCGCGTTCCTGGTGCTGGCCCCGGCGCAAGAGATGTCGAAGTATCTGGTGGTTCGCTACACCGTGTACCTGTCCGCCGAGTTCGACGAGCCGATGGACGGCATCGTCTACATGAGCGCCGCCGGTCTCGGCTTCGCCACGGCGTGGAACATCGTCCAGATGACGCGCGCGCCGCAGCTCGCGCTGACCACCGCCGCCATCAACGCGGTCACGACGACGCTGGCACACGCCAGCCTCTCCGGCGTCGTCGGGTTCGCGATGGGCCGCGCCAAGTTCATCGGCCGCGAGGGGCACCAGACGCGCGTGCTCGCGTTCGGGCTCGGCGCCGCCATCGTCCTGTCGGGCCTGTTCACGATGCTCGAGAACGTGGCCACGCGGCACGGGCTCGACTACCGGCCGGCCTGGGGGCTGGCCTCGGCGGCCATCTTCGCGATCCTCGTGTTCGTCCTGCTGTCGGCGCTGGTCGATCGGCACCTGTCCAGCTCGCCCCACGCGCGCCGCGCGACGAGCGGGGTCCCCGTCACCGAGGTGAAGTCGTGATCTCGCGGGGGACCCGGATCCGCGCCTACAACGGGATGCTGGACGTGCTCCGGCAGGGGAACCTGGCGGCGTTGCTCGTGCCGGTCGGCCTGCTGGTGGTGGGATGGGGCGCGCGCGCGTCGCTGTCGCGCAAGACGGTGAAGTACGCGTTCCACGGGATGACCCTGGCGCACCCGGCCGGCTGGACCGTCGCCGAGGGCGCGGCCGACGGCACGGGCGAAAGCGTCGTGCTGATGGATCTGCTCGGCCCGGGCCGCATCAAGCCGCGCTTGACGTTGCGCCTGGCCAAGCTCGACGAACCCGAGGAGCCCGCCGCGCCGGCCGCGGCGGCGGCGGCACCGGCGGACGTCGCGCCGCCAGCCGTCACCAGTCACCTGCCGCTCTATTACGAGATGTCCGAAGAGCCCGTGCAGATCGGGACGTACTCGGGCACCCGGGTCGATTCGGCCTTCGCGTTCACGCCCAAGGCCATCCCCGGACGCAAGCGCGACATCCCGGTGGTCATGCGCGCGATCGACCTGGTGGTGATGCGCGGACCCGAGGCGCTGTCCGCCCAGGTCGCCGCGCCCATCGACGACTTCGAGAACCAGCGGACCAACCTGGAGGCGATCATCGCGTCCTTGCAGATCGAGCCGAAGGCCTCGGCAGAGGTGCCGGCGCCGGTGGTCCCGCTCCCGCCCGCGACCTCGCCGGCCGCCACGGCTTCCACCGTCGTCTCCGGGCAGGTCGTCGACGCGCAGAGCGGGCTGCCCGTCCCGGGAGCGATCGTGCTGTTGCTCGCGCCCGGGACCAGCGTCAGCGACGTCGACGACGACAACCTGACCCGGGTCGCGTTCACGACCGGCATGTCCGATTCGACCGGTCACTTCATCGGCAACCGCGGGCTCGAGCGCTCCGCTCATTACGGCGTGATGGTGGTGGCCGACGGCTACCGCTGGGTGGGAACCGACGACGCCGTGACCGTGCCCGACGACGGCCCCCCCTCGTTCGACATGGGCAGCATCCCACTTCTCCGCCGCTGAGGCTCAGGCTTTCGAACCGTGCCAAAACGCGCATCAAACCGCCCCGCCGGTCCAGCCGCCATCCGGAGCCGGGACGGCATCACGCGCCGCGCGCTCTTGCGCGCCGGCGGCACGGCCGCCAGCGCTGGCCTGGCGACCGCCGCCGGTGCGACCTGGCTCGGCTCGGCCGGATGCCTCGTCCCGCGGCCCAAGGTGGCCGAGGTGCCGTCGAATCGGACGGCCGGTGTCCCCGCGCCCGACGTCGCGGCCCTGGTCGCGCAGATGACGCTCGACGAGAAGATCGGCCAGATGACGCAGGCCGATCGAACGGCCCTGCAGGACGGCACCGAGATCAGCACGTTCTTCCTGGGCTCGGTGTTGAACGGCGGCGATTCGTTGCCCAACCCGAACCGGCCCTCGACCTGGGCCGACATGACCGACGCCTACCAGAGTCAGGCCCTCTCGACCCGCCTCGGCATCCCGCTGCTCTACGGCTCCGACGCCGTCCACGGGCACGCGCTGGTCCGCGGCGCCACGGTCTTCCCGCACAACATCGGCCTCGGCTGCACGCGCGATCCGGCGCTGGTCGCCGCGGTCGCTCGCGCCACCGCCGTCGAGGCTGCCGGGTGCGGCGTCGACTGGGCGTTCGCGCCGTGCCTGGCCGTCGTGCGCGACGAGCGCTGGGGGCGCACCTACGAGGGGTACGGCGAGACGCCCGAGCTGGCGGTGTCGCTGGGGGCCGCCGCGGTCCACGGGCTTCAAGACGCACCACGAGGAGATGGCGGGTCGGCCATCCTCGCCTGCGCCAAGCACTTCCTGGGCGACGGCGGAACGGCGGGCGGCAAGGACCAGGGCGACACGCAGGTGACCGAGGAGGAGCTGCGCGCCATTCATTTGCCGGGCTACGTCGCCGCCATCAAGGCCGGCGTGGGCAGCGTGATGGTCTCGTACAGCAGCGTGAACGGCCAGCCCATGCACGGGAACAAGGCGCTCATCACCGGCCTCCTGAAGGGCGAGCTCGGCTTTCAGGGGTTCGTGGTCAGCGACTGGCAGGCCATCGACAAGCTGCCCGGCGACTACACGCACGACGTCGAGACCTCGATCAACGCTGGCCTCGACATGGTGATGGTCCCGACCGCCTTCCGCGAGTTCATCCGCATCTTGAAGGGACTGGTCGCGGCGGGGCGCGTTCCCATGTCGCGAATCGACGACGCCGTCGCGCGCATCCTGCGGCAGAAGGCGCGCTTTCGCCTGTGGGAGCGGCCGCTGTGCGATCGCGCGCTGACCCCGCTGGTCGGCGCGCCCGCCCACCGCGAGCTGGCCCGTCGCGCCGTCCGCCAGAGCCTCGTCGTCTTGAAGAACGAGGGGGCCGTGCTGCCGCTGCGGCGCAAGGCCCGCATCGCGCTCGTCGGCTCGCGCGCCGACGACATCGGCGCCCAGTGTGGCGGCTGGACCGTGAGCTGGCAAGGCCGGCGCGGCGACACGACGGTGGGGACGACCGTTCGCCGCGCGCTCGAGGACGCGGTGTCCGCCGCTGGTGGGCGCGTGGATTTCTCGGAAGCCGTGGGCGCGAACGCGGGCGCAGCCGACGCCGTCGTCGTCGTGGTCGGCGAGGATCCGTACGCCGAGGGCCGCGGCGATCGCGCGCACCCGGCGCTGGCGCCGGCCGACCAGGAGCTCGTCGCGGCGGCGCGCCGCACGGGCAAGCCCGTGGTGGTGCTGCTGCTGTGCGGGCGCCCGCTGGTGCTCGGTCAGGTCGCCGACGACGCGGCTGCGCTCGTGTGTGCGTGGCTGCCCGGCAGCGAAGGCGCGGGCGTCGCCGACATTCTCTTCGGGGCGGCGCCCGCGACCGGCAAGCTCGGCTGCTCTTGGCCCCGCGGCGACACTCAGATCCCGGTGAATGTAGGCGATCCACGTTACGCGCCGCTCTACGAATACGGCTTTGGGCTCGATATTCCGGCGGTCTGAGCCGCGGATTTGTAGCGCGCTTCACCTCCCGGCAGCGGGCAGTAAAAAGACCCGCTCCATTACATAATTTCGTGCGATAAATGACCGCTTGGCACGGTTTGGATCTACCGCGCTCGCGGCCACCCTGGCTCTCGCAGGCCCTCTGGTCGGGCTGGGCGGCGTCGCACACGCGGGTCATCCGTGGGATCCGCGCAAGCCGCCCGCTCCTCCGCAGCCCGCTCACCAGCTGCGGGACGTGAACCGCTGGCCCACCGAGCCCGATAGCCCGGTCGCCGTCGATCCCGCGCGCTTCCGCACCAGCGTCGACCACATGTGCGCCCACTCGCGTCCCGCCGAGGAGACACTGTCGGCCACACCCGCGGAGCAGGCCCTGGGGCCGCGCGTCCTCGCCGCCGCCACCGAGGCGGGCGTCGATCCGTTCCTGCTCGCGGGGCTGGTGTTCACGCAGAGCGACTGCAAGGCGAGCCTCGACGCGCAC
>Ga0068853_100002952_pt1 | contig 12947 bp, 12 predicted proteins | sample KBSCornC32_FD_65655 | JGI IMG/M metagenome (GOLD analysis project Ga0068853, IMG submission 65655) | Corn rhizosphere microbial communities from Kellogg Biological Station, Michigan, USA - KBS Corn C3-2 | ecosystem: Host-associated > Plants > Roots > Rhizosphere > Soil ... | reverse complement strand
GGCCGGCACGACCAGTGCCAGGCCGAGCGCGGTGACCAGCCAGGGAACCTGGCTTCTGCGGAGCATGGACCGCCTCCTCACACGAGATGTCCGGCGGCGGCGGAATAGTAAAGAAGGTTTCCTTATGGAACGTTTACCCGCAATGCTCCAAACGGTCGTAACGCTACGGTGGGTGTGTGCCGTCGCTGGTGGATCCGCGTGACCTGATGGCCGCCGTGCAGGCGGTGCTGCCCTGGCTGGACGGTGTCGAAGACGCCCCTGAACGGCCGAAACTCGCCGCCGCCGTGAAGCTGAGCCTGCGCACGTTGGCCCAGGACGCGCCCGGCAAGAGCGTCGAGGTTCGGGTGCCACCTTTCGCCGCGGTGCAGTGCATCTCGGGCGTGCGTCACACCCGGGGCACGCCGCCCAACGTGATCGAGATGGACGCCCGCACCTGGCTCGAACTGGCCACCGGCCGTCTGACCTGGGCCGACGCCGTCACCGGCGACCGGGTCAGCGCTTCCGGCAGCCGCGCTGACCTGTCCGAGCGACTTCCGCTGGTACGTGCGATGTCGTGACCGCCCCTTTACCATCGGCTGGGGGCCAAGTAACATTCAAGCGTGTCCGTTTTCGCACGTACGAACGATCTCGGACGAATTGTCCGGGTCGAGGACCGGTGACGGGGATGCGCAGGCTCGCGCTCATCGGCACCGGCATTCTGGCGTGCTTCGGACTCGTGGCCGTCGCCACCGCCTTCGTCTGGGGCGTCACCCCGCGCGAGTGGGACGGCAATCTCGACTTCACCGTGGCCCAGTTCTGCCAGTCCGACCACGGCGAGCCCACCTGCGCGATGCTCAAGCAGGAGCCCGCCGGCCCGGGCCAGGCCCCGCTGGCCACCGTCGACAAGATCAGTATCGACGCCTGGAACCTGCCGGCCGGCATCCACGTGGGTGATCTTGTGCTGTGCCACGTGCACCAGCAGGACGCCGTGATCGACAGTGCTGACACGGTCACCAAGGTGGATGACTGTCACTCGTAGGGGTGTGGGCTCTGCCACTCGGGCGGGTCACGGACACCCTGTGTTGACCTGTTCGACACTTACACTGGAGTCGGTCCGACGCCGTCACTAGGGAGTTCTCGGTGCCCACCGACCGGTCTGTGTCTGTGCCCGACTCTGTCTCCGACTCATCGTCCGACGAAATCGAGCGCGAGCCGCGCGAGGAATGCGGCGTCTTCGGGGTCTGGGCCCCGGGCGAAGACGTGGCCAAGCTCACCTACTACGGGCTCTACGCCCTCCAGCACCGCGGGCAGGAGGCGGCCGGCATCTCGGTCGCCGACGGCAAGCAGATCGTGGTGTTCAAGGATCTCGGCCTGGTCAGCCAGGTCTTCGACGAGCAGACATTGTCCTCGCTGCACGGCTACCTGGCCGTCGGCCACTGCCGCTACTCCACTACCGGCTCCACCACGTGGGAGAACGCGCAGCCGGTGTTCCGCACCACCGCCACCGGCAGCGGCATGGCGCTGGGCCACAACGGAAACCTGGTCAACACCGCCGAACTCCTGGTCCGCGCCAAGGAGCTCGGCGTGGACATGCGTGGCGGCGCCACCACCGACTCCGACCTGATGTCCGGCCTGCTGGCCGCGACGGCCGCCGACAAGGGCCTCGAGCAGGCGGCGATGGAGTTACTGCCCACGCTGCGTGGCGCCTTCTGCCTGGTGTGGTCGGACGAGGACACGCTGTACGCGGCCCGCGACCCGCAGGGCGTGCGGCCGCTGGTGCTCGGCCGGCTGGAGCGCGGCTGGGTGGTGGCCAGCGAGACGGCGGCGCTGGACATCGTCGGCGCGTCCTTCGTGCGTGAGGTCGAGCCGGGCGAGCTGCTGGCCATCGACGCCGACGGCCTGAGGTCGGCGCGCTTCGCCACCCCGGAGCCCAAGGGCTGCATCTTCGAGTACGTCTACCTGGCCCGCCCGGACACCACGATCAGCGGCCGGTCGGTGCACGCCACCCGGGTCGACATCGGCCGCCGGCTGGCCGCCGAGTTCCCGGTCGAGGCCGACCTGGTCATCCCGGTGCCGGAGTCCGGCACGCCGGCGGCCATCGGCTACGCCCAGGCCTCCGGCATCCCGTACGGCTCCGGCCTGGTCAAGAACGCCTATGTCGGCCGGACCTTCATCCAGCCCTCGCAGACCATCCGCCAGCTCGGCATCCGGCTCAAGCTCAACCCGCTGCGCGACGTCATCCGCGGCAAGCGCCTGGTCGTCGTGGACGACTCCATCGTGCGCGGCAACACGCAGCGGGCGCTGGTGCGCATGCTGCGTGAGGCCGGCGCGATCGAGGTGCACGTCCGGATCGCCTCGCCGCCCGTGCGCTGGCCCTGCTTCTACGGCATCGACTTCGCCTCCCGGGCCGAGTTGGTGGCCAACGGGCTGGACTTCGAGGGCATCCGCCGGTCCATCGGCGCCGACTCGCTGGGTTACGTGTCGCTGGAGGCCCTGGTCGCCGCCAGCGAGCAGCCCAAGACCCGGCTGTGCTGCGCCTGCTTCGACGGCGACTACCCGATCCCGCTGCCGGAAGAGGCGATGATCGGCAAGCATCTGCTGGAAGGCATCGAGGAGAAGGCTGTCTCGGGCTCTGCCGCACCCGTGCTCGCCAACGGGTACGGTGCCGAAGACGCCCTGCGTCGCCCCTGATCCCCTACGACAACGGAGCTTCTCGACCGTGAGCACGGAAACCAACAGCCCGAAGGCCACCTACGCGGCGGCCGGCGTCAGCATCGCCGCGGGCGAGGAGGCGGTCGAGCAGTTCAAGCCGTGGGCCAAGAAGGCCAGCCGCCCCGAGGTGCTCGGCGGCATCGGCGGCTTCGCCGGCCTGTTCAAGCTGAAGCTGGACCGGTGGAAGGAGCCGGTGCTGGCTGCTTCCACCGACGGCGTCGGCACCAAGATCGCGGTGGCGCAGGCGATGGACGTGCACGACACCATCGGCGTCGACCTGGTCGCCATGGTCGTGGACGACCTGGTGGTCTGCGGCGCCGAGCCGGTGCTGCTGCAGGACTACATCGCGATCGGCAAGGTCGTGCCGGAGAAGGTCGCGGCCATCGTCAAGGGCATCGCCGAGGGCTGCGTGCAGGCCGGCTGCGCGCTGCTCGGCGGCGAGACCGCCGAGCACCCGGGGCTGATGTCCGACGGCGCGTACGACGTGTCGGCCACCGGCATCGGCGTGGTCGAGGCGGACAAGATCCTCGGGCCGGAGAAGGTCCAGGACGGCGACGTGGTGATCGCCATGGGCTCCACCGGTCTGCACTCCAACGGCTACTCGCTGGCCCGGCACGTGCTGCTGGACATCGCCCGGATGCCGCTGGAGGGCCACGTCGAGGAGTTCGGCCGGACCCTCGGCGAGGAGCTGCTGGAGCCGACCAAGATCTACGCCAAGGACTGCCTTGCGCTGGCCGCCGAGGCCGACGCCCGCACGTTCGCGCACATCACCGGCGGCGGTCTGGTGTCCAACCTGGCCCGTGTCATCCCGGACGGCCTCACCGCCACCCTGGACCGCGGCACCTGGACGCCGGCCCCGGTGTTCGCGCTGATCGCCCAGCGTGGCCGGGTCGAGCGCGACGAGATGGAGAAGGCGTTCAACATGGGCGTCGGCATGGTCGCCGTGGTCTCGGCCGAGGACGCCGACCGCGCGCTGGCCGTGCTCACCGCCCGCCACGTGCCGGCCTGGGTGCTCGGCGAGATCGGCCCGGCCGGCGCCGAGCGCGTCGTGCTGCGGGGCGACCACCCCCGGTTCTGACCGGCTTTTTCGGTGGACGGGCCCCGTAATCTTGGGGCCATGGCCGACGAACTCCTGGTGACGCCGTCGCTGGTGATCGCCGGCACGGAACTGCGCGAACGGTTCTCCCGGTCCTCCGGACCGGGAGGCCAGGGCGTGAACACGACCGACAGCCGCGTTGAGCTGTCCTTCGACGTGGCGGCGTCCCCGTCCATCCCCGAACACCTACGCCCACGGATCTTGGCGCGGCTCTCCAGCCGCCTGGTCGACGGCGTGCTGACCATCGCCGCCAGCGAGTTCCGCTCGCAGCTGGCCAACCGCAACGCCGCCAGGGAACGCCTGGTGACGGTGCTGCGCGCCGCCTCCGCCCCGCCGCCCCCCAAGCGCCGCCCGACCAAGCCCTCTCGCGGGGCCAAGGAGCGGCGCCTGGCGGCCAAGCACCAGCGCAGCGAGGTCAAACGCAACCGCCGCACCAAGTCCGACGACTAGCTGACCCGCGGGTACTGGCCTTCGCGCTGGCCGACGGCCAGCACCTCGATGCGGGCCTCGACGGTGTCCAGCGCGCCGACGACGTAGCCGAAGTGCAGGCCCTCGATGCCGATCTCGGCCACGATCACGTCCGACTCCGGGCCGATCAGGCCGCCGGCGGCGGTGACGAAGTCCCAGGCCGGGTCGGGCTCCAGCTCGAAGGCCTGCTGGATGATCACGCTGAGCTGGTCGAGCGAGGTGGTGGACTCCACCTCGACCTGCTTCTCGGCGTCGGGGAACGCGACCTTCAGCACGTGCGCGGTCTGCTCGACGTCCTCGGGCACCGGCAGCAGGTCGTCGAAGTCGGCCTCCAGGGCCTCCTCGATGTCCCGCAGCGCCACCAGCTCGTCGCTGTCGGCGCGGAACTCGACCAGCTCGGGGTCGTGGTAGGCCTCGGCGAAGCGGGCCAGGATCTCGGGCAGCCGCTCTTCCCACACCACCAGCTGCTCGGGCGTGCAGGTGAAGTGCACCCAGGCGGTGATGGCCTCGGGCAGCAGCGCCAGGTCCTCGTCGGAGATCTCGATGTTGGCCGGCACGCCCACGCTGAGCAGGTAGTCCAGCGAGGCCGGCCCGATCTGACGGACCCGGCGGCCGTTGGACGAGGCGGAGCTGGCCACCAGCACGGCCCACGACCGGGCCAGCTCGGGGTCGGCGAACGGCCGCGAGGCCAGGAACTCCTCGACCACCGGCTCGAAGTCCTCCAGCTCGGGCAGGTCGTCGGACAGCGTGGCGACCCGGGCCTGCAGCAGCGCGAACTCCATCGCCGGGTTGGTGTCGTCGGCCAGGTCGAGCAGCTCGCCGTGGGCCTCGGGGCCGTCGACCAGGAACAGCCCGAGCGGCCCGTCGATCCGCTCCAGCGCCTCGGCCGGGGTGATCCGCACCGGCTTCGGCGCCGGGTCGATGTTCACGCCGAGCTCCCGGGCCAGCGACTGGGCGTCGGCCTCGGCCCGCTCGACCACGGCGATCTGCGCGATGTGCAGCGCCTGCGCGTGGTCGACCAGCACGCCAAGGACGATGTCGGAGTAGCCGAGGGTGATCAGCTCGACGTCGCCGAACTGGTCGGCCACCGACCAGGCGTCGACCAGCTCCGGCTGCTCCTGCCGGTACCAGTCCGGCGCCGGCACGCCGGCCGAGGTCAGCTCGGTCGCGGCGTCCAGGAAGAAGCCCTGCTCCTCGTCGTAGCCGACGGAGCCCAGCGCCAGCAGCGCCGCCAGGGTGGCCGGGGTGGCCTTCTCCACCAGCGCGTCGACCAGCTGCTCCACCGAGCGGTCCATGGTCTCGTCCGGGTCGCCGTCACGCTGCCAGGCCGACCGCCAGAACCCGCCGATCAGCCCGGCCGCCCACAGCTGCGCCTCGTACAGCGACTTCATGCCGAGCAGATCGTTGGCGGCGACGACCGCCGCGTCCACCGGAGACTGCGGGCGCGGGCGCTGCCCGCCCTTGCGCTTGGGCTTGCGGTTACGGCTGACCGGGCTCATACGGCGAATCGTCGCACGTGACGTCAGGATGCGTTCTCCCGGGCGTTGAGGATCGCGTACCCCGCCAACAGCTCCGACAGCTCCTCGGTCCAGTCGGCGTCGGTGAAGCGGGCCCAGGCGCGAATGGCCTCGGTCAGCGCCGGCACGTCCGCCTCCGGCACGGCCACTTCGCGCGCCAGCTTGAGGATCTGGGCATGGCCGAAGTGCGAGCCGAAGTCGGTGACGGCGCGGCCGGTGTCCTCGGCGCCGTTCACCATGAAGCGCGCCCACCAGCGCGACCACGTCTCATCGGTGGCGTGGTCGGCCATGAACCGCTCGATCACGCTCTCGTCGGCCGGGGCCGGCGGCAGGTCGGTCAGCACCGCCTCCATCAGCGCCGTGCGCCCGATGACCTTCCTGAGCTGGCCGGCGGGCAGTTCGTCCTCGCTGTCGAAGTCCGGCCCCTCGGCCACGAACATGGTCACCGGCCCGAACAGCCGGTACGACACCTCGGCCGGGCCGAGCGCGACGGGTTCCCCGCCGTTGACGACCACCCGCGCCATCTCCCGGACGAACGCGACACCGTCCCCCGGCGCCCGCACCACGACACTGAGCAGGCGCAGCAGGCCGACGTGCTCGACGACCACGCCCAGCATGTGGTCGTGGTACTCCAGGACGATCGCCTCGTAGTCCCGGTCGGCGTCGGTGATCGAGTGGGCGGCGCGCAGCCGCAGCCGCAGGTCGCCGGCGTACCAGGCCGGCATCGACCCCGTGGCCAACGCGAGCTTCTCGCCCAGCGCGGCGAATTCGGCCCGTCGCGTGCGCTGGCCGACCAGGCTCAGCGCGAACGCCGCCGCCGTGCCGGCGGCCCCGCCGACGTCGGCGATCTCGAACCGCAGTTGGCCGATGCCGATGTCCGGGTCGGTGCCGGCATCCCAGGCGACGGCACGGCAGTGGCCGATCAGGTCGGACGCCCACGTCCGGGCCTGCGTCAGGTTCCGGATCTCCAGCGCCTGCGCGATCGTCCCGGCCAGCGGCGACACCCGCGGCGGCCGCGCCCTGCCGGTGCTGTCCTTCTTGGGCTTGCGTTTGCGGCTGGCCGGGCTCATGCCTCGAGAGTGGCACGAAGCCCGGCCGCCGTTGCGCCGATCGCGTCAGCCGTTAGTGGGAAATCCGAGGTCGATGCCGGACTGGCGGGGCCAGCGGGCGGTGACGGCCTTGGCCCGGGTGTAGAAGCGGACGCCCTCGGCCCCGTGCACGTGGGTGTCGCCGAACAGCGAGTCCTTCCAGCCGCCGAACGAGTAGTAGGCCATCGGCACCGGGATGGGCACGTTGATGCCGACCATGCCGACGTGCACCCGCCGCTGGTACTCGCGGGCGGCCAGGCCGTCGCCGGTGTAGACGGCGGTGCCGTTGCCGTACGGGTTGGCGTTGACCAGCCGGACGGCGTCCTCGAAGGTCTCCACCCGCACGACCGAAAGCACCGGGCCGAAGATCTCGTCGCGGTAGATCGACATCTCCGGGGTGACGTGGTCGAACAGCGTTGGCGCGACCCAGAAGCCGTTCTCGAAGCCGGCGGGGGCGTAGCCGCGGCCGTCGACGACCAGCGAGGCGCCTTCGGCCACACCGGCGTCCACATAGGACGAAACCTTGTCGCGGTGCACGCCGGTGACGAGCGGCCCCATCTGCGACGAGGAGTTGTCGCCGGGACCGGTGATCAGCTGCCGGGTGCGCGCGGCGATGGCCTCGACCAGGCGGTCGGCCACGTCGCCGACGGCGACGATCACCGAGATGGCCATGCAGCGCTCGCCGGCGCTGCCGTAGCCGGCGGACACGGCCGCGTCGGCGGCGACGTCGATGTCGGCGTCGGGCAGCACGACCATGTGGTTCTTGGCCCCGCCCAGCGCCTGCACCCGCTTGCCATTGGCGGTGCCGCGGGCGTAGACGTGCTTGGCGATCGGCGTGGAGCCGACGAAGGAAACCCCGGCCACGTCAGGGTGATCGAGCAGCGCGTTGACGGCCGTGGCGTCGCCCTGCACGACGTTGAGCACGCCGTCGGGCAGGCCGGCCTCGCCGAACAGCTCCGCCAGCCGCACCGACGCCGACGGGTCACGCTCGGAAGGCTTGAGCACGAAGGCGTTTCCGGCCGCGATGGCCACCGGGAACATCCACATCGGGACCATCACCGGAAAGTTGAACGGGGTGATGCCGGCGACCACGCCCAGCGGCTCGCGCACCGAGTACGCGTCCACGCCGCGGGACACCTGCTCGGAGTGCTCGCCCTTGAGCAGATGCGGGATGCCACAGGCGAACTCGACGACCTCGAGCCCGCGCTGCACCTCGCCGGCGGCGTCCGAGACGACCTTGCCGTGCTCGGCGCTGATGATCTCGGCCAGCTCGGCGCTGTGCTCGTGCACCAGCTGTCGGAAGGCGAACAGGACGCGGCTGCGGGTGGACAGCGAGGAGTCCGACCACGATTCGGCGGCCTTGACCGCGCTGGCCACGGCCAGGTCCACGTCGGGCTGGTCGGCCAGCGCGACCTGCCGCGCCACCTCCCCGGTGCTGGGCCGGAAGACGTCACCGGTGCGGGTCGAGGAGCCGGTGGTCCTGGCCCCGTCGATCCAGTGCGGTGTCACGTTCACGGTCGGATTCCTCCTCGGTGCGCGGTGGTCGCGCGGACCACCAGGGACGGGTGCAGCAGCTGGTGGACGGCGTCGGTCCGCCCGCGCACCCGGTCGATCAGGGCCTGTGCGGCCAGCCGGCCCATCTCGTGCCGGGGCTGGTCCACAGTGGTCAGTGAGATGTGCCGCAACGCGGCCAGTGACGTGTTGTCGTAGCCGATCACCGAGATGTCCTGTGGCACACGGAGTCCGGCGTCCTCCAGCGCGGAGATCGCGCCGACGGCGTTGTAGTCGTTGGCCGCCACGATCGCCGTGGGCAGCGGTCCGCCGGCTTCGATCAGCCCGCGCACGGCCCGGGCGCCGGCGGTGTCGGTGTACTCGCTGGACACCACCAGGGGGTCCAGCCCGTGCCGCTGCATCGCGGCGACGTATCCCTTGCGCCGCAACGAAGCCTGCGAGCCGCCGCCGCCGTCGAGGTGGACGATGTGGGTGTGGCCGAGCTCGACCAGGTGGTCGACGGCCAGCCCGGAGCCGACCTCGCCGTCGTCGTTCACCGTGTCCACAGTGGACAATCGCGACGCGCGGGACACCAGCACCAGCGGGGACTGCTCAGCCGCCTTGGCGATGGTCGAGGCCGGCACGACCGGCCCGAGCAGCGCGACGCCGGCCGGCCGGAACGACAACAGGTTGTCCACCGCGCGGCGTTCCCGGGTCGGGCTGCGGCCGCCGGTGTTGATGATGAGGTCGAAGCCCTGCTCGGTGACGGCGGCGTCGAAACCGTCCACCACCTCGGCGAAGAAGGCGTTGTTCAGGTCGGACACCATTGCCGCCAGCACGGTCGAGGTGGCGCTGGCCAGCGACCGGGCCATCAGGTGCGGGGAGTAGCCGAGCTCCTCGGCCGCGGCCAGCACGGCGCTGCGCCGCTGCTCGCTGACCTTGGGCGAGCCCCGCATGACCAGCGAGACCAGCGCGCGCGACACCCCGGCTCGCGCCGCCACGTCCTCCATGGTCGGACGGCCCAATCCGCACCTCCAGGCTTGACCGATTCAAGGTCACAAGCATGAAACCGGCTCTTGACATCCGTGTGACGCACCATACAGGGTTGGAGCGCTCCAACCAATAGAGCGCTCTAACGACCCGGATGGAGATCCCGCACATGCGCATCGGAGTTGCCGGCGTCGGGCGGATCGGCGCCATGCACGCCGCCAACCTCGCCGCCCTTGACCAGGTGGACGAGGTCGTGCTGTTCGATCCGGTCCCCGGCCGCGCCGCGCAGGCCGCCGCCGAACTGGGCAACGGCACCAGCCACGTCGACGACCTCGACGCGCTGCTGGCCGCGGACGGCGTGCTGCTGGCCACCCCGACCAACACCCATCCGGAGATGCTGCGCCGCAGCATCGGCGCCGGCATTCCCGTGCTCTGCGAGAAGCCGATCGCCAGCGACCTGGCCACCATGCAGGCCCTGGTCGACGAGGTGGAGCAGGCCGGAGCCAACGTGCTGGTCGGCTTCCAGCGCCGGTTCGACCCGGCGATCGTCGAGTTGCACCGCCGGCTGCGGGCCGGTGAGGTGGGCAAGGTGTACCTGGTGCGCGCCCTGGGCAACGACGCCCAGCCGCCGGACTTCGGCTACCTGCCGGCCTCCGGCGGCATCTTCCGCGACCTGTTCGTGCACGACCTCGACGCCGTGCCGTGGCTGGTCGGCGAGCCGGTGGTCGAGGTCTACGCGTCCGGCTCGGTGCTGGTCGACCAGGCCTTCGCCGATGCCGACGACGTGGACAACGCGGTCATCACGCTCAAGTTCGCCGGTGGCGCGCACGCGCTGATCGCCGGCGGGCGGCACGACCCGCTCGGCTACGACCACCGCATCGAGGTCATGGGCAGCAAGGACTCGCTCACCGTTGGTCTAGACCCCCGCACGCCGCTGACCTCGCTGGAGTCGGACGGGCCCAAGGTGTCCATTGACGCCTACCCCGGGTTCCCGGAACGATTCCGCAACGCGTACCTCAACGAGATGGCGGTGTTCGTCGACGTGGTGGCCGGTCGTGCCGACAATCCCTCCCCGGTTCGGGACAGCCTGGTCAGCCTGCGGCTGGCCGAGGCCTGTGAGGCGTCGCGCCGTTCGGGCAACCCGGTTCGGCTGCTGTCCGAGGTGGGCGCATGACGTCGATCAAGGTCGCCGGGGCGCCGATCTCCTGGGGCGTGTGCGAGGTGCCGGGCTGGGGCCGGATGTTGCCGGTCGACCTGGTGTTGTCGCAGATGAGCGAGCTGGGGCTGACCGCGACCGAGCTCGGTCCGCCGGCCTATCTGCCGGAGGACCCGGCCGTGCTGCGCGAGACGCTCGGCGGCCACCGGCTGACGCTGGTCGGCGGATTCCTGGCCGTCGTGCTGCACGACGCCACGCGTACTGAGGAAACTCTGAGGGAAGCCGAGCACTCCGCGAAGGTGCTCGCCGCCGGCGGCGCCGAGGTCCTGGTGCTCGCCGCGGCAACGGGCCTGGACGGCTACGACGAGCGTCCACAGTTGACCGATGGCGAATGGACCACCCTCATCTCCACCTGTGCCGCGATCAGGGAAGTCGCGGCGCGGCACGGGTTGTCGACGGTGTTGCACCCGCACGTGGGCACGCACGTCGAACGCGGCGCCGAGGTCGAGCGCTTCCTGCTCGACTCGGATCTGCCGCTGTGCCTGGACACCGGGCACCTGCTGATCGGTGGCACCGACCCGGTCGAGCTGGCCAAGCGCCATGCCGCCAGGATCAGCCACGTGCACCTCAAGGATGTCCGGGCCGAGATCGCCGACGAGGTTCGGTCGGGTCGGCTCGGCTACGCCGACGCGGTCGCGCAGGGCATGTACGTGCCGCTGGGCGACGGCGATGTGGAGGTGGGGGCGATCGTGCGCTTCCTCCACGAGGCGGGTTACGAGGGGTGGTACGTCCTGGAGCAGGACACCGCCCTTCCCGAGGATGGCACCGACGGGGACTCAAGGCCCCTGCGTGACACCGCTCGGAGCATCGCTTACCTCGACACGGTCGTCCGGGACCTGTAACCGGCGGCCGCACTTCCCCAGGAGCGACAATGTTGTCCAAGAAGTCCAAGAGGATCCTGCTTGGCATGGCGGCCGCGGCCGGCGCGATCGCGCTGGCCGCGTGCAGCGGACCCGCCTCTTCCTCCAGCGGCGGCTCGACCCCGGCGAACGGCTCGGCGACCAGCGGCGGTCCGATGAACGTCGCGGTGGTCACCCACGGCTCGGCCGGCGACTCGTTCTGGAACGTGGTGAAGAACGGCGCCACCGACGCCGGCAAGCAGCTGGGCGTCAACGTCACCTACAACTCCGACGGCGATCCTGGGGCGCAGTCGAAGTTGATCGACAACGCGGTCGCTCAGCACGTCGACGGCCTGGTCGTGTCCATGGCCAACCCGGACGCGCTCAAGTCCTCCATCCAGGCCGCGGTCAAGGCCGGCATCCCGGTCATCACCATCAACTCGGGCCAGTCGCAGAGCGCCGCCTTCGGCGCGCTGGCGCACGTCGGCCAGGACGAGGGCATCGCCGGCCAGCAGGCCGGCGCCAAGCTCAAGACGGCCGGCAAGACCAACCTGCTGTGCGTGATCCACGAGGCCGGCAACGTCGGCCTCGCCCAGCGCTGCGACGGCGCCAAGCAGGGCTTCGGCAAGACCACCAACCTCCAGGTCGACATCAACAACCCGACCGACGTCGAGGCCAAGATCAAGGGCGCGCTGCAGACCGACTCCTCGATCGACGCGGTGCTCACGCTCAACCCGCAGATCGCGCTGTCCGCGGTGAACGCGGCCAAGGAGACCAACTCCAAGGCCACCGTGGCCACCTTCGACCTCAACTCGGACGTGGTCAGCGCGATCAAGTCCGGCCAGATCGCCTTCGCGGTCGACCAGCAGCAGTACGAGCAGGGCTACCTGCCGATCGTGATGCTCAAGCTCTACCACGACAACGCGAACACCGTCGGCGGCGGCCAGCCCGTGCTCACCGGCCCCGGCTTCGTCGACAAGTCCAATGTGGACAAGGTGTCGCAGTACGCAGCACGGGGCACCCGATGAGTGATTTCTCGGGCACGCTGACGGCTGACGAGCGCGTCGCCAGCCCCAGCCTGCTCACCCGACTGGCCATCCGGCCGGAGATCGGCGCACTGCTCGGCGCGCTGGTGGTGTTCGTCTTCTTCACGGTGATCACCAGTCAGTTCGTGACACCGGCCGGGATCTCGACGTGGCTGGACACCTCGGCCACGCTCGGGATCGTGGCGGTGGCCGTGGCGCTGCTGATGATCGGCGGCGAGTTCGACCTGTCGGCCGGTGTGATGACCGCGTCGACCTCGCTGGTCACCGCGATGCTGGCGACCAAGCTGGGCGTGAACGTCTGGCTGGCCATCGGTGTGTCGCTGGTGTTCGCGCTGGCCGTCGGCGCCTTCAACGGCTGGCTGGTGATGCGGACGAAGCTGCCCAGCTTCATCGTGACGCTGGGCACCTTCTTCGCCTTGCAGGGCCTCAACCTCGGCGTGACGACGTTGGTGACCGGCACCGTCCAGGTGTCGGGCATCGCCACCGCGCCGGGCTACGCCTCCGC
>Ga0068853_100002949_pt1 | contig 12950 bp, 9 predicted proteins | sample KBSCornC32_FD_65655 | JGI IMG/M metagenome (GOLD analysis project Ga0068853, IMG submission 65655) | Corn rhizosphere microbial communities from Kellogg Biological Station, Michigan, USA - KBS Corn C3-2 | ecosystem: Host-associated > Plants > Roots > Rhizosphere > Soil ... | reverse complement strand
GCCAACGGCAACGAGACGGTGCCGACGGTGAACGTGGGCAACACGTGGATGGTCAACCCGTCGATCCACCAGGTGCTGGCGGCCGTGAAGGCCGAGGCGCCGGAGTTGCTGCCGCAGCAGTGAGCCTCAGCCGGCGACCGCGATGACGGTCGCCGGTTTGTCGTTGGTGGCGAGGTCGATGGTGGACGTGAGCTGACCGGTGCCGCCGTCGACCACGGCCACGGAGCGAGGGCCGGCGAAGTAGACGCTGTGGTCCTGAGGGGACACGGCGATGCCCCGCACAGTGAGCACGAGGGTCTGCACGACGCGCCGGGTGGCAGTGTCCACAACGGACACGGTGCCGTCCTGGAGGTTGGTGACGTAGAGCCGGTCGCCGCCGACGGCGAGCTCGCAGGCGCCGACGCCGACGGGGATGCGGGCGGCGACCTGGTTGGTGCGGTTGTCGATGACGGTGACGGACCCGTTGGTGTTGGCCAGCCGGCTGGTGTGCGAGACGTAGGTGAACGCCCCGTCCGGACTGACGGCGACGTACTGGGGCAGCACGTCGACGGGCACGGTCCTGGTGACGGTGGCGATCCGGGTGTCGATCACGGTGACGCTGGCGCCCTGGTTGTTGACCACGTACAGGTGCCTGCCGTCGGGAGTGATGGCGATGCCGGTGGGGGTCGCGCCGACCTGCATGACGGCGGCCAGCGAATTGGTGGCGGTGTCGAAACCGAGCACGACGCCCTGCCCGTTGGCGGTGCCGGAGAGGTAGAGCCGTTTGCCGTCGGGACGCACGACCGCCGAGTCGAGCTCGGCTTTGACCCGGATGCGCTTGACGACCGACGCGGAGTCCAGGTCGACGACGGCGACGGTGCCGGCCCAGCCGTTGATGACGTACGCGGTGCGGCCGTCGGGGCTGAGGGTGAGGCCGGTGACGGGAGCCCCGGTGTCGACGACGGCGGTGACCTGCCCGGCGGCGACGTCGACGATCCGCAGCTCGCCGTTCTCGCCGGCGACCAGCGCGTGCACGGCGGCGGCGCTGACCGCGGGCCGGATCTGCAGTGGCTGCTCGGCGACCACCCCGGCGGTCAGCATCGCCAGCGCGACTCCGGCCGCCACCAAGGCTCGCAGTCGCCGAGCGCCGAGGCGGCGCTGGCAGCGCGTGGTGGTCACAAGCCGCATGGGAGCATTTTGACCATGCTGCCGGCCACCCGCGCACCCGGGACGGGTGAACGTTTCCGCCCGGCCGGGAAAACGTAGATGCCCTGGTGCCGGGTCGCTCGGGGGGCTACGCGACCGGCGCCAGGGCACCTCACCGGCGGACGAATCGACCGGTACACCTCTGTGTATCAGTCCGGCAGCTGATTTGTTACGCCTCGCGACTCATCCGTTATGACTCCTCCATGTTGGACCAGACGGGCGTACCGCGTGCCGGCCAGTAGCAGTAGCAGGCCGGCGACGAGGAAGGCGATCACCCGGGCCAGCCCGTCCAGCGCGGCCAGGTCGAACAGGACGAGCTTCACCACGGACGCCCCGACCAGCACCAACCCGACGGCGCGCAGCGCGGCGGAGCGGATGCCGAGCAGCAGCAGGGCGATGGCGGCGACGGTCCACGAAACCGTGATCACGGTGTGGCCGAACACGAATCCGGAGCGGTCGGGCGAGATGAGCAGGGCGGTGGTCAGCACGGTCGCGGCGGCGCCGTAGAGCATGACGACGCCGGCGACGATCCACGGCGCGGCGTTGCGGGTCGGTGCCCCGATGACGCCCGTCCGGTACCCGACCAGCGGAATCGCGATGGCGACGCCGGTCATGAGCAGGCCGGTCGCGATGCCGTCGATGCTCATGTTCGCGCCGGGCAGGTAGACGACCAGCGTCGCCGGCTCCACCACGGACAGGGCCCAGAGCAGGCCGAACACGCCGGTCAGCAGCGAGGCGAGCAGCGCGGCCCGGTGCCGGGCGAGGTCGGCGGCCAGGGCGAGCACCAAAGCTTCACCCAGAAGAGTGATGGCTTGGGTGGGGCCGCTCAACGCGTTCACGGTGGCGTCGACCATGGCGACCGAGCCCAGCACGGCGGCGGTCACGGTGACCGGCACGGTGAGCCAGCGGCTGCACAGCACCACGACGAGCATCAGCGCGGCGACGATCGCGGCCAGCCACGAGGCCTCTGGCCGGGTCAGCGCGAATCCGGCGGCCAGCGCGGCGACCGGGGCGGTGGCCAGCAGGATCACCGGCGACGGCAGGTCGCGCTGGTCCCGCAGTGTGATCACCACGGCGATGGCGACGCCGACGATCGTGGACGCCAGGGCGGCGCCGGCGGTCTGCAGCGGCTCGCCGCCGGCCCGCAGCGTGAGCATCGTGGTCAACAAGCTGGCCAGCACCGGCGGCACGCCGGCGACCAACGCCAGCGACGGCCAGCTGCGCACCAGCTGCACGGGCATGGCACCGATCTGGAGCACGACCAGGAACGACACCAGCAGCGGCGTGAAGCCGTGGGTCAGGAACGGGTCGCACAGCGCGCAGCCGATGATCACCCACACGGCGATGAACTGGGCGTTCCAGCGGGCCGACAGGAACAGGCCGCCGCCGGCGACGAGCAGCGCCACGAGCAGCCCGGCCCACTGCGGCATCAGGTCGTACAACGAGGTCGCGGCGGCGACGTCCAGGTACAGGACGGCGATGCCGGTCGCCGCCAGCGCATAGGCGCCGCTGCGGCCGGCCGGGTTGCGGTGCACCCACAGGCCGCCGGCGATCAACGCCAGGCCGAGCCCGCCGCCGACCAGCACGCGCGGCTCCGGCCCGAGCCAGCCGCGCTGCACGGCCAGCACCATCAGCAGCACGATGCCGAGCAGCGTGACGGAACCACCGATCCAGGACACGAGCCTGCTGCCCGCGCCCTCACGGCCCAGACGCTCGGGAAACGGCGTGGGCGGAACGTAGGTGGGCGGCGGCATTTGGGGCTGCGGCCAGTTCGGCGCGGCCATCTGGGGCGGCATCGGCTGGCTGCCGGGCCAGGCCGGCTGGCCCATGGGCGGCGCGGATTGGCTCGCGGCCCACGCCGGCTGCGGCTGGACCGGCGCGCCGCTGGGCGGTGTCGGCTGCGGCGGGATCGGGGCCAGGTGGCTGGCGGCCGGCGCGGCGGGAGCCGGTGGCTGGGCCGGCATCGCGGTGCCGGCGGCGGGTGCGGCCAGCTGGGCGTGCTGCAACTCCTGGCTGACGACCTGGAGCCGCCGGCCGATGAAGTCCAGCTCGGCCGCCAGCCGGGCCAGTGGTTCCGAGGTGGTCATGCCGAAAGGATGAGTCCTGACCTCGCCGAATGGATCCGTAGCACTACTCACGTGGCAGGGTTGTGATGTGACTGTTGAGGTGGTGGTGATCGGGTCGGCCAACGCCGACGTGGTGGTGCGGGTGGAGCGCCGTCCGGGGCCGGGCGAGACGGTGCTGGGCTCGGACACGGTGCTGGCGGCGGGCGGCAAGGGGGCCAACGCGGCAGTGGCGGCGGCGAAGCAGGATGCCCAGGTCGCGCTGCTGGGTGCGCTGGGCGACGACCAGCACGGGGAGCTGCTGCGGGATTCGATGAGCGGGGCCGGGGTGCGGCTGGACCTGGTCCGCACGACGGACAGGCCGACCGGGGCCGCCTACATCACGGTCACCCCGGACGGGGAGAACACGATCGTCGTCTCCCCCGGCGCGAACTCGGCGGTGGACATCGAGCAGGTCGACCGGGCCCGGGAAGCGATCGCCGGGGCGCAGGTGCTGCTGGCCTCGCTGGAGGTGCCGCTGCCGGCGATCGAGCGGGCGGTGGCGCTGGCCCGGGAGGCGGGCACGAGGGCGGTCCTGAACCTGTCGCCGGTGGCGAAACTCCAGCCGCAAACGCTTGCCGCGCTGGACCCGCTGGTGGTGAACGAGCATGAGGCGCAGTGGCTGCTGGACGGCGAGACGGACCTGCGCAAGCTGCTGGACCTGGGCCCGCGCTCGGCGGTGGTGACGCTGGGCGGCGCCGGCGCGCTGGTCATCGAGAGGGACGGGACGACGGAGGTGTCCTCGCCGAAGGTGACGGCGGTGGACACGACCGGCGCCGGCGACGCGTTCGCCGGGGCGCTGGTCACGCAGCTCGCGGCCGGGGACGATCTGGTGGCGGCAGCGCGGCGGGCGGCGAGGGTGGCGGCCGTGTCGGTGACGCGGTCGGGTGCGCAGGCGTCGTACCCGACCCGTGGTGAAGTGGATTCGACGGAGGGTATGGTCTAGACCATGTCGAGCGCGCGACTCAAGGGTGTCGGGGTGAGTGCGGGCCGGGCCTCCGGCCCGGTGGTACGGGTCGCGGACCCGCTGCCGGAGCCGGCGGCGACGCCCGCGCCGGCCGATCCGGCGGCCGAGGCGGCCCGGATCAAGCCGGCGGCCGAGGCGGTCGCGGCTCGGCTGAACGATCGCGCCGAGGCGGCGTCCGGCGAGGCCAAGGCGGTGCTGGAGACGACCGCGATGATGGCCGCCGACCCGTCGCTGGCCAGCCAGGCCGAGAAGCTCGTGACGGCGAAGTCGCTGCCCGCGGCCCGTGCCGTGTTCGAAGCGGCCGAGACCTTCGCGGCCGCGCTCGCCGCGGCCGGCGGTTACATGGCCGAGCGGGTCAAGGACATCCGGGACGTGCGCGACCGCATCGTCGCCGAGCTGATGGGCGTGGAGCCGCCCGGCGTGCCCACGCTGACCGGCCCGACCGTGCTGATCGCCCGCGACCTCGCGCCGGCCGACACCGCCGGCCTCGACCCGAGCAAGGTGCTCGCGCTGGTCACCGAAGAGGGCGGCCCGACCAGCCACACCGCGATCCTGGCCCGCTCGCTGGGCATCCCGGCCGTGGTCGCCACCACCGGTCTGCTGGCGCTTGGCGAGATCCGCGGTCTGATCGTGGACGGCGACACCGGCGTGGTCGAGGTGCCGGCCGGCCAGGTCCAGGTGCTCGCGGCCAGTGCCGGCAAGGCATTCCACTGGAACGGCGTCGGCATCACCTTCGACGGCAACCGGATCAAGGTGCTGGCCAACGTGGGCGCGGCCGCCGACGCGGCAGCCGCCGCGGCCAACGGCGCCGAGGGCGTCGGCCTGTTCCGCACCGAGTTCTGCTACCTGTCGGCGACCAACGAGCCGAGCGTGGCCGAGCAGACCGCCGCCTACAGCGCGGTGCTCAAGCCGTTCGCCGGCAAGCCCGTCACGGTCCGCACGCTGGACGCCGGCGCGGACAAGCCGCTGGCCTTCCTCGCGCCCGAGCCGGAGCCCAACCCGGCGCTGGGCGTGCGCGGGCTGCGCGTCGCGTTCACCCGTACCGACGTGCTGGACCGGCAGCTCGAGGCGATCGCCGCCGCGGCGGCCGAGACCGGCGCGCTGGTGCAGGTGATGGCCCCGATGGTGGCCACCGCCGAAGAGGCGTCCTGGTTCGCCGAGCGGGTTCGTGCGGCCGGTATCGCCAAGGCCGGCGTGATGATCGAGGTGCCGGCGGCCGCGCTGACCGCCCGCGAGATCTTCGACGCCGTGGACTTCGTCAGCCTCGGCACGAACGACCTGGCCCAGTACACCTTCGCCGCGGACCGGCAGGTCGGCGCGGTGGCCGCGCTCAACGACCCGTGGCAGCCGGCGCTGCTGCGGCTGATCGCCCTGGTCGGCAAGGCGGCTGGCGAAGTCGGCAAGCCCGCGGGCGTCTGCGGTGAAGCGGCCGCGGATCCGCATCTGGCGGCGGTGCTGGTCGGCCTGGGCATGACCAGCCTGTCGATGAACGCCGGCGCCCTCAACCGGGTCGGCGCGGGCCTGGCCGAGGTGCACTTCGACCAGTGCCAGCTGGCGGCCAAGGCGGCGCTGGCCACCCACGACCCGGAGCACGCTCGACTGGCGGCGAGGGCCGCCCTCACCCCGCGCCGGCAGCACTAACCGACGGAGTCCGCGTCCAGTCCGTGCTCGATGGCGTAACGCGCCAGCTCGACGCGGTTGTGCAGCTGGAGCTTGCGCAGCGTGGACTGGACGTGGTTCTCCACGGTGCGGGGTGAGATGTCCAGCCGGGTGGCGATCTGCTTGGAGGTCAGGCCCTTGGCCACCAGGCGGAGCACCTCGGTCTCCCGGCCGGTGAGCTCCGGCGCCGGTTCGCGACCGGCCGGCTCGGTGGCCATCCGCCGGTACTCGCCCAGCACCAGGCCGGCCAGCCCGGCGGTGAACACGGCCGCGCCGTCGGCGGTGCGGTTGACCGCGTTGACGAGCTCCTCGACCGAGGCCGATTTCAGCAGGTAGCCGGAGGCGCCGGCCTTCACCGCCTCCAGCACGTCGCTGTGCTCGCCGGACGCCGACAGCACCAGCACCCGGGTCTCCGGCCGGGCGGCGACGATCTGCTGCGTCGCCTCCACGCCGGTCTGCGCGCCGAGGTTGAGGTCCATCAGCACGACGTCGGGCCGCACGGTGCCGGCGATGCGCACCGCGGACGGCGCGTCGCTGGCCGTGGCGACCACCTCGAAGCCGCGTTCCTCGAGGTCGCGCGCCACGCCGGCCCGCCACATCGGATGGTCGTCGACCACCATCACCCGGACGCTCACGCTGCTCCCCCCGTCGGCACGTGCAGTTCCCACTCGGTGCCCTCGCCGGGCGCCGTGGTCAGCTCAACGGTGCCACCCAGGTCGGCGATCCGTCCCCGGATCGACTGGGAGACGCCCAAGTGACCTTCGGCCTCGGCGATGGCCAGCCGGCCGTCGGGGATGCCGACGCCGTCGTCACGGATGCTCAGCACCACCTCGCCGCCGAGGTCCTCCAGCAGTACCCAGGCCCGCGCGGACGCCCCGGCATGGCGGTCCACATTGGACAGCGCCTCTCGGGCGGCGGCACTCAGCTCGCCAGCGGTCACGTGGGGCACCAGTACCGGCGTGGCCGGCGCGGCCACGGAAATCGTCGGCGTGGCCAACAGCTGCACCCACTGCCGCAGGTCCGTGTCGCCGTCCATAGTGGATTCCAGCGGGCCGGAGGCGATCAGCGACCGCAGCGCGATCTCCTGCTCGCCGGCCAGCTCGGCGATCTCCGCCGCCTCGCCGCCGACCTCCAGTCCCCGCTTGCGGACCCGAGCCAACACCTGGAGCACACCGTCGTGAATGGACCGGGCCAGCCGCTCGCGCTCAGCCGTCGCCGCCTCGGTGCGCAGCGCCTGCCGTACCCGGGCCGCGGAGTTGCGGGTGGCCTCCGAGGCCACGCCGACCACGAAGCTCACGCCGATCAGCAGGACCGTGTCCTCGGCCAGGTAAATGTTGAAGTAGCCGCGCGGCAGGATGTTGGCCACGGCCGTGATGCCGCCGAACAGCAGCCCCCAGTACCGGCCGCCGTAGATCGCCCCGCCGACCGGCGCGCCGCTGGACCACAGGGTGGTGATCGTCTGTGCGCCGCTCTGCATCGGCGATGGACCGACGATCGGCACCGACAGCAGCATCAGCACGGTGTTCAGCACCAGGTCGGCGATCACCAGCTGGGGACGGCGGCCGGGCGGCGAGAGGTAGAAGAACGTGAGCACTCCGGTCCACACGGTCATCACGCCGGCGACAACCCAGGCCGCCCACTCCACATTGAAGTGACCTCGGTAGAGCCAGATGCTGACCAGGGCGAAGACCAAGGTCACGATGCGTAGCACGATCAGGCCCCGCCAGAACGGCGTGGCCGGATCGTCGTCCGGAGTGATCCCCGGAATGGCTGGTCTGCGGTTCACCACCTGCTCCTCCCCGGCCACATCCTGCCGTGACCGAGTGGTGACCGGTATCCCTGACCGGTGGACTTCTGCTGACGTCACGGTGTGTGCGACGCTGGCGGACCTCGGGTGACGAACGGACTCGTTGTGCGCGACTGGTCGATGTGGACCCTGCCGAGGCCCGCGTTGGTCTACTGGATCGCAGTGGACCTCGCCGCGCTGGCCGTCGGCGGCTACGTCCTGGCCGCGACCGCCCCGCCGTCGCTGGCCGACCTCGGCCGCTTCGCCGCGATCGCCGGCACCGGCCTGGTGGTCGTCGTCGTCACGGCGATCGCCACCCAGCTGTCCAACGAGACCCGGCGCAACCCGTGGGCCCTGCACATCTGCTACCTGTCGGCCGGTCTGCTGGTGCTGCCGCCCAACCTGACGCTGCTGCTCCTGCTCGGACCCGCCCTCTACGGCGTGCTCGGCCCGGGCCCGGAAGCCCATCGTTGGCTGTTCACCCTGGCCGCGACCACGTTGTCGGTGTTCGCGGCCCGCGCCACCGTCGGCTGGAACCAGCCGAGTTGGGACTTCGGCGTGTTGGTGCTGGCCGGCTTCGTGCTGCTGATGACCCGGGCCGTGCTGGTGGCGGTCGGCCTGCGGTTGCGGGCCCCGGCGGCCGGCGCGGACGAGGTGTTCGGCGAGCCGATCGACGTCGTGCTGGGCATCGTCGCGGCCAGCACCGGTGGGTTGATGGCGATGGCCGTGCTGACCGACCCGATCCGGGCGCTGCTGGCCGGTCCGCCGATGTTCCTGCTGGAGCGGGCCGCGCAGCTGCCGCAGTGGCGGCGCTCGGCCCAGCGTGATGCCAAGACCGGGCTGTCCAACGCCGTGCACTGGGACCTGCGGGCCCGTGACGAGCTGGCCAAGGCCAACGCGCGACAGCGGCCGGTCGCGATGATGCTGCTGGACCTCGACCACTTCAAGCGGGTCAACGACAAGGTCGGCCACCTGGCCGGGGATGCCGCGCTGGCCGCGGTCGCCCGTGAGCTTCGGGGCAGCGTGCGGCACGGCGACGTGGTCGGGCGGTTCGGCGGCGAGGAGTTCGTGGTCCTGCTGCCGGACACCGGCCCGGGCGTGGCCGAGTCGGTGGCCGAGCGGGTCCGGCACGCCATCTCGCTGCTGCGGGTGGCCACGACCGCCGCCGACGGCCACGCCCATGTGCTGGACGGCCTCACCGTCAGCATCGGAGTGTCCACTTCGGACCGTTACGGCTACGACGTGTCCACACTGCTCGTCGCCGCGGACTCGGCCCTGTTGTCGGCCAAGGGCTACGGTCGCAACCTGGTGGCCATGGCCTAGCTACTTGCCGTGGCCCGGCTCCACCTTGGGCGGCCGGGTCGGGTCCACTTCGGATGGATCGATGCCCTGGTCGTGCAGCAGCGACCGGATGCCCGAGTTCAGCACGGCCAGGATCGGCACCGACATCAGCGCGCCGGCGATGCCGCCGAAGGTGAAGCCGGCCGCGATCACCAGCACCACGGCCAGCGGATGCAGCTGCACCGCCCGGCCCAGCAGCAGCGGCTGCAGGATGTGGCTCTCCAGCTGCATCACCGCGATCACGATGCCCAGCACGACCAGCGCCCAGCCGAAGCCCTTGGCCACCAACGCCACCAGCACCGCGACGCTGCCGGCGATGACCGCGCCGACGATCGGGATGAACGCGCCGAGGAAGACCAGCGCGGCCAGCGGCACCGCCAGCGGCACGCCGATGACCCCGATGCCGACCCCGATGCCGACCGCGTCCACCACCGCCACCGCTGCGGTGGCCCGCACGTAGCGCACCAGCGAGGCGAAGCCGCGGCGGCCGGCCAGGTCGACCCGCGGCCGCACGTCGGCCGGGATGATCCGGGTCAGGAACGACCAGATGCCGCCGCCGTCGTGCAGGAAGAAGATCGTGGTGAACAGCACCAGCAACACGCCGGTGAGCAACTCGGCCAGGCTGGCCGCGGTGCTCAGGGCGCTGGTGGTGATGGTCAGCTGGTTGTCCTGGATCAGCTTGATCAGCTGGTTGGGCAGGTCGGTCAACTGGTTCGGGGACAGGTGCAGCGGCGGGCCCTCCAGCCAGTTCTGGATGGTCTTCACCGAGTCGGCCACCTGCTTCTGCAGGTCCGGAAGGCCGCCGACGAAGGCGCTGATCACGCCGTAGAGCACGCCGCCGACCACGGCGATGCCGCCGATGACCACCAGCGCGGTGGCCAGCCCGCGCGGCACCTTCCAGCGCACCAGCTGGCCGACCACCGGGGCCAGCAGCGCCGACATCAGCAGCGCGATGGCCACCGGGATGATCACCACCGCCAGGTAGCCGACGATCCACGAGATGAGCCAGACCGCGCCGGCGACGGCCAGCAGCCGCCAGCTCAGCGCGGCGCTGACCCGCAGCACCTTGGGCACGGACTGGCTGACGTCCTCGGGACGGCCTGGCCGGGGCGAAGTCACACGATCACCGTAGCGGCGGCGCCGGCAGAAGGCACTGTTCACACGTTCAGGGGAAGTTGCGGTGTCAAGGCTGCGCCGGCCGTCCGAAACTGACAATCTCTCGGCGTCGACATCACGGACGCCTCTCGCGTCCCTGTACCGAAGTCGGCGTTTCCCCAGGCGAGCGGAAGAGGATCTTCTTTTGTCGACGGACGGGCACCTGATCACGGAGGGCAGCCGGCTTCGCCGCGCGCTCAGCCGTGCGGTGCTGGCCGTCGGCGGCGCGGTGGGCCTGACGGCCGCCGCGTGGTGCCTCTCCACCGCCTGCGCGTCCGCGGGGACCATCGCCGACCACTCCGTGGTCGACTCGGTCAGCCACGCGGCCGCGACGCACGGCCACTCGCCGGAAACCGCATCAGCGGACAACGGGGTGCACGAGATGGCCCGCGCCGTCGCGACCGCGAGCAAGCCGACCGTTGGCTCCATCGCAACCCAGCACCAGAGCCTGGCGAGTGGGGCGAGCCTGCCCTCCTCCGCCGATTTCGACCGGTTCGCCCACCAGGTCCAGGACGACTTCGTCCAGGTCGGGCGGCACGTGGCCACACCGGCCCCGTCCGCACTGGTGGGGGACTCGGTGACCCTGGTGCGCCACGTGGTCCAGTTCCCATTGGCCACGCTGCCGGTGCGGCTGCCGATCTCCGTGATCGGCGGGCTTTCCGGCGCGTCCACGACGACCGACGGCAGGCAGTCCGCCGACCCGACCGGGTTCGACCCGGCCGGCCGGCCCGACACCACCCTGTCCTCGACCGTCGCCGGCGCGCCCGCCGCCACCGCGCCCAACGTGCGGCACCCGCTGCCGCCGTACCGGAGCTCGGACCTGTCCGGCCCGAGGAACTCCATGCCGCTGCCGGCCGTGCCCGCCCAGGTGCCGCCGGCCCCGTGCTGCTTCGGTTCGGGAGGCCTCGGCTCGGCCGGCGTCCCCAACCCCGAGCAGCTTCCTTTCGGCTCCACCCTCGGTGCCGCTGCGTACAGGTCCGTTGTGGCCACCTCGCAGTCGGTGTCCGTGCTGACCGGCAAGCAAGCCGGCATCACGCCTGACTGATTCCCGCGCGCGGCTGGCGGTCGCAGGGCTTTGAGGCCCGCACCGTTTTCGGTCCGTGCGCATTCTTCTGCGCTCGTCCAGCCGCGCTAGCGACCCGGGATGCACCCACCCCCCTCAGCTAGGTGCATCCCATTTCCCCGGGTGGCCGTTGCCCCCGGCCACCCGTTAGCCCCGCAAGGGACATACCGAAGGAGAAGTAATGCAGACGTGGGCGAAGCGCGGACTTCAGGCCGCGCTCCTCACCGGTGGCTTGATCGCCGTCGGCACCGGCGTCGCCAACGCCTCCGAGGCGAAGCCGGCGCACCCCCTCGGTGTCGCGCCGAACCTGGTCGACGTCAACGTCAAGGCGCCGATCAGCGAGCACAACAACCAGCTGGGCACGATCCTCGGCAAGACGGATCTGCCGGCCATCAGCCAGACCGTGAGCACCCGCGAGCTCACCGGCAAGCTGGCTCCGCACCCGCTGGCCACGCAGGCGAAGAACATCCCGGTCGCCGTGCCGCAGAACATCAGCCGCGGCAACACCATCCCGCTCGACGTGTGCGTGCCCGTCGACATCTCCGGCAACGCCATCGGCGCCACCGGCGACGCCGCCACGTACAACAACTCGAAGGTCGGCTGCGAGGCCGAGTCGATCACCCAGACCGACGGCAAGCGCGGCTCGATCGCCGGCAACATCATCGGCGTCGACTACGGCCTGCCGATCCAGCTGGACAACAACGCGATCGCCGCGGTCGGCAACGCGTTCGCCGGCGGCACCGCCGACGCGTACACCGCGACCGGCACCACCCCCTTCGTCACCAACGGTGAGAAGGGCACGCTGACCGGCAACATCGTCGACGCCGCGCTGGGCACCCCGGTGCAGCTGACCGGCAACGCCATCGGCGTCGGCGGCAACTCGGCCACCGTGAACAAGGCCAGCACCGATGTCGCCACCGGCGGCTCGCTGCAGAGCAACGGCAACGGCGGCACGCTGGCCGGCAACCTGATCGGGGTGCCGCTGGGCCTGCCGGTCGAGGCCAACGGCAACGCCATCTCCTGGGTCGGCAACGCCGACGCCAAGAACCACAGCACCGGCGCCGTCCAGGCCGGCGACACCAGCGACGGCTGGTACGCGCTGACCGCGGGCGACCCGTCGACGCTGTCCGGCAACATCGTGCAGGCGCCGATCGTCAGCAAGGTGCTGCTGGCCGGCAACGCCGTGTCCTGGATCGGCAACACCACCGCGCTGGGCGTCACCGACAACCACCTGGTGTCGGGCGGCCAGGCCGGCACCACCGGGGTGAAGTCGACCGGTTCCGGCAACATCGTCGACCCCGAGGTCGCGCTGCCCGTCGAGGTCTTCGGCGACGGCGTCACCTGGATCGGCACCGCCGAGGCGGCCGACCTGAACAAGGTCACCGCGCTGGCCGGTGGCAACACCTACACCAACGGCGACAAGTCGACGCTGGGCGGCAACGACGTGGTCGCGCCGATCGCCGGCGCGGTCGACGCGTTCGGCTCGGCCGGCTCGCTGATCGGCAACGCCAGCGGCACCGGCGCCAACGACTCCTCGGTCGTCGACGGCGGCTACAACGGCTCGCTGGGCAACGGCGCGGTCGGCGGCGGCAACATCGCCGCCGTGCCGGTGGCGCTGCCGGCCGAGATCTTCGGCGCCGGCGCCTCGCTGGCCGGCAACGCCGACGGCCTGGCCAAGGAGGTCAAGGACGT
>Ga0068853_100002945_pt1 | contig 12953 bp, 10 predicted proteins | sample KBSCornC32_FD_65655 | JGI IMG/M metagenome (GOLD analysis project Ga0068853, IMG submission 65655) | Corn rhizosphere microbial communities from Kellogg Biological Station, Michigan, USA - KBS Corn C3-2 | ecosystem: Host-associated > Plants > Roots > Rhizosphere > Soil ... | reverse complement strand
TCAGCATGGATCGCCGTCGACTTGTGGAAGTCGATGCCGCCGAAGGGTGGCAGGCGTCCGGATTCGTGGCAACTCGAACACGCGGTTGCGTAGATCGTCGCCCCGCGATCGGCGGAGGCCTCGACCAGCTTCGGCGGCGCAAGGCTGTCCCCCGAGGTGAGGATCGGCTGCGCGGGTGGCTGCGCGGCGGGCGCCTGGCTGTTGCCCATCAGCGCCGCGATGTAGACGCCCATGGCGTGCACATCGGCATCGCTCGCTTCGCCGAGCTTGGCCGTGACCTGCGCCATCGGGCCGCGCGACGCGCCATGGTCGGCCGAGAAGCCGGTCTTGAGGTAGCCCGCCAGCGCGTCCGCCGTCCACTTCTGCGGCGCGGGCGAGGTGGAGTTGATCGGGTAGACATACCAGCCATCGATGACGGCGCCGCCCGCATAGGATTTCCCCGTGTCCTCGGCGCCGAAATTGTTGCGCGGCGTATGACAGGAGGCGCAATGGCCGAGGCCTTCGACGAGGTAACGGCCGCGGTTCCAGTCGGCGTTCTGGCTCGAATCGTCGGCGATCGGTCCCTGCTTGAGGAAGAGCGTGTTCCAGCCCGCCATGATTGGCCGGATGTTGTAGGGGAACCCGAGCTGGTTGGCGGGCGGCGTGGCGCTCACCGGCGTTCGCGTCATCAGGTAGGCGTAGATCGCCTTGTCGTCGTCGACCGTGACGTGGGTGAAATGATCGTATGGAAAGGCCGGGTAGAGGTGGTTGCCTTCGCGGTCGACGCCCTGCTGCATGGCGCGGATGAAGGCAGCCTCGGTCCACTGGCCGATGCCCGTCTCCCGGTCAGGCGTGATGTTGCTGGAGTAGATCGTGCCGTAGGGCGTCGGAACGGCAAGACCGCCCGACAGCGCTCCGCCGCCAGGGGCTGTGTGGCATGAGGCACAATCGCCGATGGCAGCCAGTTCGGCGCCATGCGCGATCAGCGCCGTATCGAATTTCTGCGGCTGATCCGGCAGCGGCTCGATCGCCGGCTGGAACACGCCGACATAGGCGACAGCGGCGCCAATGACGACGATCAGCGCAATGACGGTAAATATGATTCGTCGCATGAATAGACCCCGAGCCCTACGCTTAAACTTCCCGCGCTGCCGAAGTCTCCACCCTTGCCGTTCACAAGCCCGGCATCACCAATAACTGATTATGTTCGGCCGGATACATTTTCTGGCGGCGCACAATGGTCGGGGCTAGCGGGCGCTGCGCCGTTGTCGGCATTTCGTTGCCGAGCACAAAGAAGGCTCGACAATGCACGGCCCGCGCTTTCAAAAAAGGAACGTCGTGATCTTCGAACGAGCGGTGTTCTTTCCGTCCCGATCGATTATAGTATCATAACAGTTGGAGGGGATAATGCGCTGCGATCTGAGCGGCAGGGTGGCGTTTGTTACCGGCGCCGCGGGCGCGATCGGCAGCGCCATCGCGAAACGGCTCGCCGAGAACGGCGCATCGGTGGTCGTCGCGGACGTCAACCTCGCCGGCGCAGAGCAGGTTGCGGCGAAACTTCCCGGCGCCATGGCGCAGCTCTGCGACATCCGCAGCGAAGCCTCGATCGATGCCGCCGTGGAAGCGACCACGGCCCGGTACGGGCGGCTCGACCTTCTGGTCAACAATGCCGGCGTCAACACGTTCGCCAACCGTGTCACCATCGACAGCTTTCCGACCGCCGAGTGGGATCGCGTCACCGGGATCGACCTCGATGGCCTCTTCCTGATGAGCCGGTGCGCGCTGCAGCCGATGCTGGCGGCTGGGCGTGGCGGACGCATCGTCAACATCGCTTCCGTCGTCGGGCTCGCGGCGATGCGGCTGCAGATCGCCTTCGTCGCGGCCAAAGCCGGCATCATCCATGCGACGCGCGCCATGGCGCTGGAGCTCGGGCCGCAGGGCATCGTCACCAATGCCATCGCGCCCGGCTCGATCATGACCGAGGGCACCAAGGCGCTGTTCTACGGCAGCGACGGCACGTTTGCCGGACGCACGGCAGAGTTCATGCAGCACATTCCGCTCGGCCGCCCCGGCACCACCGAGGAGATCGCCGAGGCAGTGCTGTTTCTCTCGTCGCCGGCCTCGGGCTACATCAACGGGCAGGTGCTTGCCGTCGATGGCGGCTGGACGGCGGGGTTCTCGCCATGAGCATGACGGACGACGCAGCGATGACCGTCGACCTCGCCGGGCGAACTTACCGCCTCATCGGCAATGACGATGCTGTCTCTGGTGCAGTTGCCGCAGCGCTGTCTGCCAATGGCGCGCAGGCGTCCGGCTCGGAAGCGGATATCCTGATCGCGGCCACGCCCTTGCTGCCGGATAGCTCCGAAACTGGGGTGCCGTTGCCAGCCGTCGCCGAGATCGGCCGGTCGATGGCAGCTCGCGAAGGCGGCCGCATCGTCTTCCTGCTGTCGGCGCTCGGTGGCCTGCCGATGCGGCGGCACGTCGATTACTCAGCCGCTATGGCCGCGGCAGTCGCTGGCATGCGCGGCCTTGCCATGGCGCTCGGGCCACACGTACTGGTCAACGCGGTGGGCGCCGGCGTGATCGAACAGGGTGGCGAGTTGCTCGCTGGGGATCGCCGGATGCTGACGCACGCCTCGCTCGGCCGCGCCGGAACCATCGCGGACATCACCAACGCGGTGCTGTTCCTCTGCGACCCGATGAACACCTACACTACCGGGCAATTGCTGACCGTCGATGGGGGCTGGAGCGTTGGTTATGGCCGCAACTTCTGAGCCGATCGCGCTGAACGCTGGCGACCTCTCGGTCGGCCTCGTGCCGGAAATCGGCGGCAGTCTCGCGTACTTCCGCCATCGCGGCATCGACCTGATGCGGCCGCTATCGAGCGCCGACCTGGCCGCGAAGAACGTCCTCGGCGTCGCCATGTTTCCCATGGTGCCCTATGCCAACCGCATCGCCGGCAATGCGTTCGATTTCGGCGGCCGGACTTGGCGCTTTGCGGCCAACAATCCGCCGGAGTCGTTCAACGTCCATGGCACCGGCTGGCACTCGGCGTGGTCCACCGAAGAGGCGCCCGGCGGCGTGCTGCTCACCCTCGATCATATCGCCTCGGCGGAGCCCTACTCCTACCGGGCGACGCAGCTCTTCGCCATCGACGGCGCTGCACTGAGGGTGACGATGACCCTGACCAACCGCGGCCCGGTCGCGATGCCGTTCGGCCTGGGCCTGCATCCCTGGTTCGATCGCGATCCGGACGTGTCGCTGCAGTTCCGGGCGAGTCACTTCTTCATGGAGGGGCCGGAGAACATTGCCACTGAGCGGCTGGCAACGCCGCCCGAGCTCGATTTCGCCGCCGGCCGGCCGCTACCCGACAGCTGGCGCAACAACGATTATGGCGGCTGGAACGGCACCGCCGAAATCCGCTATCCGTCCCGCGGCGTCGGGCTGCGCATGGAAGCCGACCCGATCTTCGGTCACCTGATGCTCTATGCCGATCCGGCCCGGCCATTCTTCTGCGTCGAGCCGCAGAGCAACGCGCCCTGCGCTTTCAATCACCTCGGTACGGCAAAGGGCGAGACCATGGGCAGCTTCGTGCTGCAGCCCGGCGAGACGGCATCCGGCGCGATCAGGTTCGTGCCGTTCGACCTCTGAACCGGATCGCTAGAGTAGCCGCGCTGTGAGGCCGCCGTCGGCGAGCAGCGCGCTACCTGTGACGAAGGACGCCGCGTCCGACAGCAGGAAGCCGATGACGGTGCCGATCTCGCGCGGCTTGGCGATGCGGGCGATGGCGTTGTCGGCGAACGACAACCCGATGGCCTCGGGCCCGCCCGCCTCCTCGAGACCGTCGAGGGTCATCCGCGTGCCGACTGAACCGACCAGCACCGAGTTTACCCGGATGCGGTCGACCGCGTAGTCGAGCGCCATCTGCCGCGACAGGCCGACAATCGCTGCCTTGCTCGCAGCGTAGGCAGGAACCCCCGGCACGGTCGAGACGGCGTGCACGGAAGCGATGTTGACGATCGAACCGCCACCGGCAACGCGCAGCAGCGGCAGCGTAGCCCGGCAGACGCGGAAGATGGCGGTCAGGTTGACGCCGATCGTCCGGTCCCACTCGGCGTCGGTCACGTCTTCGAGACGCTTGCCGGTAGGGTAGATGCCGGCGCAGTTGACCACCGCGTCGAGCCCGCCAAGCGCTGCCTTGGCCTCGTCCACGGCAGCTCGCACGTCAGCCTCGACCGCTAGATCGGCTTCGCGGAACAACAGTGGTGGACTCGAGCCGGCGTAGCCTGCTGCCAGCGCCCTGCCCTCCTCGCCATCGAGGCCTGCGCCGAACACGGCAGCGCCCTCGCTGACGAGGTATTCGGCGGTGGCTCGCCCGATGCCGGTCGCGGCGCCAGTGACGAAGACGCGGCGACCAGAAACGAGGCCACTCACGACGCGGCCTCATCCAGCGCCGCACGCTGCCCGGCGGCCTGCGCAGCGGCAACCGCGCGCAGCACGGTTTCTTCGCTGCCCTCGCCGCGGGCAAACTCGCCGACTAGTCGGCCATCGGCGATGATGAGACAGCGGTCGCAAAGCCCGATCACCTCCTCGAGCTCGGACGAAACGACGAGCAGCGCCACGCCCTTTTCCGCCAGATCGACGATCAGCCGGTAGATTTCGTGCCGCGTGCCCGCATCGACGCCCTTGGTCGGCTCGTCGAGCAGCAGCACCTTTGGCGCCCGCATCAGCACCCGAGCGAACAGCAGCTTCTGCTGGTTGCCGCCCGAGAGATGCGCCACCGAAGCCGCGGGCGACGAGGCCTTGACGTTGAGCGCCCGCATGCCCTCGAGCACGGCGCTCCGTTCTCGCTCACCACTGACGATGCCGTTGCGCGATAGTGGTCCGAGATTGCCGATCGTGATGTTGGCGCCGGCGCCAAGATTGAACAGCAGGCCATCGCGCTTGCGGTCCTCGGTGAGGAGCGCAATGCCGGCCCGCCGGGCATCCGCTGGCGAGCGGATCGCAACCGACTCACTAGCGACGCGCACGTCGCCCCGGAAGGGTACGCGACCGTAGATCGCGTGAAGGATTTCGCTGCGGCCCGACCCGAGGAGGCCGGCAAGCCCGACGATCTCCCCGGCACGAACCGCAAGCGCCACATCGCTCGCGCCGCGATTGGCGCCAAACTGGCCATCGACCGAGAGGGCGCGGACCTCGAGCGCAACCGGCGCGTCGACCGGCGCAACATGGTCTGGAAATATGCGCTGTAGGCGCTGGCCGGACATCGCGAAGATGAAGCGGTCTTCATCGAAGTCGGCGCGCGCGATCTCGGCGGCAACCCGCCCGTCGCGGAGCACCGTCACCCGGTCGCAAACCTCGATCACTTCGGGCAGCCGGTGGGTGATGTAGATCATCGTCACGCCCTGCGCCTTGAGGCGGCGCAGCACGCGGAAGAGGCTTTCGACCTCGGTGCCCGAGAGCGAGGCCGTGGGCTCGTCGAGCATGAGCACGCGAGGCCCCAGCGCCAGGGCGCGGGCGATCATCACGAGATGCCGCTCCGCGGAAGTCAGCGACGCGACGAGCATTTTGGGATCGATGTCGAGGCCGAGCTGGCCGAAGAGCTCGCGGGTCCGCGCTTCTAGCCGGCTTTGGTGGATGATGACGCCGGCGCCGAGATTGGTGCGACCGGCAAATACGTTCTCGGCCACCGAGAGCTGCTCCAGCACCTCGATTTCCTGCGGCACATAGCCGACGCCTGCCGCCCGCGCCGCGTGGGGCGAAGCGAACTCGGCGGGTTGGCCATCGAGCGTGATCGTCCCGGTATAGGATCCCGCCGGATGCACGCCGTTGAGGATTTTCACCAGCGTCGATTTGCCGGCGCCGTTCTGGCCGAGCAGCGCGTGGATTTCCCCCGGCTGCACCGAGAAATCGATGCCGCGCAGCGCTTGCACGCCGGCGAAACTCTTGACGATGCCCCGCGCGACGATGAGCGGTTTTTGAGTGTCAGCCACGAGCCAGTTTCCGAGAAGTCACTTCGTCATTCTCCACGGCGGTGCACCCGCCGCTCTCCCTTCTCCCCTTGCGGGAAAAGGTGCCCGAGGGCGGATGAGGGGTGGGCTACAGTCTCTGAGCGGGCGGCCCACCCTTCATCCGTGTCGGCTTCGCCGATCCACCTTCTCCCGCAAGGGGAGAAGGGAAGAGGGGCATGGGCTGCGCCTCTCCGCGCCAACTGGAGCCGGAGGCACGCGCCGCGCCTCCGGCTTTAGTAGGATTGCGGCTTACTGGCCGGCCCCGTCGAGGATCTTGTAGTAGGGATCGAGGCCGTCGGCGGTGACGACCTTGGCCGGCAGCGGGTTCAGATAGTCGACTGTCTTGCCCTCGGCGAGCGCCGCTGCGAGGTCGGCCGTCTTGGCGCCTTCTTCGTAGAGCGGCTGCGCCACGATGCCGTAGGCGTCGCCCTTCTTGATGATGTCGAGGTTCTGCCGGATGTAGTCCATGCCGATGATCACGACCTGACGGCCGGCGGTGCGCGCCGCTTGTGACCAGGTCTGGATGCCATTGCCCGTGGTCGAGAAGGCGCCGGTCACGTCGGGATTGGCCTGGAGAATGCCGACGGCCTTGGCGGCGGCGGCAGAGGGCTCAAACCCCTCCATCTGCGTGTCGAGCACCTTGATGCCCGGATACTTGGCGGCGATTTCCTTGCGGAACGAGTCCGACATGACGTTCTCGGTGTCGTTCGACGAACCCTGCGTCAGAGCGATCGCACCCTTGCCGCCGAGCTTTTCGCCGAAAGCATCCGCCGCGGCGGTACCCGCCTGGACGATGTCTTCGCCGGTCGCCGCCTTGAGGCCCGCGACCGAGCCCTCCTTGGGTAGCACGTGCCAGGTCACCACCGGCAGTCCCTCGTTGCCGAGCTTGCCGATATAGGGGAAAATCTCCGGCCCGGGCCCGTAAACGGCGACCGCGCCGAACTTGGTGCGGGCGAGCGCCGCTTCGGCCAGCGGAATGGAGGCCGCCACGTCGTAGTTGGTGGCGCTCGGGTTGCCGACGACCTCGCAGGTGTAGCCGAGCTTCTTGCACTCATCGAGGAAGCCGGCCTGCATCAGCCGGTGCACCGGATGGTCCTTCATCGGCTGCACCCAGAGCAGCGATTTGTCGGCCGCCTGGCTTACCGACACGCTGCCCAGCACCGCGGCAAGCGCCGCCGCCCCGAGCAAGGCGCGGAACAGTCCGCCCCTCAATTCACTGGATTTCGACATTGGATCCTCTCCCTTGATGGCCGGCTTTGCCGGCGTTGCTGTTACGGGCGCCGGTAGGCCGGCGCCTTGGTCACTTTGGCTTGTTGTCGCTTTTGGCTCGTTTGGCGCCGGCGCCGACGGTGAAGTAGCGGCGGCGTGCGATATCGAGACCCACGGCGAGCACCATGATCACGCCCACGGCAATCTGCTGCCAGTTGGAGCTGACGCCGGCGACGACGAGCCCGCTCGACACCACTTGCAGCAGCAGGATGCCGACGATACCGCCGGCTAGGGTGCCCGCGCCGCCGAAGAGGCTGACCCCGCCGACCACGACGCCGGCGATCACCGCCAGCTCCCAGCCGCTGCCGATCGAGGTCGTGCCGCTCTCGAGGTCGGCCATGACGAACATGCCGGCAATCGCGGCGAGCACGCCGACGATGATGAAGGTGCCGATCTTGTAGAGGCCGGTGTTGATGCCGACGAGCCGCGCCACTTCGGGGTTGCCGCCGGTGGCGTACATGTTGCGCCCGACGACCGTGCGTCGGAGCACGAAGTCGGCCCCGACCGCCGCGATGACGAAGAACACGAAGCTCCAGCCCAACCCGAAGAGCGGCGTCGCGAGGCCGAGTGTGCTGACCTCGGGCGGCAGCGGATAGACCGGCGCCCCGTTGGTCACCACCTGGATCAGGCCCTGCCCGATGAACAGCATGCCGAGCGTCTGGATGAAGGCCGGGATGCGCAGGCGCACCACGACGACGCCGTTCACAAGTCCGACGGCCGCGCCCGTCAGCAGGCCGCCGATCACCGCGACCCAGACCGGGAGGCCAAACATCGTCATCAGCCGCGCCGAGACGACGGCGGAGAGCCCGGCATTGGAACCCACCGAAAGATCGAATTCACCGGTGACCAGTAGCATCGTCTGCCCGATGGCGATGATGCCGACGAACGATACGACCTGCAGGATGGCGCGGATGTTGCGATCCGAAAGGAAGGCAGGCTGGAGGATGTAGAACAGCGCGACGAGGATGATCAGCGCCGCGATGACGCCCACCTCGCCGATGGCGATGAGCCCGATCAGCCGGCTCCGCCAGGACCGCGTGTCCGCGCTCGGTCGAGCGACTTCCGCCACCTTCTCCACTGCCCCTCCCGTCGCATATCGCGCCGCCGGCCCGCCAGGCGAGCCCGTCTGTCCTCTCCTCAAGCGGCTCTTCGGCCGCCCCTGTCGCCATCAAGACATCATAATATTATAAGATGTCAATGGCTGTCCGCGCTCTGTTGTGGATGTCGCCAGCCTCTCCGGCACACCCTTCATTGACCAAATGGTACCGAAACCATTCGCCTCGGTCAAAGCAAATGATACCGTAATCATCACGGCGCGGTGATGACGGCGCAATGCTGTCGGCACTATGCTGAAAAGCGCACGAATGACGGGGCAATTGGAGACACCATGGACGACGACGCGCCGGTGACGACTGGCAAGCGGCCGCTGGGACGGATGGGCATGCGCGAGATCGCCAAGCGCGCCGGTGTCGCGCCGATGACGGTGTCACGTGTCCTCACCAACCCCGACATGGTCTCGCCGGGAACCCGCACCCGCGTGCTCGAAGCGATCGAGGCCGCCGGCTTCGTGCCCAACCGTATTGCCTCGAGCATGAAGGGCAGCGGCCGCATCATCGGCACCGTCGTGCCGCCCCTCATCAATTCAGGCATCGCCGAGCAGGTGCAGGGCATGTCCGACGAGTGCCACGACAACGACTATATCCTGCTGCTGATCCAGGGCGCCTTCACCCCGGAGGACGAGGAGAAGGCCATCAAGGCGCTGCTCGGCTGGCGGCCAGCCGGCATGATCCTCCAGAGCTTCGTGCAGAACGAGACGGCACGCGAGCTGCTGGCGGCCACCCGGGCGCCGGTGGTGGAAATCTCGGAGATCAAGGGTCGCGCGCCCATCGACATGATGGTCGGCATTTCGAACTTCGAGACTGCCCACGCGATGACCATGCACCTCGCCGGCAAGGGCTACCGCCGCATCGGCTTCGTCTCGACCCCCATCCACGGCAACGACCGCCTGCAGCAGCGCCGCGCCGGCTATCATGCCGCCCTCTCTGAGCTCGGCTTCGCCAACCACGACGACATGGAGGTCGAGGTCCCGATCACGGCTGCCGGCGGCGCGCACGCGCTCGGCCTCCTGACCGACAAGCACCGCGACATCGACGCGATTTTCTTTTCCAGCGACACATTGGCGATCGGCGCGGTGCAGGAGTGCCATCGGCGCGGCTGGAAGATTCCCCAGCGCATCGCCATCGCCGGCTATGGCGATATGGAGCTCGCGGCGCAGCTCTATCCGCCGCTCACGACCGTCCGCGTCCAGCGCTACGAGATGGGCCGGCGCGCCGTGCGGCAATTGCTGGCCCGGCTCCGCGGCGAGCCGCATTTGCCCAACGTCGTGAGCCTCGGCTTCGAGATCGTCGACCGCGAGAGCACCTGAACGATGTCGAGGTGCGGTCGATGATGGCGCGGGTCGGCCGATATGAGCGCTTGTTGAGGCGGCGAGGCTGACTGGATGGCCGGGTCAAGCCCGGCCATGACGGCGGAGAGAGCGCTCCGGGAATAAGGCCCGCTGTCCGTTTTCAATCGGCAAGTCAGGTCTGGGGTTATGGGCGGGCACCCAACACACCACCGTCATGGCCGGGCTTGCCCCGGCCATCCAGCCCAGCGCTCATCAACCGCAAACGGCGGAAGACCTGCGACGCCGAGCCTATTTCGGCTTGCTGCCGAGCCGCCTCTCCCAGCCTTCCGCATGGACATTTAGGTAGGCGTTCGGATCGTAAGGGTGCGCCTTGATCACCTCGAGGTTGAGGTCGATGCCGAGACCCGGCCGATCCGGCAGCGATAAGTGGCCCGTTGCGGGATCGACCGTCGGGTGCCAGTCGACGATGTCCTGCGTCCACGGGTCGTTGAAGGCGTCGAAATGTTCCTGGATCAGGAAGTTCGGCACGACGGCCGCGAGCTGCAGGCAGACCGCCGTCGCCACCGGCCCACCGCTCTGATGCGGGGCGATGAAGCTGCCATGCGCCAGCGCCAGGTTGGCGACGGCGAGGGTGGGCGCAATGCCGCCGAGCGACATCGGTTCGGGCTGGAAGATGTTGACGCCGCCGCGCTCGGCCAGCGTGTAGAACTGGCCGACAGTGTCGTACATCTCGCCGGTCGCGACGCGGATAGGGCTCCGATGCGCCACCTCGTGCACGGCTTCCTGCCGGTCGCGGGTCGTCGGCTCCTCCCACCAATAGAGGTTGAGGTCGGCGAATTTTTGGGCCGCTTCGAGCGCAGCGATCTCGGTGAAGCGCGCGTGCACGTCGATGAGGATTTCCGTGCCGGCCGGCAGCTTGTCGCGGAGCAGCCGGATGATGTCGTAGGAGAGATCGAGCTCGGGGCGACTGATAAAGCCCTGCGCCGTGCCGAACGGATCGACCTTCATCGCCTTAAAACCCTTGGCGATGACGGCCTGGGCTGCGGCGAGGAAGGCCTCCGGCGTGCGCTCGGTGCGGTACCAGCCGTTGGCGTAGCCGAGAACGCTGGTGCGCACCTGGCCGCCGAGGAGCTGATGGATCGGCACGCCGAGCTTCTTGCCCAAAATGTCCCAGCAGGCGACTTCGATCGCGGCGATCACCGTGCGGTGGATGTGACCCGCGTCGAGCGACACGCTGTCGAGCATGCGCTTGGTCAGCGTGTGGATGCGCAACGGGTCCTGCCCGATGACCAGGTGCTTGAGCTCGTGCACGCCGGCTTCGGTAGTCTTGATGAAGCCGTTGAGCGTACCCTCGCCGACCCCATAAATCCCCTCGTCGGTGAGCACACGAACGAAAAGCCAATTCTTCCAGCCGGCACCGACGGTGTAGGTCTCGACATCGACGATCTTCATCTTTTGCCTCTTGTCTCGAGGGACTGTTCTTGACCCCACATCATCCCCGCGAGAGCGGGGATCTCCGTTTAGGCGCTGACGCCGAGTCGACCAGAAGCAGAGATTCCCGCTTTCGCGGGAATGACGCCGCGGGCGGGGCTAACGCAGTGCCGCAATGGTCTCAGTGACCCGCCGCGTGGTCAGCCCATATGTCTCCTGCAGCGTCGGCACCGAGCCGCATTCGATATAGCGGTCGGGGATGCCGATGCGGGTAAGCTTCCTACTGATGCCCGCGTCGAACAGCGTTTCGGCGACGAGGCTGCCGAGCCCACCGACGACGACATGGTTTTCGGCAGTCACCAACTGGCCGACGCCCTTGGCGAAGGCGATCACCGCGGCCGTATCGAACGGCTTGATCGTCGGCACGTGCAGCACACCGGCCGCAATGCCGCGCCTTTCAAGCGCCGCGGCCGCATCAAGCGCCCGTTCCGTCATGAAGCCCGTCGAGATAATGCCGACGTCGCCGCCGCTGCGCACTTGCCGGGCTTTGCCGATCTCGAAGCGATAGGTCGCAGGTTCGAACACCACCGGCACTTTGCCGCGCAACAGGCGCATGTAGACCGGCCCGTCATAGGCGGCGACGGCGCGCGTCGCGGCGGCAATTTCCGTGGCATCGCAAGGATCGATGACGACGAGCCCGGGCACCATGCGCATCAGCGCCAGGTCCTCGATCGCCTGGTGCGTGCCCCCATAGCCGGTGGTGAGGCCCGGCAGGCCCGCGATCACCTTCACGTTGAGATGGCTGTGGGCCAGCGCGATGGCGACGAAGTCGAACGCCCGCCGCGTCGCGAACACCCCATAGGTCGTAGCGAACGGCGTGCGGCCGGTGCGCGAGAGGCCGGCGGCGACGGCGATGAGATTCTGCTCGGCCATGCCGACATTGAAGAAGCGATCGGGGAAGGCATTGCGGAACGGCAGGATGTCGGTGTATTTGCCGAGGTCCGCCGTGAGCCCGACGATATCCTCGCGCTCGCGGCCGAGCGCGGCGAGCGCCTGCCCGAACGGCGCATCCACCTCGGGCCGGCCGGTGCCGGTCGCCTCGTCCTGCCCCATGGCCAGCGTCTTGCCGGCTTCCATCGCCACGGTGCTCATGCGTCGGCTCCCACCGTGCGTTCGAATTCGTCGATGATCGAGTTCCACTGCCCGACATCGACCCGGAAGAAGTGTGACTTCTCGCTGCTCTCGATACGAGGCACGCCCTTGCCGGGGAGCGTGCGCAGCACGATCGCCTTCGGCCTGCCGTTCTTCGCCCGCGCCAGCATCAGCGCGCCGACGACCGCCGCCATGTCGTTGCCGTCGATCTCGACCGCGTCCCAGCCAAACGACCGCCATTTGTCGGCCACCGGCTCGATATTGATGACAACGGGCCCGTCAGCCTGGATGCCGTTGCAGTCGACCAGCGCCACCAGCCTGTCGAGGCCGAAATGGCCAGCGGACATCGCGGCTTCCCAGGTCGAGCCCTCCTGCATCTCGCCATCGGACAACTCGACGAACACGCGAGCGGCCGACTTCGACAGCCGGAGGCCCAGCGCCTGCCCCACCGCCTGACCGAGACCGTGGCCGAGCGAACCGCCGATCACTTCGACGCCGGGCGTGGTGTCGAGGGTGGACATCTCGAGCCGGCTGTTGTCGGCTCCGTACGTCTTCAGCTCATCGACCGGAATGATGCCGGCCTCCGCCAGCGCCGCCCAGAGCGCGATCGAATAGTGCCCCGTCGACAGCAGGAAGCGATCGCGTTCCGGCCAGCTCAGATCCTCGGGGTCGTAGCGCATCTCGTGGAAGTAGAGCGCCGT
>Ga0068853_100002943_pt1 | contig 12956 bp, 8 predicted proteins | sample KBSCornC32_FD_65655 | JGI IMG/M metagenome (GOLD analysis project Ga0068853, IMG submission 65655) | Corn rhizosphere microbial communities from Kellogg Biological Station, Michigan, USA - KBS Corn C3-2 | ecosystem: Host-associated > Plants > Roots > Rhizosphere > Soil ... | reverse complement strand
ACGCCGGTCGAATATTCGCGCACGAAAATCAGGAAAATCAGCAGCCAGCTCGCGATGAAGCCGTAGCGAATGAGCGGCACGGTGACGTCGATTTGCGTGCGGAGCGCGCTCGCGCCGATGGTGCGGGCGGATTCCTCAAGCTCCGGCCCGACTTGCAGGAGCGTTCCCGAAATCAGCCGCATGCCGTAGGCGAGCCACACGATCGTATAGGCGAGCCACACCGAGAACAGCGTCGATTTCAACGGCGAGAGCGGCTTGAAAAAGAGAAACACCCAGAGGAGCGCAAGGCCCGCGACGATCCCCGGCATCGCGCGCGGCGCCATCGCGAGATAATCGACGACGCGCGTCCAGCCCGACTGCCAGCGATGCACGGAAAGCGCGATCGCGGTGTAGCAAACGACCGCAAGCGCGCCGCCGATCACGCCGATGGCGAGCGTGTTGAGAATGCCGCGGATGATGTTCGGGTAGTCGAACAGCTCATAATAATGATCGAGCGTAAGCACTTCGAGGAGCTTCACCCCTTCGCCCCAGCTCACGACGAACGAGCGCAGCGTAATCCCGGCGATGGGCACGATCACGGTCACCGTGAACCAAAAAAGAATCGCCGCGAGCGCCACCCACCGCCACGGGCCGAGCGGCAGCGGCGCTTGTTTCAGGCCCTTTCCGCGCACAGAGACGTAGCGTTGCGCTTGCTTGAGCAACGCGCGCTGCATGTAAACAAGCGGCGCGGTGACCGCGACAATCACGACGACCACCACCGCCATCAGCTGATACGACGGCACACCGAGCTTGTTGGTGAGCTTGTAAAGATACGTCGTGAGCACGAGCAATCCTTGCGGGTCGCCGAGCACCAGCGGCAGGCCGAACAGCTCGAAGCCGAGAAAGAACACGAGCACGCCCGCAAACAAAATCGACGGCATCACCATCGGGAGACTGACGCCAATCGCGACCTGCCACGGGTTCGCGCCCGCGACGCGCGCCGCTTCCTCCATGTCGCTGCCAAGGCCGCGCAGCGCGGCCGCCGTATAGAGATAGACATGCGGGACATGTGCGAGCCCCGCGATTACCACGAGCGAAGCGAGCGAATAGATGTTCCACGGCAGAAAGCCGATCACGGATTTCACGAAGGTGGAAACGATGCCGACCGGCCCGAGCGAGACGACGTAACCAAAGGCGAGCACCACCGCCGAAACGAAGAGCGGAATGAGGATCAGCGGCTCAAGCCATGCGCGGCCCGGCAAGTCGGTGCGCACCATGAGAAACGCAAGCGCAGCTCCAAGCGGCAGCGCGATCGCGGTCATGCCGGAGGCGACGATCAGCGTCGTTCCGAAGGCGACCCAGAAATCGGATTCCGCGAAGACGAAGCTATAGGCTTGCAGCGTGAAATGCGCCATCGAGTCGAAAAACGGCGCACTGAGAAAACTCTGGTAGCCGACGAGCGAAAGCGGCGCGAGCACGGCGAGCGCCATGACGGCGAGCACCGAAAAACGGATGACCGCATACGGCATGAAGCGCCCTCGCCCCCTCTTGCGCCGTTCGCCGGAACTACTGCCCCTTCATCGCCGCCTGCCATTTCTTGAGAAACGCAAGGCGGTTCATCTGATCGAGGTTTTTCAGAAGGTCAGGTCCGATCTCGACCGGGCGCGCTTTGTCGCCGACCTCCTCGCGCACTTTTTTCGCGCTTGCCGGGCCGTCGACATCATCGCGCAAGGAATAGAGCAGCGCCTGATTGGCGATGATCGTCTGCCCGCGCTTCGAGAGCATGTAGTCGAGGAAGAGCTTCGCCGCGTTCGGATTCTTCGCCTGCTTGGAGATGAAGGCAACGCGCGACGTGACGAGTGTGTAGTCCTTCGGCAACACGATGCCGATACCGGGATCCTTCTTGGCGCGGCCGAGGGCGTAAGAACCGAAAATGCCGTAGCCGATCAGATGCTCGCCGGAGCCGACGCGCTCCATCATCGCGCCCGCGCTGGTATAGAGACGCGCGCCGGTCTTGCCGAACTCACGAAAGAGATTCCACGCGTCCGGCCAGTTCTTGACGTCCTCGTTCACAAAAAGAAAGCCGACGCCCGAGCGCTCGGGATCGTAGGCGGTGATCTTGCCCTTGTAGAAATCCGGTTTCGCCGCGAGGAGCTTTTCGAGGTCAGTGTGCGTTTTCGGCACGTCGGCGGCCGGCACGAGGCGCTTGTTGTAGACGAAAGCGATCGGTTCGTTGGTGGTGCCGTAGGCCTCGTTCTTCCACACCGCCCATTTCGGCAAATTCGGAATTTCGGGCGAGGCATAGGTTAGCGCCTTCCCGTCCGCGACAAGCTTCACCTGCAGATCCATCGCCGACGACCAGATGAAATCGGCGGTGCTGCCGGCCGCGCTTTCGGAGATGAAGCGATTGTAGACCTCTGTCGAGTTGAGGTCGGAATATTCGACCGAGATGCCGGGATAAAGCGCCTCAAAATCCTTCACCAAGGGCGTCGCTGCGACCGCATCGGTCGTCGCATAGATGATGAGCTTGCCTTCCTTCTTCGCCGCCTCGACGGTTTTAGCGTAGTCGGCGGGATAACCGGCGGGCGTTTGCGCGGCGGCGGAAAACGAAACGAGAAGCGCGGCAGCGAGCGTGATGAAGCGCATGAATCCTCCCAGCGCCGTCTTGCGGGCGACCCGGTAACGGCTTGCGGAGGATGCTAGGCAAATGCGCGCGCTGTTGCCAGCCGAAGATGGCCGAGGTGCGACAATGTGTACGGGCGGGAAGAGTCCGCGTTATTGATTGAGCGCGCGCGATAGCTCCACCGGCAGCTTCGCCGGCCTGGTGGCTTTTTTCTTTGTCTGAAAGGCGATTTCGCCGATGGGCCTCGCCGCGCTGAACAGGAAGCCCTGCGCCTCGTTGCAGCCTTCTGCCTTGAGGATCGCGAGCTGTTCGGGCGTTTCGACGCCTTCGGCGACGACGCCCATGCCGAGGCTCGCGCCGAGCTGCACGATCGTTCGGACGATCGCCACCGCGTCCTCCTTCGTCTGCAGTTCGTGCGTGAAGGAGCGGTCGATCTTGATCTTGTCGAACGGGAAACTGCGCAGATAGCTCAGCGACGAGTAGCCGGTGCCGAAATCGTCGAGCGAAATTCGCACGCCGAGTTCGCGCAACTGGTGCAGCGTGTCGAGAACGACGCGGTCGTCCTGGAGGAAAACCGTTTCGGTGATCTCGAGCGCGAGGCGTTGCGCGGAGAGGCCCGTCGCCGCGAGCGTCGAGATGAGGGACAGCACGATCGTCGGGCTGCGGAACTGAACGGCCGACAGGTTGATCGCGACGCTCACATTGCTCGGCCATTTCGCCGCGTCGTGGCAGGCCTGTTTGATTACCCACTCGCCGATGCCGGAAATCAGCCCAACCTCTTCCGCGATCGGGATGAACTCGTCGGGCATGATCATGCCCTTTTCCGGATGGTTCCACCGCACCAGGGCTTCGAAGCCGGTGATCTTTTCGCTCGCGATTTCGACGATCGGCTGGTAATGCAGTTCGAGTTGCGAAGCCGAGATCGCCTTGCGCAGATCGAGTTCGAGATAACGGCGCTCCTGCAGGCGCGCGTCCATTTCCTTCTGGAAGAACAGGAATTTGCTTCGCCCTTCCGCTTTCGCGCGATAGAGCGCCATGTCGGCGTTCTTCAAGAGCAGGTCTGGATCCTTGCCGTCGTGCGGGGCGAGCGCGATGCCGATGCTGGCACCAATCAGCATCTGATGTCCCCGGATGTCGAACGGCTCGGACAGCGTGCCGATGATCCGCTCCGCGAGCAGCGTCGCCGTGTCCGGCGTCGCGCCGAGCTGGACGACCGCAAATTCGTCGCCGCCGAGGCGCGCGACGATGTCGGCGCCGCGAACGGCAAGCTGCAGGCGCTCGGTGACCGCGCAAAGCAGGGCATCGCCGATCGGATGGCCGAGCGTATCGTTCACGCTCTTGAAACGGTCGAGGTCGATGAAGAGAACGGCGAGCGCCTTGTGTTGCCCGAGCGCCTGCAGCGTCTTTTCGCGGAACAAGAGGCGGTTCGGGAGATCGGTGAGCGCGTCGTGCCGCGCCATGTGCATGATCTTCGCTTCGGCGTGATGGCGCTCGGTGACGTCTTCGTAGGTCGCGACCCAGCCGTGATCCGACGTCGAGCGGTAGACCGCCGCGATAATGCGCCCGTCGGCGAGTTCGTAATGATGGCTTTCATCGGGACGGAGCCGCACGAATTCCTTCTGCTCGCGCAGAAGCTCGTCCGCGGTCTGCTTGCTGTGGTTGCCGGTGTCGACGCTGATCCGGAGAAGATCGCGGAAGCTCATGCCGATCTGGATGTCGTCGCGGCGAATGCGGAAAATTTCGCAGAAGCGGCGATTGACGACCTGCAGGCGGTCGTGTCCGTCGAAGAAACAGAGACCTTGCGACATGTTGTCGAGCGCGGCGTCGAGCAGCGATTTCGCTGCGGCAAGACTCGCCTTCTGCGACTTCAGCATCGTGATGTCGCTGCAAAGCAGGATGAAGCCGCCGTCGCGTGCGCCGCTCCGGCTGATGCGCACATGCCGCCCGTCGGCGAGCTTGACGTCGGTGGTTTCCTGGTCGCGCTTCGGTGCCGTCAGCAGCCGCGACATCAGGATCGAGGCGTCGACATAGTGCGAGAGTTCAGAAAGCGAAACGCCGGGCTTGAGCAACAGCCGATCGACGTTGAGGAAGCTCGCCGCCTCGCTGTTGGCGAGCACGACTTTGTTGTCGGCATCCACCAGCACGACGCCTTCACGCGAGCTTTCGATCGCGTCGACGAGGCGCGCTTGCGCGGAGCGCCGCTGCGAAACCTCGTAGTCCATCATGCGCTTGATGTTGTCGCGCATCGCCCGCATGCTGTCGAACAGCGTGCCGAGTTCGTCGCCGCTCGCGACCGGAATTTCGGTGTCGAGCTTTCCGGCCGCGATCGAGCCCGCGATGCGCGAGGCCTCCGAAACGGGGCCGACGATGCGCTTTGAAAGCACATGCGTGATCGCGACCGCAAAGAGGAGCGCGAGAATGGTCGCGCCGATATTCAGCCGGACGTCGCGCGCGACGCTTTCCTGCGCCGCCTGCCGGTAGAGAAAGCCGTCGCCGCTCGTGTAATTCACCAAAAGATCGATCTGCTCGTCGACGCGGGCCGCATAACCGTCGAGCGTCTCCCAGCTGTCGCCGAGCTGGGTGCCCGACATCAGCCGGGCACGCGCGGCTTTCCACTCCTCCACCGCCTTGCTGACATTCAGCGCCGCGGCCGCCGCGCGCGGCGATTGCGAGCGCTGCACCGCGATTTCGAGATCGTCGGAAAGCGTCTTCGCGAGCCGGCGAATTTCGGATTCGAGCTTTTCGCGCTTCATCGTATCGGTTTCGAGCCACTGGCGCGAAAAGGCCGCGCGCATCGTGGCGAAATCGTAAGCAGCCGCGCGCGCGAAATTGATCGACATCAGCGACTGGTCGAAGGTTTTGTTCACCAGGAGGCCCGCGTTGCGGATGCCCGTCGTCGCGTAGATGCCGAGCCCGGCGATCAAAAGGCTGAACAAAAGGAAGGCGATGGCGATGCGCCCGCGGATCGTCACCACGAGCTTGCGCACGCGCATGCGCGGCAGGCGAGACGCAGGCTCCTCTTGCCCTTCTTTTGCGACGCTTTTACCCAATATACGCATGACACCCGGCCGTAGTCCGGCCGTGTTGCTAAACCCTTCCGCGTAACATTCGGCTAAGAAACGGGCGCACTTTCTCGGATTTCGTTAATATCGCCTTAACTCAAGAAACGCAGTCTATGCTTGCGCTCCTAAAAACCGCTGCAACTTGAGGTACGCTTTTGCGAACCCGAAACCGGCCGAGCCAAACGGAAAAAGTTAAGCGCCTGTTATTTTCGGCGCCTTGCGCGCTCGCCTTCGCCGCGGGCGCCGTTACCGCCGCATTGGCGGTGGCCGCGCCGCAAATCGTCGTCTCGCAGAAAGGGCGTGAGTTCAATCCGGGCGAAATCTCGATCGCGCGCGGCGAGACGATCCAGATTCTCAACGACGACGGCGATCTCTTGCACCATGCCTATATCGACTCGAAACGGTTTTCCTTCGACTCGGGCGATCAGCAGCCCGGCAGCAAGACCAACATCCTATTCCCGGAAACGGGCGACTATATCGTCCGCTGCGCCATCCATCCGAAAATGAAGTTAAACGTGCACGTCAAGTGAGCGCGCGGAAGCGCGTTAGACGATCGTGCTGCCGTACAACAGCGAGTGCGCGACGTAGTAAGCGAGCAGCGTCGCCGCGAAGGCGGTGCCATAGCCGAACGGCACCAGAAGCGGCTTGAGCGAGAACTGCTTGCGCTTGCTGTCGGCGGCGATCACGACCAGGACGGCAATGATGCCCGAATGGCCGATCATGTCGATCTTGCCGAACTCGAACACCGCGCTCACAAACATCGCCGCGAGAATGATCGCGCCGACGCGCGCCAGAAGCGGCGTCCAGACCAGCGCGAAAGCAAGCGCAAATTCGATCGCGCCGGCCGCGCGCATGAAGAGCTCCGCGTCGAAGCCGAGCGTGAGCGAAGGATGCGTGGTGAGGAGCGGAAAGCTCCATTCGGGATAGGCCCACTTCTCGATCGAAGCCCACATCAAGGTGATGCCGGCCGCCCAGCGCAACATATCGAGCGGGCGCATGCCGAAGAAACTGCGCCCCAATCCGACCAGGATCAGATAGACCGCGGCGCCGAGGAAGATCGGATAATCGGCGAGATGGAATACGCCGTATTGCGTGGCCGCGAATACGAACAGGAAAATGATGCCGAGACCTGCGATCGGCAAGGTCGGAACGAACAAGAGCGATGCGACGATAGTCAGTTGCACGATGCCGATGATCGGCGCAGTCGATTTGAGTTCAGGCGTCAAAATGATGCCGCCGATCGCCCAGATCGATATGAAGAAGAAAGCGAGCGTGCCGCGAAGAATGTTGTTGGTGTTCTCCTCCACCTTCGCCGTCACGCGGTCGAGCGAGCGAATGAGCACTTGGCCGGCGGGCGTCGTCTCAAACAGCGCACCCGCGAGCAGCCAAAGGATCGAAAGGCCGACCAGCCATTCGAGATCGAAGCAAAGCACGTTCTCGAGGCCGCGCGGCTGTCCGGAGACGTTGTAAGCGCAAAACCACTTCACATGAGCGCTGGCTTCTCGCGTATTCGCCAGGAAACATAAAACCGTCGCCGCCAGCACAGTTGCCGAGCGCAGCTTTGATCGAAAAAACATTTTGGCCTCAACGCGGCACGCGCATTCCGCCGATTCCGCCGATTTTGAGCGGTCCGCTTCACTAATCGGTAGGGTTAGCAATTTACTACAAGTTTTCAGAAATGCACGAAAACCGGCCGCAAACCTGCAAGCGTGGTTAACGCGGGCCCGCATTTTTAACGATTAAAATTGCAGCGATTTCTCAAAGCGATAAACGACGAATGCGCATTAGGGTCGTGGCCTCGGATGAGAAAATACGCCTATTTGTGAAGAGGTACGCGTGAACAGGATCTACGCGATTTGCAGCCCGATTCAGGCCTTTGCCGTGCGTCACCTTCGCCGCAGGGAGAGCGTCGAAACCTGCATTGGGCTCTTGTTTGTTTTCAGCCTCGTGGCCGTCGGCGCCGCGTTGCCGATGATCTGATGCCTAGCGCGGAAGCGCGGGCACCGTCGCGGGCTTGCTTGGGCTCGTGAGCGTATCCAGGAACGCGATCAGCTCTTTCTTTTCTCTTTCCGTCAGATGCAGCGGCACGATCTGCGCCGAACGGCTCGGACGATTGACCCCGCCGCGATTATACAAATCGACGACCGCGTGCAGATCTTTCAGCGAGCCGTCGTGCATGTACGGCGCGCGGCGCGCGGCATCCCGCAGCGTCGGCACCTTGAAGGCGTGCTTCAGTTTCACGGATTTCGGGAAGAGCTTGCCCCTGCCCATGTCGGCTGCACGCGCGACGCCGATATCGTGGAACGAGTTGTCGGTGAATAGCCAGCCGGTATGACACGAGGAACAGCGCGCCTTGCTGTTGAAGAGAACAAAACCGGCCTTTGCGTCGTCTCCAATCGCGTGATCGTCGCCGTTCACCCAGCGATCGAACGGTGCGTCTGCGGACACGATCGTCCGCTCGAAGGTCGCGACCGCGTCTTCGATCTTCTTCTTGGTAACCGGCCCTGCCCCGAAAGCCATGTCGAACGCATGGACATAGCCGGGGATCGCGCTCAACCGCTGGATCACCAGCTTTTCGTTCGCATTCATGTTGCCGGGCGAATTGATCGGGCCGAAGGCGACCGACTCCAGCGTGCGGAAATGCCCGTCCCAGCCGAGCGGCTCGATCCAGGCGATGTTGAGCAAGGTCGGCGACTTCAAGGCCAGCGGCTTCTGCTTTTCCCCGACGGCAAGCGCGAGGCCGTCCGTCCACGAAAGCGAAGGGCTGTGGCACGATGCGCAGGAACGCGTTTGCGATCCGGAAAGAATCGGATCGAAGAACAGCAACTTCCCGAGCTTCGCCTTGCTTTCCGAATAGGGATTGCTGGCGGGAAACGGAATTTCGGCCGGCCGCTTATATAGCGCGCGCCATTTCTCCGGCGCGGAACTCTTCTCCGCACCCGCGGCAAGCACCACCGGCACCAAAATGGCGATGGAAAAGAGGCCGAATAGCCAGCGAAGCATGGACCGATCCAAGTGTGCGGCGAGCTTCGGCGATCGGTATTGACCGTTCGTTAATCGACATTGCCCCGAGGGGGCGGAACGCGTACAAAAACCGCGCGATTTCACCTCGATTCGCGCCCCATTATAGCGAGCCCGTGCGGCGTGGCGCTGCTCGACAGCCCCCCGGAGAGGGATGATATCGTGCCGGGGAAGCGTCGCCGAAAATGCCGGAAGGACTGATGCCAGATCGACCCGAGGGACAATCTTTTCGCCTCGCCCTCGGCTTAGAGCGCATCGGCTTGTTCGCGCTCAAAATTCCGGTTGCCGCCAGCGTCCTGCTGATTGCCCTGTGCGTCGGGGCTTTCATCGGCGCCGAGCGTATCAAGGTCGACGACTCGCTGAGCCAGCTCTTCCGTTCCGACACGCCCGAGTTCAAGCAATATGAAGAAGTCACGCGCCGATTTCCGTCGAGCGAATATGACGTCCTGATCGTGGTCGAAGGAAAGGCGCTCTTGGAGCGATCCTCGCTCGAAAAGCTGCGCGATGCCGCGACCGACCTGCAACTGATCGACGGGACGCGCGGCCTGATCTCGCTCTTCTCCGCACGCGAGCCGCCGGAAGGCGGCAATCTGCCGGCGCCGCTGTTTCCCGAAACGCTGCCGGAAGGCGCCGAATATCAAGCGCTGATCGACCGGATAAAATCGAACGAGATCATCCGCGGCAAGCTGCTCTCGGAAGACGGGACGCTCGCGCTCCTCGTGCTCGCGCTCGATCCGGCGATCGCGCAAAGCGGCGCGCTCCGAAACACCATCGGCGAAATCCGCAAGACCGCGACCGAGGATCTCGACGGCACCGGGCTATCGGTGCAGTTCTCGGGCGTCCCCGTGATGCAGCTCGAGATCAGGAACGCGGTCGAGCGCGATCGGCTGATTTACAACACGGCGGGTTTCATCGCGGGCTGTGTGATCGCGATGCTCTTCTTCCGGCGCATCTCCTTCATGATCGTCGCGGCGGGGCCGCCTCTCCTCGCGATCCTGCTCTCGCTCGGCGTGCTCGGCTGGCTCGATTTCCGGCTCAACATGTTTTTGAACGTGATGACGCCGCTCATCATGGTCATCAGCTTCTCGGACTCGATGCAGCTTACTTTCGCGGCGCGCGACCGGCTGATTGCGGGCGAGCCAAAAGAAGAAGCGTTTCGAAATGCGATCTATGTCGTCGGGCCCGCCTGCGTGCTGACGCACGGGACAGCGGCGCTTTCCTTCATCGCGCTGCAGTTTTCCTCTTCCGATCTGATCCGCACCTTCGGCGAAGCGGGGTTGATGGCGACGATCATCGCGCTCCTCGCGGTACTCACGCTCGTTCCGCTGTTCGGCGTGTTGCTCGTGCGGCGCGAAAGCGCCTTCGCCGCGAGCGCGCGCCTCACCGATACCGGCGTGAATGCGCTTCGGCGTTTTTGCGAATGGATCGCGGTGCGGATGGTGAACCGCCCCGGCCTCTATAGCGCGATCGGGCTCGCTGTGGTCGCCGGGCTCGCTTTGATCTACGCGCATCTCGAACCGCGCTACCGGCTCGCCGACCAGGTGCCCGACAAGCAGCAGGCTGTCGCCGCCAGCAACCGCTTGGACGCGAAACTCACCGGCGCGAACCCGATCGATATCCTGATCCGGTTTCCGGCGGGACAGTCGCTTTACTCGCCGCAATCGCTGCAAACCATCGCCGACGTGCATTCGATCCTCGAAAAGGAGCCGGGCATCGGCAATGTCTGGTCGCTGGAGACTCTCCGGCGATGGCTTGCCGAGAAGGCCGGGAAGTCCGACGTCGAAACGCTGAAGCAATATGTCGACCTCCTGCCCGAACATCTCGTGCGGCGGTTCATTTCCGCCGAACAGGACGCGGTGATCGTCACCGGCCGCGTCGCCGATCTCGACGCAAGCCAAATCCTGCCGCTCGTGGAGAAGATTGACGGCGCACTCGATAAAGTGCGCGCAGCGCATCCCGGCTACGAAATCGCCGTCACCGGCCTCTCGGCGATCGCCGCGCGAAACAGCGCGAGCATGATCGGCAAGCTCAATCGCGGCCTGACGGCGGAATTCGTTTTTGTCGCCGCTTTTATCGGCCTTGCCTTCCGCTCCTTCCCTGTGACGTTAATGAGCATCCTGCCCGGAATTTTCCCGGTCGTGTTCTGCGGCGCGATCCTGTGGCTTACGGGCGAAGGCTTGCAATTCGCGAGCGTCGTGGCGCTCACCGTCTCGTTCGGCCTTGGCTTAAGCGCGACGATTCATTTCCTCAATCGCTTGCGCTTGGAAAGCGGTCCGGGCATTGACCCCGCGCTTGCCGTGGAACGCGCGACGGTGCTTGTCGGCCCCGCGGTGATCCTGACCTCGGCGGTGCTCGCTTGCGGGCTCGTCGTCACCGTCTTTTCGGATTTGCCGTCGCTCAGGCTGTTCGGCTGGCTGAGCGCGCTCGCGATGATCGCCGCGCTCGTCGCGGATTTATTGATCCTGCGGCCGACCGCGATGTTCCTGATGAATCTCTTCCGCCGCTGGAAGCCGCTGCAGCGATAACTTACTTCGCCCGATGCAGCGTGATCGAGGCGCCCGCCGCTTGCGCGCCCGCCGAATTGATCGTCACCGACTGGCGGTCGCCTTGGGTGGAGAGCGACAAATTCGCGGCGAAAGCCGGTCCCGTCACGTTGACATTAATGCGCCCCGGCTGCGCCTGACCGAACAGCACGCCCTGAATTTTCCGGCTGGTTTCGCTCCAGGTGCCGGAGATCTGGCCGCCTTGATAGCGGACATTGCTGGAAAGATCGAAGCGATAGCTGTCGCTCGCGCAGCGAAGGCTTTGCTGCAAATTGCTGCCGCCGCCGCCGACGGAATAATGCGCGCGGCAGCGAATGCGTTCGCGCGGGCCGCCGGCCAGCACCACCGTGCCGCCACCCGACCAGCTGCCGGAAAGGCCCGCGAACGGACCGGTTTCGGCATGGCTCGCGGGAACGGCGGCCGCAAAACCCAGCGCGACGATTGCACAAGATACGAATATCGGAAGTCGGCTCAGGCGCACGGCACTCCTCCATCGGCTACGTACAACACTTCCCTGCGGGAGATGTTGCACGAGACAGCGTTTGTTCGGTCACGATTGCGGCGTGAAAGCGGCTTCAGTATCGGGAACCAAGTCGAACCTTGCCGTTTCCAAATGTCAACCGTGACCGTCTACCGCCGCTCGCCGGGAGGGAACGAAATGCCGCCAGGCCGCCTCCTGTTTCAGAAGCGCGGACTGGCTGGAAAGGCCTTTCGCGGACGCAACCAGTGGAAGCGTTGCCCTTCGCGAAGAATGCGAGTGAAATTCGCTCTGCGAACGATTCGGACAATCGCTTTGCGGCATGCGAGCGGCTGCACGCGTTTGCACCGCCCGCCGATCCAATCATGCGGCCGAATAATCCGTTCGGCGAATTTCATGACGAGCCCGCTTTCGCCCCGCTGGCGGAGCGGAAAAACGAGGCATAAGCTTGTCATGTCCGGGCAGCCCGGCGCATCGAAGACGGAGACGAAGACCAGCGGGAGGAAGTTATGAAGATCGGCGAATTTCTCAAGAACACGCGCCAGCGCCTCGTGATCTGCATGCCGGATGACACGCTGGAAGCGGCCGCCAAATCCTTGCATGCGCACGGCATCGGCGCGATGCCGGTCTGCGAGATCGGGATTCGGATGGTCGGCATCGTGTCCGAGCGCGATCTTGTCCGCATCCTCGCGACCGCCGGCTGGGACGAACTCCGCAATATGCGGGTGCGCGACGTCATGACCAAAAACCCGAAGACCTTGCAGCCGGAGGAGGACATGCACGCCGCCGAGCAGCTGATGCGGCGGCATCATTTCCGCCACGTTCCGATCGTCGAAGGCGGACGCGTGATGGGAATGCTGTCGATCCGCGATACGCAGGCGCTGCGGCTGCGCGAAACCGAAAACGAGATCAACATTCTCCGGGACGCCGTGGTGGCCGCGCGCGGGCGGTGACGGAGTGCCGCCGCGAAAGCAGGAAATGTTTCGCGACCCTGAGCTGGTGATCGGCGCGCTATTTTTCGCCTTGCTGTTTGGCTTGAGCTTCCGGTGGGCGGATGGTTTTGGCACTATTGAGTTCGGCAAAAAACCGGCGCGCGTAGAACAAAACCGAATGGAGGGAAGTGGTTGACCGAATAGGATTCGAACCGCGATATACCGTGTTTAGAAAACACCTTTGAAATGTCGTAAGAATTTCGGGCTAAATACGGCGAACCCGTCCTCAGAGACTGCAGCATCATGAAGTTGCTGCAA
>Ga0068853_100002942_pt1 | contig 12957 bp, 4 predicted proteins | sample KBSCornC32_FD_65655 | JGI IMG/M metagenome (GOLD analysis project Ga0068853, IMG submission 65655) | Corn rhizosphere microbial communities from Kellogg Biological Station, Michigan, USA - KBS Corn C3-2 | ecosystem: Host-associated > Plants > Roots > Rhizosphere > Soil ... | reverse complement strand
ATACCAAATATCGGCGGTATGCTCCCGGAACAGGGCCACCACCCGGTCCAACACGCACTTCTCGGTGAACGGCTCGCTGCATCCGTCGCAATAGAAGATCGTAATGGGGACGCCCCAGACACGCTGGCGCGAGATGCACCAGTCCGGCCGCATGGCAATCATGTTCGTCATGCGATCTTCCCCCCACGCGGGGTGCCATTTAACAGCGCGAATGGCGGTGAGCGCGTTCGTCCTCAACGATTCACGCTCCATGCCGATGAACCACTGCTCGGTGGCGCGGAAGATGACCGGATTGTGACAGCGCCAGCAATGCGGATAACTATGTTCCACCTTGGCCTGCGCCGCTAAGGCTCTGGCTTGTTCAAGAAGCCGAATAACCAGAGGATTAGCGTCCCAAACACTCTTGCCGAGCAACTCCTCCGGGAGCGCTCCTGGCGCGCCTTCGGCCTGAAACATCCTTCCGGCGGCATCTACCGGGCAATACACCGGAATGCCGTAACGCTGGCCAACCACGAAATCGTCCTGACCGTGACCAGGTGCGGTATGCACGGCGCCTGTGCCTTGATCGAGGGTGACGTGTTCCGCCAGCAGCCCGATCGAGTCGCGATCGAGAAATGGATGTCTAAAAATCGCTCTTTCCAGTTTCGTACCCGGAAAACGCGCGAGAACCGTTTTATCCCAGCCAAGCGCCTCGGCTACCTGCGGCAGCAATCCTTCCGCAACAATTGTGATGCCATCCGGCGTATCGACGGCGACGTATTCGTATTTCGGATGAAAACAAATCGCGAGATTGGCCGGAATGGTCCACGGCGTAGTGGTCCAGATCAGACAGAAAACTTCGCGCCCGGCCAGAGCCGGATCAAGCGCCGCCGGATCGCTAGCCAGTTTGAAGCGTACGTAAATAGAGGGGCTGAGATGATTTTCGTACTCGACTTCAGCCTCAGCGAGCGCCGTGCGGTCCTTAATGCACCAGTGCACCGGCTTCAGCCCTTTGTAGACGTAACCTTTATCGAGGAAGTCGACAAACGTTTGTGCGATGACGGCCTCATAATCGGCGCTCATCGTAAGATACGGATCGCTCCAACGGCCGAAAATGCCCAGGCGTTTGAATTCCGTGCGGTGAATGTCGACAAATTTAGCGGCGTATGCCCGGCATTCGCCGCGGATTTGCGCCGCCGTCATCGAAGCTTTGCGTTTGCCCAATTCTTGATCGACTTTGATCTCGATCGGGAGGCCGTGGCAATCCCAGCCCGGCACATAAGGCGCATCGAAACCGGCCATGGATTTGGATTTCACGATGAAGTCCTTGAGAATTTTATTGAACGCCGTGCCGAGATGGATGTTGCCGTTGGCATACGGTGGCCCATCGTGCAGGACGTAACGTGGTCGTCCAGTACGCGCCTCACGAATGCGCTGGTAGAGGCCCGCGGATTCCCATTGCGAGAGTATTTTAGGCTCTTGGGTGGCGAGGCTCGCCTTCATCGGAAAATCGGTTTTGGGCAGGTTGACCGTATTTTTCAGGTCAACAGAGGAAGCATCCATCGGGGTTAGTTTCATCGTAGCGGACGCCCGCTCTTATTTTTTGATGTTGACAATCGACATCATTGCGCCGATAATGTAGACAATCGACATCATGGCTCGCACATCCAAACTCGACCTTCTACAAGGGACGCTGGATCTGTTGATCCTCCGAACGCTTCAAACCGAGCCGCGGCATGGCTGGGCTATCTCGGAGCGAATCCAGCAGATTTCGCGGGACGTCCTGCAAGTCAACCAGGGCTCTCTCTATCCAGCACTCCACCGGCTGGAGCGCCAAGGCTGGATCAAAGCCGAAACGGGGATATCCGAGTTGGGCCGGCGAGCGCGCTTTTACCGCCTAACTCCGGCTGGACGTAAGCAGTTGGAGATCGAGACCGGCGATTGGGCGCGGCTGGCCGGCGCGATCGGGCGGGTGCTGGAGGAAGCGTGAGATGACCTGGCGCGATCTGCTGCATCACCGGCAAGCAGAAGAAAATCTCGCCGAAGAGGTCGAGGTGCATATCGAATTACAAACGAGCAAACATCTCGCCGCGGGTCTAGATCCGAAAGAAGCGCGCTGCCGCGCCAGGCTTGAATTCGGTGGCATCGAATCGACGAAGGAAAACTGCCGCGAACAAAGGGCCGGCCATCTCCTTGAGAATTTTTTTCAGGATTTTCAGTTCGCGATTCGCGGAATGCGCAGGGAGCCCGCGCTGGCATTGGCGGCGCTTGTGACGCTCGCGATCTGCATTGGCGCAAATACAACTATTTTCAGTGTCGTGAATACCGTGCTTCTGCGGCCGCTGCCATATCCTGAGCCGGACCGCCTCTATTGGCTCAGCGAGCGCATGGGAAAGACGCAAACGGATATCAGCCTCGGCGCGGATTACTACACACTGCGCGAGCAAAATCGGATTTTTGAAGATATCGCCGCCTGGGACGGACAGGTGCTGAACTGGGCTGGGCGTGAAAAAGCGGAGCAAGTGATCGCGACGCAGGTGACGCCATCGTTTTTCAAAGTTCTGGGAACGCGGCCCCTTCTCGGCCGGTCTTTGCTTCCGGACGAACAAGGACCAAAGGCACCCGCCGTGGTCATCCTGAACTATGGCTTTTGGCGAAGCCGCCTGGGAAGCGATCCGGAGGCCGTCGGCAAAGCGATAACGCTCGATGGTCTCCCGCTCACGATCGTGGGAGTCATGCCGCAAGGCTTCGACTACCCGAAGGGTGGGCAAATTTGGCGGCCCCTCGACATGGACGAGGCCTCGCAACGCCCCATAATGACGACTCGGCCGATGCGCCTGGTGAGCATACTGGCCAGACTGAAGGGCGGCGTCGACGCAAGGCAGCTGGACGCCGAAATGGCCCGCCTGCGACAGGCAATCTACCGGCAGTATCCAAAAGGATTCGTGGTCTCCGGTTTTCTGAATGGTATGACGCTCGCAGCCACGCCGCTGGCACGGCGCATCACGGGCGACTTGCGGCCGGCATTGTTAGTGCTGAGCGGAGCCGTTGCGCTGGTGCTGTTGATCGCGAGCGCTAACCTGGCAAGCCTGCTGCTCGCACGAGCCATCACCCGGCGGCGCGAGTTGGCGGTCCGCCTCGCGCTCGGTTCAGCGCGTGGGCGAATAGTCAGGCAGGTCCTGACCGAAAGCCTTGTGCTGGCCCTTCCCGGCGGCTTGGCGGGTACGCTGGCCGCGTTTGTCTCGGTCGCGGCATTGAACGCATCCAAGCCTTTCGTGCTTCGCAATTACCCCCCAATCACCTTCGATACGTTTACGCTTTCCTTCAGTCTCGTGCTGACGCTCCTTACCGGCCTCCTCTTCGGATTAGCGCCCGCCTGGACGGCGGCCGGCGTCGGTATTCAGGAAGCTTTGAAAACTTCAGGCTATGCGCAGACCAGCGGACGCCGTGCCGTGCGGCTGCGGCGCGTGCTGGTCATTGCGGAGCTTGGCTTGTCACTGATGTTGCTGATCGGCGTTGGGTTGCTCGGTCGAAGCTTCGTGAAATTGGCCAATGTGCCGCTAGGATTCGTGCCGGATAACCTGCTGACATTGCGCTTTAATCTCACCGGATCCCGCTATGCAAAAGCGGAAAATCAATTGCAGTTTTATGATGACGTGCTCGAGCGCATACGACGACTTCCCGCAGTGGCGCAAGCTGCCGTTGCGACCGATCTTCCGTTGACGGGTGACCACGCCTACCGCGGTTCGACGTTTCAACCCGCCGGGCGGCCTCCTCTGCCGCTCGCACAACAGCCCATGACGGCCGTCGCCTTCGTAAGCCGTGATTTCTTTCGTACGCTGGGCATTCCGTTGAAAACCGGCCGCACATTCTCCCGCCAAGACAGCATCGCGACGCCGGACAACATCGTCGTGAACGAAGCTTTTGCGAAACAGGTTTTTGGAAATGAAGATCCGGTCGGAAAACGCATCCTTACAAGCGGCGGGCCCCCGTCAGGCTGGACGATCGTAGGGGTCGTCGGCTCCATTCGGGCTAATTCTCTCGGCGTAGAGCCAATTCCGCTGGTCTACCACTGCAACTGCCAGGGTGGCAATCCGGCCCTGACGAGGATGGCGCTGTTCGTCAAAACAACCGGCGATCCCACGTCGATGGTCCGCCTAATTGAAGACCAGATCCACAGCGTGGACCGCAATGAACCGCTCACGGATGTGAGCACGATGGACGACCGATTGACCGCAGCGCTAGCTACGCCCCGTTTTCACCTGCTGCTGATCGGATCATTCGCCACGGTGGCTCTGCTGCTGGCGGCCATTGGCGTGTTCGGGGTCGTCGCATATGTGGTTACTCAGCGGACCCGCGAAATCGGTATTCGTATGGCTCTGGGCGCCGGGGTAGCGCACGTCCTGCGATTGATCCTGGGTGAGAGTCTCGGCTGGGTGCTGGTGGCGACCATCGTGGGTCTTGGCGGAGCCTGGGCGCTTACCCGATATCTGAAGTCGATGCTCTATGGCGTGACACCGCTCGACTCGACAACCTTTATCCTGATGCCGATTGTCCTCGCCATCGCCGGTTTGGCCGCGTCGCTCGCACCAGTCGCGAAAGCGACCCGTGTCGATCCGGCCCGAGCGCTCCGGGAAGAGTAACGTTTCTCACATTCTTTGATTTCGTTTCGTAATTTTTTAGGACTAAAGCGCAGAAAACAAGCGAATTTGGGCACGCGATTTCGCACGTACTAATTAGCAGACCGGTGGAGGGTCCAGAAGTATATTCTGGCCTAAGCCGGCATGATTAGATAACGGCCTAATGGTATAATCCGATTGGAATTAGTGCCGATATATGACGTGCGCTTTGGCACGTTATCGCCGTTATTCAACCACAGGTTAGATGACGATCGGATAAATTCCGGGTAAAGTTGCCGATAGAGAGGTTAGCTGAGCTTTATCCATTTGGGCCAGTAGCCGTACAAGTAGTGACTGGTCGGCACTGAAAACAGTTTTTCACAGGCAATTGGCAGGCTATATGTCGCCAAAATCGCCAATGAGTTCTCCTTGGAGTAATAGATAATGAGTATCAATAAGGCCGCAAAATTAATTTCGACAGCCGCATTTTCGTTATTGGTCGGGCTGATTACTGTAAATCCAATCGCCAATGCGCAGCTTACTAGCGGAGATCTTGTAGGTACAATTACCGATCCTGCGGGGGCTGCGGTGCCCCAGGCGAAGGTTGAGATAGTCGAAGAGTCCACTGGCGTGCGCACATCACAAACCTCGGATACGAACGGCCAATACCGCTTCAACAATCTCCCGATCGGAAAGTACGATTTGACGATTTCGGCGACCGGCTTTGCCGCGAGCACGCTGAAAGCAGTGGCCATCGAGCTGAATAAGACTGCCACACAGAATATTAGCCTAACTATCGGCCAAGTCTCGCAAACCCTTGAGGTAGTGGAAGCAGCCGAGAGCATCGACACCTCGACCGCGCAGATTCAAACGAACTTCAACTCGAAATTGGCGGCAGACTTGCCCGTCGCCAGCCTGGCGGGCGGTGGGGTGCTGAACCTTTCGCTTCTGGGAGCGGGCGTTTCGAATGCGGGTGGCGTGGGTATTGGAGAAGGCCCTTCGGTGGGCGGCCAGCGGCCATACAACAACAACTTCACCATCGAAGGCGTGGATAACAACCAAAAATCCGTGACCGGCGCATTGATCTACGTGCCGAACGATGCCGTTTCCGAATTTACGCTCCTGCAAAACCAGTTCTCAGCCGAATTTGGCCACTCCTCGGGTGGGCAGTTCAACACGAATATCAAGAGCGGAACGAACTCGATTCATGGTGCGCTGTACGATTACGCGAACAATCGCAACTTCAACGCGCTCGATCAGGCCAGCTACAACTCTGGTTTTCGAAGCGTGCAGCGATTTGATCAGAACCGGCTGGGAGCATCCGTCGGCGGCCCCATCAAGAAAGACCGCCTGTTCTACTACGCGTTGTTCGAGTTCAACCCGACCGGACAGGCCTCGGTGCCCACATCGCCGATCTTTTCGCCGACCACGGACGGTTATGCACAGCTCTCCTCGATGGCGGGAATTTCTCAAAATAATCTGAATATCCTGAAAAAATACCTGGCGCCGGCCCCGACTGCAAACGACAGCATCAATGTGGGAGGGGCTACGATACCGACCGGAGTCCTTCCGGTTGCGGCTCCGAATTACCAGAACAACTATTACGGCGTCGGGTCGATCGATTACAACATATCCGACCGCGATCAATTGCGGGGTCGCTTTCTCTATAACAAGCAAGACACCATCGATACGGCGGGCACGCTGCCGGCGTTTTTCGACCTGGATAGAAACCGCAGCTATTTGGCCACGCTGAGCGAATACCACACGTTCACGCCGAACATCACGAATGAGGTGCGGCTTGGCTACATGCGCTTCAACCAGCAAATCCCGGTGCCGGACCTCAGCTTTCCGGGGTTGGATGTATTTCCAAATCTTGGGTTCCAGGATCTGAATGGATTATTGCTAGGGCCCAATCAGCAGGCACCGCAGTTTACGATCCAGAACACCTACCAGTTCACCGACAACCTGACCTGGACGAAAGGTGCGCACACCTTCAAATTCGGATTTGATGGCCGTAAGTACATCGCTCCGTCGACCTTTACGCAACGAGCCCGGGGCGACTATGAATATTCCAATCTCTCGACCTACTTGTTCGACAATCTGCCGGACCAGGTAGCGGCGCGGTCGCTCGGTAACCCGGTTTACTACGGCGACCAGATTGCCACCTATTTGTATGCCAACGACCAATGGAAGGCGAATCAACACCTGACCTTGAACTTCGGTTTGCGTTGGGAATTTACGAGCGTGCCGTATTCGACAAGGCTCCAGACTCTGAATAGCATTTCAAGCGTTCCTGGCCTCCTCAGCTTCAATGAACCGCAGCCTCAATACAAAAACTTTGCGCCACGGATAGGGCTCGCCTATTCCCCCGGCTCGAGCGGCAAGACGTCGATCCGAGCAGGCTTCGGGATGAACTATGACGTGCTGTACGACAACATCGGCATTCTCAAACTTCCGCCGCAACTGAGCACCACGGTCGACTTGCTTACCTTCAATCCGAATGGAATCGGGCCGAACTTCCTGGCAAACGGAGGGATTGCTCCAAACACGCAGACCGGACCCCTATCTGAAAGCGAGGCGCGTGCGGCCACGGCGGCGTATGTTCCGGACCAGAAGCTGCCATATTCCATTCAATGGAACTTCGGGATTGAGCACCAGTTCGCCAACGACTATACGTTTTCAGCACGCTATCTCGGCACGCGCGGTGTCCATCTGGATGTGCAGCAGCGAATGAACATCTCATCTCCAGTCACTGCCGGAAACGCGCTGCCGACATTCTTCTCAGAACCGAACGCCGGCCAACTGGCGGGACTCACTCGAACACTTGGGGACATTCCGACGGATAATGTGCTTCCGCAATTCGCCGCCGCAGGCTTCCTGAACGGCATCGTCGAAAACGCGCCGATCGGAAACTCTTCCTACAACGGTTTGGCGTTGGAGCTACGCCGGCGATTTTCTCACGGTCTGCAGTTGATTGGAGCCTATACCTGGAGCCACAACATCGATGACAGCACGGCAGACTTTTTCACTACCGTTCTGACTCCGCGCCGCGCGCAAGACTTCCAAAATCTACGAGCCGACCGATCGTCATCTGCGTTAGATCGCCGTCATCGCCTTACAATCACTGCGCTTTACGACGTTCCATTCTTTAAGGGCGACCACAACTGGTTCGTTAAGAACCTTTTGGGCAACTGGGAGGTCGCGCCGATTTACACGTATGAGAGTCCGGAATATGCAACTGTGCAGAGCACCACGACCGATGCGAATCTGAACGGCGACCCGGCAGCCGATCGGGTCATGATCAATCCGAACGGCCGCGGAACAACGGGTAGTGGGATCCACGCGATCAATGCGGCCGGTGGAACCGTCGACATGAACGATCCTAATGCAGACCTGAATAGCATTGCCGCTTATGTCGCCGATGATCCTACCGCGAAATATGTGGTGGCCGGTCCCGGAACAATTCCCACGGCGGGCCGCAATACTTTACCGCTGCGCCCAACCAACAATTTGGACTTGACCTTAATGAAACGGTTCTCTATTACCGAAAGAGTCAAGTTTGAGGTGCTGGGACAATTCAGCAACACTTTGAACCATCCGCAATTTACTGGTGGCTATTTGAATCACGTCGATGGCGGCAATCCGAGTCTGGTATCGGTCCTGCAATCCGGTGGCGTTTTGAATATGCTGACGCCCGGCACGTCTAGTTTTAACCGGCCGGATCTGGCGTTCTCCAGCAACCCGAGAACGATCGTCCTGGCCGCCAAGATTACGTTCTAACGATTCTAGGCGAGGGCCTGCGCTAAAAACGGCAGGCCCTGTTTTCCGTGGAACTCGTGCACGCCCTCAAAGATTTCCTGTTGGGCGTGCGCGGGTACCCCCAACACTTCGTACACGCGCTTCACTTTTGCGAATGCCTCTTTTGTGGCATGCACGGGGAAGATGGGATCTCTGGTGCCACCCTCTGAAAAGAAGAAACGCGGCGCGATCAGACTGGCGATATCGTAATTCTCAGCCCAGTTCAAAATACCGGGTACATAATTATCGATGCAGTGCGACACGCTCATGATGCTGTCGCGGAACGTATTGAGGTAGCCGCTTACGAAGGCAGCCTTAATGCGCAAATCGAGCGCCGACGAAAACTGCGTGCATGTTCCCCCGCCTGAAATACCAAGGCAGCCGATCCTCTTAGAATCGAGCTCGGGCCGCGTTTCGATCCAATCGATCGTGCGCATCACATCCCACACGCGCCAACCGATCATAGTCTCGCCAAGCAGCAACGCTGCTCCGGCGGACGGTTGGCAGGCGCTTTGCGTCAATCCCTTGGCTTTGTTGATGGCATCGCGGCGGCATCCGAAGGCCATTGGCTCGATGGCCACCGCCGCCATGCCATGCTCGACGACCTGGATCGCAAAATCGTATTCGTAATACGACTTCTTCAAACGGTCCTTTCCGGTTTCGTCAATACCGACAATATCGTCAACGCCGCGGCCATGGCCCGGCACGCACACGACGGTGGCGTGTGGCGCTTTCTTTTTGGCGGGCGTCAGCAAGTATCCGAGCACCCCCAACCCAGGCCGGCTTTCGAATACAAATTTCTCGCGTCGATAGCCTGGGTAGTCGCGAACTTCGAGCGTCTGAAACCGCAAGCGTGTGCGGTCAGGGAAGCCACCGAGCAGGCTTGTCAGTTTGGCGCGCAACTCGATTTGCCACGACTCGGCTTCCGCCTTGGTATTGGCCCGAAAGGTCAGCCGGAGCGGCGCCGACTTGTACCGTTCGAAAGTCCAATGAACGGGATCGAATTCTGCGCGGTCCACTTGGCCACTCACGTTGTCCAGTGCACCAGTGTATTTGGGCGCAGTCACCGTCGCCGCAGTCAAAGCCATGCCCATCTCGCGGCGCGTAATCGGCTGTCTCATCTCTGAAATTATATGGGGTTGTTCAAGTTGTTGTGACCAATTCGCCCCTTGCCCCTATGGTGCGAAGGCAATGGTCAACCCACAATTTCGTAAGCTTCTCCTGCGCACCATTCTGGCTCAGGCGTGAGCGAAGACTCGCAAACTCCACATGATCGAGCGGCTGGTCCTGGTTGAAGCAGGAGAACACCACGGTCTCCTTGCCTGTCACTGGATCCTTGTGCATTTGCAGGCACTGGGCGCAAATTTCTTTCATCATGCATTGCATAGGAGAATTAATGCTACCGATTGCCTGATGATCGGGCTTGAGATACGGCCGTAGCACGGAATGCCGCGCCTGCTGCACCGCCCTCATCATGCCGTCCGAGCCTATTACGATGAGCCGGTCGACGGAGCTTAGCGGAATTTCCGTGTCGCCCAGGTCTCCTCGGCCATAGGCTGCCATTGCTTCCACCATGTTGCCGACAAAGGCACTGTCCTGCACACGACCGGGAGTAAATCCGGGTGCTTCATCGCATACCCAGATGACCACGTCGGCGGCCTTTTCGATTTCCTCGACCTTGTAGCGGTCGATAATTTTCTTGTAGCCGGCGAAGTAGACCACGCGCGAGCCGGCCCCTCGCAATTGCTGGCCAATCGAAAAAAGAACTGCGTTGCCAAGGCCACCGCCGGCGAGCAGAACGATCTCCTGCGCCGGAGTTTCCGTTGGTTTGCCTGTCGGACCCATCAGTACTACCGGCTCGCCCGGCTTTAATAATGTGCACAGGTCCGAGGATCCCCCCATTTCGAGAACAATGGTCGAGAGCAAACCCTTCTCGCGGTCCACCTTGGCTCCGGTGAGCGCAAGCCCTTCCATGGCAAGCACCGTGTCGCTGGTGCGTGCCGCGAGCGATTCATAGTTCTGCAGCCGGTAAAACTGACCGGGCTCGAAAGCACGTGCGGCGATGGGAGCGCGCACGACGATCTCGAGAATGGTCGGCGTCAGACGAATAACGTCTTCGACTACGGCACGCAATTCCTGATTGAGCCGACCGATTAATTCTTGAGGCGCCGGAGCTTCAGCTTTTCTCCGCGCCAACACTCGTGAAACGACGGGATATCCTTGCTTGGCCCCGCCCATGGCCTTGACCACGTTACCGGAAAAAGAAGGATGCAGGTCGCCAAAAAAACTGATGGCCTTTCCGTCCGGCCGAAGCGAAATCAATACTTGCGGATGGGCGGGCTTGGCAATTCGTTCGGGTTTCACCGGCTGGCCATTTTCATCCACCGCCTGGAAATAGCGTCCATCCAGCCTGAAGTTGTGCTCGTCCTCGCGCGCCAGAACGGTATTCGGCTGGGTACCGGCCGCCACCAGAATGGCGCGCGCCGGCAGCACGACTTTTTCGCCTGTGGGCAGCAGGGCGCCCGTAGCGTCATCGAAGCGCTGTTTCTCGAGTCGCAAAGCCTTGGCGGCTCCATAGTTGTCGAGTTCTACTTCCTCGGGAGCCAGACACTCGGCAAAACGGACACCTTCTTCGAGCGCCTTCGCCACTTCCTCGTGATTGAGGGTGTAACTTGGGGCATCGATCATCCGCCGCCGGTAGGCGATGGTAGCGCCGCCCCAGGAATTCAGGAGTTCGGCGAGGCGCGGCTTTCTCCCTTCACGGCTCGCCGCCGCATGTTCGGCGCGAATGGCGCGTGCATGTTCGAGAAATTCTTTGGCGATTTCACCCTCTTCGCCGGTCCAATGCGCCGCCAGGTCGCGCTCGGGCAGTTCGGAGGCAAGCAACTCGTAGCGTTTGAGAAACTTCTCGACCTGCACGACGTAATAAGCAAGTGACTCGGTCGCGGTATCAATGGCCGTCAGGCCTCCGCCAATGACTACGATCGGCATGCGGATCTGCAGGTTGGCCAGCGATTCACCCTTCGCAGCACCGGTCAATTGCAGCGCCATCAAGAAGTCCGATGCCTGGCGCACGCCCCGTACCAAGCCGTTTTTCATGGGAATTACCGTGGGGCGGCCCGCTCCCGCACATAGCGCGATATGGTCGAAGCCCATTTCAAAAGCGCTGTCCACGGTCATCGTGCCACCGAACCGAACGCCGCCAAACATGCTGAACTCCGACCGCCGCTCTAGCAGAAGCCGGATAACTTTCAGAAAATTCTTGTTCCATCGCACGGTGATGCCGTATTCGGCCACACCGCCAAATCCGGCCATCACGCGCTGGTCCAACCGCTCATAAATTTCGGCGATGTCGCGCAGAGGCTCGAACGAGAGCCGTTTGCCGTACGGATCCACACCCGAAATGTTCTCTGGCAGTGGCTCGATTTTCAATCCATCCACGCCCACCACGGTGTGACCATCGTTCATCAGATGATGGGCCAGCGTGAAGCCGGCCGGCCCCAACCCGACCACCAGCACTTTGTAGCCGGTCGCCGCCCGCGGATACGGACGCGCGAAGTTGAGCGGGTTCCAACGCGTCAGCAGACTGTAGATCTCAAAGCCCCAGGGCAGTTCGAGCACATCTTTCAATGTGCGCGTCTCTACCTGCGGGATATCCACCGGCTCCTGCTTCTGAAAAATACAGGACTTCATGCAATCGTTGCAGATGCGATGCCCGGTGCCTGCTGCCATCGGGTTATCGATCACGACGATCGCCAGGGCGCCGATCGGGTTGCCGTGGCCTTTCACGACGTTCATTTCCGAAATCTTTTCGTCGAGAGGGCAACCAGCGAGCGGGACGCCGAATACGCTCGACTTATACGCGCCGGTTTTCTCTTTGAGACCGGTCGCGCAACTATCTTTCTCCTGGTTATGACACTTGATGCAATAGTTCGCCTGATCCAGAGCCCCGGTCAAGTCGGTACCGGAATCGGTGAGCTGAAATCCTTCGCGATGGCGCCGGTGGCCGCCATTGAGTTCAAAGCGCACCAACCCGCTGTCCGTCAGCGATTCCACCGGAACCAAGTGATGCATATCCAGCTTGTGCGGAATTTTGAAGAGGACGCCTAGACCGTGTCGCGCCTTTCCTTGGGGGGACAGCGTGGCCCAAGCTGCGTAAAGTGTCGCCACTCGAAGATGTTCGTGATACGCCGTTTCGTTTTCGAGCCACTTGGCCACGTGCGTAGCAAAACTCAACTCGGTGAGCGGCCCTGCCATCAATGTTTCGAGTTCGGCGCCCACCGCGAAACCATCGATCTCACTCGCAGATTCCACTGTGAAACCCGTAAGCGCCTTGCGCTGCACGAACTTCCGCTTGATCGCATAGAGCGGAGCCAGTTCCGAATGCCTGCTCTGCAAGCGCCCTAAATCGCTCTCAATGTCGAACAATTTGCCGATAAAATCTTCGACGTACGGAGCTAGAGCAATGACTAGTTCGGAGCCGACTTTGGTGTGCGCCACCGGCGGGTTTTCGCGGGCGGCGAGCAGCCGCTCGTGCAATTCTGGCGCCGTCTCGGCTAAC
>Ga0068853_100002941_pt1 | contig 12957 bp, 12 predicted proteins | sample KBSCornC32_FD_65655 | JGI IMG/M metagenome (GOLD analysis project Ga0068853, IMG submission 65655) | Corn rhizosphere microbial communities from Kellogg Biological Station, Michigan, USA - KBS Corn C3-2 | ecosystem: Host-associated > Plants > Roots > Rhizosphere > Soil ... | reverse complement strand
CGAGCGCTGCGTGGTGTTGGCCTCCTCCCAGCTCGAAAACGCGGCGCGATAGAGCGTTTCGGTCGGCAGGGCGCGGCCGAGCTCGGCGAAGGGCGTCGCGAGATCGCCGAGGCGCTCGGGCACCGCCTCGAGGTGGATGAAATCGGCGCCCTTCACGCTTGCGGCAACGCGCCGCCAGAGGGCGCGGCGCTCGCCGGCCGACAGGGCGGCGAAGCGGGCAGTGTCGAGAAGCGGCGCGCCGCAGCCGACATGCGTGCCGGGAAACCAGACGTAATGGCTGAGGCCGGCGCTGGCGACGCGCAGCAACGGCAGGAGCGCGATGAGCTGCCCGGCCAGCGAGGCGGTGACGAAAAGCCGATTCTTTTCAGGAACCTGGTGGGCGTTGATCCACTGATTGATGAAGTCAAAACTCTGTCCGGGGGACTCGACGCCGGCAGCCTCGAACTGGCGCCAGAGGGTTTCGACGGCCGCGATGTCGTGCGTTGTCTCGATGGTCAGCGGCAACGGGACGGCGGGCCGTTGCAGCTCGACCAATGTCTCGGCGGTGGTGCGCGCCAAGGGCGCTTCCAGCGTGACGCTATCGACCATTTTCAGAACCCGGGCCTCGACGAATTTGCTCGTATCGCGCGACCGGACCGCAAAATGCCTGACCGCGCTTTGCCGCACCTTGCCGCCGCGGCGTGAACGACAGGTTGAGAATGCCCGGAAGTTCCGGGCTTTGGCGGCTTATCTTAAGCGAGGGTTAAAGGCGCAATTTTAGCCGATCTGGCCGAGCACCGGGAACGTCGCGAGGAACCAGTAGCTGAGGCGGGTGAAGTTGCCTGTAAGGAAGAGCAGGCCGGTTACGATCAGCAGCACGCCCACCACCTTTTCGACGGTGCCGAGATTGCGCTTGAAGCGGCTGAAGAAGCCGAGGAACGGGCCGATGGCGATGCCGGCGAGAAGGAACGGCACGCCGAGTCCAAGCGAATAGACGCCGAGGAGCGTTGCGCCCTGAAGCGCCGATTTCTCGTTGGCCGCGACCGAGAGGATGGCCGCGAGGATCGGGCCGATGCAGGGCGTCCAGCCGATGGCGAAGGCGAGGCCGAGCAGGAAGCCACCGATCGGGCCGCTGGCAACGCTCGGCCCCGTGTGCCGCACCTGCCGGTCGAGCAGCGGGATGCGGACAATGCCGAGGAAATGCACGCCCATGATGATGATGAGGATGCCGGCGAGCGGCGCGAGCACAGGCAGCGCCTGCCGAAATGCTTGCCCGAAGGCCGTGGCGGTGGCGCCGAGGGTAATGAACACCACCGAAAAGCCGAGGATGAAGAAGAGCGAGGTGAGGATCACCCGCGCCTGCAGCGCCCGGTCGTCGCCCTTGAGCTGCTCGAAGCTCGCGCCGCCCATATAGGTCAGGTAAGGCGGCACCAGCGGCAGGACGCAGGGGCTGAGAAAGCTCAGCACCCCCGCGCCAAAGACGAGCGGCAGCGAAAATCCAAACATGGCGACGCTTTTACCGGGTTGCCGACACGGCGCAAGGCGATGACGCGGCAGTTCGCCGGGACGTGATGCCGGCGTGCATGATCATCCCAGCCAGCGGTGGGCGGCCTCCGCCGTATCCGTGGGGTTGGAGTTGAAGGCGATCCGGGCTTGCGGCGCATGCCGATGCACGAGGTTGAGCACCTTCTCGAACAGCAACAGCAGCTCGGGCGGCTCGCGGAGGCCGGCGCCGATCACCACGCAATCGTAGGATTTGGCCGCAAGCGCCGCGGCGACGACCTGCTCGGCGGTCTCGCCCATATCGGTCAGGCAGGTATCGACTTCGTAGCCGAAATCGCGAACGCGGTTGATCTGGCTCTCGAGGTAAGCCCGGACCATATCGGCAGTGAACCCCGGCATCGCGCTCAGGTCGGCGAAGGCCGGATCGATACCGATCGCGAGCACGGTTTTGGCTTTGCGCTGATCCGGCATGGTGTTTCTCCTCTCATTCAACAACGGGCTGGCTAGCGGACGAGGCTGAATCGGGCAACCCGCGCTGGCCCCGGCCTCTTGCGAGACCGGCCCGGGGGCGCTAAGCAGCGTCGTAAGTCACCGCTGGCTTACGCCCCAACCGCGAGGCGTCCGTGACCAAACCCATCCGCATTGCGCCATCGATCCTCTCCGCCGACTTTTCGCGGCTGGGCGAGGAAATCCGCGCGGTCGACGCCGGCGGGGCGGATTACATTCATATCGACGTCATGGATGGCCATTTTGTGCCGAACATCACGATCGGGCCGCCGATCGTCGCCGCCGTCCGGCCGCTGACGAAAAAGATACTCGACGTGCACCTGATGATCGCGCCGGCCGATCCCTATCTCGAGGCCTTTGCGCAGGCGGGCGCCGATTCGATCACCGTGCACGCCGAGGCGGGTCCGCACCTCCATCGCTCGCTGCAGGCGATCCGCAGTCTCGGCAAGCGCGCCGGCGTGGCGATCAATCCGGCGACACCCGTCGGGGCGATCCGGCACGTCATCGATATCGTCGACCTGGTGCTGGTGATGAGCGTCAACCCCGGTTTCGGCGGGCAGGCTTTCATTCCAGACGCGCTGCAAAAACTCGCGGAAGCGCGCGACCTCATCGGCGGGCGCGATATCGACCTCGAGGTAGACGGCGGGGTGACGACCGACAATGCCCGGGCGCTGGCGGTTTCAGGCGCCAACCTCTTCGTCGCCGGCACCTCGATCTTTGCCGGCAACGACCCAAAGACCTACGGCCCGCGCATCAAGGCGTTGCGCGAGGCGGCGAAGACGACAACCGCATGATGGTCCTTTCCTACTGTTCGGAGCTGGCGCGGCTCCCCTCCCCCTTGAGGGGAGGGGTCGGGGGCGGGGGTGGGCCAACGAACACCTGCGCCTTCCGGCCCACCCCCACCCGGCTGCCGCCACCCTCCCCTCAAGGGGGAGGGGTGCAGGACCCGAACCCCACGAGCTTCACATGATCCCCCGCTATTCCCGCCCCGACATGGTGGCCATCTGGTCGCCGGAGACGCGCTTCCGCATCTGGTTCGAGATCGAGGCGCACGCGACGAGCGCGCTGGCCGAGATCGGCGTCGTGCCGAAGGAAGCGGCGGAGGTGATCTGGACGAAGGGCAACGCCGCGACCTTCGACGTCGAGCGGATCGACGAGATCGAGCGGACGACCAAGCACGACGTCATCGCCTTCCTGACGCACCTCGCCGAGATCGTGGGGCCCGAGGCGCGGTTCGTGCATCAGGGCATGACGTCGTCGGACGTGCTCGACACCTGCCTTTCGGTGCAGCTCAAGCGGGCCGCGGACATCCTCATCGCCGACATCGATGCGCTGCTGGTGGCGCTCGAAAAGCGGGCGCGCGAGCACAAATACACTATCACCATCGGCCGCTCGCACGGCATCCATGCCGAGCCGACGACCTTCGGCGTCAAGCTGGCCGAGGCCTACGCCGAATTCTCACGTAACCGGGCAAGGCTCGTCGCGGCGCAGAAAGAGATCTCCGTCGCGGCGATTTCGGGCGCCGTGGGCACCTTCGCCAACATCGACCCGCGGGTCGAGGCGCGCGTCGCCGAAAAGCTCGGGCTGTCGGTCGAGCCGGTCTCGACGCAGGTAATCCCGCGCGACCGGCACGCCATGTTCTTTGCGACCCTCGGCGTCGTGGCCTCCTCGATCGAGCGGCTGGCGACCGAGATCCGGCATCTGCAGCGCACGGAGGTGCTCGAAGCCGAAGAGTACTTCTCGCCCGGGCAGAAGGGCTCGTCGGCGATGCCGCACAAGCGCAACCCGGTGCTGTCGGAAAACCTCACCGGCCTTGCCCGCCTCGTGCGCAGCGCCGTGACCCCTGCCCTCGAGGACGTGGCGCTCTGGCACGAGCGCGACATCTCGCACTCCTCGGTCGAACGGATGATCGGGCCGGACGCCACGGTGACACTCGATTTCGCGCTGGCACGCCTCACCGGGCTGATCGAGAAGCTGCTGGTCTATCCCGAGAACATGCGGCGCAACCTCGACCTCCTCGGCGGGCTCCACAATTCGCAGCGCGTGCTCCTGGCGCTGACACAGGCCGGGATGAGCCGCGAGGACGCCTACGCGGCCGTGCAGCGCAACGCCATGCAGGTCTGGCAGATGCGGGGCGACCGTACCGGCGCGTTCGCGAAGCTGCTCAAGGCCGACCCCGAGGTCTCGGCAAAGCTCTCAGCGGGCGACATCGACGCCATGTTCGACGACTTTTACCACCTCAAGCACGTCGATTCGATTTTCGAGCGCGTGTTCGGGGCCGACGCGGCGTGAACGGTGGCCCGAGGGCCTATTCCTTCAGCTTCGGCGGCGGGTTGCTGATGTCGCGCGGATCGTATTGGCGCGGCCAGCCGGTGCGGAGCAGCGTGTAGAAGGTCACGCCCGGCAGCGCGCCGATGAGGATGAAGAAGCCGAGCATCCACTGGTCGAGATCGGTGTTGCGGATGATGACGAGGCTGAGCAAATAGACCGTCGCGAGCAGCGCCAGCGCGGCGGCGGCGACAACGATCAGCAGCCATGTCACCCATAGCCCCCGCGGCATGCCCGCCACGAACTTCGTGCCGCGATCGAGCTCGCGGACCTCGTCGACCAATTGGTCGACGAAGCGGTTGTAGGTCGGCCAGCGGCTTTCGGTGCGGCCAAAGCCGAGGAAATGCCGGCTGGCGAATGTGACCTTGCGACCGTGCCGCAGCTTGATCACGCAGCGCTCGAAGGGTTCGCTCAGCGCGCCGCCGCCGAACGCCATCTGGGCGCCCGGCACTTCGTAAGTCTGGATGCGGGCGATATCGCCGAGCGCGACCCGGCGGCCATCCGGGCAGACGAGAAAGCCCTCCTCCAGCCGCCAGACGAGCTCGCGGGAAAACAACGATGGCCGGGCGGCGTAGGCAACCGGTTCCGTCATGGCAGGCGAGCATGCGCGCAAGGCCAGTTGTGCACAATCCCCGGACCGGCTACCTCGGCGCCATGCGCATCGCAGATACCGACATCCTGATCGTCCCCGGCCTCGGCAATTCCGGGGCGGGCCACTGGCAGCGGCGCTGGGGCGAGCGGTTTTCGACCGCCCAGTTCGTCGAGCAGGATGATTGGGACAGCCCGGCGCTCGATCCATGGGTCTCGGCGATCGAACGCGAAATCATGCTGGCGACGCGGCCGGTGGTGCTGATCGCCCATTCGCTGGCGGTTTCGGCGGTGGCGCATACCGCGCAGCGCCTCGCCGATACCAAGGTGCGCGGGGCGTTCCTCGTCTCGGCGCCCGACCTCGAGCTCAATGCCAACGTGCCGGTCGAGACGCGGCCGTTCCGCGGCGTGCCGCGCGATCCCCTGTCCTTTCCCTCGATGCTCATCGCGTCGACCAGCGACCCGTTCTGCACGGTCGAGCGCGCAGCCGAGTTCGCCTCGTGCTGGGGCTCGGATTTTCACCTCGCGGGCGATGCCGGCCACATCAACGTCGCCTCGGGGCACGGCCCCTGGCCCGAAGGGCTGATGATGTTCACCCGGCTGATGCAGCGGCTGAAGTAGCCGGGCTGCGCGCGGTTTGCGGCCAGCCACCTGACACGCGTACGTGATTGAATCGGTACAAGCGTGGGCTTGACTGTGATTGCGGCCCTCAATATTGGGCTGCGAAAGGTATGATGTTTGCTCTCCGGGGTGGGATCGAGAGCAGGCTCTTTTTAGACCGCGGTTCCGATGTTCGTCACTGGGGGACCGCCTGCCGCAGAAGGCCGCAAAATGGTCACGCTCGCTGCTTCGGGGGGTGCGAGACAGGTTGGCATGCAGGGTGCACCTCTGCAGGTGCCGACTTTTGCCTATGCAGGCGCGCCGCGCGGCCAGAACTACGAGATGTGGCGCGAGGAGTTCTGCCGGCGGTTCTGCCAGCTCGACGCCGATCCGGGCGATTCCGACGATATCGAATGCACGGTTGAGGTGGCGCGCGTCGGCGCGCTGTCCTTCGGCGCAGCGCACGGCACGTCGGGCAGCTTTTTGCGCACCCGGTCGCTGCTTTCGGATGGTTGCGATGACTTCGTGCTGGTGACCGCCGTCGGCGGTGAGGTGCTGACCGTGCAGCACGGCCGGACCGTCGAGCTTCGCCAGGGCGAGATGTGCCTCATGTCGCTCGACGACATCGCTGAGTGCGGCTTTGCGCACGGGGCGAGCTTCACGGCGTTGCGGGTGCCGCGGCGGCAGCTCATGGCTGTCTGCCGGGAGGCGGAGGACAGCCTCTCCCGGACGCTGCCCGACAATTCCGGACTGCGCGACGTGGTGTCCGGCTATTTCGACCTCTGCGCGCAAACCGCCACTGCCCTCGATGCCGTGAGCCAGGACGCCATGGCGCGTCACATGACCGAGCTCGTCGCGTTGCTGCTCGGGCAGCGCCCCGACGGGTCGTCGGACGAGCTTCGGCAGGGATATCGGGGGGCGCGGCTGCAGCTTGTCGAAAGCCAGACGCTGGAGCGGCTTGGCGACGACCACCTGACGATCGACTTCATCGCGCGGCAGGCCGGCCTCACGCCCAAGCAGGTGCAACGGCTCTTCGCCAGCAAGGGAACAACGTTCTCGGAGTTCGTGCTGGAACATCGGCTGCTGCTGGCGCAGCGGCTGCTGACGGCGCGAACCTCGCCGCGCGAGAAGATCAGCGCGGTCGCCGCGAATGCGGGCTTTGGCGACCTCTCCTATTTCAACCGAAGCTTCCGCCGGCGCTTCGGCCTGACGCCCTCCGACTGGCGCGAGTCGCAGGCGACCGACGCCTGATCGCGGGGACGATCGGTTCCGCCTCGGCCTCACGCGCGCCTCACGGGCGATTGTCCAGCCAAGCCGCACGATTGTCCGCACAGGCCAAGACCTGCGCGCCGAAACAGCCTCTATCCGCCACCGCTCAAACCTTTCCTGGCAGGAGAGAAGACGATGTCGGCGGCTCCCGTTTCACGCCCGTTAAATCAATATCCTTTGTCGGTCTCGACGCCGGCCAACCCGCCCGGCCGGCGCCCGATCACTGGCCTCAGGTCGGCCCCGGGGTCGACCGTTGTCGAGTTCACCCCTCCGATCGTACCGCCCCGGCCTCCAGCGGCTGCGCCATCGCCAGCGGCCGGGCTGAAGTTTGCGCCGAGCTTTGAGGACGCGGTGCTGCCGCATCTTCAAGCGGGGGGAAAGCTCGCGCGATGGCTGATGCGCGACGCGACCGCGGCGGACGATGTCGTCCAGGACGCCTGCCTCAAGGCATGGCAGTATTTTGGTACCTTTGGCGGCCAGGACGGGCGGGCCTGGTTCATGCGGATCGTGCGCAACGTCGCCTATACGCGCCTCCGGTCGCGACGCGGCGCCTTCGAGGTGGAGCTGGGCGGCGACAGTGACAGCGATCCCGCCGCCGACGTGGCGGATACCGCTCCCGACCCCGAGGAAGCGCTGCTCGCCAGCGACGACATGGCGCAGCTACGCGAGGCGGTGGCGACGCTGCCCGACGGCATGCGCCAATGCCTCGAACTGCGGTTGTTCGACCACCTCTCCTACGAGGAGATCGCGCAGCGGGCCGGTATTCCGATCGGAACCGTGATGTCCCGCCTGGCCCGCGCGCGGCAGCGCTTCATCGCCTCCCCGCTGGCGAAGCGCGCCAGCGGCCGCCGCTGACGGATCGGGCGTGACTTCGCGCCGCGATTGAGCCATTACCGGGCCACTTCCGGTATCGAGAAAGACTCACAAAAATGGCTGAGACGGCGTGGCGGGCTGATGCCCTGACCTGGGGGCATGGGCCGAAGGATTTCGAGGTGTTTCTCGAGCCGACCTGCCCCTATTCGGTGCGCACCTTCAACAAGCTCGACCAGTTGCTGGCCGAGGCCGGCGAGGACCGCATCACGGTCAAGATCCGACTGCATTCGCAGCCCTGGCACCTGTTTTCGCCGGTCGTGGTTCGCGCGGTGGTGGCGGCCTCGACCCTGCCCGAAGGCAAAGCGGCCGCGAAAGCGGTGCTCGCTGCCGTTGCGGCGCATCGTGAGGAATTCGAGTTCGAGCACCACGCGACCGGCCCCAACCGCGACGCGACGCCCAACGACATCATCCGGCGCATCGAGGGCTATTCGGGCTTCAAGCTGATGGACGCCTTCGGTATCCCGGACCTCGACAAGGTCACCAAGTGGCACGCCCGCTATGCCCGCCAGAACGGCATCCACGTGTCGCCGAGCTTCATGATCGACGGCATCGTGCAGGCCGACATGAGCAGCGGCGACAGCGTTGCGGACTGGGTGAAACGGCTGGGATGATCCCCGCAGGGGTCAGCCCTTGCGCCGACGCGAGCGTTTCGTCTCGGTCGCAGGGGTCGCGAGCCGATCCGGCTCAATGACGCTGAGCATCGCCGCGAGGCCGGGCTCGAAAACGAGGCGCGCCGCCTGATCGAGCGGCACCCAGCGGCGCTCGCGGTTGCCGGCCTCCGGCCATTGCGACAGCTCTTCGGTCACCTCGAGCGAATAGACGTCGACAGCGCAGCGGAGAGACTCCGCTGCAGCGCGCACCTTGTCGTACTCATAGGAGCCGATCGGATGCGCCGAGATGGCGCCGCGAATGCCGGCTTCCTCGAACGCTTCCTGCGCCGCCGACGCGGCATCGGATTTGCCGCGCATCGGCCAGCCCTTGGGGATCAGCCAATGCCGCGACACCCGCGACGTCACCAGCAGAACCTCAACTTTGCCGCCCACGAGGCGCCATGGAAGCGCCGCGCACTGCGGCCGGGGCTTTAGTTTGGTCGGGAGAATGTTGTTCACGGACGAATCAATATGAGCTTGGTCTTCAATGAGGTCATATTACGATATGATGAGGCGATGTCTTTTCAAAAAGACAAAGCGCCGCACTGGTTAAGGCCTGAATATTGCCGCCGGAAAGGCTGCGTCGGCTCCACCTTCCAGCCGGCGCGCGACCTCTGCCCTGATACGGTCGAGCTGCTCGCTGGGGACCTCGTCGAACGGCGGGGTAGAGCCGCTCTTCGACGCCTCGCGCCGTCCTCACTTCCCGGACGTCCCCACCCCTTCTTGAACCAAAGTCGCGATCGCCGGCGCTTGACAGCCTCGTGAGAAAACGATTACCCGATATGCAGAACTCGACGACCTGATTGCTCACAAACTACCAATGATAAGCCGGGCTGTGGGTCGGATATCGATTTCTGAAAACGGCATCGGGGAGGAGTCCAAATGCTGCAATCGTCTCGTCTGCCCATGCGCCGCCTCGCAGCGGCGCTGCTTTCCACCTGCCTCGTGCTCGGCACGAGCGCTGCATTCGCCGATGACGGCCCGGCCGGCATCACCACGCAGACCAAGTTCGCGCCGTTCAACCCGAGCGCACCCGGCTGCACGGCCCCGCCCGGCCTCAACAAGGAAATCGCCTTCGCGCAGGACAACGAGCGCGAGTTCGTGCAGGGCATCGACACGGGCCTGTCGGCAGCCGCCAAGGATCGGGGCATCGGCTATCGCCGGGCGCTGGCCAACAACGACGCGGCCAAGATGGAACAGGACGTCCAGACGTTCCTCGCGGCCAAGGTCGGCGCGGTCGTCGCGGTGCTGATCGACCCGGCCTCGCTCAGCCATAGCCTGCAACAGGAAATGTGGGCCGGCGGCTATGTGAGCACGATCGTTGCGCCGCCCGCGACGCTGCTCCTCAACGCGCCGCAATACGCGACCGGCAAGGTGCTGGCCGATGCGGCCGTTGCCTACATCAAGGACAAGCTCCACGGCAAAGCCAACGTCGTGCTGCTGACGCAGGACAGCGAGTTCCTGCAGCCGCGCTTCACCGCCATGCGGGATGCGCTCAAGGCCCTGCCCGGCGTCACGATCGTCGCCGACATCGCGCCCAACCCCGTCGACAAGCAGGGTGGCTTTGCGACGATGAGCACGATCCTCCAGGCGCATCCGGACGTGGATGTGGTGCTCGGCGCCGACGCGGTGGTTCTCGGCGCCCTGGCGGCGCTCGAGTCGGCCGGCAAGGCGCGGCCGGACCAGTTCCTCGGCGGCATCGACGGCGAGGCGGAAGCGATCGATGACATCAAGAAGGGCGATGGTCCCTACAAGGCCAGCGTGTCGCTGAACTCTGCCGTCTTCGCCTACGGTATCGGCTACTACGCGGCCGACTGGATGGACGGCAAAAGCGTACCGCAGGCGATGGACATCCTTCCCTCGCTCCTCACCGCCGACAAGCTCGACCAGTACAAGAAGGACTTTGCCGACCCCGGCTCGGTCTTCAAGGACCAGGCGCGACGCGACGCCTATCTCAAGATGTACGGCAACATCTGCTACGATAGCCGCGACCAGTACGTGAACTTCCCCTGGTCGTCCGAGGCCAAATAGGATCTTTGGCCGGCCTCCGCGAGGGGCCGGCCACTCCTCCCAGGAACCAGCGCACGATGAACTCGCCGCTCCTCATCGCGACCGCTGACGCGCCGCCGCGCGAAGATGTGTCGCCCTTTCGGCTTGGCACACGGGCGCCCGGCGAGGCTTCCGGCCGTATCGGGCTCGCGATCGTCGCCGTGCTGCTCGTTGTGCTGTTCGGCGCGCTCAACTCCAACTTCTTCACGCTCGACAATTTCGTCACCATCGGCGTCAACTCGACCTCGGTGCTGATTGCCGTGCTCGGCACCTCGGCGCTGCTTATCGCCGGCTATGTCGACCTCAGCGTCGGCAGCATGGTGGCGCTGATCGGCATCATCGTAGCCAAGGTGGCGCTCGTCACCGGCAACACGGTGCTCGCGATCGCCGTGGGACTCGGGCTCGGGTTCCTGCTCGGCTTCATCAACGGCACGCTGGTGCGCCGGCTCAGCATTTCGCCGCTCATCGTCACGCTGGCCATGCTGGCGCTCTATGGCGGGCTTGCCTTCGTGGTCTCGAGCACTGCGGTCTATGGCCTGCCGCCGGCTCTGCTGGAGCTCGGGCGAGGGCGCATTTTCGGCGTGCAGTACGCGGTGATGATTGCCATTGCGGTATTTCTCATCGGGGCGTTCGTCCTGACCCGCACGGTCATTGGCCTCCGCGTCTACGCCATCGGGGGCGATCCACGGGCGGCCGAGCTCTGTGGCATTCCCGTGGGACGCACGGTGGTCGGCCTCTATGCCACGAACGGCACGCTGATCGGGCTGGTCGCCGTGCTGACGGCCGGCCGGCTTGGCAGCATTACCCCAACGCTCGGCGCGGGCTTCGAGCTCGATGTGCTGACGGCGGCGATTCTCGGGGGCGTCGCGTTTTCGGGCGGCGCCGGGCGGCCGTTGGGCATCGCCATCGGCGTTGCGACGATCGGTATCCTCGATGCCGGGCTGATCTTCGTCGGGATGCAGTCGTGGTGGCAGCAGATCGCGGTCGGCGCCATGCTGCTCCTGGCGCTCGCCGCCGACCAGCTCGCCATCGCCTATCGCGGCCGCCGTGCCCGGCACGCGACCGCCTCGTTCAGCGTCAGCGACGAGACGCGGACGACCGCTCCCTCGGTGGTGAGCGGATCGGATGCGGGTGGCGGCGATGCGCTGCCCGCGTTCTCCATCGCCAGTGCCCGAAAATCGTACGGTGCGCTGGTCGCGCTCGAGGACGGCAGCTTCTCCGTCGGCCGGGGCGAGATCGTCTGCCTCCTCGGCGACAACGGTGCCGGGAAGTCGACGCTGGTGAAAATCATCTCGGGCGCCATCCATCCCGATGACGGCGTGATGCAGCTTGAGGGGCGCGAGGTGCACTTCCGGAGCCCGCAGGATGCCCGCGCCGCCGGGCTCGAGACGGTCTATCAGGACCTCGCCCTCTGCCCCAATCTCTCGATCACGCACAATATGATGCTGGGCCGCGAGAAGACGCGCCGCTGGCTCGGCCTCGTATCCGTGCGCGATGACCGGCGCGCCGGCGAGGAATGCCGCGCCAAGCTCGCAGCGCTGGGCGTGACGCTGCGCGACGACAGCGTGCTGGTGCGCTCGCTTTCGGGCGGGCAGCGCCAGTCGGTGGCAATCGCCCGGGCGCTCGGCGAGCATGTGAAGCTGATCTGCCTCGATGAACCCACCGCGGCGCTCGGCGTCAAGCAGACGGCGCAGGTCATCGCGCTGATCCGCTCGATTGCGGCGACGGGCACGGGCGTCGTTCTCGTGACGCACGACCTCACGACGGTGCGCCAGTTGGCCGACCGCATCGTCGTGCTGAGCCTCGGCAGTGTCGTCTATGACGGCACGGCGCGCGACCTCACCGCCGATCAGCTTTGGGGCCTGATGGCGACCGGGGCGCGGCCCGCCGGATGAGCACGCGCCCCACCATCAAGGATGTGGCGCAGGCGGCCGGCGTATCGATCGCCACCGTCTCGCGCGTGCTCAACGACAAGGAGACGGTCGACCCAGCGCTGCGCGAAAAGGTGCTCAAGGCCACCGCCAAGCTCGGCTTCCGCGCCAACCGGCTGGCCCGCAATTTCCGCAAGCGCTCGGCGCAGGCCGTTGCGCTGGTTGTGCCCGATATCAAGAACCCGTTCTTTGCGGCCGTGGCGCACGAGATCGAACAGGCGGCGTTCGCACAGGGCTACACGCTCCTCATCTGCAACACGAGCGACAACCTCGAACGGCAGGCCCAGTATTTCGACCTGCTGGCCGAGGAAGGGGTGGCAGGGGTCATCGTCTGCACCGCCAACGAACACCGGGCCCATCTCGAGGTCGAGCAGGCGCTGGGCCGCGGCATTGCGGTGGTCGCCATCGACCGGCGGCTCGAAAACGTACCGATCGATCTCGTGCTGTCCGACAATTTCGGCGGGGCGCGGCAGGCGACGTCGCATCTGCTGAGCCTTGGTCACCGCCGCATCGCGGTCGTCACCGGCTCCGACGATTTCGCCCCGGCCCGCGAACGGCGCATGGGGTTCGAGCAGGCGCTGCGCGACCATGGCCTCTCGTTCGACCCGGCGCTCGAACAGGTCACCGACTTCCGCGATACCGGCGCCGAGGCGGCAACGCTCGCCCTCTGGGCCCTGCCC
>Ga0068853_100002939_pt1 | contig 12965 bp, 10 predicted proteins | sample KBSCornC32_FD_65655 | JGI IMG/M metagenome (GOLD analysis project Ga0068853, IMG submission 65655) | Corn rhizosphere microbial communities from Kellogg Biological Station, Michigan, USA - KBS Corn C3-2 | ecosystem: Host-associated > Plants > Roots > Rhizosphere > Soil ... | reverse complement strand
CCCGCGCTGACGCTGACCGACAAGGAATATCAGATCATGCGCAACGCCAGCATCGCGGTGCTGCGCGAGATCGGCGTGGAGACGGGCGGCTCGAACGTGCAGTTCGCGGTCAATCCGAAGGACGGCCGCCTGATCGTGATCGAGATGAATCCGCGCGTGTCGCGCTCCTCGGCGCTGGCGTCCAAGGCGACGGGCTTTCCCATCGCCAAGGTCGCGGCGAAGCTGGCGGTGGGCTATACGCTGGACGAGATCAGCAACGACATCACCGGCGTCACCCCGGCGAGTTTCGAGCCGACCATCGACTATGTGGTGACCAAGATCCCGCGGTTCGCGTTCGAGAAGTTCAAGGGCGCCGAGCCGCTGCTGGGCACCGCGATGAAGTCCGTGGGTGAGGTGATGGCAATCGGCCGCAACATCCATGAATCGATGCAGAAGGCGCTGCGGGGGCTGGAGACGGGCCTGAGCGGTTTCAACACGGTCGAGCATCTGGTCGGCGCGCCAAAGGACGACATCATCGCGGCGCTGGCGCAGCCGACGCCGGACCGGCTGCTGGTCGCCGCGCAGGCGCTTCGTGAAGGCCTGAGCGTCGCGGAAATCCACAAGGTCGCGAAATTCGACCCCTGGTTCCTCGAGCGCATCCAGGAGATCGTCGAGGCGGAGAAGGAGGTTCTGACCAACGGTCTGCCGCAGGACGCGGACGCGATGCGGCGGCTGAAATCTATGGGCTTTTCCGACAAGCGGCTGGCGTGGCTGGCGCTCCAGTCGGCGCACCTCAAGCCCGGCATGGACACTGCGATCCGGCGTGGCTCCGGGCTGATCCGCGAAGCGATCGTCGCGATGACCGGCGGGGTGACGGAGGAGGAAGTACGCGCGCTGCGCCACAGGCTGGGCGTGCGACCCGTGTTCAAGCGGATCGACACCTGCGCCGCCGAGTTCGAGGCGAAGACGCCCTATATGTACTCGACCTATGAGGCCCCGATCTTTGGCGCGGCCGAGGATGAGAGCATGGTGTCGACCCGTCGCAAGGTCGTGATCCTCGGCGGTGGTCCCAACCGGATCGGGCAGGGCATCGAGTTCGACTATTGCTGCTGCCATGCCTGTTTCGCGCTGGACGAGGCAGGCTATGAGACGATCATGATCAACTGCAACCCGGAAACGGTGAGCACCGACTATGACACGTCCGACCGCCTCTATTTCGAGCCGCTGACCGCCGAGGACGTGCTGGAAATCCTGCATGTCGAGCAGTCGAAGGGCGAACTGGTCGGCGTGATCGTGCAGTTCGGCGGGCAGACGCCGCTGAAGCTGGCGGCGGCGCTGGAGGCAGCTGGCATCCCGATCCTGGGCACCTCGCCGGACGCGATCGATCTGGCCGAGGATCGCGAGCGGTTCGCGGCGCTGATTCAGAAGCTGGGCCTGCTCCAGCCCGCCAACGGCATCGCGCGCAGCCGGGACGAGGCGATCGCGGTGGCGACGCGCATCGGCTATCCCGTGCTTACCCGCCCTTCCTATGTGTTGGGCGGCCGGGCGATGGAGATCGTCGACAGCGAGAGCCAACTCGATCAATATATCCAGACGGCGGTGCAGGTTTCGGGCGACTCCCCAGTCCTGATCGACCAATATCTGCGCGACGCGGTCGAGGTGGATGTCGATGCGCTGTGCGACGGCGACGATGTCGTGATCGCGGGCGTGCTCCAGCATATCGAGGAGGCGGGCGTCCATTCGGGCGACAGCGCCTGCTCGCTGCCACCCTACAGCCTCTCGTCGGAAGTGATCGCGGAGATCGAGCGGCAGACCGACCTGCTCGCGCGGGCGTTGTCCGTGCGCGGCCTCATGAATATCCAGTATGCGGTCAAGGACGGGCTGGTCTATCTGATCGAGGTGAATCCGCGCGCCAGCCGCACCGTACCGTTCGTCGCCAAGGCGATCGGCACGCCCATCGCCAAGATCGCGGCGCGCGTGATGGCGGGCGAGAAGCTGAAAACCCTGCCGAAAATCGACCGCAACGCGATCCGTCATGTCGCGGTTAAGGAGGCGGTATTCCCGTTCAACCGCTTCCCCGGCGTCGATCCCGTATTGTCACCGGAAATGAAGTCGACCGGCGAAGTCATGGGGATCGCCGACGATTTCTCCACCGCCTTCGCGAAGTCGCAGCTCGGCGCGGGCACCATCCTGCCGCAGTCGGGCACGGTGTTCGTGTCGGTGAAAGACAGCGACAAGGATATGATCCTCCCCGCCGTCGCCAAGATCGCGGGGCTGGGCTTCCGCATCGTCGCGACGACCGGCACCGCGCGCTTCCTGACCGAACAGGGCATCGCCGTGGAGGAAGTGAACAAGGTGGCGCAGGGCCGCCCGCATATCGTCGACCGGATCACCGACGGCGACATCGCCATGGTGTTCAACACCACCGAAGGCTGGCAGTCGCTCAAGGACAGCGAGGCGATCCGCGCAAGTGCGCTCCGCTACAAGGTGCCGAGCTTCACCACGGCCTCCGCCAGCATCGCGGTCGTGGATGCGATCGAGGCGGTTCGTGCGCGTCCCCTTGAAGTACGGGCGCTGCAATCCTATTATTCCCTTCCGCGAACCTGATCTTCCGGCACCTTTAGACATCAGATGCGGACACTCGGCGGGGCGGGTGTGCGGCAGGGCCGCAAATATTTCCCCCCCGGCGGACCGACGTTAGGAGATTGAATGGCGACCATGGACAAGATGCCGATGCTGGCCGTGGGCTACGAAATGCTGACCGCACAGTTGCGCGCGTTGAAAGCGGAGCGCCCGCTGATCGTGGATGCGATCGAGGAGGCGCGCGCCCATGGCGACCTGTCCGAAAATGCGGAATATCATGCCGCCAAGGAACGCCAGGGTCAGGTCGAGGCGACCATCGCCGACCTGGAGGACAAGCTTTCGCGCGCCCAGGTGATCGACCCCAAGACCCTGTCGGGCGACAAGGTCGTGTTCGGCGGGACGGTGACGCTGATCGACGAGGATGACAAGCCGGTCCGCTACCAGTTGGTGGGTCAGGCCGAAGCGGACGCCAAGGCCGGCATGATCTCGTACAACAGCCCGCTCGGCCGCGCGCTCATCGGTCGTCAGGTCGGCGAGGAGGTCGAGGTGACCGTGCCGTCCGGCGACAAATTCTACCTGATCGAGAAGATCGAGTTTATTTGACGCCCGGAGGCGCGAGCCGGACCGGGAGCGGGGCAGCATGACATTGCCGGCGGGTCGCACGACCAATATCCTTGTGGTGGCGACCCTGCTGGTGTTCCTGCTGACGGAACTTGGCGGCTATACGCAGGAGGCGGCCTTCATCGGCGGTTTCATCCCGGCGCGGGTCGGCGGGGCGCAACTGCCGCCGGGCACGCCTTTCACCTGGCTGCCCCTTGCCATCACCCCGCTCTCCGCGACGCTGGTTCATGGCGGCTGGCTGCACATCGCGTTCAACATGCTGATGCTGGTCTTTTGCGGACGGCAGGTGGAGGCGGTGCTGGGCCGCTGGCCGACCGTGGCGCTGTATGCCGTCGGGGCCTATGCCGCCGCGGCCGCGCAATGGGCCATGGACCCGGCGGGTACATCCCCGATGATCGGGGCCAGCGGCGCGATCTCGGCCCTCATGGGCACCTATGCGCTGCTCTACAGCCAGCAGAATGTTCGGCCGATCGGCCCCATCCCCGCGAGTGTGGTGCGCGTTGCATGGCTGGCCGCGGGGTGGATCGCGCTGCAGGCGTTGCTGGGCTATGCCATGCTGGGTGCGGGGGACACGCAGATAGCGGTCGCGGCGCATGTCGGCGGCTTTCTGGCGGGGTTGCTGCTGACACGGCCATTACTCAGGTGGCGATTTCAAGGGTTTTCGCGGCAATAGGCCGGTGTCAAAGCTGTTTCGTTGAACGGGAGGACTGTTCGTCCTTGCCGACATATTATGTTTTTGGTTCAATCCCGCCGTGCGATGCGCGCCTCCACGCCCATCGCCTGCGCGAGTTGACGCAAACGTCGTTCCGCCGCTTCGCCCAGCAGGCAGGCGTCCTCCGATGGAGCGTCCAGCATGATGCCATCCTCGTGGAGCGCCACCGTCACGCTCTCCAGCGCGGAGGCGACGCCACCCGAGAGGCGCTGCGCCAGTCGGATGCCCAGGCCCCATTGCACCGCACGCGCCAGTTCCTCCGATGTGGCGAGGCGGCGAAGTGCCTCGGTCGACGTTTCGCCGCCGCCAAGGCTGGTGTAGAGCGCCTGTGCAAGCATCGCGCGTTCGTTGACGTTGATGCCCACCCAATTGCCGTGAAGGCCCGTCTCCAGCCCGCGTTCGGCGCGAAAGTCGGGGTTGGCGCGCCAGCCCACGTCGGCCAGCAGGCAGGCGGCATGGCGGATACGCCGCATGGCGGGCGCGTCGCCCTTGAACAGCGGTGCGATCCACTGTTCGATGAGGTCGCCATGGCCCAGAAAGCGCCCCTGCGCGTCCCCTTCGGCGCGCGTCGCGACCAGCAGCGGATCCTGCGCCGCGACGTCAGCAGGCAAATCCTGGAAGAGCAGCCCTTCGCGCAGGCCATAGGAGGAGACGAGCAACTGGCTGGACCCCAGCTTTGCCACGACCTCACCCAACAGCGCGGCGGCGTCGGGCATGGTGGGGATGCGGCCGCCGGAGAGGAACGGCATGGCCTTCAGCGCCGCCTTGTCCATGGTGACCACGGCGCGCTGGAGAATGGCTATGCGGTCAGGCGACATGGCATAATTGTGGAAGATGGGAAGGGGATAAGCGGTCAGGTTCATGTCGAGCCGGGCTAGCGCGCGCCAACTCCCGCCGACCATGTAGAAGGGCAGGCCCCGTGGTTCGTCCCGCCAGCCGGTCTTCGCGAGCATGGACGCCAGCGTCCGGCCCAGCGCGCCCTTGCCCTGCGCGCGCACTTCGCGCACGCGCAGCACGCCCAGCGGCACGGAGACGGACTGGAGGACCTGCCCAGCCTTGACGCGAACCAGTTCGAGGCTGCCGCCGCCAAGATCGCCCATGATGCCGTCCGCGTCGGGCATAGCGGAGAATAGACCGGCGGCGGAGGCGTGGCCCTCCTCCTCGCCGGACAGGATGCGGACATTCAGCCCGATGTCGCGGACGCGGGCCACGAAGTCGGCGCCATTGCCCGCTTCGCGCACCGCGGCGGTCGCGACGCAGCGGATGTCGGTCACCTCCATATCCTCGCACAGGCGGCGGAAGCGGACGAGCGCGCGCAGCCCCCGGCGCATCGCCGGCTCGCCGATCAGCCCCGTCGTCCCGATGTCCGCGCCGAGACCGGCCAGCACCTTCTCGTTGAACAGGGTGAAGGGCAGGCGGCGCGGACCGTCATAGACGACCAGACGCACGCTGTTGGACCCGATGTCGATGATGGCGACGCGGTGGAAGCCGGCGTCTTCTGCGGATGCGTGCAAAGCCGTGCGGGTGATGCGGTCGAGCAGGGTCATGGGATCAGTCCGCCGTCCTGCGGCGACGGCGCAGGGTCAGTTTCGGCACCGCCTCGGCGCGCAGCGCGGCGCCCCGGCCCGACAGCGACGGGTTGGTCATGAAATAGGTGTGAAGGTTGAACGGGCGGCCGTCGCGCGTCATGCGGTGGTAGTCGCCATCGGCGTCAAGCTCCCAACTCTGTTCATTGTCGATGAGATTGGCGACCAGCACCTGGTCGAGAATCTGGTCGTGGACGGTCGGGTTCTCGATGGGGAGCATATATTCCACGCGCCGGTCGAAATTGCGCGGCATCCAGTCCGCCGAGCTGATGAAGAGCTTCGCCCGATCGTTCGGCAGCGTGCCGCCATTGCCGAAGGCGACGATGCGGCTATGTTCCAGAAAACGGCCGATCACGGACTTTACCCGGATATTGTCCGAGAGGCCGGGCACGCCGGGACGCAGGCAGCAGATGCCGCGCACGATTAACTCCACCTCCACGCCCGCCTGGCTGGCGGCATAGAGCTTCTCGATGATAGCCGGATCGACGAGGCTGTTCATCTTGGCCCAGATGGCCGCCGGCTTGCCGTCGCGCGCGAACGCGATCTCGGCGTCGATCAGGTCGGTCAGCCGGTCGCGCAGCTGGAACGGCGACATGGCGATCAGCTGGAGGTTGGTCGGCTCCACATAGCCCGTGATATAGTTGAAGATCGCCGCTGCATCCTGCCCCGCGCGCGGATCGGCGGTGAAGAAGCTGATGTCGGTGTAGATGCGCGCCGTGACGGGATGATAGTTTCCCGTGCCGAAATGGCAGTAGGTGCGAAAGGCGTCGCCCTCGCGCCGGACCACCATGCTGATCTTGGCGTGCGTCTTCCAGTCGATGAAACCATAGACGACCTGCACGCCGGCGCGTTCCAGCGCGCTGGCCCATAGCAGATTCTGTTCCTCGTCGAAGCGCGCCTTCAATTCGACCACGGCGGTGACGGACTTGCCCGCCTCCGCCGCGTCGATCAGCGCGCGGATGACGGCGGATTGTTTGCCCGCGCGATAGAGCGTCTGCTTGATCGCCACCACGTCCGGGTCGGCCGCCGCCTGATTCAGGAAGGCGACGACGACGTCGAAGCTTTCATAGGGGTGGTGGACGACGATGTCCTTGGCTTTGATCGCGGCGAAACAATCCCCGCCATATTCGCGGATCCGCTCCGGGAAACGCGGCGAGAAGGCGACGAATTTCAGGTCTGGCCTGTCCTCTTCGACCAGCAGCGCCAGGTCGCTCATGCCGATGAAGCCGTCGATCTCCACGGTCATCGCGTCATCGCCCTGAAGCATCGTCTGGAGCAGATCCTCAACCGCCTCCGCCACGCCCCTGTCGATTTCGAGCCGGATGACGCGGCCGCGCCTGCGCCGCTTGATGGCGGTGCGATAGTAGCGGACGAGATCCTCCGCTTCTTCCTCAAGCTCGATGTCGCTGTCGCGCAGGATGCGGAACAGGACGCTGTTGTTCACCGTGAAACCGGGGAAGAGCAGGCCGGAGAAACGCCGGATCATGGCCTCCAGCGCGATATAGCGCACGGATTCGCCGGGCAGCCGCGTGAAGCGGGGCAGGGTGTGGGGCAGGATCACCAGTTCCTGCACCGGCTGTCCGTCCGATATGCGGTTGAGGTCGAAGAACAGGCACAGCCCGCGATTGGGAATGAAGGGAAAGGGGTGTGCGGGGTCGAGCGCCTGCGGCGTCAGCACCGGAAAAATCTGGCTTTCGAAATAGGACCGCAGCCAGACTTCGGACTCGCCGTCAATCTCGTCGCCGTTCAGCACAGCGATGCCTGACTGGACGAGCTCCGCGCTCAGCCGGTGCCAAACGCGCTGCTGGTCCGCCATCAGCATGTCGGTCTGCGAGTCGATCGCGGCCAGTTGCTGCATCACGGTCAGTCCGTCGACCGAGCGCAGGTCGACATCTTCCTTCAGCTGGCCCTTGAGGCCGGCGACGCGGACCATGAAGAATTCGTCGAGGTTGGTGCCCGAGATCGACAGGAACCGCAGCCGCTCCAGTAGCGGGTGGGCGGCATTGGACGCTTCCTCCAGCACGCGCTCGTTGAACTTCAGCCAGGACAGCTCCCGGTTGAAATAGCGATGGCCCGACACGGAATAGGGCAGGTTCGGATCGGCCTCAGCCACGGTTTGTCCCTTTCATGTCACGATATGGATCAAGTGCCGGGCGAGAGATGATGGTTCCCCTCCAGCACCTCCTTGGCCCGTTGCAGCGACATCCTGCGCCCGGAGGAGAGGGACTCGGCAATGAGCGCGGTGACGGCGGTTTCGACCTGTTGATAGCATCGTGCCAGGCGGGGAGCCAGATAGCGGGGGACGTCCGCGCCAAAGGCGGTGCCGGCCTGGCCCAGCCCTTGCGCGATCATCGCCTCGATCATCGGTTCGTCGGGCGGGCCGATCCGCGCGATCCCGGCGGCGGACAGGCGCGAGCGCAGGTCGGGGAGCGCGATGGCCCAGACGGGTGGCGCTTCGCCGGCGACGAGCAGAAGCGTGCGGCCATTTTCCCGCGCGCTGTTCCAGCGATGAAAGAGCGCCGCCTCATCCTCCCGGTCGGCGTCGTCGATCACCTCCGCCAGACCGCGCCGCGCGATATCGGCGGCGATGGTCGAGCGACCGGACCGGGGCGGGCCGACGAGAAGCATGCAGTGGGAGGGCCAGAAGGCAGGGCGGTCCAGCAGCGCCAGCGCATCGCGATTGCCATCGCCGATGACGATCGCGCCCCGACCCTCGCCATCCCGCCGTCCGCTGCTTCGCCAGTCGATGGGAAGCGGCAATTGGGTCACTGGGGTTCCCCGGTCGTGGGCGCTCCACCAGTCCCTCGCCGGACGATCCGCAGCGTGGTGCCGGAACCCTGCACGGTATAGCCGCGCGCCGAGAGCGCGGTGCGCAATTCGTCCAGCGATGCACCGAACGTCACCTGCACCACGGACGTGCCGCCTAGCGCCAGGCTGGTGGTCGATGCGCTGCGCACGCCGGGAATCGAACGCACGACTGATTCGCCCTGGCCGACCGACCCGACATTGGGAGTATCATATTGAATGAGGTAGGTGACGTCGCTCGCGCCCGCGGACGCTCCCGCGTCGGCGGGCACATATTCGGTGATGTCCGTGTCGCCGGCCGGGTCGAGCGCGGCATTGTCCACCGGCTCCTCGATGATGAGCGAGGGGTCGGGGCGCAGTACGCCGGTGAACAGGGCCTGCGTATAGAGTTCGTCCATGCGCTTGACCGCCTGATCCATCATGGCGGGCACGTCCGAAACCTTCGCCACGCGCAGCGCGAAGCCGCCGATATAGCGATTGTCAGGGCCGTACCGCGCCGAGAAATGGCCGATGATGGGGCCGGTCGGCGACGTCTGCTCGATCCGGGCGAGCGGCATGATGACGTCCGCCGCGCCATAGAGGTCGAGAAGGACGCGCCACCAGTTGCGCCCGCGCCGCGTCACCTGCCCAGCGTTAAGCAACATCGGGTCGGCGCCCGCGCCGGATGTGCGGACATAGTCGATCGCGCTGTCGGCGGTGCGAAAGACCGCCCAGGCGCGCTGCCATTCGGTGGGATGCTCGAACACCGCGCTCGCGCCCCCCTCGGTGAGCACCGGAAGGACGAGGAGCGGCGGCGAACGCATCGCCTGCCCCGAAACGCCCAGCGCCTGTCCGGCACGGGCGCGGTCGAACAGCACGGTCAGGCGGGCGATATAGCGGGTGGGGCCGATCTGCTCGCGCTGCACCTCGATGGCGGACACCATCGAATCCAGCAGCGAATCGGGGAGTTGCGAACCGGCGCCGCCATTGGTCTGCGCCGTCAGTTTCTTCCACGCGAGCCGCTGCGCCAGTTTCCAGCCGGCGACACGGGCACCGTCCGCATCCGATCCGGCGACATCCACGTCGATGTCCCGCACCTCGAAATCGGCGCTGCTGGCGATGGGCGCGATGCCGCGTTCGCCCTCGATCTGCGCGATCAGGATGGCTCCGGCGGCAGCCAGCATCAGCGCGGCGACGATGGGAACGGGACGGATGGCGGGGAGGCTGCGTATCACGGGCGTCCTTTTGGCGGCATTGGGCCGGAAAACCAAGCTGGAAAACCGGGCCTGATTTGGTAAGGCGCGGGGATGGACCCCAAGCAGACCGATACGCCCGCCGAATCCGGCTCCTACACCTACGCGCAGGCGGGAGTGGACATCGCCGCCGGCAATGCACTGGTGCGCGCCATCGCGCCGCTCGCCAAGATGACCCGGCGACCGGGCGCGGCGGCGGATCTGGGCGGTTTCGGTGGTTTTTTCGATCTGCGCGCGGCGGGCTATGCCGATCCGCTGCTGGTCGCCGCGAACGACGGGGTGGGCACCAAGTTGAAGCTCGCCATCGACACGAATCGGCATGACACGGTCGGCGTCGACCTCGTCGCCATGTGCGCCAACGACCTGATCGTGCAGGGCGCCGAGCCGCTTTTCTTCCTCGATTATTTCGCGACCGGTAAACTGGACAATGGCGTTGCGGAGCGGGTGATCGCCGGGATCGCGCAGGGGTGCCTTCAGGCGGGCTGCGCGCTGATCGGTGGCGAGACGGCGGAGATGCCCGGCATGTATGCGCCGGGCGACTATGACCTCGCCGGCTTCTGCGTCGGCGCGGTGGAGCGCGACCAGGTGTTGACGGCGGACAAGGTGGCGGCGGGTGACGTGATCCTCGGCCTTGCCTCGTCGGGCGTGCATTCCAACGGCTATTCACTGGTCCGGCGGCTGGCGCAGGACAAGGGGTGGAAGCTCAACCGGCCGGCGCTGTTCGATCAGGAAGTCCTCCTCATCGACGCGCTGATGGCGCCGACGCGCATCTATGTGAAGCCGTTGCTGCCGCTGGTGCGGTCGGGCCATGTCCATGCGATGGCGCATATCACCGGCGGTGGTCTACTGGAGAATATCCCGCGCATATTGCCCGAGGGCCTGCATGCGGAGGTGAACGCAGACCTGTGGGAGCAGCCGCGCCTGATGGCCTTCCTGCAGGCGCAGGGGCAGATCGAGCCGGGCGAGATGGCGCGCACCTTCAATTGCGGTATCGGCATGGCGGTGGTGGTGGCCGGGGACGATGTGGCGCATGTCACCGCCGCGCTGGAAGCGGCCGGCGAGGTCGTTCATCGCATCGGTCGCATAGTCACGGGGACCAAGGGCTGCACGGTGCGCGGCGCGGACGAGACGTGGAGCGGACGCGGGGCGTGGGAAGCCGTGCATAATGGCTGAATGGGCGGCGGGCCTTGCGGGGCTCGCCCTTGCCCTGCTGTCCGCCGGGCCACTCCATGCCGAACGCCTGCCGCCCAAGAATGAATGCGCCAGCGATGCGCCGCTCGCCGCCTTCATCGGTCGGCTGCGGGCTATCGTCGCGCGCAAGGAGGGGACAGCCCTGCTCGCCCTGATCGCGCCTGATGCGATCAACAGTTTTGGCGACATCCCTGCCGGGCCGAAGGGATTCGGTGAAGTCTGGAAACTGGGCCGGCCGGCGGTCTCGCCCGTTTGGACAGAGTTACGCGATGCCATGGCGATCGGTTGCGCGCTGGAGGGCAGGCGCGCGACCCTTCCCCGTCTTTCACGGCGCATCGGTGAAGAGCATGATCTCTTCGACACCTATGTGGCGCTGGGAACGGCCGTGGCCGTTCGGGCGGGGCCGGACGAATCCTCTGCGCGCGTCGCGACGCTGGATTGGGATGTCGTGACGGACAGCGGGGCGCCCGGTCAGACAGACGATTGGGTGCGCATAACGGCTCCGGAAGGCTTTGTCCGCAGGATCGACCTACGCAGTCCGATCGACTATCGCCTGATCCTCGAACAGCGTCGGGGGCGGTGGATGATCGCGGCATTTGTGGCGGGGGACTGAGCATGGCGAAAGTGAAGGTTGCGGTGCTGATTTCCGGCACGGGCACCAACATGGCGGCGCTCCTGTACGCGGCCAAGGCCGATGACTGCCCCTATGAGATCGTGCTGGTCGGCTCCAACAACCCGGAGGCGGAGGGCCTGCGATTGGCGCAAGCAGAGGGGGTTCCAACCTACGCCCTGCCCCACAAGGGGATGACGCGCGCCGATCATGACGCCGCGATGCACGCGGCGATCGTCAAGGCGGGCGCGATCTATGTGGCGCTGGCAGGATATATGCGGATACTGACCCCGGAGTTCGTCGGCCAGTGGGAAGGGCGGATGCTGAACATCCATCCCTCGCTGCTGCCCGCGTACAAGGGGCTGCACACGCACCGCCGCGCGCTGGAGGCGGGCGACAAGGAGGGGGGATGCAGCGTCCATCTCGTCACCGCCGATCTGGATGATGGTCCGGTTCTGGGGCAGACCCGCGTCGCGATCCTGCCCGGCGATACGGAGGCGGCGCTGGCGGCGCGGGTGCTGATCGCCGAGCATCAACTCTACGGCCGGGTACTCGCGCGCTATGTGACGCGCCAGAGCGATCCCGCGTGGATCGAGGCGGAGGTCGCGCGGCGGGCGCTTGCCCTGCCGGAAACCAGTTTCCGCACCTCCCACGGTTCGCCCGCGTGGCGGGTGGGCGGGGACAAGTCGGGTAAATTCTTCGCCATCTTCTTCGACCGCCATCATGGCGAGGACGCCATCGGCGTACTGGTCAAGACCAGCGGCGAGGAAGAGATGGCGGTGCTGACCGAGCGGGAGCCCGAGGTATATTTCCGCCCGGCCTATTATGGCGCAGCCGGGTGGGTCGGGATCAAGCTCGATCGGACCGATGTCGACTGGGACCATCTGGGCGAATGGCTCCAGCGCAGCTGGCGGACCTGTGCGCCCAAGAAGCTTACGCGGCTGATGGATCTTGCGGACGAGTTTTGAGGCGGGATCTCAAGAAACCCGGTTCAGTGTGCCACCGTCCCGATGACCGCGCCCGCGCCGCCGCCGACAGCAGCGCCCGTGCCGATATTGCCCCCGGTCGCCGCCGCGACGCCCGCGCCGGCAGCACCGCCGATGGCCGCCCCGCGAAGCGTCGAGCAGCCTGAAAGCGTTATGGCGGAGGATAGCAACGCCGCCATGAAAACAGTGCGTTTCATGAGAAAATCTCCTGCATTCCCCTCACTAGGATAAATCCCGGACATGCGGAGAGTTCCCGCGCGATCAACGACCGATCGCGCGGGACAGGATGGTCAGCCGACGATTTCTTCCGGTTTGAAGAAATAGGCGATTTCGATCTCGGCATTCTCGTCGCTGTCCGAGCCATGCACCGTGTTGGCCTCGATCGATTCGGCGAAGAGTTTGCGGATCGTGCCTTCATCGGCATTGGCGGGGTTGGTCGCGCCCATGATGTCGCGGTTACGCTGCATGGCGTTCTCGCCCTCCAGCACCTGAACGACGACGGGGCCGGAGATCATGAAGGACACGAGGTCGCCGAAGAAGGGGCGCTCCTTGTGGACCGCATAAAAGCCCTCGGCCTGCTCCTTCGACATGTGGATTCGCTTGGACGCGACGACGCGCAGGCCGGGCTCCTCCAGCACCTTGGTGACGGCGCCGGTCAGG
>Ga0068853_100002937_pt1 | contig 12966 bp, 19 predicted proteins | sample KBSCornC32_FD_65655 | JGI IMG/M metagenome (GOLD analysis project Ga0068853, IMG submission 65655) | Corn rhizosphere microbial communities from Kellogg Biological Station, Michigan, USA - KBS Corn C3-2 | ecosystem: Host-associated > Plants > Roots > Rhizosphere > Soil ... | reverse complement strand
TTGAGTTCGAATACGAAGGTCAAGGTGTCGTTCGGCTCGAGGCGGGATCATGCGTCCACCAACCGCCGGCTATTCGTCATCGTGAGCTCGGACATAGCGACGACATAGAGATGCTTTAAGTTGTCCTTCCAGCGGATTTCGTCACGGAAGAAGTTTCATCTGTCAATGACGCCTAAGTCGTGCAGCCCACCTTACGGTCAACCGGACGCGCCGATTCTTGCTTTCTCGGTCGCGAGCGTCGGCACGGCGTCCCGGACGCCTGGACAGAAGTACACCTTCTCGGGAATGGAGCTGCGTCAAAGGCGTCAATGGCGCAAAACGCCGGGCCTCATCGGTGCCGAATCGTCTAGCGTGTACGTATGTTGACGTGGCAAGGTCGCTTCTTGGTGTGAGGCCATCCCGCGCTGCCATTTGTCGCATGCGCGCTGCAGATTCCTGCTACTTGGCGGGGCCCTTCGCGCGTGCCTCCTTCACTTGCTCCGCCGTCACCGGCTTGCCCTGATTGCCCCACGAGGTGCGCTCGTGGTTGGCGATGTCCGCGATATCCGCGTCGCTCAGCGTGGCGGCGAATGCTGGCATCGGACTCGGATACGTCACGCCACCGATCATCACGCCATGGGCCCCGTGCAGGATCGTGGCGAGTTGCGTGGCGGGATCGGCGTTGAGTACGGCAACGTCGCCCTTGAGCGGTGGGAAGGCACCGGGCAGCCCGGTACCCGTCGGCTGGTGGCATGCCGCACAGTTAGCGCCGAATAGCGAGGCGCCGCGGGCGGGATCGAACTTGTAGGGGCCGGCGGGTGCGGCGCTTGCCGGAGTCGCTGCGGCCGAAGGCGTCGACGCTGGCGCGGCTTGCGAGATGGGTGGCGTCGCGGCAGGCGCCGCGCCGCTTGGCCCCTGCACGTCGAGGACGCCGACGGCGCCGATCATGAGATGCGCGAACGAGTGGTCGACGAACGGGTAGTGTCCGGCCTCCGGAATCACGAGGTCGAAGATCGCGCCTGCACCAGGGCCGACGCTGTAGGTGGAAACGCCGGTCTGCGCGTGTGCCGCATCGCCATCAGGATAGACATCGTCGAAGATGGCCCCGATCACGTGGAAGGACGACCACAGGCTCGGGCCCGCGTTCACGAAGTAGAACCGCACGCGCTCGCCCGCCTTGACCGTCAGCGGACGATCGCGGTACTGGAATGCGACGCCGTTGAATACGACTTCATCGGCGCGCCCGGCGAGCATCTTCTCGTAGCTCGGCCCCATCAGGTGTCCGGAAACCTGCTGCGTGTACCACTCGCTCTGCACGATCACGTAGCTCTCCGCCGCGGGCGGCAGCGGCTTGGCGGGCGAGACGATGATCGCGCCGTACATCCCGTTGCCCATGTGCAGCAGCACCGGTGGCGTGCCGCAGTGGTAGACGAACGCCCCGGGCACCTTCGCGACGAAGGAATACGTGATCTTCTCGCCCGGCTTTACTTCCGCGTAGTGCAGGTTGGGCGGAGTAATGGCCGAGTGGAAATCCAGCGAGTGCTCCATGGTGCCGCGGTTGGTGTAGGTGACGTTCACCGTTTGGCCCTGGCGCACATGGATCACCGGGCCCGGCACCTCGTTGCCGAACGTCCACGCCTGGTACTCGACGCCGCTGGCGATCGACACCGTCTTGTCAGTCGACTCGATGTTGACGTTCACGCTGTCCCCCGGAGTGAGTGGCGGCAGCCGTGCGTCCCGGGCGCTGTTGACGGGCTCCTTCGATGCGAGCGCAAGCGGCGACACCGCGGCCGCGGCGGCGGTGGGCGTGGGCGCCGCGACGTGCGTGGTGCTTTGCAAGCCGCCGATCAGGAAGAACACCAGCAGTGCGATCCCGACGATCGCCGTCACCTGTGCGGCTACCGACGACCGGTTCGGCGCATGCAGCGGCACCCCACGGCTCCATTCGGCGACGCCGCGCCACGCCGGCCAGCGCCGCTCGATGAGGTAATCGACGCTGTACGGGCTGGTGCCGCCGCGGTAGTTGATTCCGATCAACAGCAGGAACACCAGCACGTACGTGATCGCCGTGCCCATGTTCGTGGCGCCGACCGTGTAGGGTCCGCCAAAGCCCTCGGCAGTCGCCCAGATCAGCAGGCTGAACAACGCGCCGAGCAGGTAGGTGGTCTTGCGTGCGAATCCGAGCAACAGCGCAATCGCGAGGAGCGTTTCGGCGATCCGCGTCAGCCACACGAACAGCATGGGATGCGGCGTGACCACAGCGATCCACATGTCGAACCACCACGCCGACCATGCAGGCTGACCCTGCGAAGCGTTGTGAAGATAGCCGACGTAGTTGGCCGCGAACTGGGATGTCCAGGTGAACGCGGCGCCGATCGCCCAGATGATCCCGAATGCGATCCGGATCGCGGCACTGGCGACATCCGGCCATACGTCTGAGGACGGTTCACCGTCGCGGGGATATGACATGCGCTGCCCTTCTGCTGTAGCGGGTGATCGCCCGGTAACGCGTCAACGCTTCCATCTCGACCGGCCGGGCGGCGATCGACGCTCTTTAGCATACGCTGCCGGCATGGCAGCGGCCGCACCCGACGGAAGTATCGGCGCAAGGCACGGTGCGTCGTTGCAGCCCCATCGCGCTAACATTTCGTTGAACGCAGACGGGGCCCCGCATCCGCTAAACTGAAGCGTCAAGCGGCACAACAACCGGAACGCCCTCGTGAATCGCGAACGGCCCGCGCCATCCCTGCAGGGCTCCTGCCATTGCGGAGCAGTCCGCCTTACGCTGCCAGCAGCACCTGCCGAGGCCACGAGTTGCAACTGCTCGTTGTGCCGCCGCACCGGAGGGCTATGGGCCTATTACCCATTGGGTGAGGTGATCATCCAGGGCCACCCCGAGAATACGGAAGCCTACGTGTGGGGCGATCGGACGCTACGGAACGTGCGCTGCAAGACCTGTGGCATCGTCACGCACTGGGAACCGCTCGAGCCTGTGCCCGGCGCTCGTCACGGCGTAAACCTGCGCAATTTTGAGCCAGCACTCTCGGAGTCCGTCGACGTCAAGCGCTTCGATGGGGCGGACACCTGGAAATTCCTCGACTGAGCGATTGCCGCTTTTCGCATGGGTTGCCGGGAGTTCACACGTGACGCCCGACGGTTCACTCAAGCTGTAGACGATTCGCGGCTCGGCTCAATTCCCGCGCCAGGCATCGGCTTCCAATCACCGCGTCCTCCCGCATTTGTCCACCGCCACCCTCATCATCGGCATCGTCACTGGCGCACTGGGCGCCGGTTATGTCGTTTATGGCAGACGCCAGGCCAAGTACGTACCGCTATTTTCCGGGCTGGGCCTCTGCGCATACCCCTATTTCGTCGACGGTTGGGCGTGGCTATGTGTCGTGGGTGTGGCGTTGGCGGTCATGCCGTTCGTCGTAGACTTCTAGCCGACGGGCACGACGGGTCAAGTCAAGCGCCTGCGCACCTCGCTTGACCGGAGTAACGCGGCGTACCGCGAATAATGCCAAAAATGCTCGAAGGCGGCTGTCTTTGCGGAAGCGTGCGATTCACGGCGAGTCGAGCGCCGCTTCGCACGCTCGCTTGTCACTGCAGCTTTTGCCAGCGCGTAACCGGCTCATCCTTTTACGCCGAGTCCATCTTCGAGCTCGACGCGGTTCGGTTCAATGACGGCGAGCTCCGGCAGTACGCGCACGTTTCGGATGGGAGCAAGAAGAAGGTCTTCGTTCACTTTTGTCCCACGTGTGGAACGACCGTCGGCCTGACCTTCGAGCGGTGGCCCGATTTGCGTGCCATCTCTCGCGGCTGCTACGACGACCCCGACGCCGTAGAAATCACGAGCCATATCTGGACTCGGTCCACCCAGACGGGCACCGCATTGCCCGCGGGCATCGACTGCTTTGCTGAAGCGCGAGCGTCGCTGGACGGTCAGCCGGCGCAATCCGTCAAATACGAAGCGCCCGTCATGGCACGGCCGGACAGCGGCATCCATCGCCTCGATTGAGCGTTGCGCCACGCATGCACTCCACCACGGTCATCAATTTCCAAGGAAGGCGCACCATGGCAAAGTACCTGATCTCCTTCCCCAGCGCGGCGATGGTCGTGCCCGACGGCGAGCTGGAGGCGGTGGGCCGCGACGCGCACGCCGTGATCGAACAGGCGAAGGCCGCTGGCGTTTGGGTCTTTGCCGGCGGCATCGATGACGGCGTGCCGCCCGTGCTCGTCTCCGCTGACGGGTCGGTCGCCGAGGGGGGCTACCCGTGGGCGCCCCCGCTCGACGGTGGGTTCACCGTGCTTGAACTGACCTCACGGGCGGAGGCCGTTGCGTGGGCTGCGCGCATTGCGAAGGCCTGTCGGTGCGAGCAGGAGTTACGCGTCTTCGGGTTCGACCCGCGATCCTGACCGTGGTAATCCATTGGGAGACTGCAATGTTCGATCACATCGGAATAGGCGTTTCCGACCTTGGATCCAGCAAGACGTTCTTTCTTCAAGCACTTGCCCCACTCGGTGTTGGCGTGGTCATGGAGTTTCCCGAAGCCGTTGGCCTTGGACCTCCCGGCAAACCTGCGTTCTGGCTGAGCCCGATCAGCGGTAAGCCCACGCAGCTGCATCTCGCCTTCACCGCAGAAAGTCATCCGCAGGTTGATGAGTTCTATCGCCGCGCCATCGCCGCCGGTGCCAGGGACAATGGTGCGCCAGGCCTGCGTCCGCACTACCACGCCAATTACTATGCGGCCTTCGTGATCGGCCCCGATGGCCATAACGTCGAGGCCGTGTGTCACAAGCCCGTTGCCTGACTTTCAGGTCCACCGAATCGCGCCACTGCCGATTGTGTTCGACGGGGCTCATCACGATTCGGCTGAACCAGGTGCCGCATGGAGTGAATCGTGAACGTGAAATTGAAGCGAGCCTACGACGCACCGGCCAAGAGCGACGGCTACAGGGTTCTCGCGGATCGCCTGTGGCCGCGGGGGATCGCCAAGGTCAATGCGAAGGTCGACCTCTGGCTCAAGGAGGTCGCGCCATCGACCGAGCTTCGCCAATGGTTCGGGCACGACCCTGAAAAATGGACCGAATTCATGAAGCGGTACCGCGCCGAGTTGAAGCGCAATCCGGCATGGCATGAGCTTCAATCGCTCGCTCGCCAGAAGGACGTTACGCTCGTATACGCGGCCAAGGACCAGCTGCACAACGAGGCCCTCGTGCTCAAAGAGCTCCTGGAGCGCAGCACCTGACCATTCAATCAAGCCGACGCCATGTCGAGAGCCCGATGTCAGACATCGAATACCGCCACAACGACCCGCTCGATCCGATCGAAGTCGCCCGCGTCTTCGATGCCTCGGGCATCACGCGACCCACCAGCGACCTGGCAAGGATCGCGCGCATGTTCTCCGCACCGAGCCTCGTCGTCTCGGCGTGGCAGGACCGCCGCCTGGTCGGCGTGAGCCGCTCCCTCACGGACTACGCTTACTGCTGCTATCTGTCCGACCTCGCCGTCGACAAGACGGTGCAGGGCAAAGGCGTGGGTCGTGAGCTCGTCCGGCGTACTCAAGTTGCCGTCGGCGACGAAGTCTCGATCATCCTGTTGTCGGCGGCCGGCGCCATGTCGTATTACCCGACGATCGGGTTTCAGAAGGCCGATAACGCCTTTGTCATCCGGCGCAAGCGGTGACTTTCGGCCGCCGGCCAACCTGGTCGTCAGGGCATTGAATGGGAGTGACCATGACCGGCCAATCCATGTACCACGATGGCATGCGGAATCTTCAGGAAATGCGCGAGACGCGGCCGCTCGCCGATCGCCTCGCGCAGGTGACGGTCCGTTCCGCGTTCACGGCCGAAGACCGCGCCTTCATCTCCAGCCGCCCGATGATGTTCGTCGCAACGGCGGATGCCCAAGGCCATCCCGAGTGCTCCTACAAAGGTGGACTGCCGGGGTTCGTGCGCGTACTCGATGATCGGACGCTGGCCTTTCCGGACTACGATGGCAACGGGATGTATCGATCCTGGGGAAACGTCCTGGTCAATCCGGCCGTGGCGCTCCTGTTTCTCGATTTCGAATCTCCCAAGCGCCTGCGGGTCAACGGATCCGCCCGGATCGCGGCAGACGATCCGCTGCGCGTGGATTTTCCGGGCTCCGTATTCATCGTCCGGGTCACGGCCACCACGATATTTCCGAACTGTCCCCGATACATCCACAAGATGTCGCTGGTGGAATACTCGACATACGCGCCTCGACCCGACTATGTGCCTCCGGTCCCGGCCTGGAAGTCGTTTGATTCATTCCGGGATGCGTTGCCTGCCCGCGATCGAGACGACTTCACGAGCGAATGAGCAGCATGGCGCTGCGCACCGTCGATCCCTTCGGCCGGGCGTCCGGCCGCTTCGACAGCGCGCGTTTCCAGCAAGCGTAATCTGATGTTAATGTGAGCAAATACCACCCGGAAAGCGAACCACATGGCAAAGCCCAATTACCAATTCGAGAAGCGTCAACGCGAGCAGAAGAAAGAGCGGAAGAAAGCGGAGAAGGCGCAACGCAAGGCAGCGGAGCTTCCGCCAGAGCAATCGCTCGATGCCCCTGCGACGCCAGTCGAGCCCGTCGCCGATTGAAGCGGCACCCGCGGAGACATTCCGCCAGCATGGCTTTCCCTGCCCATCGGACGTCGCAGGCGGGGCAAGAAACTGTACCGAACACCTCGCGAGGATCACGCAATGCCCAAAGGCGAACAGCGCAGCAACAAGATGGTGAGAAAGCCGAAGAAGGACGCCATTGTTCCGAAGGAGTCGACGACGGGCTTCAGCCGTCCCGTCGCTCCCACCACGTTGGTGTTGCCCAAAGGCAAGATGAAGAACAAATAGTCCCGCCCTGCGCGATGAATCAGTGAAATACTGGCGTCAGGTCGTATCCGGCGCTCGCTACTTCCTGGCAGCCATCTCCCCCCGCAGCCGCTCCTCCTGCTTGCGCAGCTCGGGCGTGAACTCGGCGCCGAAATCCTCGGCCTCGAAAATCTGGCGAATCTCGATCTCCGATTCGCCCGGCATCGGATTCGGGCAGCGCTTGACCCACTCGATCGCCTTTTCCAGCGAGTCGACACGCCACAGCCAGAAGCCTGCGACCAGCTCCTTCGTCTCGGTGAACGGCCCGTCGATCACCGTGCGGTTGGCGCCCGAGAACCGGACGCGCGCCCCCTTCGAGCTCGGGTGAAGACCTTCGCCGGCGAGCATCACGCCGGCGTTCACGAGCTCTTCGTTGTACTTTCCCATCGCCGCGAGAAGCTTCTCGTCAGGAAGGGCGCCCGCTTCCGAGTCCTTCGTGGCTTTGACCATGACCATGAATCGCATCGCTGTCTCCATTCACTGTGGACCGGCGCGGGTTGCGGGCGAATTCGACCGTCAACCCTTGCCGTCGTCTCTGGACAATCGATACCGGCTGCGCGCTAACGCACCGTCGCGGGTGACCGCTCCTCGACACGCGGTGCGCAGTTCTCGGCGAAATCCTCCGGACCGTACATCTGCCGGACCTCGGTCACGCCTTCCCAGCCGGGCCAATGCTGCTTGTGCAGCTCCATGAAGCGCACCGCCGACTGGATCGCTTCGTCCCTCGACTTCAGCTCGAACTGCGCGTAGCCGCCGAGCACCTCGTTGGTCTCGGTGAAGGGCCCGTCGGTGACGACGACCTTGCCATTGGCGATGCGGACTTGCGCGCCTTGTGCGCTGGGCGCGAGGCCGCCACTGCCGAGCATCTTGCCGGCCTTGGTCTCTTGCTCGGCCAACGCCGAGATGGCGTCCATCAGCGCCTTCGGCGGCCGGCCCTGGTTCTCGGGGTGCTTGACGATCATCATGAATCGCATTGAATGTCTCCTCACGGTTCTGGAATGGGAGCGGGTGATCCGGCATCGCCGAATTCGACCCTGGCTCCGTGGATAGTCGAACGGCCAACCGCCGGTTCGACAGGTTCGCCAACATTTTTCACGGACCAACGCCCGTTCACACTGACAATTCCCGGACCGGCCGCACCTCGATGCTGCCCACGCGCGCCGGCGGAATCTTGGCGGCCAGTTGAATCGCCTCGTTGAGGTCCCGGGCATCGACGAGATAGAACCCGGCGAGCTGCTCCTTCGTCTCGGCGAACGGGCCGTCGGTCACCGACATCCTGCCGTTACGCACCCGCACGGTGGTCGCGGTGTGAATGGGCTGAAGGGCCTCCGCCGCGAGGTGGTGACCATTTTGCCGCAGCGCATCGCCGCAGGCCTTGCACTCGCTGTCACGGATGCTGTGCAGGTTCTGCTCGTCGAGGTAGACAAGGCACAGGTACTTCATAGCGGGCTCCCGGTGATGGTGGAACGTTGCGTCACGGAATCGAGCGTTTCGTTCAAGCCGTACAGGATGCCAGTCCAGCGGTCCTCGAGGTACCGCGCCTCGTCGCTCGACAGATGCCCATGGACCAACTCGACCGCGCCACCGGTTCCGTGAGGCACGATGGTCACCGTGACGAGCGATGCAACCGGCGCCCGCGGTGTGCGTAGCGTGAATGCCAGGCGACGGTGCGGGACGATCTCGACGTACCGGCCGGTGAATGCGTCGGTCGCCGCGCGTTGCTGATCCGCGAAACGAAACGACCCGCCCACCCATGCGTCGATGCGCACGTCCGTCATCGGCGCAGACGCCGTCGCGAACAGCCATTCGCCCGCGATCTCCTGATCGAGCCACGCGCCGAAAATCCGGCTGGGCGGCGCGTCGTAGCGATCGCGGATACGGATCGTGTGCACACGGAGCCCATCGTGCGGGACACGCTCCGATGGATCCGCCACGCCTGGCGCCGCGACCCGATCGATCCGAACGCCAACCCGGGGGGACACGCGGTTCGTCCGATGGCCGGCAATGTCGCGCTCGACGTCCACTTTCATGGTCGCACCCACGCTAGCGATGCTCGATGGCATTGGGCTCGGACACCCGGACCGCCACCCTCGCCGGCGCGGGCATCCACAGTCGCGGCATGGTGGCGCTGGCAACCGTTCGCACCAGGTTGTCGACGGCCTGGCGCGCACGCATCGCCGCCTGCGGATTCCGCCGCTGCCACAGGTACAGCAGCAAGGCACACAGCGTGCCGCCCGGCATGAGGATCTCCAGCAGCACATAAGGACCGGCGTTCTGCGCCGCCCTGCACAATGTTTTCAACCCGTTGACGAAGGCTTCCATGATCGCTCCAGCGCTTGGTTCGGCCCCACCGACGCGGGCCCTCATCCACTGGTCGAACGCGCAAGCCTGGATTCGACAAGGCGATCACGCTCACTGTGAAAGAAATTCGATGCCTGGGATGACCGGCGGTTCAGTCGGCCAGCTCGGCCAGCCGGCGCTCGAGGAACTGGCGCTCGGGCGCCTGGCGGGCGAGCGCGATCGCCCGCTCGTAAGACGCGCGCGCCTGCGAGACCCTGCCCAGGCGCCGGCACAGATCGGCGCGCGCGGCGTGGGCGAGGTGGTAGTCGTCGAGGTCGCCGCGATCGAGGATGGCATCGATCACGGCGAGGCCCGCCTCCGGGCCGTCGCGCATCGCTACGGCCACCGCGCGGTTGAGCTCCACCACCGGCGAAGGCTCGACGCGCAGGAGCACGTCGTACAGCCCGACGATCTCGTCCCAGTCGGTGGCCTCGGTGCTCGGCGCATTGGCGTGCACCGCGGCCAGCGCCGCCTGCAGCGCGTAGGGTCCGGCGCGGCGCCCGGCGAGCGCTTGCTCGACCAGCGCCGAGCCTTCCGTGATCTGGTCGCGGTTCCACAGCGAGCGATCCTGCTCGTTGAGCAGCACCAGCGCGCCCGTGGGCGACGTGCGCGCGGCGCGCCGCGACTCCTGCAGCAGCATCAGGGCCAGCAATCCGATCGCCTCGGGCTCGGGCAGCAGCGCGACCAGCAGTCGCCCGAGGCGGATCGCCTCGCCCGACAGGTCGACGCGCGTCAGCGACTGGCCGGACGACGCGGAGTAGCCTTCGTTGAACACGAGGTAGATCACGCGCAGCACGCTGCCGAGGCGCTCGGCGAGCTCGTGCGCTTCCGGGACCTGGTACGGGATGCGGGCGTCGCGGATCTTGGACTTGGCGCGCACGATGCGCTGCGCCAGCGTGGGCGGGGTGCTGAGGAACGCCTGCGCGATCTCCTCGGTCGTCAGGCCGCAGACTTCGCGCAGCGTCAACGCGACCTGCGCGTCCGCGGCGAGCGCGGGGTGGCAACAGGTGAAGATGAGCCGGAGCCGGTCATCCTCGATCGCTTCGCTGTCGGCAGTCGCGGATTCGTCGATGACCGATTCGACATGCTCGATGTGCTCCTCGATCGAGTCGAATCGCGCGTGCCGGCGAATGCCGTCGATCGCCTTGAAGCGTCCCGCCGAGACGAGCCAGGCGCGCGGGTTCGCCGGGATCCCGTCGCGCGGCCATTGCTCGAGCGCGGCGCGGAATGCATCATGCAGCGCCTCCTCGGCGAGGTCGAAGTCGCCGAGCAGCCGGACGAGGGTGGCGAATACGCGTCGCGATTCGGCGCGATAGATCGCGTTGGCGGCGTCGCGGACGTGCTGCGCGGAATCCCCGTTGATCGTCACGTTGTCCTGCTCCCCATGGCGGCTCGCGTATAGCCTACTCGTCGCGTCGATCGTGCATCATCGAGCCTTTCCATCGCCCCCGTCGTCGTCGAGCGTCGTCATGGATACGCCCACGCTGCGCACCGCCCGCCTGCTGCTGCGCCCGTTCGCGGACGACGATGCCTCGGCCCTCTTCGCGCTGCACGGCAACGCACACGTATTGCGCTACTGGGATTCGCCGCCCTGGCGCGAGCGCGCGCGGGCCGGGCGCTTCATCGCCGCATGCAGGCGGATGGCGCAGGAGGGCACCGGCGCACGGGTGGCGATCGAGCGCGTCGCCGATGGCGCGTTCATCGGCTGGTGCGGCTTGAGCCGGTGGAACCCGGACTATCGCAGCGCGGCGATCACCTACTGCTTGGACGACGCCTTCTGGCGTCACGGGTACGCGACCGAGGCCGTCCGCGCTTTGCTGCAATGGGCGTTCGACACGCTCGATCTCAACCGCGTGCAGGCCGAGACCGATACCCGCAATGCGGCCTCGGCACGCGTGCTCGAGAAGCTCGGCTTCGTGCGCGAGGGCACGCTGCGCGAGGATTGCATCGTCGAGGGCGAGATCTCGGACTCCTGGATCCATGGGCTCCTGAGGCGCGACTGGACGGCGCGCGTGCCGGGCCCGGCGGCGGGCTGATGCGCGCGGGAGCCCGGCCGCCGATGCGCGTGGCCTACGTCGTCGACACGTCCGCCTTCGGCGGCGCGGAGGTCTACCTGCAGCAGCTCCTTCGCGCTTCCCGCGGTGTGGTCGAGCCATCGCTGTTGGCCGCGCGACCGGGGGTGGCGGCGCTCGAGAACGGCGCGCGCGCGCTCGGCGTGCCGGTCGAATCCTTTTCGCGCATCGACCGCAAGCTCGACGTGGGTCGACTCTACGCATTGGCGCGTGCCATTTCCCGCCGCAGGCCGGACCTCGTGCACGTCAACATGACGACCGCGACGAACAACCGCTACGCGATTGCGGCGGCGTTGCTCGCGCGCGTGCCTACGGTGGCGACCGTGCATTCTCCCGTCGCGGTGGGCACGCCCCGGCACACGTTCTTCCTTCGCGGACTCTTCGCGCGGTTGCGCGCGGTGATCGCCGTGTCGCGCGCCGTGCACAAAGTCGTGGTCGAGGACCTGCGCGTGCCGCCCGCGCACGTGCACCTCATTGCCAACGGCGTCGCCGACGCCGAGCCGCTTTCGACGCCACCCGGGTCGCGTGCTCGCATCGTCGCCTTGGGCCGGCTCGAGCGCGAGAAGGGATTCGACGTCCTCATTGCCGCAACACGCATGCTGGCCGAGCGTGCGATTCCCGTCGAGGTCGTCATCTGCGGCGAAGGCCGCGAGCGCCGCGCACTGGAGGAAGCGTCGCGCGACCTCCCCGTGACGCTGCCGGGATTCGTCGCCGATGCGGCGCAGCGGTGGCAGGGCGCCCACGTGTTCTGCCTGCCGTCGCGACTCGAGGGCCTGCCGTTGTCGCTCCTCGAGGCGATGACGCGCGCGCTGCCCTGCGTCGCCAGCGACGTCGGCGATGTCGGAGAGGCGCTCGGAGCGGCGGGGAAGACGGTGCCGCCGGACGATCCGCGAGCGCTGGCCGACGCGATCGCGTCTGTCGTGGCGGATCCGGACCGCGCGGCGGCGATGGGCGCCGCCGCGCGTGCAAGGGCGCTCGCCCACCATTCCGTCGATGCGATGATCGAGCGCACGATCGACCTCTACGCCGCGTGCCTCCAGGGTTGCTGATGGCTGCGCGAGACCGCAGCCATTGCGCCGCCGAGTTGTCGGTCGGGCAATACTCGGCCTGACCCGTCGCGTCGTAGACTTTCGAACCCTATCACGCAGGAGAGCTGACGATGAAGCCGGCCAAGAACACGATCTGCATCTGGTACGACACCGAGGCCGAGGACGCGGCGCGGTTCTACGCGAAAACCTTCCCGAACTCGTCCGTCGGCGAGGTGCATCGCGCGCCCGGCGACTACCCTTCCGGCAAGCAAGGCGACGTGCTGACGGTCGATTTCAACGTCATGGGCATCCCGTGCCTGGGTCTCAACGGAGGCCCCGAGATGAAGCACAACGAGGCGTTCTCGTTCCAGGTCGCGACCGTCGACCAGGCCGAGACCGATCGCTACTGGAATGCGATCGTCGGCAACGGCGGCCAGGAAAGCGTGTGCGGGTGGTGCAAGGACCGCTGGGGCGTGTCGTGGCAAATCACGCCGATCGCATTGACGGAGGCCTTCACGGGTTCCGATCGCGCCGCGGCGAAGCGCGCGTTCGAGGCCATGATGCAGATGAAGAAGATCGACGTCGCCGCGATCGAGAAGGCGCGCCGCGGTTGATGCATCAATACGGAATGGTGCCGGCACCAGGGATCGAACCCGGGA
>Ga0068853_100002934_pt1 | contig 12968 bp, 11 predicted proteins | sample KBSCornC32_FD_65655 | JGI IMG/M metagenome (GOLD analysis project Ga0068853, IMG submission 65655) | Corn rhizosphere microbial communities from Kellogg Biological Station, Michigan, USA - KBS Corn C3-2 | ecosystem: Host-associated > Plants > Roots > Rhizosphere > Soil ... | reverse complement strand
ACTTCAGTTGAAGGAGCGGTTCGCGCCCATGGCCAGCCGGTAGCTGCCGCCGAGCTGGTCCGATACGGTGGCGGACACGGCGGGGCCGTCGCTTGGCGTCCATTGCAGGCCCGCATTGCCAAGTACCTGCGGCGGCGCGGCCCAGATGGTCGCCACGCCACCGGAGACGGTTGCGGTGCCGACGAGCTTGAGATCGCTGCCGAGCGGCTGGCTGAGCTGCGCCGTGCCGGTATAGCCGCGCGCGTCGGTCGTGCCGGTCAGTCCGCGCGACCAGTTGAGCGCGCCGTTGAGCGAGAGGCTTTCGGTGACCGCCGAGCTGGCCGAAACGCTGCCGCCAACCTGCCCCGATCCGACGAGGTTCGTTACGCTGCTCGCAAAGCTGCCGGAGGCGCCGAGCTTGAGGTTGCCGGCCGAAATCTGGCTCGAGGCGATACCGTTCCAGGCGCCGGACTGGCTGCCGGTCCAATCCAGGCCGACGGTATAGGGCCCCGGCACATAGGAGGCGGCGGCCTTGACGCCCAGCACGGCCGAGGTCGGCGACAGCAGGTTATTCCCCGTCACTGCCAGGCGGGCCGAGCGCTTGCCCTCATCGCTGCCCCAGGTGGCGAGCGTCTCGGCATTGCCGGCGGTGCGATAGGTCGTCCCGCGCGATACGCCGAGAGTACCGGCAGCCAGCCGATTCCAGTCGGGCGCCGTATGCGGTGGTGGCGCAAGGCCATCGGCACCCGACTGGGCAATGGCGGCGAGCGCTGAGGCAATCTCGGGATCGCTCCGCATTTCGAGCGGCATGGTGACGGGTCGCGCCGTGAACGTCACGCGGTGGGCCTTGCCGTGATGGCTCAGCGGTTGCGCGATGGCCTGCGGCGCGTCCTGCGCGATGGCCGTCGACGCGAGCATCGCCAGACCGGCCGCGGGCAGAGAAGCGAGAACGGCGGGTGCCAGCCGGACACGACGCCACATCGCGAAGCGATCAATGCAGAGATCAGACAATCCGAACCAAGCCCCCGAACGCCACCTCATCGAGCACGAAGCAGCGCATGCGGAATCGATGCCGGGCGAAAATGGCGGCGCCGTGACGGCGGTGTTGAAACCGCGTCACGCCCCCTCGACAATCCGCCATCATGATGGGCCGGCCGCCCCGGCCAAGGGCCTCGCTTGCGAACAAAACGCGAAACAGGCACCTTGGCGGGCATGTCCGCGCTGCTCGATTCGGCCCCGCCCCACTATCTCGACAAGCTCAATCCGGCGCAGCGGCGCGCCGTCGAGCATGGCGCCGGGAGCATCGGCCGGCCGCTGCTGATCATCGCGGGCGCGGGCTCGGGCAAGACCAACACGCTGGCACATCGCGTCGCCCATCTCATCGTCAACGGCGCCGATCCGCGCAAAATCCTGCTGCTCACCTTTTCGCGCCGCGCGGCCGGCGAAATGCGCCGCCGCGTCGAGCGGATTTCCGCCGAGGTGATGGGCAAGGCGGGCGCGGCGGTCGGCGAGGCGCTGACCTGGGCCGGGACGTTCCATGGGATCGGGGCGCGGCTCCTGCGCGAGCACGCCCAGCAGATCGGGCTCGACCCGGCCTTCACCATCCAGGATCGCGAAGACTCAGCGGACCTGATGAATGTCGTCCGGCATGAGCTCGGCTTCTCAGCGGCGAAATCGCGCTTTCCGGCGAAAGGCACCTGCCTTGCCATCTATTCGCGGGCCGTCAACGCGCAGGCCGAGTTGCCTGAGGTGCTCAAGGCAGCGTTCCCCTGGTGCGGCATGTGGAGCGAGGAGCTGCGATCGCTCTTTGCGGCCTATGTCGAGGAAAAGCAGAGCCAGAACGTCCTCGACTACGACGACCTGCTGCTCTACTGGGCCGCCATGATGGGCGATGCCGGGATCGCCGACGAGCTCGGCGAGCGCTTCACGCACGTCCTCGTCGACGAATACCAGGATACCAATCGGCTGCAGGCCCGCATCCTTCTCGCGCTCAAGCCGGACGGCGCGGGGATGACCGTTGTTGGCGACGATGCACAGGCGATCTACTCGTTCCGTGCCGCGACGGTGAAAAACATCCTCGAGTTTCCCGGCCATTTCTCCCCTGCGGCCGAGATGGTGACCCTCGAGCGCAACTACCGCTCGACGCAGCCCATCCTCGAAGCAGCTAACGCGGTCATCTCGCGAGCCAGCGAACGCCACACCAAGAACCTCTGGAGCGAGCGGCAGTCGGCCGCAAAGCCGCAGCTCGTCACCGTCCGCGACGAGGCGATGCAGGCGCAATATGTGGTCGAGCATATTCTCGAGGCGCGCGAGGCCGGGCAGGCCCTCAAGCAGCAGGCGGTGCTGTTCCGCACGTCGAGCCACTCGGGCCCGCTCGAGATCGAGCTGACGCGGCGCAATATCCCGTTCGTCAAGTTCGGCGGCCTCAAGTTTCTCGATGCCGCGCACGTCAAGGACATGCTGGCGATCCTGCGCTTCGCCGAAAATCCGCGTGACCGCATTGCGGGCTTCCGCCTGCTGCAGCTGTTGCCCGGCGTCGGACCCGCCTCGGCGGGCAAGCTACTCGACGAGATCGCCGAGGGCCCTGTGGCGGTCTCCGATCTCGACCGGCTGGAGGCGCCGGCAAAGGCGGCAAAGGCCTGGCCGGACCTTGCGGGGCTGATGCGGCGCCTTGCGGGCGCCGGAACCGGCTGGCCCACCGACCTCGACCTCGCGCGCCGCTGGTATGAGCCCCTGGCCGAAGCGGTGCACGAGGATTGGGCTTTGCGCCTGCAGGACCTGCTACAGCTCCAGCAGATCGCCCACGGCTATCCGAGCCGCGAACGGTTCCTCACCGAGCTGACGCTCGATCCGCCTGAGGCGACGAGCGAAGCGGCACCGCCCCTCAAGGATGAGGACTACCTCATCCTCTCGACCATCCATTCGGCCAAGGGGCAGGAATGGCGCAGCGTCCACGTGCTCAATGCCGTCGATGGCGGCATTCCGTCCGACCTCGGCATGGGAACGCCCGATGAGATCGAGGAGGAGCGGCGGCTGCTCTATGTCGCGATGACCCGCGCCAAGGACGAGCTCCACCTCGTCATGCCGCAGCGCTTCTATGTGCGCCAGCAATCGCCCAATGGCGACCGCCACCTCTATGTGCAGCGGACGCGCTTCATCGATAAATCCATGCTCGGGCTCTACGACGACATTTTCTGGCCGCCGCTCAAGCCGTTGGTCCGCGCCGAGGGGCCGACGCCTCAGCCGGTGAAGCTCGATATCGGCGCGAGCATGCGCAGTATGTGGGCCAAGTAGCGATGTCGAAGACCACGGCCGCTACGGTCGCGTTGACGAAGGCCGGTGTTGCCTTCGTGCTTGCCCCTTACGACTACGATCCATCGGCAGACAGCATCGGCATGGCAGCGGCCGCCGCGGTTGGCGTTTCGCCCGATCGGGTGCTCAAGACGCTGATGGCGGAGGTTGATGGCAAGGCGGTCTGCGTCGTCGTGCCATCGGACCACGAGGTCTCGATGAAGAAGCTTGCCGCGGCCTTTGGCGGCAAGTCGGCGCAGATGATGAAGCCCGACGCCGCCGAGCGGCTCACCGGCTTCAAGGTCGGCGGCATTTCGCCGTTCGGCCAGCGCAAGAAAGTGCCGACAGCGATCGAGGAGACGGCGCTCGTTTATGCCGAGGTCCTCATCAACGGCGGACAACGCGGGCTGCTGCTGAAGCTTGCGCCAGCGGACGCCATCAAGGCCGCCGATGCAAAGCCGGCGGCCCTCGTCGCGGAGAAGTAAGCCTCAGGCTTCCGTGCGCAGGAACTGCGCCGGCTTCGTCGAAAGCGCGCTCCAGGTGGTCGCGGCGCCCGTCGCGATGGTCAGCACGACGGTGATGAGGATCACTAAGAGGATCAGCACGCCGTCGATGTCGTAGGGGATCTGCAGCGCGTAGACCGAGATGGCCCACGCGCCGACCACCCCGAGCACAGCCGCGATCAGCGCAGCGAACGCGCCGAGCAGCGAGTACTCGAGCACGAACTGGCGGATCACATCGCCGCGCGTGGCGCCAAGAACCTTATTCACCACCGCATCGGACTCGCGCTGTGCGCGGCCGGCCGCCATGGTTCCGGCGAGGACGAGGAGCCCGTTGATCACCGCCAGCGCGCCAACGACATTCACCGCCGTCGAGAGCTGGTCGAGGATCGACGCCGCCTGGTTGAGCGCATCGCCGATGGGGATGAAGTTCAAGTCTGGATAGGTATGGGCGAGCAAACGCTCGACGCCCTGCTCGTGGTCGGGCGCCGCCTTGATGCCGGCCATGAAGTTGCCGGGCAGGCCATCGAGCGCGTGCGGCGAGAAGGTGATGAGGAAGTTCATCGCCATGCTCTGGAACTGGAAGTCCCGGATGTTGGCGATCTTGGCGGTGATCTCCTGGTTGTAGAGATCGAACGTCATGGTATCGCCGACCTTGAGGCCGAGCGCGTTGGCAGTCGTGGTGCGGATCGAGATTTCCGGCTCGCCGCTATAGTCCTGCGGCCACCAGGCGCCCGACACGATGGTTGAGCCTTCCGGCATCACGGCCGTCCAGGTCACCGGGAAATCGCCACCGAGCAGGAAGCTGGCTTCGCCCCCGAGGTTCTTGAAGTCCTCGGCCGGCTTGCCGTTGATCTGGGTGACCTTGCCGCGGAACATCGGCACGGCGTTGACCTCGGCGATGCCGTTCTTCGGGTCCTTGGCGAGGTCGTTGAGCTGGTTGGCCTCGTCCTCGAAGAGATCGGTCGCGACGAACGAGGGGGCGTCGCGCGTCACCTGCCCCTGGAGCTGATCGCGGGTGTTGTTGTCGATGAGGACGATGAGCAGCAGCATCGCAAGGCCAAGGCCCAGCGAGAGGATGACAACCGGCGCGGGCGAGCCGGGCCGATAGACCGCCTTGAGCGCGTTGCGGACTTCGGTGTTGGGCGCCGGCGGCACCCTTCGCAGAAGCGCCTGAAGGCCAAGCCCGGCAAAGCGCAGCAGCAGGAACGCCAGGATCACACCGAACGTATACCAACCGACGAGCTTGATGTCCTTGGTGGTCGCCCAAGCGAGAAGGAAGATGAGCACCGCCGAGACAATCAGCGGCACGAAATTGCGCGGCTTCCAGATGCCCTTGCGGGTCGCACCGGTCTCGACGGCGACGCCGACCGAGCGGAAGAGGATCGCAGGCTTCATCTCCTGCGCCCGGGCGAGCGGCAGGAAGGAGAAGGCGAAGGCCACCAGCATGCCGAAGCCGATAGAGGTCAGCAGCGGATAGGGATGGATCGAGGGCGGCAGGTCGACATTGAGGATGCGACCCAGGATCGGCAGGAAGAACGCCGTCGCGGTGCCGCCGATAACGACGCCAATGCCGACGCCGATGGCCGACATCACCGCAAGCTGCGTCAGGAAGTGGAAGAGGATGCGGTTGCTGGTCGCCCCCATGGCCCGCATTGTCGCGATGGACCGCTGGCGCGCGTTGACGTAGGCGGAGACCGCGTTCGAGACGCCGACACCGCCGACGAGCAACGCCGACAAACCGACGATCAGCAGGAACTGCGTGAAGAGGTCGTAGAACTTGGCCAGGTTGCCGGCCGCCTCGCGCGGGTTGCGCGTTTCCCAGTTGGGATCGTTGCCGAAATGGTCGGCGATCTGCTTCTGAACGCCCTCCATGTAGGCGACGGCGTTGTCGGTGTCCTTGTTGGGCAGCAGGATCTTGTAGCGATATTCCGTCAAAAGCCCGGGGAGCGGCGGCCGCGCATCGGGCGTCGCCGCCAGCGCTTCGACCGAAATGATCGCGGTCAGGCCAAGATGGAAGCCGCGGGCCGCGCTATCGGGCAGCGCGTTGAGGAGGCCGCGCGCCTCATAGACGGTATCGCCGATCTGGAACTGGCCGCCGAGCTGGATGCCGAGACGATCGAGCACGACCGGATTGACGATGGCACCCCAGACGCCGTTGCGATTGTCGAGCAGGCTGCCGGGCTTGGCGCCATCCTTGAGCTGCGGGCTGTCGACCGTGCCAACCAACGGATAGTTGGTATCGACGGCCGCGAGGTCGAGGAAGGCGGTGTTATCGCCCGCGATGGCGCGGCCGTTGCTGTCATCGACCTCGGCCACGGGGCCAAGCGTCTTGAGATAAGCGAGTTCGTCGGGGTTGGCGCGCCGATCGGAACGCGACGCTTCGATGTCGCCGCCCAAGAGACGGCCGGCATCGCGGACCACTGCTTCCTGCAGGGCATCGCCGACCGAGCCGACGGCGGCGATGGTCATCGTGCCGAGCGCAAGACACGCCAGCAGCACGCCAAAATGCTTCAGATCGCCCCTGAGATCGAGAATGGCGATCCGCAACCAGTTCTGGAGGCGGCTCATGCCGGCTCGACCTCCGCGGGGACCGCCAGATGACCATGTTCCATGGTCAAGAGCCGGTCCGCCTGGTTGGCGAGGTTGCGGTCGTGCGTGATGAGCAGGATCGCCGTGCCCTTTTCGCGCGCGAGATTGAACATCATCTCGATGACGCGGGCGCCGGTATCCTGGTCGAGGTTGCCGGTCGGCTCGTCGGCGAGGAGCAATTTGGGGTTGGTCACCATGGCGCGGGCGAGACCGACACGCTGCTGCTCGCCGCCCGAGAGGGCATGCGGCAGGTGGTTCAGGCGATCCTTGAGGCCGACTTCCTCTAGCGCTGCCGTCGCTTTTTCGCGGATCTGCTTGAACGAGTCGCCGGCTTCGGCGATCTCGAGCGCGAGGCTGACGTTTTCGAGCGCCGTCATCGAGGGGATGAGGTGAAAGCTCTGGAAGACGATCGAGAGGGTTTCGCGGCGGAAAACCGCGAGCTGATCCTCGTTGAGATCGGTGATGTCCTTGCCACCGACGATGACGCGGCCGCTCGTCGCCTTCTCGAGGCCGCCCAATACCATCAGCAGCGAGGTCTTGCCGCTACCGGACGGCCCTACAACCGCGGCGACCTCGCCGGGATTGAGCGTGAACGTCACGTCCTTGAGGATGTGAAGCTGCGTCTTGCCGGTGGTGAGGTACAGGTTAGTTTTTTCGGTTTCAATGACCGGGGTGGGCATCGCGACATCAACTCATTGCTGGAAACAGGCAACCAGTCCCCGATCGGCGAATCGCATCGGCCGCAAGTAAGGCCACCGCCGGGCTTTGGGCCCCTCTCATATGGGCAAACGGTCCCAATAGACAACCCGCCTCGAAAATCAATAAACAAGTGGAAGATGGCGCCAGCGCGGCAAGGACTGCGCGGCCCTTCGAACAAAATCCTACCGGATGCGGCCTCGCGACAACACTTTCCCTCGCCTTATTTCGCCGGCCCATGCCGGCTCCACGATTTTCGCAACGGCCTTCGGGTCAACTTCCAGCAAGGAATAAGCTGAGATGTCTTTGAGCGTACTTTTCGTCGGCGGAACCGGCCAGATCTCCCTGCCCTGCGTCGAGAAGGCGGTGGCCGACGGCCACAACGTGACGGTCTTCAACCGCGGCCGGATCAACGACGAGTTGCCCAAGGGCGTGACGTCGATCACCGGCGACATGAACGACAAGGCGGGCTACGGGGCGCTCGGCAAGACGCACTACGACGTCGTCTGCCAGTTCATGGTGTTCCGTCCGGAGCAGATGGCGACCGATATCGCGACTTTCCGCGGCAATACCGGCCAGTACATCTTCATCTCGTCGGCCTCGGTCTACGAGAAGCCGCCGCGGCACTACGTCATCACCGAAAAGACGCCGACGGTGAACCCCTACTGGAAGTACAGCCAAGACAAGATCGCCTGCGAGGCGATGCTGAAGGCCGAGAAGACCCTGCCGTGGACCATCGTCCGGCCGAGCCACACCGTCCGCACCGGCCTTCCCACCATGGTCGGCCCGGGGGATGAGCTCGCGGCGCGGATGCTCGCCGGGCGGCCGGTTCTCGTGGCGGGCGATGGCGAGACACCCTGGACGCTGACCCGCTCGGTCGACCTTGCCCAGCCCTTCATCGGCCTTTGGGGCAAGACGGATGCGCTCGGCGAGGATTTTCACATCACCGGCGACCGCGGCTTCACCTGGAACGACATCTATTCGACCATCGCCAAAGGGTTTGGGGTCGAGGCGAAGCTCGTCCACGTGCCGACCGACACGCTCGTCCGCTACCACCACGATTGGGAAGGCCAGCTCACCGGCGACAAGAGCCGCGCGGCGCTCTTCGACAATTCGAAAGTGAAGCGCGTTGCGGGCGATTTTGCCTGCAGCGAAAACCTAGCCGAGATTCTCGCCGAGCCGGTCGCCAACACCAAGGCCCGCCTCGCCGGCAGGCCCGCGAAGGAAGGCGAGCTCGACGGGCTGATGGACCGCATCGCCGCTGCCCAGGCGGCGCTCGGGACGTGAGCCGCCCGCTCCCCATCTATTACCTCAACGTCGAGGGCTGGACCGAGCGGCTGCAGTTCATGGAGCGGCAGTTCGCCGACCTCCAGCTCCCGGTCCAGCGGATCGCGGGTGTAACGCCGGCTGACGTTACGCCCGCCGACCTTGCCCGATATTGCGATCCGCGACGCTATTTCTGGCTAACGCTGGTCGAGTTTGCGCTCAACCTGTCACACCTCAGGGCGATGCGGGCGTTCCTCGACACCGGTGCCGACTTTGCGGCAATCTTCGAGGACGACGCGGTACTCTCGAGGAGCCTGCCGACGTTCCTCTCGGCCTTCGCGGAGGCGCAACCCGCGTTCGACCTCGTCAAGCTCGAGACCTTCGGCCAGCCGGTACGACTCGCCCGGGGCGCAGAAGCCGAAATCGCCGGTGTTCGCCTCAGGCGGCCGCGCGACTATTCGGCGGGGTCGGCGGGCTACATCGTATCGCGCCGGGCAGCCGAGACTATCCTGTCGCGGGACGACATGCGGCGAATGGCGTCCGACGAGGCGATGTTCAACCCGTTCCGGCCACTGGCCCGCGAGCTGCGGATGGTGATCGCGGACCCGGGTCTTTGCATGCAGGCCGACCGCCTCCCCGACCGGCGCGAGGCTGCACTCGCCAGCCGGGTGGGCGAGGCACGGCAGACCCGGGCCCAAATCGAGGCCGAGCACCGCTGGCAGCGCCTGCCCTGGCGCGTGGTCCTCATCCTCGACCGCGACATCCGGATGGGCGTGCAAAAGACCTGGCACCAGAAGGTCGGCGGCGCCAAAAAGCAGACCGTGGCGTTCAAGGCCGACTAGGCGCCGCCCCGCCACTCGCAACCTCCGCCTGCCCCTCGCCGTTGAAGCGCGAGGAACAGACGTGTGGATGCCACCATGACCGACATGACCGCCATCCGGCTCGAAACCAGCGTTGCAGTGGTCCTGCTCGAGCCGTTCGTCGAGGCGCTGCACGATTGCCGGCTGGCGCTTGAGGATTTGCGTGACCGCGTTCGCGCAGCCCTTGGCCAGCATGTCATCGTCGACGTCTCGATTTTCGACGCGGTCGCCGAGACGCTGAGCGGCATCGACATCGAGGCGGGCCTGCTCGAGGAAGTCGCGGATGGGCTCGGCGGCACCAACTCCGCCGCCCTTATGCAGATCGCCGACCTCGAACATGGCTTTCAATGCCTGCGCATTGCGGCCGAGCGGCTTGGCGCGCTCCTCGCGGGAACGCGCGGCGGAGTCGGCCCGGTGGTGGATAGCGAGGCGCTCGCCCTGAACTGAGGGCTTTGGCCACGCCTCGTCGGAAAATCGTCGGCTTGAGGATGGTGGGTGTGACAGGGATTGAACCTGTGACCCCCGCCGTGTGAAGGCGATGCTCTCCCGCTGAGCTACACACCCATCCGTCGGGACGCCAGCGGCCGGCGGCCGAGGCGAAGCCGCTAGATATCGCAGCGCGGGCGGGCCGTAAACCCGCCCCGTGCGCTTTTTAGTACGAAGCCGATTGGTGGTGGCGTGCCTTGACGGCGACAGCAAGGAGCGCGCATCAGGGCGGCCGTTTTATCCATCCCGAGCCCTGTTATGTCTCCTTCCCTCACGGCACGCCGCGCCGATCTTTCCGCCGGCATCCGGTTCGATGGGCACGCGATCGTTTCGGCCGACGGCATGATCGCGGCTGGCGATGGCACCGTGCCGGCGGCGCTGCGGAACGAGGCCGACTGGCAGCAATTCCAAGCGGCGCTCGATACGAGCGTGCTCGTCGTCCTGGGCCGGATCGGTCACCGTCTCCATGTGAACCCGGGACGGCGCCGGCTGGTGCTGACCGGCGGCGTTCCCGCGCTTGCCGGCGATCCACAGGATGCCCAGGCACTGCTGTTCAATCCAGCCGGTGCGACTCTCGGCGAAGCACTTGCGGCCCTCGGCCTGACGGAAGGGACTGTCGCGGTCACCGGCGGCACGCGCACCTTCGACTATTTTCTGCCCGTGCTCGACCGCTTTGTGCTCGCCGAGGCGCAGCAGGTCGCGCTGCCTACTGGCCGGCCCTGCTTCAGCGCCGGACATCCCCGCGCCGTGCTTGCGGCCGCCGGCCTCCGGCCCGGCCGCTTCGACGTGCTCGATGCGGCAGCGGCGGTGACGCAGACGGTCTGGGAGCGATAGCAGCCCCAAGATCGGCAACGTGCTGATCTTTTCCGATCTTTCTGCGCCCAACCTCTGCTAGCAGAGGACGAAATCCTATCGGGGAGAACGACGTGCCGACGACGATCGAAAACGAAACGCTGCGCGTCGTGGTCTTGGCCGAATACGGCGCCCGGGTCGCCTCGCTGATCGACAAGCGCTCCGGTCGCGACTGGATGGCCCAGGGCGGCGTTTCGGCCAATGTGGGCGAGGAAGCGGTCTACAGCGTCGGCGAAGCAGTCGGCTGGGACGAGTGCTTTCCCACCGTCTCGCGCTGGGATGCGGGTGCAACCCCGTGGGCCCGGCGGCTGCGCGACCACGGCGATCTCTGGGGACGGCCGTGGCAGATCGACGCGCTGGACGCGGAAAAGCTGTCGACTTCATTCGCCGGCACCGGCTTCCGTTTCGCTCGTACGCTGCGGCTAGAGGGACCGGCGCTTATCGCCGAGTACGCCGTTGCCAACACCGGCACGGCGCCCCTGCCCTTCATGTGGGCCCTCCATGCGCTGCTGGCGACCCGAGCCGGCGAAACCATGCGGCTCCCCGGCGTCGACGCGGTCGATGCCGTCTATCTCGGCGTCGCGGGCCAGCATCTGCCCCGCGGCCAGGTCGACTGGGCAGCCGGGCGGGCCGATCTGCCGTTTCCCATCGCAGAGGTACAGCCGACATCGGCGCGTTTCGCGGCAAAGCTCTATGCCTCGAGGCTCAACGCCGCCTCGGTTGGCGGTGAAGGCGGCTGGCTCGATTTCACCTGGACGGGGGTGCCGGATATCGGCATCTGGCTCACCTATGGCGGGTGGCCGCAGCCGGGGAGCGACGTGCATCACGTGGCGCTCGAGCCAACGACGGCGGCCGTCGATCACCTCGGCCAGGCGATCGAGCGCGGCAACGCCGTAACGTTGGAGCCGGGCCAAACGCACGAATGGCAGGTCAGGCTGACGCTGCGACCCGGCGAAGCCTGAGGTCTCAGCCAAAACGCCAGCAATTTCAGAAACTTGGAGGGATGGTGGGTGTAACAGGGATTGAACCTGTGACCCCTACCATGTCAAGGTAGTGCTCTCCCGCTGAGCTATACACCCATCCCATCGGTCAGCGACCCGAAGGTCGGCTGGCGGCCTGCGCCGTGGCGGCGGATAGACCATAGAACCCTTGCCCGGGTCAAGGGTCAAGCGGGACGCCTCGAGCGGCACCCGCCAAGGCCAGATTCAGGCGGCGAGGAGCCGTTCCACCTCGTTGACGAGGTCCTTGAGATGGAACGGTTTTGAGAGCACCGAGGCATCCTTGGGCGCATCGCTGTCGGGGTTGAGGGCCACAGCGGCAAAACCGGTGATGAACATCACCTTGAGGTCGGGGTCGAGCTCGGTGGCGCGGCGCGCCAGCTCGATGCCGTCCATCTCGGGCATCACGATGTCCGAAAGCAGCAGGGCGAAGGGCTCTTCGCGCAGCCGCTCGTAAGCCGAGCGGCCATTGTCGAAGGAGACCACTTCGTAGCCAGCGTTCTTCAGTGCCCGCGTCAGAAACTGACGCATGTCGTTGTCGTCTTCCGCGAGCAGGATGCGCTTCATGACGTCCTCGTTGGTGGCGATTCGCCCCAAGCCTAATGCGCGATGTTTAATTGAAGTTTGAGGGGGTGCAACTCTTCGCGATCCGCCGCACGGGGAAACATCCGTGATGGACAATCCCAAAAGCGCGAGGCAATGTGCATGAAAGCAAATCGTTTCCGGCCACGCGGGGCCCCTCCCGGCCGCTGGAAGCGCCGGAGGAGCAAGGTGCAGTCCGACTACTGGGACAAGCCGGCTTTTGAGACGATCCGCCCGCGCCGGCTGACGGCGCCACTGGTCTTCAACTCGGCTCATTCGGGCCGCGACTATCCCGATCGCTTCCTGAGGATGACGCGGCTCGACCACATGTCGATCCGCCAGTCGGAAGACGCCTTTGTCGACGAGCTCTTCGGCCGCGCGCCGCATCTCGGCGCCCCGATGCTGCGGGCGCATTTCCCGCGCGCCTATCTCGACGTCAACCGCGAGCCCTGGGAACTCGACCCGGCGATGTTCGTCGAGCCGCTTTCCGAGCGCTGTAATACCACGAGCCCCCGCGTCGCCGCCGGCCTTGGCACGCTGGCCCGGGTGGTTGCCGAGAACAAGCCGATCTACCGCGAACGCCTTACGGTCGATGACGCGCGCATGCGCATCGAGGGCATCTACCAGCCCTACCACGCGACGTTGCAGAACCTCCTGAGCGAGGCGATGGCCAGTTTTGGCGTGGCGGTACTCATCGACTGCCACTCGATGCCGCAATTGACCCGGAGCGGCGATCGTCCCGCTCCCGACGTCGTCCTCGGCGACCGTTACGGCACCGCCTCGGCGCCGGTGATCCTTGATCTCATCGAAACCGTCTGCACCGGCGCCGGCCTCCGGGTCGCACGCAATCGCCCCTACGCCGGCGG
>Ga0068853_100002929_pt1 | contig 12979 bp, 12 predicted proteins | sample KBSCornC32_FD_65655 | JGI IMG/M metagenome (GOLD analysis project Ga0068853, IMG submission 65655) | Corn rhizosphere microbial communities from Kellogg Biological Station, Michigan, USA - KBS Corn C3-2 | ecosystem: Host-associated > Plants > Roots > Rhizosphere > Soil ... | reverse complement strand
GACGAAACTGGATCCCCGCCTTCGCGGGGATGACGCCGGGGTTTAGCAGGCGGTCTCGAGACCTAGGCATCACTTTCGAAGCGTCACAAAACCGCAACATGCCTGTGGCTCCTCACCCTGACCAACCGAGGAGTTTCCGCCATGGACGCGATCGACGACCTGACCCCGTCGCAGTTCGAGCGCATCCGCGACGAAATCACCGACAGTTTTGACGAGGAGCTGGAGCAGGAACTCGACGAGGACCGGCTCGAAGAGCTGCTGCGCGCCGAAGGGTTTGAGCGCAGCCGCCCGGCCATGGACCGCAGGGCCTATTTCCGCGAGCTCTTCAAGCTGCAGACCGAGCTGGTGCGCCTCCAGGACTGGGTGCAGTACCACAAGCTCAAGATGCTGGTGATCTTCGAGGGCCGCGACTCGGCCGGCAAGGGCGGCGCCATCAAGCGCATCACGCAGCGCCTCAATCCCCGCGTCTGCCGCGTCGTGGCGCTGCCTGCGCCGACCGAGCGCGAACGCGGCCAATGGTATTTTCAACGCTACGTGCCACACCTGCCAGCGGCCGGCGAAATGGTGATGTTCGACCGCTCCTGGTACAACCGCGCCGGCGTCGAGCGCGTCATGGGTTTTTGCACGCCCGAAGAGCTCGAGGAGTTCTTCCGCTCGGTGCCCGAGTTCGAGCGCATGCTCGTCCGCTCCGGCATCGTGCTGGTGAAATACTGGTTCTCGATCTCCGACGAGGAGCAGGAATTCCGCTTCACCATGCGCATCCAGGATCCGCTGAAGCGCTGGAAGCTCTCGCCCATGGACCTCGAGTCGCGCGTCCACTGGGAGGACTACACCAAGGCCAAGGAAGAGATGCTGGCGCGCACCCACACTGAGGAAACGCCTTGGTCGGTCGTCAACGCCGACGACAAGCGCCGCGCCCGCCTCAACATGATCGCGCACCTGTTGAGGCGCGTCCCCTATGGCGATGTGCCGAAGCCCGAGATCGAGCTGCCCGAGCGCGTCCACCACGACGACTATGTACGCCACCCGGTGCCGCCGGAATTGTACGTGCCCGAGGTCTACTGAGGGCGACCCATCGTTCCCTTCTCCCGCTTGCGGGAGAAGGTGGCGCGGTAGCGCCGGATGAGGGCAGTCGGCCGTTCGTTAAGCCCTCACCCGCCCTGCGGGCACCCTCTTCCGCATGCGGGAGAGGGGAAGAGCCCTCCCTGTGTATCCGGCCTGCGTCATCCCGTCGCATCCGGCCGCTCATCGGGCGTTCAGCCGGCGCGTGCTACCCGGCCGCTTCCTTTCACGGAGCGTCCCATGGCCAACGAGCTGCCGAGCCTGCTGCCCACCCAAGCCCATGACGAAACCTTTGGCGGTGTCACTTACCACCTCGATGGCGAGCTGGTCCCGGTGCTGACCGTCGACGTGTCGCGTGTCCCAGTCTACTTCGAGCACCACATCCTGCTCTGGAAGCATCCCGGCGTCCGTGTGTCGCTGCGGCCGATGAAGGGCGCGCTGAAGCGCATGATGGCCGGCATGCAGATCTTCGTCACCGAAGCAGGCGGCCCCGGCCACATCGCCTTCTCGCGCGACGGCGCCGGCCACATTGCGCCGATCCATCTCAAGCAGGGCCAGGAGCTCGACGTGCGCGAGCACCAGTTCCTCGCCGCGACCGCCAACATCGATTACACCTTCCAGCGTGTGCGCGGCGTCGCCAACATGCTGTTCTCCTCGACCGGCTTCTTCATCGACAAGTTCCGCGCCACCGGCGACGGCATCCTCTGGGTGCACGGCTACGGCAACGTGTTCGAGAAGGTGCTGGCGCCCAACGAGCAGATCGACATCGAACCCGGCGGCTGGCTCTACAAGGACCCTACGGTCCGCATGGACACGGTGATCGACAAGCTCTCCTCCGGCTTCTTCGGCGCCGCCGGCAACCTCATCGTCAATCGCTTCACCGGCCCCGGCCGCATCGGCCTCCAGTCGATGTACCTCCACTACCCCACCGAGGAATAGCGATGAGACCCCACCTCGGCCGACTCTGTCGCTGGCTCGTACCGGCCCTCGCAGCCGGGGTGGGTATCGCCCTTATGGCCTCCCCGGCCGCCGCGGCCTGCAAGCTCAATCCGCTGGAGGTGCTGCGTCAGCAGGCCGAGGGCGGTATCCCGGTCAAGTCGGCCAGCAACGCCATGTTCCCCGACATGCCGAACGGCGCCAACGGCTTTGCCAAGCTGCTGCCGCCGAACACGCTGCCGAACCGCGGCGAGGTCATCGCCTTCTGCACCGATGCCGAGCCGGACACCCTCTATCTCAAGCGCGTCGTCGGGCTGCCCGGCGATTTCGTGATGATGAGGGCGGACGATTTCTGGCTCAATGGCGGGCCGGTCATGAAGCTTCCCGAGGGCACCGCGACGCTCGATGGGATATCGCTCAACTGCTACCGCGAAACGCTCGCCGCCTATAGCTATCGGGTGTGCCAGTCCGATCCGCCCGGCCCCTTCGCCGATACCCAGGAATGGGTCGTGCCGCAGGGAAAAATCTTCGTCCTCGGCGACAATCGCGATTCCTCGCTCGACAGTCGCATGCCCAGTATGGGGTTCGTGCCCGCCGAAAACATCGTCGGGCACCTCGTCCCCTCGGTGATGCAGTTCACCGGCGCGCGGCCGGCGCAGACAACGCCGCCGTCGCCGTAGTCCTCAGCTGGCGTAAATATCGATCACGTTGCTGAGCATCTTCAGCGCATCCTCGCGTTTGCGCTGGAACGAGTTACGGCCGATGATCGACCCGAACCCGCCGCCTTCCTTGATCGCGCGGATCTCGTCGAGCAGCTTGTTGTCATCGAAGACGGCGGCACCGCCGGAGAAGATGACGATCCGCCGGCCGTTGAAGGCACATTGCATGATGTGGGCGACGCGCTCGGCCTGCGTGCCGATCGGAATCTTCTGGTCGCGATAGACTTTCGCGGCTTCGGGCTGCTCGAGATGATCGCTCGGCAGCTTCACCTTGATGATATGCGCCCCGAGTTGCGCCGCGATCTGGGCGGCATAGCCCACGACGTCGATCGCCGTCTCGCCTTCCTTGGAGAGCGCTGAGCCGCGCGGATAGCTCCAGATAACGACCGCGAGGCCGTGGCGCTTCGCCTGCTCCGCATAGGTGCGAATCTGCCCGAACATTTCGAACTGGTGGGCCGAGCCCGGATAGATGGTGAAGCCGATTGCCGCACAGCCGAGCCGCAGCGCTTCCTCGACGCTCGACGTCAGCGCTTCGTTCGGCTCGCTGTCGGCGGAAAGCGCGTCGGAGTTGTTGACCTTGAGGATGAGCGGAATATCGCCCGCATATTCGTGGGCCGCTGCCTCGAGGAGGCCGAGCGGCGCCGCATAAGCATTGCAGCCGGCTTCAATCGCGAGCTCGAAATGATAGCGCGGATCGTAAGCCGGCGGGTTCATGCCGAACGAACGGGCCGGCCCGTGCTCAAAACCCTGGTCGACCGGCAGGATGACGAACTTGCCGGTGCCGCCCAATCGGCCGTGGTTCAATATCCGCGCGAGGTTGGTCAGCGTGCCGGGATTGTCGGCGCCATACCAGCTCAGGATTTCCTTCACCCGCGGCGTCATGTGGTCTTGCTCCCTCTATTTTTCGTCCACAGTGTCATCCCCGCGAAGGCGGGGATCCAGTTTCAAACAACCACCGCGCGCGTCGCCAAACTGGATTCCCGCCTTCGCGGGAATGACGTCGTGCGCGCGGCACAGGGGTCACGTCTTCTTCCGGTCGGCGCCGACCTGCCGCCAGTGGCGGTCGCTGCCCTTGGAGATGAGGTCATCGGCGGCGGCCGGACCGTCGGCGCCCGAATCGTAGTTGGGGAAGGTGGCCTTGTCTTTGGCCCAGGCCTCGAGCACCGGCTCGACGATGCGCCAGGCCTCCTCGACCATGTCGGCGCGCATGAAGAGGGTCTGGTCGCCCTGCATCACGTCGTGGATCAGCGTCTCGTAGCCGACGTTCGGCATTTTTGGGAAATAGTCGTTGTAGCGAAAATCCATCTTCACCGCGGCGAGCTCCATGTCGGCGCCACGGCGCTTCACCTCGAACTGCAGCGAAATGCCCTCGTCCGGCGCGATGCGCAGCACCAGCCAGTTGGGGGGCAGGCTGTCGACGGGCGTGTTCTGGAATGCCGCATACGGCGCCGGCTTGAATCGGATGGCGATCTCTGTTTCGCGCATCGACATATGCTTGCCGGTGCGCAGGAAAAACGGCACGCCAGCCCAGCGCCAGTTGTCGATCTGCGCCTCGAGCGCGACGTAAGTCTCGGTGTTGGAATCCGGGGCGACGTTCGGCTCTTGCCGGTAGGCGACGCAGTCCTTGTCGATCACCTTGCCGGCACCGTACTGCCCGCGCACGGCGCGATCCGGATCGATGGCCTTGATAGCGCGGTAGAGTTCGGCCTTCTTGTCGCGGATCGCTTTCGCATCGAAGCCGACCGGCGGCTCGATCGCCACCATCGACATCAGCGTGAAGAGGTGGTTGGGCACCATGTCGCGGAGCGCGCCTGTCACCTCGTAGAATTTGCCGCGCTGCTCGACGCCGACCGTCTCGGCCGCCGTGATCTGCACATGGTCGATGCGGTCGCGGTTCCAGATGGGCTCGAACAGCCCATTGGCGAAGCGGAACGCCATGATCGACTGCACGGCGTCCTTGCCGAGGAAATGGTCGATGCGGAAAATCTGGTCCTCGTTGAGGACGCGCAGGATCTGGTGGTTAAGCGCCTTCGCCGACGGCAGGTCGTGCCCGAACGGCTTTTCGATCACCACCCGCCGCCAGAAATTGCGCTGGCCGTCGCCATCCTCGTCCTCGTTGGCAAGCCCAGACGTGCCGAGGTGATCGACGACCGTGCCGAAGAACCGGTCGGCGACGGCGAGGTAGAAGATGGCATTGCCCTTGGTGTCGTACTTCTTTTCGACCGCATCGAGCCCCGTTTCGATCTGCGCATAGACGTCGGGCTTGGTAATGTCGCCCTGCATGTAGCTCATGCGGCTCGCGAGCCACTGCCACGCCTTCTCGTCGATCTCCCCGATCGAGAGCTCGGCCGTCGAGGAGCCGACGAAGCTCTGCAGCATCGCGCGAAGATTCTTGCACCATGTTGCGGTATCGCCCGCGGCGAGATCGACGCCGATCAGCGCAAAATTCTCGGGCAGCTTGTGGGTGCGCGACAGGTTGTAGAGCGCCGGCACGACGAGCCGCTTGGTGAGGTCGCCACCCGCGCCGAAGATGACGATGGCGCAGGGATCGGGCTGCTCGATATCCTGGACGGGAGCGCTGGTAGCGGTCGGCTCGACCTTGAGCGGGGCGTTCACGGCCATCGTGCTATTCCTTGGCCGGTGCGCCGGCCGCCACGGCAGCGACCAGCGTCGCCGGCGGGCTGTCGGCCGATGCGTGGCCTTCGACATGGCCGCCGAAGCCGAAGCGCATGGCGGACAGCATCTTCTCCGCGAAGTTATGATCCTGCCGCGACCGGAAGCGGGTGAAAAGCGCGGTCGCCAGCACGTCGACCGGCACAGCTTCCTCGATCGCCGCTTCGACCGTCCAGCGGCCTTCCCCCGAGTCCTGCACGAAGCCCGAAAAGTTATCGAGGCCCGGGTCCTTGGCGAGCGCAATCGCGGAGAGATCGAGGAGCCACGACGAAACGACGCTGCCACGCCGCCAGACCTCCGAGATATCCGCCATGTTGAGCGTGAACCGCTCGTCGGCCGGCAGGTCGGTCGACATCTTGTTCTTGAGGATGTCGAACCCCTCCGCATAGGCCTGCATCATGCCGTACTCGATGCCGTTGTGGATCATCTTGACGAAGTGGCCGGCGCCCGAGGGACCCGCATGGATGTACCCCTGCTCGGCGCGCGGGTCGTGGCCATCGCGGCCTGGTGTACGCGGAATCGTGCCGATGCCCGGCGCCAGCGTTGAGAAGATCGGATCGAGCCGGTCGACGGCTTCCTTGGGGCCGCCGATCATCATGCAATAGCCACGCTCGAGGCCCCAGACGCCGCCCGATGTGCCGACGTCGATATAGTGGAAGCCGGCCTCCGCCAGCACCTTCGCCCGGCGGATGTCGTCCTTGTAGTAGGTGTTGCCGCCATCGATGATGGTGTCGCCCGGCGAAAGCAGCGTCGCCAGCTTGTCGATCGTCGACTGCGTGATCGAACCGGCCGGCAGCATGACCCAGACGGCGCGCGGGGCTTCGAGCTTCTGCACCAGCTCGGCCAGCGAGGTGGCGGCCGCCGCCCCGTCCTTGGCCAGCGCGTCGCGCGGCGCCGCGTTGATGTCGAACACCACCGTCTGGTGGCCGGCCTTCATCAGCCGGCGTGCGATGTTGGCGCCCATCCGGCCGAGGCCGATGATTCCGAGCTGCATGATGATCCTCCGAGTGCATGACGCGAACGCGCCGGGGGGTGATTTTGATCCTAGCACCGACATGCGGGCTTACGGCAACCGGTGAAATCGGTGTGCCCGAAGCGGCATTTGGGCGCGCATTTAGCGCGATTTTGCGACCGCGGAATGAATGTTCCAATTGCCATCCAAATGGAATTCTTCGCTTGCCCCGCGCCCGGTCCACGCCTTAAGGTCCTTTTGGCGTCAAGGCTTAAGACCGTCATATGACAGTCAAGGAACTGTCATGCCGCCGTTGAGGCAACCACATAATTTGCCCCGAACCTTATGGAAGGCGGGGCGGCGAGAATGGGCTCGGCGCCCTTTGTCGCGCCATTGAGGAGGGACCTTCATGAACCGCCGTGAACTGATGCTGTCGGCTTCGGCCGTCGCCGCCGCGACCATCCTGCCGCGCGCCGCCTTCGCCGATCCCAACCGCATCGACTGGATCACCAGCTCCGACCAGAACGTCATCGACTTCTGGACCAACATCGTGAAGCCGAAGTTCGAGGCGGCGAATGCGGGGCTGACGATCAACCTCGTCGATGGCGGCGACGGCGCGGGCCTCATCGCCATCGCCAGCCGTGCGCTTGCGGCGCTCCAGACCAAGACCGACCCGCAGGTCGACTTCCTCGAGGGCTACGACACCCGTATCCCCAAGGGCGGCATCGAGGCGGGCCTCTGGACCGACATGTCGAAGGCCGGGCTCTCGAACTATTCGAAGATCAACCCGCTCGCCCTCGATATCCCGACCAACTTCCCCTATCGCGGCTCGCAGGTGCTCCTCGCCTACGACACCACCAAGCTGCCGAAGGAAAAGGCGCCCAAGACCTGGGCCGACCTCGTCGCCTGGATCAAGGCCAACCCGGGCCAGTTCATCTACAACCGTCCCGACAAGGGCGGCTCGGGCGGCAACTTCGTCAACCGCGCGATCTTCGAGGCGAACGGCAAGGACCCAAAAGTCTTCACCGTCGACAACTACACGCAGGCCAAGGGCGACGAGATGCTCGGCAAGGCCTGGGCCATCCTCAACGACCTCGCTCCCTTCATGATGGACAAGGGCGCCTACACGTCGGGAAACACCCAGTCGATCCAGCTCCTGAGCCAGGGCGCCGTGACCATGATCCCGGCCTGGTCGGACCAGTCGCTCTCGGCCATCAAGCAGGGCGTGCTGCCGGATACGACCGGCCTCGTCCAGCTTTCGGACCTCGGCTTCCCGGGCGGCTTCACCACCTGCGGCGTTCCGGCCAACGGCGCCAACCACGCCGCTACGCTCAAGATGTGCGATTTCCTGCTGAGCGAAGAGATCCAGTCGGCGGTGCTGACCGAGCTCGGCGGCTTCCCGGGCGTCTCGTGGGATTACGTCTCAAAGGACCTGCAGGCCAAGTTCGCCGACATCGTGCCCAAGTCGATCCCGGTGTTCCCGGCCGGCGACTGGACCAAAGCGGTCAACGACGGCTGGTATCGCAACGTCGCGCCCAATATCGACCGCAACGCCAAGTGACGTCGACTGCCGCGGCGCTCGCCGCACCCGTCCACAAGGAAAAGAGCGGGAGGCTGACAGGCCTCCTGCTCGTCGCCATCCCGGTGCTGCTGGTGGTGTGGCTGGTGATCTGGCCGATCGTCTCGGCCATCGTCAGCACGATATGGCTGCCCGACCAGGGCGGCCTCAGCCTCAAAACCTACCAGTTCTTCTTCACAGACTCTTATAGCCTCGCCAACCTCAGCCTGACGCTCTGGACCACGGCGGTGGTGGCGGTTCTGCTGCTGCTCTTCTGCCTGCCGATTGCGCTCTACCTGCGCTTTTCGACCGGCCGGCTCGGGGCCTATGTGCAGGGCCTCGCGATCTTTCCGATGTTCGTGCCCTCGATCATTTTGAGCTACGCCTTCATCCGCGTGCTCGGCCCGAACGGCATGATGGACATCCTCCTCAACGCCGTGCACCTGCCCAAGATCCGGACGCCCTACCTAACACCGTGGGGTCCGGTCATCGGCCTCGTCTGGGACAACATCCCGCTGACGGTGCTGATCCTCGTCTCCGGCCTCGGCAGCATTTCGAACGCGGCGGTCGAGGCGGCGCGCGATGTCGGCGCAAAACGCTTCCAGGTGCTGTGGTCGATCATCCTGCCCAACCTCACCAATACGCTGCTCGTCGCGCTCTCCTTCACCGTGCTCAACATTTTCTCGGCCTTCACCCTGCCCTACGTGCTGGGGCCGGCGGCCCCTGAGATGATGGGCCCCTTCATGCAGCGCACCTTCCGCGACCTCAACGACCCGCTCAACGCCATCACCCAGGCCGTCGTCGCGTTCGCCTTCTGCCTCGTGTTCGGGCTCTTCTACGTCGCGTCCGTGGCGCGCAACCGGAGCCGCTGAGCATGGCTGCAACCACTCTTCGCCGCACCGAGACCGATTGGCCGGGCATCGCCTTTTCGGTGCTCCTGACCGTCGTCATCATCTTCCCGCTGCTTGTCGTCTGCACCTGGGCCTTCGCCAATGTCTGGCGCTTCCCCAACGTCATCCCGCAGCAGTTCGGCTTGCGGTATTGGCACGACACCCTGGCGCGGGCCGACGTCTGGAATGCACTCTGGATTTCCATCCGTCTCTCGGTGACCGTCATGCCCCTTAAAACCATAATCTGCCTCCCGGCGGCCTATGCCTTTGCGCGGCTCGAATTTCCGTTCCGTAACGTGCTCTTCTTCTCGTTCCTCGCCGCGCACGCCTTCCCGAAGTTCGGCCTCCTCGTCGCGATCGCGGCGATCTTCCTCCAGCTCCACCTCATCGGCACCTTCTGGGGCGTGGTGCTGATCCAGCTCGTCGGTACGCTGCTGTTCATGATCTGGATTCCGGTCGCCGCCTTCCAGTCGGTCGACCGCCGCATGGAGGAGGCCGCGCGCGATGTGGGCGCCGGTCCCTTGCGCGTCTTCTGGTCGATCACCCTGCCGCAGGCCGGCCCGACGATCGCCGCGGCGATCCTCCTCTCCTTCGTCGGCACTTTTTACGAGACCGAGGGCGCCTGGCTGATCGGCGCACCTGCAATTTCGACGACACCGGTGCTGATGATCTCCTTCATCAACAACCAGCCGGTGATCCAGTATGGCGCCGTGCTCTCGATGATCCTCTGGATCCCGTCCTTCATCGCCCTGATGTTCGCGCGCCGCGTCATCGGTTCGGGTGCGTTCGCCCGCGGCTTCGGCGCCTAACGGAGAGCGGGATGGCCAAGCTCGAACTCAACGACGTCACCAAACAGTTCGGCGCGACGACCGCCGTCGATCGCGTGTCGCTCACCGTCGGCGATGGCGAACTGGTCTGCCTCCTCGGCCCCTCCGGCTCCGGCAAATCGACCGTGCTGCGCATGATCGGCGGCTTTGCGACGCCGACCTCGGGCGCCGTGCTGATCGACGGCGAGGACGTCACCGGCATGCCGCCCGAGCGCCGCCCGACTGGCATGGTCTTCCAGAGCCACGCGCTCTGGAGTCACATGAACGTCTTCGGCAACATCGCCTTCGGCTTGAAACTGCGCCGCCTGCCGCGTGCCGAGATCGAGCGCAAGGTCAATGCCGTGCTCGACCTCGTCGGGCTCGAGGGCTATGGCGGCCGCCGTCCGCACCAGCTCTCGGGCGGCCAGCAGCAGCGCGTGGCGCTTGCCCGCTCGCTCGTGCTCGAGCCGAAGATCCTGCTGCTCGACGAACCTTTCGCCTCGCTCGACCAGCATCTGCGCGAGCGCCTCCGCGAAGAGGTGCGCGACATCCAGCAGCGCGTCGGCATCACGACGCTCTTCGTCACCCACGGGCAGGACGAGGCGCTGTCGATTTCCGACCGCATCGTCGTCATGCGCGACGGCCGGGTGGAGCAGGTCGACCGGCCCGACATCGTCTATCGCCAGCCGCGGACGCCGTTCGTTGCCGGCTTCATCGGCCAGATGAATCTCGTCGAGGGCGAGGTGCACGGTGGCCGCCTCGCTGCCGGCGGCATGAACGTCGTTGCGCCGATCGCCGATGGCCCTGCCATGCTGGCGGTCCGGCCCGAATTCCTCGAGCTCGAGGAGAGCCGCCAGCCCGACGCGCCGGTTGCGCACCGCGTCATCGACTACGGCACGCACCTCATGGTCGACATCGAGCTCAAGGACGGCACGCGCCTCAAGGCCATGACCGCCCCAGCCGAAGGTTGGAAGGCCGGCCAGCGGCTCACCCTGAAACCGCGAGAGATCGCCGTCTATCGCGACGGCGTCGTCGTGCATCGCGGCAACGTCGACGCAGCCGACACAACCCCGGTTGCGGCCCATGGCTGACGGCATTGCGGTCGTGCAGAACGGCCACCGAACCTGGCTCAAATGGCATCGCGGCCGCAAGCAGGCAGGCGACCTGCCGTTCACCGGCGAGCGCATCCTCGAAGGCCTCAGGCTCGGCGCCAGCGTCGAGGTCGATTTGGTGAAGCACGCGGACGGCGGCTTTGCCGTGCTGCACGATTTTTCGCTCGACCGGGACACGACGGGCCACGGACTCGTGGCTGAAACGCCGGCTGCGGTGCTGCGAGCACTTTATCTCCGCGACCCCACTGGCGTCCCGACACCGCACCGGCCGATGCTGCTCGAAGACCTTTGCGCCCTGCTGGCCGACGGGGCGGGTTTTGCACCCGACGGCATCGTCCAGCTCGACCTCAAGGAAGAAGCACCCGGCGCTCTCGGGCCACGCGAGATCGCAGCCTTTGCTGCCGCCGTCGCGCCGGTCGCAAAATACTTCATCCTCTCGGGCGGCAGCGCCGCCAATGTGGCGCTGCTTGCCGACGCCGTGCCGTCGCTCGCCGTGGGCTACGACCCCTGCCACGACGACGCCATCCACCGCGTGCTCGCCGACCGCAATTTCGATGCCTTCGTCGAGCAGGCGCTGGCCGCCTTTCCGCGGGCCAGCATGATCTATCTCGAGCATCGGCTGGTGCTGTTCGCCGCCGACAACGGCTTCGACATGGTGGCGGCGTTTCACCGGGCGAACCGCACCATCGACGCCTATACCCTCAACCGCACCGACCCCGGCACCGTCGGCACCGCCCGCCGCCTGCTCGACCTCAAGGTCGACCAGATCACCACCGACGATCCCGTCGGCCTCGAAGCCGCGCTCGCCTGACCGCCCATCATCCCGGAGACCAGACCCGTGCCCGACATTTCCGCCGCAGCGCGCTACCTCAGCCCCGAGGCGTCGGATCGGCTGCGCACAATTGCGGGTCTCGCGCTCGAAGGCGGCGCCATCGCCCGCGAAAAACTGCGGCTCTATCCGATCAGCGACATGGTGGTGAAAGGTCCGCGCGACTACCAGACCGAGGCCGACCGCGCCGTCGAAGCGTCGATCGTCGCCGGCATCGTCGAGGCGTTTCCGGACTACGCCATCGAGGGCGAGGAGAAGATCGGCAACCGCGAGCGGCCCGGCGCCCCGCGCGTGCACATCGACCCGATCGACGGCACCACCAATTTTGCCTGGGGCATCCCGCATTTTTCGACCGTGATCACCGTCGCCGAGGGAAGCGAGCTCGTCGCCGGCGTCACCTACGATCCGATGCTCGATGAGCTGTTCTCGGCTGAGGTCGGCGGCGGCGCCTGGCTCAACGGCCGCCGGCTCAAGGTGACGCCGGTGACCTCGGCCGAAGCCTCCGTCGTCGGCGCCGGGCTGCCGCTCCCCGGCCAGGTGAAATCCGTGCCGGTCGAGACCTACCATCGGGCGCTGCGCCGGATGATGGACACGACGTCCGGGGTCCGCCGCCTCGGCTCAGCCGCACTGTCGCTAGCCTACGTGGCGGCGGGCCGGCTCAACGGCTTCTTCGAGGAAGGTCTGTCGATCCACGACTACGGCGCCTCGGTGCTGGTGATCCGCGAGGCGGGCGGCATCGTCACCGATTTTGCCGGCCGGCCGATCACCAATCCCGGGGCGATTCTCGGGGCCGCGCCCGGCATGCACGAATGGCTGCTCGAGGGCTTTCGCTGAGCACCCTGCATTGCTTGCCGACCTCAGATGGGGCACAACCCCGCTCGCGTCAGTGAGGAGAACAATCATGCGGCATCGTCGGCTCGGCAAGACCAACTATCAGGTGTCGGAGATCGGCCTCGGCTGCTGGCAGCTCGGCGGCTCGTTCGGCACGATCGACGATACGACCTCGACAGAAATCCTCGACAAGGCGCTCGCGCTCGGCGTCGATTTCTGGGACACCGCCGACGTCTATGGCGATGGCCAGAGCGAGAGCCGGATCGGCGCGCGCCTCAAGGGGCGCAGCGACATCAAGGTCGCCACCAAGGTTGGTCGCGGCGGCAAGCTCTTCCCCGACAAGTATTCCCGCGACACCGTCAAGGCATCGCTGCAGGGCTCGGCCAAACGGCTCGGCGTCGAGACCATCGATCTCGCCCAGCTCCATTGCGTGCCGCCGGCGGTGCTGCGCGACGGCGCCATCTTCACCTGGCTCGACGACCTCGTGAAGGAGGGTCTCATCCGCTTCTATGGCGCGAGCGTCGAGACCATCGAGGATGGGCTCTTCTGTCTCAAAAGTCCAAACCTCGCGTCGCTGCAGATCATCTTCAACCTCTTCCGCCAGGATGCGG
>Ga0068853_100002927_pt1 | contig 12988 bp, 9 predicted proteins | sample KBSCornC32_FD_65655 | JGI IMG/M metagenome (GOLD analysis project Ga0068853, IMG submission 65655) | Corn rhizosphere microbial communities from Kellogg Biological Station, Michigan, USA - KBS Corn C3-2 | ecosystem: Host-associated > Plants > Roots > Rhizosphere > Soil ... | reverse complement strand
CAGTCGGGCAACGAGGTCGCGGGCGGCTCCAAGCTGGTGGTCGAGGCGGCCAACAAGCTGCAGGCGATGCTGGTCGGGGCCCGCAAGAATCATGAGCTCCTGACCGGGATCGCCCGCGAGAGCCGCGAGCAGGCCTCCGCGATCGACGAGATCAACGTCGCGGTGCGGACGCTCGACGAGATGACGCAGCACAACGCGGCGCTTGTCGAACAGACCAATGCGGCCATCGAGCAGACCGAGGCGCAGGCTGCCGAGCTCGACAAGATCGTTGCCATCTTCACCATTTCCGATCCGGCCGAGCGGGCGCCAAAGCCGATGCCCAGGGACAGCAAGGGCATCAGGGAGCGGGTCAAGAGCGCGGCACGCTCCTATCTCAGCGAGGGCAGCGCCGCCGTGGCCAAGGATTGGGAAGAGTTCTGAGTCCCGCTGCAGGAACGGTGTTCTGATCGGGACGCTGCGGCGTCCCGTTCTATTTGTGCGTCCCGGTCGACAACGTTGACCTCGCTTTAACGCCGGCCGGGCTATGGCCTGATGCGGGAATGCACTCGTGATCGACAGCCAGCCTTCGGGCCGGCGTGAGGGGACATTTCCTCCCGCAGTCGAAACAGTGCGTTCTGCCAGTGAGCGGAAAGAACTGTCCATGCTGCATCTCAAACTGCGCGGTCGAATCGTCGGAGCCGCCGCGCTCGTCTTCGTCCTCGCGATCGCGTCGGGCCTCGCCTATGTGGTCTATTCGAACCAGCAGCACGATCTGCAGAACGCCGATCGGCTGCTCGACAGCGTCGCCGAGACCGAGGCGCGCACCATCGAGCTCGTGATCAAGGAGCACCAGACCGAGGCCAATGCGATGGCCGACGTGCTCGGCACCATGATCAACGACCCGGCGATCGGCCACGACACCTACAAGACGCTGTTCGAAAAGCAGCTGCCGCTCGTGCCCAATGCCATCGGCATCTGGGCGCTGCTCAACAAGGACGCGCCGACCGCGCAGAACCAGGCGCTGATGGGTTCGGACTTCGGCCTGCCCGATGGCTATTTCGGCCCATCGATCACGCGCGATCTGAAGACCGGCGCCTTCTCCTGGGGCAAGCTCGATCTCTCCATGGAGAACGGTTTCCAGCAGTGGTTCCTCGATCCGCTGGCCAAGGGCAAGCCGTCACTGGTCGGCCCCTACCTCTACGAGGATGCGCTGTATACCTCCGCCATCGCCGTGGTGCATGACGCCAACGGCAAGGGCGTGGGTCTCGCCGGCGTCGACTTCAATGGCGGTGTGTTCAACGACATCATCGGGGCGACCAAACCGCTCGGCACCGGCTGGATCGGCGTCATCAACGCCGACGGCAACTGGGTCGTCCATTCCGACAGCAAGCTGCTGGGCAAACCGGCCGGCGATGCGGGCAGCAAGGACGCGATCGCCGGGGCGGAAGCCGGCGGCTATCACGCCACCACCAATGTGTCCGGCGACAACTGGCGCGTGATCGCGCGCAAGGTCGAGCTCAAGAGCTATGGCATAGAGTGGACGGTGATGGTCGCGGTGCCGGAATCGACGCTGCTGGCGGCTTCGATTACCCAGCGCAACACGCTGATCGGCGGGGCCCTGGTGATCCTGCTGCTCGGGCTGGGCGCCTTCTATTTCGTCGGCGCCTCGATCAGCCGGCCGATCACTCGTCTGACCACGACCATGGGCAAGCTCGCGGAAGGCGACCACGCCATCAGCATCGATGGGGCAGACCGCCGCGACGAACTGGGGGCGATGGCGCGCGCCGTCGAGGTGTTCCGGCAGAATGCCGAGAAAGTTGCGCAGATGACCGAGGCGGAAGCCGTGCGGATCATTGCCGACCAGAAGTCCCGGGTCGATATGATGGCAGGGCTGCAGGCGGCGTTCGGCGACGTGGTCGACGCGGCCGTCGCGGGCGACTTTTCGAAACGCGTCGCGACATCCTTCCCCGATCCCGAGCTCAACAGCCTGGCGCAGAGCGTCAACGCGCTGTGCGACACGGTCGATCGGGGCCTGACGGATACGGCGTCGGTGCTTTCGGCGCTCGCCGATGCCGACCTGTCGCGGCGCATGACCGGCACCTACCGCGGGGCTTTCGCGCGCCTGCAGCAGGACACCAACGGCGTCGCCGAGAAACTCACCGGCATCGTCGGCAAGCTGAAGACGACGTCGCGCGACCTGCGTACGGCGACGGGCGAAATCCTCTCCGGGGCCAACGATCTCAGCGAGCGCACCACCAAGCAGGCGGCGACGATCGAGGAGACCTCGGCCGCCATGGAGCAGCTGGCGAGCACGGTGCGGTCCAATGCCGAGCGGGCCACCGAGGCCAGCCGCAATGCCGGCGCCGTCACGGCAACCGCCGAAGAGGGCGGCAGCGTCATGGCCGAGGCCAATGGCGCAATGCAGCGCATCACCGCCTCGTCGGCCAAGATCTCCAACATCATCGGGCTGATCGACGACATCGCCTTCCAGACCAACCTGCTCGCCCTCAACGCGTCGGTCGAGGCAGCGCGGGCGGGCGATGCCGGCAAGGGGTTCGCGGTGGTTGCCGTCGAAGTCCGGCGCCTGGCGCAGAGCGCGGCCTCGGCCTCGTCCGACGTCAAGACCCTGATCGAGCAGTCGAGCACCGAGGTCACCACCGGGTCGCGGCTGGTGTCGTCGGCAGCACAGAAGCTCGAGGCCATGCTGGAGGCCGTGCGCAGCAACAATGCGCTGCTCGAAAACATCGCCCGCGACAGCCACGATCAGGCCTCCGCCATCGCCGAGGTCAATGTCGCGGTGCGGCAGATGGACGAGATGACCCAGCACAATGCGGCGCTGGTCGAACAGACCAATGCCGCCATCGAGCAGACCGAGGCGCAGGCGGCCGAGCTCGACGGGGTGGTGGATATCTTCCGTGTCACCGCGAGCGAGCCCCCGGTCCAGGTGGCGCCATCAGCCGCTCCACGCCGGCCGCCGGCAGCACGACCCGTGCGGCCGAGCGCCAAGGCAGCGGCCAAGGCCTATCTCAGCGAGGGCAATGCGGCGGTGTCGAGCGACTGGTCCGAATTCTGACAGCCGGAGGCGGCTGCCGTCGGATGTGGCCCCGCCCCCTGCCGCTCGGCCAAACCTGTCTGTTAAGTATGTAACCGATCGTTAGCCCTACTGATCTAGGCTTCCCAGCGGCCTTGGACCCGTGTTTGCCCAAGGCCCTCGGGGGATGCCATGAGATTGTTTCCGTCGTTCAAGCTGTCGCAAAAGCTGCCGCTTGCGCTGATCGGCTCGGCCCTGGTGGTGGGCCTGGGGGTCGGTCTCGGGTCCTATTTCATCGGCTCGTCGGCGCTCGAGCAGCAGGCGCGGCAGAACCTCGACACCATCGCGTTCGAGCGGGCCAACCAGCTCAGCTCCTACGTCAGGGCCATCGAGAGCGACCTGATGAAGACGGCCAAGAGCGACAACACGCTCTTTGCCATCAGCAATTTCGCCAAGGCCTGGCGCGGGCTAGACAATCCGAGCCTGGGCACCGACGCTGCGACGACCCTGCAGGGCTTCTTCCTCACCGGCGACGCCGACAAGCGCATCGACATCGACAAGGTCTCCGGCCTGACGCCGGCCTATGCGGTCAATCACACGCACTACCAGCCGATCTATCGCGAGCAGCTTGTCGAGCAGGGCTACCACGATCTCTACCTCTTCGACCTCGAAGGACATCTGGTCTACACCACGCGCAAGTCCGACGATTTCGCCACGGTCTTTGCCGAGGGCAGCGGCGGCAAGTATGCCGACACCTCGCTGGGCAAGCTCTATCGGGCCGCCGCCAAGGACGACAAAGTCGGCGACCTGCTGTTCGCCGACTTCGCGCCCTATCCGGCGGCCAACAACACGCCGCTCGCCTTCTTCGCCGAGCCGGTATTCGACGCGACCAACGTCAAGGTCGGCGTCATGGCGATCTCCATCCCGGCGGATGGACTGGGCAAGGTCATCTCCTACCGCCAGGGCCTGGGGGTCACCGGCGAAACGATCATCGTGGGCGGCGACGGCCTTGCCCGTAACGATTCCGGTTTCACCAAGGAGCCCGATGTTCTGCAGCCGACGATCTTCGACGGCGCCATCAAGGCGGCCATCGACGGCGTGCCCGGCGACACGGCGGCGAGCTTCCGCGGCAACGACGTGATCGCGGCGGCGGCGCCGGCCGATGTCACGACCTCGCTCAGCTGGGCGGTGGTTGCGGTGATGAACAAGTCCGAGATCTTCGCCCCGGTTGCCAGCCTCGCGACGCTGATGATCGGGATCGGCGGCGTCCTGCTGGTCATCGTCGGGCTGCTGGGCTGGTTGCTCGCCCGCAGCGTCTCGCGGCCGATCAGCAGGCTCACCACGAGCATGAACGCGCTGGCGGCGGGCGACCTCGATGTCGAGGTCACCGGTGACGACAAGACCGACGAGCTCGGCCAGATGGCGCGCGCCGTGCAGGTGTTCCGCGCCAATGCCCGCCAGGTGGCGGAGATGAGCGAGGGCGAGCGCGCCGCCTCCGAGCGTCGCCGCCAGGAACGCGCCGACATGATGCAGGAGCTGCAGCGCTCATTCGGCGAAGTCGTCGATGCGGCGGTGCGGGGCGACTTCACGCGGCGCGTGCAGGCAGAATTTCCCGATGCCGAACTCAACAGTCTGGCGCACAGCGTCAACAACCTGGTCGAGACGGTCGATCGCGGCCTCGCCGAGACCGGCGACGTGCTTTCGGCGCTCGCCCACACCGACCTCACGCAACGCGTGACGGGCGAGTATGAGGGCGCCTTCGGCCAGCTGCGCGACGATACCAATGGCGTCTGCGACACGCTCGGCGAGATCGTCCGCGGCCTGCGGGCGACGTCGGGTCAGCTGAAGACCGCAACGGGCGAGATGCTGTCGGGCGCCAACGACCTTTCGGGCCGCACCACCAAGCAGTCGGCGACCATCGAGGAGACCTCGACGGCGATGGAACAGCTGGCGCTGACCGTGCAGGACAATGCCAAACGGGCCGAGGCGGCGAGCGCCAAGGCGCGGGCCGTCAGTGCCACCGCCACCGAGGGTGGCCTGGTCATGAACAAGGCCACCGAGGCGATGGAGCGGATCACCGCATCGTCGGGCAAGATCTCCAACATCATCGGGCTCATCGACGACATCGCCTTCCAGACCAATCTGCTGGCCCTCAACGCCAGTGTGGAAGCGGCGCGTGCCGGCGAGGCCGGCAAGGGCTTTGCGGTGGTCGCGGTCGAGGTGCGTCGCCTCGCCCAATCGGCGGCACAGGCCTCGCACGAGGTGAAGGGCCTGATCGAGCAGTCCGGCACCGAGGTCAATTCGGGTTCGCGCTTGGTCGCTGAAGCGGCACAAAAGCTCGTCGCGATGCTCGAGGCCGCGAGGGAATCGAGCGGGCTGATCGAGGGCATCGCGACCGCCAGCCGCGATCAGGCTGCGTCGATCTCGGAAGTCACTGCGGCCGTGCGCCAGCTCGACGAGATGACGCAGCACAATGCCGCCCTGGTCGAAGAAACCAACGCCGCCATCGAGCAGACGGAAGCCCAGGCCAACGAACTCGACCGCATCGTCGACGTCTTCACGCTCGACGGCGAGGAGACCAGGCGCTCACGAGCCGCCTGATCTTCAGCAAGCGGCACCCCCCACCCTCAGTCTCTCCCCTCAAGGGGGAGGGAGGCGATGGTGCCGTTACGATCGTTATCGCAGTTGGCGCACCCCTCCCCCTTGAGGGGAGGGGCAGGGGTGGGGGTGGCCACAAGCACCGGGTTCGATCTACTTCAGCGCCTCCGCCACCAGCGCCTTGGCATGTAATTCTGTCGTGTCATAGGTTGGCAGCGGGCTGACGCTGTCGTCGATGAGCATGCCGATCTCGGTGCAGCCCAGGATCACTGCCTCGGCGCCGCGCCCCTGCAGTCTGGCGATGGCCTCGACATAGGTCCGCCGGGACTCGTCGCGCACGATGCCTTTGACCAGCTCTTCGTAGATGATGCCGTTGAGGTTGGTGATCCCCACATCGGGAACGATTACCTTCAACCCACGCTGCTCGAGCTGGTCGATGTAGAAGCGCTTCTCCATGGTGAAGCGCGTTCCCAGCAGACCGACGGTCTCGATACCGTCGGCAATGAGCGCGTCCGCGGTGGGCGTCGCAATATGGACGAACGGCACCGAGATCGCCGCGATGATCTGCGGCGCGCAGATGTGCATGGTGTTGGTCGCAAGGCCGATGATGCCGCAGCCTTGGGCCTGCAGGCTCTCGGCGATGCGCCCGAGTTCGGCACCGGCCGCATCCCAGGCGCCTTGGCGCTGCATCGCCTCGATCAAGGCGAAGTCGACCGAATGGACGATCACCGGCGCCGAGTGCAGTCCACCCAGCGCCTTCGCCGTCTCGCGGTTTAGAATGGCATAATAGTGAGCCGTCGATTCCCAGCTCATGCCGCCGATCAGGCCGATGCTCTTCACCTGCGGCGCAACCTTGCCGGAAGGTCGCGGAACGCGGCGACGATCTGCCGATAGGCCTCGCGCTTGAACGGCACGATGAGGTCGGGGAGCCTTTCGAGCTCCTCCCAGCGCCATTGGTCGAACTCCGCCGGCATGCTGCCGTCGCCAGGCGCGACCACATCGATCTCGCTCTCGTCGCCGACGAAGCGGAAGGCGAACCAGCGCTGGCGCTGGCCGCGGTATTTGCCTTTCAGGGCGATGCCGAGCGCCTCGTCGGGCAGGTCGTAGTAGATCCAGTCCGGCGCTTCGCCGATAAGCTCGACCGAGCGGATCGAGGTCTCCTCGAACAGCTCGCGCAGCGCGGTTTCGTCCGGCAGTTCGCCCTTGTCGATGCCGCCCTGCGGCATCTGCCAGGGCGCTGCCGTTTCGCTGCGATCCTCCGAGTTCTCGTCGGGCTTGCGGCGGCCGATGAAGACCAGGCCCTCGTCGTTGAACACGGCGGTGCCCACGCAGTCGCGATAGGGCATTTTCTCGCGGTCGAGCTTGGTCATGAAGGCTTGTGCATCAGGGCGCTGACGGGGACGAGCGTGAAGCCCCTGTCTTCCGCCGTCTTGCTCCATTCGGCAAGCGTTTCGATCGAGATGGGCAGCGCCGAGATCACCCCGATGGCGCTGCCTTTTTGGGTCGCCTTGTCCTCGAGCGCCTTGAGCTGGTCGAGGATGGGCTGGCGCGATGGCGACTGGTCGAGGATGGCGTCGGCATGGCCGAAAGGAACGCTGCTGGCCGTCGCGAGCTGCGACGCCACGGAGCGCCCCGATGAACCGTCGTCGACATAGCCGAGGCCGCGGGCGCCGAGTTCTTCCATCACCGGGCTGAAATCGGCCGTCGAAGCGGTAAAGCGCGCGCCCATGTGGTTGATGACGCCGACATAGCCGCCAAATTTGCCCATCACGGTGAACAGGCGATTGAGGTTCTCGCGCGGCGCCTCGCCGGTCAGCAGGGTGTCCGGACCGGGGTCGCTGTCGGGGTAGTCGAAAGGCTCGAGCGGCACTTCGAGCAAGACCTCGTGATCGGCGGCGCGGGCACTGCTCACCGCGCTCGGCAGGTCCTTGCCGTAGGGGGCAAAGGCGAGCGTCACCGGTCCTGGCAGTGAGCTGATCGCGGTCGAGGTGCCGGAGCTGTTGAGACCAAGGCCAGTGACGATCACCGCGATCATCGGCTTGGGATCGCCGTCGGGCGTACTGATGGGCGGCGCGTAGGCGACGAAGGGAGACTGGCCGGTGGCCGACATGCGCGGGATCGCCCCATGCTCGGACTCTTCGAGCAGGTCGGGGAGCAAGCCATACTGGCTCGCCGTCGCGACACTGGCTGTCGTGGTGGTGGTGGTCGTCGTGCTGGTGGACGGGGTGCCCTCGGGCGTGTCGGGGCTCACCATCGACGCCGACGCACCGGCGATGGGGACCTCGGGCCCTGCGGTGATGGTCGCCTGGCTCGCGCCGGTCGTCAGCGTCGTCGCCAGGGTGTTGGCGCCGCGGGTGCCGTTGACGCCGATCTCGGCGACCGGCCGGCCGCCCATCGGATCGTTGACGAACATGATGCGCGCCACAACGCCGAGCAGCACGATGCCGGCTAGACCGAACGCAATGCGCGCGAGCGGAAGCTTGTCGAGTGACAGCTGCAGCTTCGGCGCCTGCTGTTTCGCCCGCTTGCGTCCCAGGGGTGCGCTGAGGTCGTCCGCCATCGACTTCCTTTGTCAGCGCCGCGAATCACTCATCCGCGGCGCCCTGCTTGGGTATCACAATCGCCCTGGGTCCGGCTTGATGGACCCGGCGTCAGCCCTCCGCCTTGGGCGGATAGGTGTCGTTCTTTTCCTGCCCGTCGATCAGCCGGATGGCGAACTGCAGCTGGGTGTCGTCCTTCTTGTCGGGCGGGATGTACACCGACGATCCGGTCGTGGCCGTCGGCGCCGTACCGCCGCCGATCTGGCCATTGAGCCCGGCCTCGCCGAGAATTTCGTCGCGGCCCTTGAGATCGTCCGGGACATTCTCGGTTATCACGATGTCCGGCTGGATGCCGGCCGCCTGAATCGAGCGGTTGTTCGGCGTATAGTACCGCGCCGTGGTGAGGCGGATGCCGCCATTGTCGCCCATGTGGATGATCGACTGCACCGAGCCCTTGCCGAACGAGCGCGTGCCGATGAGGGTGGCACGCTTGTGGTCCTGCAGGGCACCGGCGACGATCTCGGCCGCCGAGGCCGAACCGCCATTGATCAGCACCACGAGCGGCACGTCCGCAAGTTTGGCGTCGAGGTCGTCGGGCTTGGCGTCGTAGCGGGTCGACTCCGAGTCGCTCCGGCCGCGGGTCAGCACCACCGCACCCTCCTTGAGGAAGGCATCAGACACATAGACCGCCTGGTCCACCAGTCCGCCCGGGTTGTTTCGCAGGTCGAGGATGATGCCCTTGGGGGCGCCCTTGTTCTGCGCGTAGATGTCGGCGATGGCCTTCTTGATCCCCGGATAGGCCTGCTCGGTGAACCGCGCGAGCCGCAGGACGGCGACGTCGCCTTCCATCGACCATTTCACCACGCGCTGGGCGATGGTGTCGCGGGTGAGCTCGAAGTAGAGCGGCTTCTGCTGGCCCTCGCGGATCACCGTGAGCTTGATCTTGGTGCCGATCGGGCCCTTCATCTTGGCCACGGCGTCATCGATCGAAATGCCCTGCACGGACTTGCCGTCGAGCTCGACGATGTAGTCGTTGGCGAGGATGCCGGCCTTCTGAGCCGGCGTATCGTCGATGGGGGAGACAACCTTGATCACGCCCTCTTCCATCGTGACCTCGATGCCGAGACCGCCGAACTGGCCGGACGTGTCCTGCTGCGTCTGGTCGAACTCGGCCGGGTCCATGTAGCTCGAATGCGGGTCGAGCGAGGTGAGCATGCCGTTGATGGCGGCACGGATCAGGGCCTGCTCATCGGGTGGGTCGACATATTCGGCGCGGATGCGGTCGAACACCTGGCCGAAGAAATCGAGGTCCTCGTAAATTTCCTTGGAGCTGCGCGGATGCTTGTCGTTGGGCTTGGGCGATACCTGCGCATCGGCGGGCGCTGCCGGAGGCGGCTGGCTTGAAGGATTGGTGTCGGCCGGCGGGGGTGCCGATGAAGGCTCGGCGCTCGAGGGAGCGCTCGCTGGCGCGGCACTGCTGGGCGCGCTCGAAGGCGCCTGGTCCTGCGCAAAGGCGTAGAGGGCAGGCGGCATCGCCACGAGAAGTGCGGCGAGGGCGACGCGCGTAACGGTCAGACGCATCAGGGTCTATCCACTTTGGGTCGAGTTTTCGGGGGAGGCCCACCAGCCGGTCGGATCGATGGGCACATTCTTGCTTCGCATCTCAATATAAAGGGTCGGCCTTTGGGCACCAGCGCTGGTGGCGACGGTTCGTCCGATTGTCCGCGACCCCATGGTGCCGACGGTCGACCCCATCAGCACGAACTGTCCAGGCTTTACGTCGACGCCCGCCATCCCGGCCAAAAGGATCGTGTAGTCCTGACCGGCATCAAGAATGACGATTTGGCCGTAATTGAGGTAGTTGCCGGTGTAGAGCACCCAGCCGTCGGCGGGCGCGCGCACGGGAGCATCGGCGTTGGTCACCACCGACAATCCGTCCGAAACACCGCCAAAGCCGTCGCCATCGCCGAAATTGACGACATTGACGCCACGCGCCACGGGAAAATCGAGAAAACCCTTGGCTGAGGCAAAGGGCACTGCCGGCGCCTGACGCTCAGAGTTGGCCAGAGCGAGCTTCACAGTGTCGTTATCGAGCCTGGGCGTCTTGCCGGTGGCATTGGCGGTCGCGGTCGCGTCCGCGGCGACGGCGACCGCTTGCGCCTGTTTGCCGAGATCGGCGATCAGCTGCTTCAGCTGCGCGGCCTTGTCGGCCATGTCGGCAAACTGCTTCTGCTCTTCGGCGAGGGTCGAGTTGGCCGTCTGCTCGTTCTGCTTTTGCGCCTGGATCAGCGTTGCGATCCGCAACTGCTCTTCCTCGAGCACGTCGAAATTGGCCTTGAGGTTGGCCTCCTCGGCCTGTGCTGCGCTCTTGATATCGGTGAGGTGCTTGAGCGCTGCCGTCACCTCGTCGGCCTTGGCTTTGAGCTGTGGCAGAATGGCAGAGATCAGGATGGCGCTGCGAGCCGAGCCGAGGGCGTCGGAGGGGTCGACGATGATCGCCGGCGGCGGATTCTGCGAAATGCGTTCGAGGGCGGCAAGGACATTGGAGATCGAGGCATCGGCGCCATCGAGCCGGCCACGTGTGTCGAGTTCCTGGACAATCAGGTCGCCGATCTTGTTCTGCACCGTCGCAATTTCGGTCTCGGCGGCTTTGACGCGGGCCGCCGCGGCAATCAAAGCGGCGTTCTGCTTTTCGCGGTCGCCCTTCATGGCCTCGATGTCGGCTTTGAGTTTGTCGGCCTTGTCCTTGCTCAGGGACAGCGAGCTCTCGAGCTCCTTGAGCTGGGTCTGGCTGTCGACCGTCTTCTCCTGGATCCAGCTCGGCACGCCCGTGCCGACGGGCGCCTGGTCGGGGGATTGGTTGAGGTCGGTCGCGGGAGCCGATGCAACCGGGGGCGGCGCCGATGAGGACGTGGTCTGGGCGATCGCCTGCGGCGTCATCGCCGCCACGGCCAGCACCGTCGCCATCGTCCAAAGGACGCGATCCTTCATTGAGCCCCGCGTATCGTCGAATCAGCCGCGCGAATCCTAGCAGCCACGCCGGTTAAGCCCGAGTTCTTTGGCATTTGGATGGCTCAGAGGTGATCTATTCGCGGTGATAGGGGTGGCCGCTCAGGATCGTGGTCGCCCGGTACAGCTGCTCGGCAAGCATGATGCGCACAAGCTGGTGCGGCCAGGTCAGCGGCGAGAAGGAGAGGATGAGGGTGGCCGACCTGACGAACCCTTGATCGAGCCCGTCAGCGCCACCGATCACGAAGCTCAAATTCTGCACGCCGTCGTCGCGCCAGCGGCCGAGCTTTTTGGCAAAGTCGTCCGAGCCCATGAGAGCACCGCGCTCGTCGAGCGCCACCAGCGTGCCAGTACCTGGGAGATGTTCATGGAGAGCGCGGGCCTCCTCGGTCTTGCGGGCGGCCGGGGACGAAGCGCGGGACTCGACGAGTTCAGCGACGGCAAAGCCAGTCAGTCCGAGGGATTTGCCGCTGGCCGCGGCGCGGTCGAGATAGCGGGCCACAAGCTCCCGCTCCGGCCCCTGTTTCATCCGGCCGACGGCGAGAACATTAATGCGCACAGAAGCTTAGCGGCTCAGTGCGCGTCGGCGGCGAAGTCCGCCTGCCACATCTTCTCGATGTTGTAGAACTCGCGGACTTCCGGCCGGAAGATGTGGACGATGACGTCGCCGGCATCGACCAGCACCCAGTCGGCGTGCGGCAGGCCTTCGATCCGCGGCTTGCCGAAACCGCTGTCGCGCAGCGATTTCACCAGCTGGTCGGCGATGGCGCTGACGTGGCGGTTCGATCGTCCGGAGGTCACGACCATGTTGTCGGCAAGGGAAGATTTGCCAGCAATATCAATGGCTACCGTTTCCTCGGCCTTGGCGTCTTCGAGGGTATGCAGAACGACGTCGATCATCTTGGGTTCGGGAGTTACCTCTGGCGCGGGGGCCAGCTTTCTGGGCGATGCGGCCATTAGTGGGCCTCTGCCCATGCGCGTGCATGAGTCATGCGGTTTTCAGCATTCCTTGCAGGTTGGGAAGAATGGAGTCGCAGTGTGCGATGGTCTTCAGTCCCTTCAGTAGCCCGGAGGCTACGCCCCATAATGGGGATTCGCGGCCGATTGTGCAAGGCGAAGGTCTCAGCGCGATGACGGCGGCCTTAACGCTTGGCGTTGAGATTGGCGACGACGAGCCCGTTGAGCATCAGCACGCCGGTGAGCGACTGGCCGCCGCTCGCCAGCGTCAGGTAGCCATTGCCGGTCGCGACCGAACGACCCTTGGCGTCGGCCATCTGGTAGGTGAACGTCACGCGCATCCCCTGCACATCGCCGCTGAGCTTGGTGATGCGATCCTTTCCCTGAATGGTCCCGGTGATCGCGGTGCCGGTTTGCACCAGTGTCAGCGGTACATTCTGCTGCGTCGGATCACTGGTGACGATCCAGGCGCCGCCGAAGGTCGCCGGAACGCTATCGGGCGAAGTCGGCGGACCCAGGGTCGTGGTGCTGTCGGAGCCGTTCGGGGCGAGTGTCGCATCGAGCGTTGTCGGCGGCGCGAGGCTTGCGGTCGTGTCGAGATTGGCGTCGCTCGCCGGCGGCGGGGTAACATCGAAGCTCCCGGTAGCGTCGAAGCTGAGGAATTTCTGGCCGACATAGCCGCCGTCCTGCAGTTCGCACCAGCCGCGCTGGCAGCGGGCGAGCACGGTCCCGCCCTCGCGAAGCGTACCCAGGACTGCGGCCTTCGAGCTCGGCGCCTGGCGAACATTGACGCCGCTCAGCACATTGGCGGCGGCATAATCGCCGGTGAACTGCGGCGGCGTTTGCTGCACCGTGATGGTGGCCGAGCTGCCGC
>Ga0068853_100002926_pt1 | contig 12993 bp, 18 predicted proteins | sample KBSCornC32_FD_65655 | JGI IMG/M metagenome (GOLD analysis project Ga0068853, IMG submission 65655) | Corn rhizosphere microbial communities from Kellogg Biological Station, Michigan, USA - KBS Corn C3-2 | ecosystem: Host-associated > Plants > Roots > Rhizosphere > Soil ... | reverse complement strand
GTCATGCAGATCACGCGCGCGCACAACATCTCGGGCGTGCCGGTCGTCGACGGCGAGCAGCTCGTCGGCATCGTGACGAACCGCGACCTGCGCTTCGAGAAGAAGCCCGAGGATCCGGTCAGGAACATCATGACGCGCAAGGATCGCCTGGTGACGGTCAAGGAGGGCGCGGACGACGAGGAAGTGCTCGCGCTGCTGCACAAGTACCGCATCGAGAAGATCCTCGTCGTCGACGACGCGTTTCGCCTGAAGGGGCTCATCACGGTCAAGGACATCCAGAAGGCGCGCGACAATCCGAACGCGTGCAAGGACGATCGCGAGCGGCTGCGCGTCGGCGCGGCGGTCGGCGTCGGCGGCGATACCGAGCAGCGCATCGCCGCGCTCGTCGAAGCGGGCGTCGACGTGCTCGTCGTCGACACCGCGCACGGCCATTCGAACGGCGTCATCGAGCGCGTGCGCTGGACGCGCAAGGCGTATCCGCACATGGCGATCATCGCCGGCAACATCGTGACCGGCGATGCCGCGAAGGCGCTCGTCGACGCGGGCGCCGATGCGGTGAAGGTCGGCATCGGCCCGGGCTCGATCTGCACGACGCGCGTCGTCGCCGGCGTCGGCGTGCCGCAGATCTCGGCCGTCGGCATGGTGCGCGACGCGTTGAAGGACAGCGACATCGGCCTCATCGCCGACGGCGGCATCCGTTATTCGGGCGACATCGCCAAGGCGCTCGCCGCCGGCGCGGACTGCGTGATGATCGGCGGCATGTTCGCCGGCACCGAGGAAGCGCCCGGCGAAGTCGAGCTGTACCAGGGCCGCTCGTACAAGAGCTATCGCGGCATGGGCTCGCTCGGCGCGATGCAGCTGGGCTCGAAGGATCGTTACTTCCAGGACGACGAAGGCGACGCCGACAAGCTCGTGCCGGAAGGCATCGAGGGCCGCGTGCCGTATCGCGGGCCGCTGCGCAACATCGTGCACCAGCTCGCGGGCGGGCTTCGCGCAGCGATGGGCTACGTCGGCTGCGCGTCGGTCGAGGAGATGCGCGCGAAGCCGCATTTCGTGCGGATCACGTCCGCGGGCGTGCGCGAGTCGCACGTGCATGACGTGGCGATCACGAAGGAAGCGCCGAACTACCGGCTGGATTGAGCTCGGGCATCGCATCGGCCCTTTCGGACGGTGCCACGAGGCATCCGGGGATTGTTGCCACCGTGCTGTTATGCGATAGTAGGCAATATCACTACTTTCGAGAAAGGCGATGGACGAGCCCATCTCCGCGGCCGACGCGAACCGGCGGTTCTCGCAGCTCCTGCGGGGCGTTCGCGAAGATCACACGACCTACATTGTCACCTCGCATGGGAAGCCGGTGGCCAAGCTGATGCCGGTCGACGAAGGCTCAAACGTCAAGCGTCGCGCGCTTGAGTTGCTGCTGGCGCGCCTCAGGAGCCAGCCCGCCCTCAATGCGGGGCGGTGGACGCGCGACGAGCTCTACGACGACGATTGATGCGTGTCGCGCTCGACACCAACGTTCTCGCCCATGCCGAAGGCGTCGACGACGATGCTCGCCGCGATCGCGCGATCGCCCTGACGGATCGCCTCACGCAGCTGACTGTTTTCATCCCCGTGCAAGTGCTCGGCGAGCTCTTCAGGGTGCTCGTGCGCAAGGGCGGTCGAAGTGCGAAGCAGGCCCGAGAACGCGTGCTGAACTGGAGCGACTCGTTCGCACTGATCGAGACCTCACAGCCGATCCTGCTGTCGGCGATCGATCTTGCCGAAGCGCATCGATTCTCGATCTGGGATGCGATCGTCGTCGCCGCCGCCGCGAAAGCCGAATGCCGTCTCCTCCTGTCCGAAGACATGCAGGACGGTTTCAGCTGGAATGGCGTGACGATCGCCAACCCATTTTCGGAAGCGCCGCATCCGCTCTTCGAAGTGATGCTTGCAGACGCCGATCGCTGGAAAGCCGAGACATGAAGAACGACGTGAACATCCACACCGACAAGATCCTGATCCTCGACTTCGGCGCGCAATACACGCAGCTGATCGCACGCCGCGTGCGCGAGATCGGCGTCTACTGCGAGATCTGGGCCTGGGACCACGATCCGGCCGAGATCGCGAAGTTCGCGCCGCGCGGGATCATCCTTTCGGGCGGTCCCGAATCGACGACGGAAACGGCGGCGCCGCGCGCGCCGGACGAAGCGCTCGCATCGCAGTTGCCGCTGCTCGGCATCTGCTACGGCATGCAGACGATGGCGATGCAGCTCGGCGGTGCGGTCGAGGGCGGCCACGCGCGCGAGTTCGGTTACGCGTCGGTGAAGCCGGTTGCACCGAACAAGCTGCTCGACGGGCTCGCGGGCGAGAACGGCGCGCTCGACGTCTGGATGTCGCATGGCGATCGCGTCACGGCCGTGCCGCCGGGTTACACGGTCGTCGGCTCGACCGAGAGCGTGCCGATCGCCGCGATCGCGAACGAGGCCGAGCGCCGCTACGGCGTGCAGTTCCACCCGGAAGTCACGCACACCAAGCAGGGTGCCGAGATCCTGCGGCGCTTCGTCGTCGACATCTGCGGCTGCCAGACGCTGTGGACGCCCGGACGCATCATCGAGGACGCTGTCACGCGCGTGCGCGAACAGGTCGGCAACGACAAGGTGCTGCTCGGCCTCTCGGGCGGCGTCGATTCGTCGGTCGTCGCCGCGCTGCTCGAGAAGGCGATCGGTGATCAGCTCACGTGCGTCTTCGTCGACACGGGTCTTCTGCGCTGGCACGAAGGCGATCAGGTCATGGCGACGATGGCCGAGCACATGGGCGTCAACGTGATCCGCGTGAACGCGGCGGATCGCTTCTTCGCAGCGCTCGAAGGCGTCGACGAGCCCGAAGCCAAGCGCAAGATCATCGGCCGCACGTTCATCGAGGTGTTCGACGAGCAAGCGCACAAGCTCGAAGGCGTGAGGTGGCTCGCGCAGGGCACGATCTATCCCGACGTGATCGAGTCGGCCGGCGCGAAGACCGGCAAGGCGCACGTGATCAAGTCGCACCACAACGTCGGCGGCCTGCCGGCGGAAATGAATCTCAAGCTCGTCGAGCCGCTGCGCGAATTGTTCAAGGACGAAGTGCGCCGCATCGGCGTCGAGCTCGGGTTGCCGCGCGAGATGGTCTATCGCCATCCGTTCCCGGGCCCGGGCCTCGGCGTGCGCGTGCTCGGCGAAGTGACGCCCGCGTACGTCGAGATCCTGCAGAAGGCCGATCAGGTCTTCATCGACGAGCTGCGCGCATCGGGCTGGTACGACAGGACGAGCCAGGCGTTCGCGGTGTTCCTGCCGGTGAAATCGGTCGGCGTCGTCGGCGACGGCCGCGCGTATGAATGGGTCATCGCGCTCCGCGCCGTCGAGACGATCGACTTCATGACGGCGCACTGGTCGCACCTCCCGTACGAGCTGCTCGGCAAGGTGTCGAGCCGCATCATCAACGAGATCCCGAACATCTCGCGCGTCGTCTACGACGTCAGCGGCAAGCCGCCGGCGACGATCGAGTGGGAGTGAGCGCTCAGTCCGCCGCAGGCAGGGAGTGATGCTCGTGGACGATGCGCCAGTCGCCGTCGATCCGGCGCAGGCCCACGGTCAGGCGGAACGGGAAGCCGTCCTTTTCGGCTGGCGTCGGCGACGAACCGGGGCCGCACCAGAGGATCGCGATCGCGAAGGCGACGTCCGCGCCGGCCACGATCTCGAGCTCGCGAAAGTCGAAGGCCGTGCCCGGCGTGTGATAGCGGAAGAGCAGCTCCCAGGTCTTCGCGTACGCCTCGATGCCCTTGCATTGCAGCGGCGGGGGCAGGTCGAACATCACGATGTCGCGGTCGTGATGTTCGAGAATCGCGGCGAGGTCGTGCCGGCGGACGGCGTCGGCCCAGTTCTCGAGAATCGATGCGATGCGCGCGTTTTCGGTGCCGGCCTGATCGGTCATGTCGTGAGCTCCTTGGATGCGGGAGACTCGCAAAATTCGATCGCGTGCGGGAAGCGTTTTTGAAGCCGCCCATGAAAAACGTTGATCACGACGCGCAGTGGATGGCGCATGCGCTCGATCTCGCGCGCCACGCCGAGGCAGCGGAAGGCGAGGTGCCGGTCGGCGCCGTGATCGTGCTCGACGGCAGGCTCATCGGCGAGGGATGGAACCGCAACATCGCATCGTCCGATCCGACCGCGCACGCCGAGGTGCTCGCGCTCCGCGACGCCGGCCGCCGGCTCGGCAACTATCGCTACCCCGGCGCCGAGCTCTACGTGACGCTCGAGCCGTGCGTGATGTGCGCCGGCGCGATCGTGCACGCGCGCATCGCGCGCGTCATCTTCGGCGCGCACGATCCGAAGACCGGCGCCGCCGGCAGCGTGTTCGACCTGCTGCAGCACGAGAAGCACAACCACCGCGTCGAGGTGCGCGAAGGCGTGCTCGGCGAGGAGGCCGGCGCGCTGCTCAAGGGGTTCTTCCGCGCGCGGCGCTGAGCCTGGCGCGCTTCGTGAAATCGCGATCTGCCTTACGCCGCGCGATCGCCCAGCGCGATCTCGATGCGGTCGGCACCGGTCGCGCCGCGCCAGCGGCAGACGAGCTCGGGCGCATAGCGCGTCCAGCGCGAGCGGAAACCGCCGTCGCCGTAGACGCCGACGATCGGGCACTCGCGTGCGGCGAGCATGAACTCGACCGGTTGCCCGCGTGCCGGCAGCTGCGAGGCCGTATAGATCCAGTTCGATTCGTGCGGCGGGGCCGATGACATGTGTCCAGATCCTCAGTGGATTGCGGTGTGATCAGGTCCGATGTGATCAGGTCCCGGCGCAACCGCCGGCAGGCCGCGATCGTCGATCCGATACGCCTCTCGCGGTCTTCCGATGACCTTGCACTCTTCCAGCAGAGCAAGTTTCGGTCCAGCGGCTGAACGGCCGTCCGTTCCGCGCCAGGGCGGCGCGCGCGATGCAAAATCGCTTGCGCGCTGCGAAGTTTTTTTACGGGCACCCGAAAATCGTGCCCGCCGGCGAAGCCGCTCGGAAGCGGATCAGGACATTCCTCCGACATCAGGGACGCGTCCCGAAAATGGCATGTCGATTGCACCGCCAACCCGCACTGTCCTGATCCGCAGGAAGCGGGGAGTCCATGGCCGAGGTCGTATTCCTGGTCGAGCCGGAACCGGCGGGCGGCCGCTGGTGCATCAAGCGCGGCGACAGCGTTCGCGCCAGTTATTCATCGCGCGCGCAGGCCGTCGTGGACGCGCGCCAGCTCGCCCTCTTCGAATGCGAGCTTCGCGGCAACACGGCGATCGTGCGCGTTCTGGACGCCGACCGGCACGCCGAGGACCTCATCTGCGACCGCACGCCGCGGCGCGTCTCGTCACCGGCGACGTTGCGGCCCGGCGGCGCGCGGCTGCTGCTGCGCTGAACGGAATGGCCGTCCGCCCGAAGCGTCCCGCACGGCCGACGCGAACGAGCAGCATCGCATCGCTTCGTCGCGCCGCGAAGCGTTGCCATGCGTGTCCGTTGTGGAAGCCCGCGACGCAGACGGTCTTCGGCGCCGGGCCCGACGATGCGTCGATCGTGCTGATCGGCGAGCAGGCCGGCGATCGCGAGGACATCGAGGGCGAACCGTTCGTCGGGCCCGCGGGACGCCTGCTCGACCAGGCGCTCGACGAAGCCGGCGTCGACCGCGACGCGCTCTACGTCACGAACGTGATCAAGCACTTCAAGTTCGAGCTTCGCGGCAAGCGCCGGCTGCACAAGCGCGCGAACGCGGCCGAGATCGACGCGTGCCTGCGCTGGCTCGACGGCGAGCTCGCCGCGATCGAGCCTCGCTACGTGGTCTGCCTCGGTGCGATGGCATCGCGCGTGATGCTCGGCTCCGGTTTCAGGCTCATGCAGGAGCGCGGCACGTGGCGCGCGCTCGATGAACGCCGCTGGTGCCTCGCGACGGTGCATCCTTCCGCGGTGCTGCGCTCGCGGATCGCAGGCGACTACGACGGGGCCTATGCCGGTTTCGTCGCCGATCTTGCGAAGCTGAAGCGCCTGCCGAGGTGAAGCGGGCGTTTGATGGGACGAATTCAGTTACCGGCGCGCACATTGGGCGCTTCCTGGGACGGAGATTCGACGATGATCATCGATCAGGGACCTCAGCCGTGCGCGCACAAGGGCTGCGCGTGCGAAGTACCCGCGGGCCAGACCTATTGCGGCCCGCACTGCGCGAACGCAAGCGTCGAGACCGAGGCGGCCTCGACGAGCTGCGGATGCGGGCATTCGCCGTGCAACGGCGCCGGCTCCGAAGCGCGCACCGACATCGAACAGGCGTGAATCCAGCAGGAGACAGCTCGTGAAGAAAGTCAATGAAGTCATGACGCGCGACATCCACATCGCGGCGCCCGACCAGACGCTCGCCGAAGCGGCCGCCGAGATGGCGAAGGCCGACATCGGCTGCCTTCCGGTCGGCCAGAAGGACAAGCTCGTCGGGATGATCACGGATCGCGACATCGTCGTGCGCGCGGTCGCGAAGGGCCTCGGCGCCGAGACGGCGGTGCGCGAGGTCATGACCGACAACATCAAGTACTGCTACGACGACCAGGACGTGCGCGAGGTCGCCAGGAACATGGCCGAGCTCGGCGTCCGGCGCCTCCCGGTCGTCAACCGCGACAAGCGGCTGGTCGGGTTCGTCGCGCTCAGCAACATCGCGCAGTGCGACGACAAGACGACCGACACCTTGTTGCGCGGCGTGGCGACGCCGCATTGAACCGATCGCCGGGCGACACCTTGGACGCCCGAATGCGCAACCGCGCCGTCGCCGGCGCGGTTCGCGCCTGTGCGCTCGCGCTGGCCGTCGCGGCGACGTCGTCGATCGCCGGCGACGCGACGGACGCGGGCGCGACATTCCTGCAGAAGGCCGCAGAGGCCAACGCCGCCGAGATCAAGACGAGCCAGGCCGCGCAGACGCGCGCCGTCGATCCCGCCGTCAAGGCGTTTGCCGATCGCATGGTCGACGAGCACACGGCGAACGAGCACGCGCTCGACGCGCTCGCGAGGAAGCGCAACGTCGCCGTCGGCGCCGAGCCCGATGCCGACCGGCAGATCCGCATCGGCAGCCTGCAGCAGCTGAAGGGACGGGCGTTCGATCACGCTTACGTGAAGGCGATGCTCGACGAGCATGCCGGCACGATAGCGCTCTTCGAGAAGGCCTCGCGCACGATCGACGATGCCGAGATCCGCCAGTTCATCGATGCGACGCTGCCGGTGCTGCGCGAGCACGCCGAAGCTGCGAAAGCGCTGCCGCACTGACGCGAAAATCTTCGCGCACGCGGAAACAAATTACGCGGCGGCGGCGGCGGCGATCACGATTTCGCGTTGCCTGCGCGTGGCACGCTGCTTGCTCCGATACGCAGCGTCGGCTGATCTCCCCCATGGCGATGACGTCCTTCTCGCCACAGTACCGACGTTCGGGCCCCACCTTTGGCGGCCCTTTTTTTTGCGCGAGCGCATGGCCAGTGCCGCGCATCCCGCCGTGTATCCATTTTTCTTCCGTTCAGAACAAATTGCCTTTCGAGCTCGCTTGCGAAGCGGCCGGATGGGCTCGACGCGCCATCGCGGCGGTTGCCGGCCGTGGCATGTGCCTTGCTCCGCAGGGTCGTGGCTGAATCGATCTCCACCCGGCGATCCGGCGACGACGTTCATTTCTCCGTTTCAAGCGAGGTAGTGACCATGAATGACCGAGACAACGCGAAAGCCCGCGGCCGCGGATTCGCTTCGATGGATACGGACAAGCAGAGAAGCATCGCGAGCCTGGGCGGACGCGCTGCCCATCGGCTGGGAACCGCTCACGAGTTCTCTTCGGAGGAGGCGCGCGAAGCCGGCCGCAAGGGCGGCGAAGCCGTGAGCGCGAATCGTGCGCACATGGCGGCGATCGGCCGCAAGGGCGGCGAGGCGAGCCACCGCGGCTCGGCCAAGCGCGTCGAGGAGACGCAGGTGCAGCAGCCGGCGACGCGTGCTCCGCTCTCGCGCGACTACGACACCGTCCGCGAACCGCAGCAGGCGCCGCAGTTCTGATTCGATCGAAGCGGGATTCGAACGCGGCGCCGCGCCGCGCTCCGGATCGTCGTTGCGGACAGGCCCAAGCCTGTCCGCACCCGTCCGGGATTTCCGCCGTTCGCGAGCGCGAGCGCCGTCAAAGGTGCGCGAGCACGTAGATCAGCATGAGAAGGCCCACAGGCACGCCAAGCAACCAGGCGAGGACGTACTTTCCCATGGCGATCTCCGGAAGGTTCCTGCGATGCACGGTCGCCGCGGCGGCGACAGCCGGACGACGATGCAGGAAGCACACCACGGACGAAGACGCGCTCGCGCACCGATACGCGCCGCGGCGCAGTCGAAATTACCGCGTGCAGGAAAGGATTCCCAACCGACAGACAGGCCGAGTCCGCTCGATCGCATGGCACTGGCCGGAGCGCGACGTCGCATCTGAGGACGATCAATGCCCGTGACCACGTTGCATTGCGCCGCGTGTGGCGCCGAGTTCGTCGACAGCCGCCCGACGCTCGTCGACGGCGACGAGGCGAGCTGCCCGAAATGCCGCGCGCGCATTGCATTCACGCCCGAGTTCGCCGATGCGGTGCGCCGCGGCGAACCCGGCATCGATACGAGCGCTGCCGTCGTGCACAGCGAGCGGGAATTGAAGAAACAGGACTGAAATCAACATGCCCATCACCGCCGAAGCGATCCGCATTTGCCGGCCGTCGAACGGAACGTCGCACCATCCGTCGCAATGCCGTTCCGCGGACGCGCTCGCGCCGGTTACTATCGAGGGCATGGACGAGCCGAACACCGCCACCGGACGCGACCGTCGCGATGCGCGCGCCGGAGCGAACGCCGAAACGCTCGGGCAGCTCGGCGCGCAGTTCGCGCACGACTTCAACAATGTGCTCGCCGTCGTGCTGACCAGCGTCGAGATGGCGATGCGCGTCGGCGATCCGGCGAAGGCGAACGTGTTCCTCGCGAACGCGCTCAAGGTCATCGCGCGCGGACGCACGCTGACCGACCGGCTCGCGGCCGCGTCGTACGCGGCGGAGGCGCCGGCGGATCTCGATGCGCATCGCGTCGTCGAGCGGGTCGTCGCGCAGGCGTCGGAAACGGCGCCGGCGGACGTGCGCATCGTCGCCGCACTCGACGCATCCCGCTCGTCGATCCACATCGACGCGCGCTATTTCGCCGAAGCGGTTCGCAACCTCGTCGCGAATGCGATCGATGCGATCGGCGGCGCCGGCACGGTGACCGTCTCGACGCGCAACGCCGCTGGCGCCGCCATCCGCGCCGAGGCCGGACGCGATTATCTCGTGCTTGCCGTGCGCGACACCGGCCGCGGCATGAACGACGAGCTGCGCCATCAGGCGTTCGATCTTTTCTTCACGACCGGCAGCACCGAGGCGCAGCGCGGCCTCGGCCTCCCGCAGACGAAGGACGCCGTGCGCCGCGCCGGCGGTGCCGCATCGATCGAGAGCGCGGCGGGGCAGGGCACGACCGTCACGCTCGCGATCCCGCTCGCCGGCGGCTGATCCGCCGCGCGTCGTACGCGGCGCGTGGCATATCGATTGCAGCCGCCGCGACGAAGGACTTCCGCAGCCATCGGACGGCGCACGATCGAGGAGACATCGACGATGCCAGACCAGGCAACCATCCAGCGGGCCAGGCAGGACGAGCGCGAAGGCAAGTCGCCGACCACGCAGGCCGGCGAGTTCGTGCGCGAGGAAATGGATCACATCCGCGAAGGCAAGCACGGCGCGCGCTCGACGAAGCAGGCGATCGCGATCGGACTTTCGAAGGCGCGCCGCGCCGGCGTGAAGCTGCCGCCGCCGAAGAAGGGCACGACGTCGGCGAAGACGCGAAAGGCCGCCAAGCGCGCGTCGGCAGCGGGCCGTGCGGCGACGAAGAAGCGGCCGTCGGCGAAGCGCTCGCGGGCGACGACGAAGGCGCTTCGTCGCGAAGGCCGTGGCGCGGCGTCGAAGAGCGCGCTGTCGAAGCAGGCGAAGTCGGCGGCGCGCAAGCGCAGCGCCGCGAGCCGTTCCGCGTCGGCGCGCAAGGCTTCGCGCACGAAAGGTCCGCGCGAGCGCTCGGCCGCCGCGCGCAAGGCTGCACGCACGCGGGCGCGCAAGCGTCGCTGAGAGAGACGACGGCGTCACGCGCGAAGCGCGGTGGACGGGCGAGGGCGCGCCGCTGGTCCAGGCGCGTCTCGAAGGCCTGAGCGACCGAACGGCCGCGGGCGCGATTTCCGTTCAGGCGCATGCCGATACGCTCGCACGGTGCGACCGCACCTAGGAGAGGCTCATGGCGCGCCCGATCTGGACCGGTACCCTGTCGTTCGGCCTGCTCAACATCCCGATCAAGCTGATGTCGGGCGAGAAGCGGACTGATCTGCATTTCCGCATGCTCGACAGCCGCGACAACGCGCCGGTGAAGTACGAGCGCGTCAATGGCGAAACCGGCGAGGAGGTGCCCTGGAAGGACGTCGTGAAGGCGTTCGAATACCGCAAGGGCAACTACGTGATCCTCGAGGACGAGGATTTTCGCGCGGCCGCGCCCGAGAGCCACGAGGCGGTCGAGATCGCCGCGTTCGTCGACGCCGATGCGATCGGACCCGAATATTACGAAAAACCCTACGTGCTCGTGCCCGGCAAGAAAGCCGACAAGGGCTACGTGCTGCTGCGCGAGACGCTGGCCGAAACGAAAAAGATCGGCATCGCGCACGTCGTCGTGCGCACGCGCGAATATCTTTCGGCGGTCATCGCGAAGGGCGACGCGCTGATGCTCATGCTGATGCGCTATCCGCAGGAGCTCGTCGACATCGGCGATTACGAGATTCCGAGCGGATCGGCCGCGTCGCATCGCGTGACCAGACCCGAGATGCAGATGGCGCGGCAGCTGATCGAATCGATGGCGACGGCGTGGAAGCCGTCCGACTACAAGGACGAGTTCCGCGCCAAGCTGCACAAGGCCATCGAAAAGCGCATGAAGAGCAAGGGCGTCGTCGCGCCGCCCGAAGAGGAGGCGGCCGAGGAAGCGACGACGAACGTCGTCGACTTCATGGACCTTCTCAAGAAGAGCCTCGCCTCGAACAAGCGCACGCCGGCATCGGCAAAGCGTGCCGCGAAGTCTGCGCCGCGTGCGAAGGCGAAGGGCGGCAAGACGGCGCGCAAGCCGCGGCGGAAATCGGCATAGCCATGCACCAAAGAAAACGCCCGGCCACGATGGGGCCGGGCGCTGGAGTGTGGTGCGTGAAACCTTACGGCTTCGCTTTCAGGCACTTCGTGTATTCGGCCTCGGTCACCTTGCCGTCGCTGTTCTTGTCGCAGGTCGCGAAATTGCTCTCGAGCCAGCTGTTCGGCAGCGCATCGGACTTCTCGACATAGCCCTTGCCGTGACCCTTCAACATGCTCCAGTCCTCGGCGCTCGAACCCTGCATGCCGAGCGGCTCGGTCTGCTGCTGCTGCTGCATCTGCTGATTTTCCTGCGCGGCCTGATCGGACGTCGGCGGCGTTTCCTGTGCCATCGCGGCGCCCGCGAAGCTCATCGACGCGGCGATCAACAGGGTAAGCAGGTTCTGACGCGTATTCATGAGCAGTCCTCTTGTCCGGTTTGGGCGTCCAGACTGCCGCCGCGCCAATGACCCGCGGATGAAAGCGCGCCGATACGTACAAGCGCGATTCATGCGCGGACCCCATGCGCCATCCGCCAAACGGACGAGGCCGCTCAGCGCCAAGTCACTCATCCGAGTCGTACGTGGCTTATCGTCGTCGATTGCTGCGCCCGTACGCACACCTGGATGGAAGAGGCGCGATGCCAGCCAGAACACCGAACGCCGGTATCGCTTCGCGCGGATCGCTGCTGCCTCCATCGCCGGCACATGCGACCGGGCAGGAGGGCGCGGAGAGCGTCAATGCGCTGATCGGCGCCTTCGCATCGGTGCTGCAGAGCGCCGCCGGCCGTGGAATCCGGATGCGATTCGGCCTCGCCGATTCGGTCGACCGCCTCGGGATCGATCCGACCCAGTTCAAGATGGCATTGCTGAATGTCGTGACGAACGCCGGCGAGGCCATGCGCGGTTCCGGCGAGCTCGTGATCTCGACGCGCCTCGTCGACGATCGCGTCCGCGGCGCCTCGCCGCCGCTCGAGCCCGGGCTCTACGCCGCGATTTGCATTGCCGACAGCGGATGCGGTATTTCAGAGCACGCACTGGACCCTGTGTTCGAGCCGTTCTTCAGCGGACACGAATCCGGCCGCAACGCCGGACTTGGCTTGAGCCAGGTCCATGGTTTCGCGACGCAGAGCCGCGGCGGCGTCGCGATCGAATCGACCGAAGGAAGAGGAACGCGCGTGACGATCTATCTGCCGCTGATGGCGCCAGCCGACGAAACGGGCGCAGGCGGCGCAGTCGCGCCCGGCACGCGGACGGTATTGCTCGTCGACGACGACGACCATGTGCGCGGGTCGACGTCGGATGCGATCGAGATGCTCGGCTATCGGGTCATCGCGGAGGCGTCGGCGGCCGAAGCGCTCGAACGGCTCCGGCAGCAGCCGGACGTCGATATCCTGTTCACCGACATCGTGCTGCCGAAGGGCATGTCGGGCATCGCGCTTGCGCGCCAAGCGCGTGCGCTGCGACCGGACTTGCGGATCCTGCTGGCGTCCGGGCACGCACGCGAATCGCTGCGCGCCGAAGCCGGCGACGAGATGGATGCGTTTGCGTTCCTGGCGAAGCCGTACCGGTTGCAGGAGCTCGGCGCGGCGCTGAAGGCGTTGGTGACGGGCGCTTGCTGACCGCTTTGTCCGTTCCTTAATTTTACATAATAGACATTACGCACATATCGCCACAACGGAATCAGGCTTTCCGCGTCCCGGATGGCGGCTTTGCCTTGTTGAGTGCCGCCGCCGCCTGCACGAGCGCCTTCAGCGCCTTTCCGTCGATCCTGTCGCCCTCGTGCACATCGATCGCACGCCTCGT
>Ga0068853_100002925_pt1 | contig 12993 bp, 14 predicted proteins | sample KBSCornC32_FD_65655 | JGI IMG/M metagenome (GOLD analysis project Ga0068853, IMG submission 65655) | Corn rhizosphere microbial communities from Kellogg Biological Station, Michigan, USA - KBS Corn C3-2 | ecosystem: Host-associated > Plants > Roots > Rhizosphere > Soil ... | reverse complement strand
AGTCGTTTTGCCGTGGCGGCTGACAGGATGATGGAGCCAGGGTTTCCGAGAGCGGTCTGCGGGTCGCCGGAGGCGAGGGTAAAACCGAATATATGGAAGAAGGAGGGTTCGGTGAAGGCGCCTCTGAGGTTGAATTCGTTGCCGCCGACGGTGGCGGGGCCCTGGAGGGTGGGGTTGATGCTGACGGTCTCTTCGATGTTCGCGGTGTCGGCGGCCAGCGCGTCGCGGAGGGGAAGGGGGGTGCTGGCGAGTTTCCAGTGCTGACCGTCGTTCTGACGATAACTGCTGATGATCCGGTAGGTACGGTCGGGATAGGGATGGAAGTTGTCGTAGCTGAGGGCGTCCTGGACGATCACGAGCTCCATGAGGCCGACGGACATGGCCAGTCCGAGTCCAAAGATGTTGATAAAGGAGATCAGTCGGTTGCGTCGAAGGTTGCGGATCGCGATCCTTATATAGCTGAGCAGCATGTGTCGTAGTCAGTTTGCACCAGAAGATACAATATTGGGTCCAAACTATAAATGGATTGATTATCAGAGACGTGAGATTTTTTTGGCGCCCGGGGACGTGTGTTTTCCGGACAGTGAGCGTATCAAAAGCGGACATTCAGGGGGATGGGGGGTACCGTTAGTTGTCTGGCGGCCAATGGGTTTGGGTATTGGCATTGTGTTCGTTAGGGTTTATGAAACTAACCTTTCCCATAATTTTATCCAACTATGGCTAACACTATTTTTCGGTCTGCGTGGCGGACTTTGTCGCGAAACAGGTTGCATACGGTCGTGAATGTGGGTGGTCTTGTCATCGGCTTCACGATCGGTATAGCCGTGCTGCTGGTTGTATATAGTCAGCTGAGTTATGATTCGCAGCATGTCGACTCGCGGCGGATCTATGAGGCGTATATTTTTTCCAATGGGCCGGACGGGCCGGGGATCGACAACCAGTTCGACTATTCTGCGGGTCCTGTCATAAAGGCCGAGGCGCCGGCGGTGGAGCGGAGTGCGCGGTTTGTCGACGGGGGGAGTCATTTGATGTATAAGAACAAGTCGCTGGATATTCCGGTGATGATGGCGGACGAGGATCTGTTCCGCATGTTTACATTTAAGGTGGTGAAGGGGAATGCGTCCAATCCGCTGGGTAAGCTGACGGATATCGTCCTGACGGAGGAAACGGCAAAGAAGATATTCGGGAATGAGGACCCTATCGGGCAGCAGTTGCGGGCGTCGGCGGGGGAAAAGCTGCAGGCGTATACGGTATCGGCTGTCGTCAAAGACCCGCAGCTATCCACGGTGAAGTTCGAGATGCTGACGCGGATAGAGAACAGGGGGGACTATACGACGGCTACGAATCGCTGGGACAATCATATGCTGGCGTTGTATGTGGAGCTGAAGGAAGGCAGGACGCAGCAGGAGGCCGAGCGTCAGTTGCGGCAGATCAATCATCGCTATCAGGCGGACGTGTATACGGACCTGGCGAAGAAGGGAGTGAAGCCGGACCAGTATGGGGACATCTATGCGGCGCGGCTATTGCCGCTGCGGGAGGCGCATTTTTCCGTCCGGGTCAATGGCCATAAGGCTACGAGCTATATGATGGTCTATACGCTGTTGCTGGTGGGGTTGCTGGTGATTGCGATCGCCAGCTTCAATTTCGTGAACATCAATCTGGCGACCGCCTTTACCCGGGGCAGGGAGATCGGGGTGAGGAAGTGTCTGGGGGCGGGGAGGAACAGGCTTTTTGGGCAGTTATGGTACGAGAGTTTTATGATCTGTGCGCTGGCTTTTGTTCTTTCGCTGCTGCTGACCAATGTGTTGTTGCATACGATCGATGGTATTCAGAAGATGAATGTTCCGTTGGGAGAGATACTGCTGAATCCAAAGTTCCTTGCGCTGGCGGTGGTGATGCTTTTATTCGTTTCATTGGTCGCGGGGGGATATCCTTCGTGGTTGATGTCGCGGTTCAACACGGTGGAGACGCTGAAGGGCAGGCTGGGGTTAAAGCGAAAAAGCGGGGTGAGGAGTAGTCTTATCGTTGCGCAGTTCGTGATCGCGTGCGTGATGATCTGCTGTACATTTATAGTTTACAGGCAGTTCAGGCATCTGCAGGAGGCGGATCTGGGGATGGATAAGAGTTTCCTGGTGAGCATACCGCTGCGGGAGCCGGAGAAGGGGCGCGAGACGGTGGAGAAGCTGCGGACGATGCTGGCGTCGGACCCGCGTGTGTTGTCGGTGTCGGGGAGTAATATCAATTTTGGGAGGGGGGCGGATAGAAGGACCGTGTCGATCACTACCGGATTCGATTATAAGGGGAAGAGCGTGTCGACGGACAGGGCATGGATCGACTACGACTATTTGAGAACGCTCGGCATCCGGCTGGTAGCGGGGAGGGAGTTCGACAAGAGTTATGGGACGGATACGGCGGATAACGTTTTGTTATCGGAGAGTATGGCGAAGCAACTGCAGGAGAAGGATGTGGTGGGGAAGACGATCATTCCGGACGGGGAGACGAAGGGGATGCATGTGGTCGGGGTCTTTGCCGATTTTCATCTGTATTCGATGGAGCAGGAGATGCGGCCGCTGACGCTGAGTTTCGCCAAAGGCGGTATCGACTATTGTTTTGTCAAGACGACGGCCCCGGGGGCGATCGGGCTGATGGAGCGGCTTAAGAAGGAGATGTCGGAGATCGAGCCGGGGCAGGAGTTCAGGGCGACCTTTGTGGATGAGAATGTCAATAACTGGTATACGGGTGAGCGCATGATGTCGTTGTTCTTCAGCATTGCCGCGGCGATCGCGATCGTACTTTCCTGTACGGGGCTGCTGGCGATGGTGTTGCTGATCGTCAACCAGCGGGTGAAGGAGATTGGGATCAGGAAGGTGCTGGGGGCGAGCGTGCGTCAGATAAGCGTGCTGATATCACGGGAATTCGTGTTGCTGGTAGCGCTGGCGGTGGTGATCGCTACGCCGTTGTCGTGGCTGATCATGAGCAAGTGGCTGCAGGAATTTCCTTATCGAGTCAGCCTGGAGTGGTGGATGTTTGTTATGGTGGGGGGCACGGCGCTGGGGTTGGCCCTGCTGACGGTGGGTTTTCACGTGGTGCGGGCGGCGATGGCGAATCCGGTGAAGAATCTGAGAACGGAATAATATCTTTAGTAGGTGGCCGGTTTTTTGCCGGCCACCCTGGTGATGATCTGTTATGTGAGTGCAAAGATGTCTGCTGCGTCCTGCGCAGACGGTACGGCGAGGACTATTGCGCGGTCTTCGCCGATCGCGTATAATACATCGGTTATCTGGTAGGTCCTGGTCCGGTCGGTCTGGTAGTAAAATGAGCCGATCGGGGGGACGAAATTGGGGGAATTGATCAGGCCATAGCCGCCGGGATTACCGGGAGGGCTGGTGACCTGACCGTAGATGTTGGCAAAGATATCGACGGTCGAAGTCGGGTGTTCGCCGGGGATAAAGAAAATGTTTTTCACGGAAATGGTTTGGGGTACGGTGACGACGATGGCGCGGTCGAGGTCTTTGGAGGAAAGGACCTGCATGACTCGGTAGGCCTTGTCGTTGACGAGGTCGCAGAAGTAGGAGTTGAGAACGGGGACGAAGCTGACCGTGGTGATCTTTGTGTACGCGGTGCCCGGGTTTGCCGGGTCGTTGGTCGGGAAGTAGCTGGGGATCTGATAAACGTCTACTGTCATATTAATAAGGTTTTGCTGAATGTACGGGGAATGGGCGGTTGGTGGGGGATAAAAGATTGTTAAGAATGTCTCGCGAGACGTGGTTGGATTTAGCGCATGGTCGTTGCAGTGAGAAGTACCGGGTTTGGCGCAGGGGTATCATGGATGCCTTTGTTGAGTGATCAGCATGTATCCTGTCCGGGGATAATGCCGGGGAATGGGAGGACAATTTGTGTGTCGCTGGGATTAAAGCTTTGAACTGTGGTCTACTTTGTCTATCTTTATCCGCGGACGGACCATGTTATCAAAGAAAAGAAATATGCTCATAGTGGTGAGGTTCCTGCTGATGGCGGGTTATCTTTTCTTTTTTGCTACGCAGTTCAGTTACAGATATTATACCATCGCCAATTTCTTCGTCTACGGGAACTATCCTTCGGCGGCTAAGGCCGGGCGTGTTCCGTTGGCTGGAGGGCTGCATGCGGCGGCCAGGTCAACGGCATTTCGAAATACGGGTCAGGCGTCGCACCTGGCTATCGACAAACGATTTGTGGGTGGTTATGGGGTACGGATCGCCGATCGTCTTTTTCTGCCGGTACTTTCTCCGATAGAGGTCGAGAGAAGGTACGGCTTACTCCTGCAGGTTTACTCTTCTTCTGATCTGCCTGTTAATTCTCTTCGGGGGCCTCCCATTGCCTGACCGGTTGTTTGCCTTCGACTGACGGTTAGGCTTTTTTCATTTTAAACATTTATTATGGCGGTTGTTTCGTGCAAACGGGCTGCCGGCATCCTGCTATTGCTATGTTTGGCGGGGTGGCCGGGGCGTTCCGTGTGGGCACAAGGACGTGGCGATTATTCATTGGCTGAGCTGGCGGATTCTGCCAGCAGGCATTTACCTGGGCTGTTGGGAAAGCAGGCTCTTGTGGGCAGTGCGGAGGCGGCGGTCAGGGAGGCAAAAAATAGTTACTTACCAAGGGTCAATGTGGTGGAAGAGGTTTCGGTGGGGTCTGCGAATGATGTGGCGGGGCCTTTTTTACCGGCTCCCGGTGTGTTGCATTCGATATCGGGAAGTATCAATGGTTCGCAGAGCTATCAGGCTGTTACAGGGAATCTGGCTTCGGTCTACGGGGAATATGATCTGGTGAACTTCGGGCTTCGCGGCGCGCGGGTAGCGGGTGCGAGGGCAATTGCTGGTGAGGCCCGGGCGGATCTTGAGAGGGAGCGTTATCTGATCAGGTGGCAGGTGGCGCGGGTTTATTTCGGTATACTCAGGAACCGGTATCAGCTGGAGGTGGATTCCGCTGACATTCGGCGTTATCAGGCGATGTACACCGTTAGCAGGGCGTTGACGGGGAATGGGGTTAATCCTGGCGTGGATTCTTCTCTGGCGAAGGCGGGGCTTTCGAGAACGAGGATCAATTACAATCAGGCGATGGGCAATCTGCGGCGGTTGTGCCAGCAGTTGGCCTATTTGACGGGTCTGACGGATCCCGGGATCCGGATGGATACGAGTTCAGGGGGGCGGCTGCGGGTGGCGGCGCTGTCCGGGGATACGGCTGCGGTGAATGTGCTGACCGAGTATTTCGTCCGGCGTGAGCTGCGCTATGGTGCAGAACAGGAGCTGGCGAGGAAAAGCTATCTGCCGAAGGTGGTGGCTGGTGCGGGTGGATGGGCGAGGGGTTCGGGAGATGGGCTGGGGTATCAGCGGCTGAATTATTTGGCTGGTGTTGGGGTTGTCTATGATCTTTTCAGTGGAGTTCACAGGAGGGACAGGCTCGCTGTTCTGAATGGTCAGATAGAGGCTGCGGGTCTTGAGCTCCAGCAGCAGCGGTTATCGTTGCAGAACCAGGGATCGCAGGCGGATGAGTCGATCCGGGTGGCCAGCCGGAACCTGGATGAGCTGCCGGTGCAGCTGCAGGCGGCGGCCGACGCTTATCAGCAGAAGCTGGCGCAGTACAAGGCGGGGATCGTCAATCTGGTCGAGCTGTCTAACGCCTCATTCGAGCTGCTGCAGGCGCAGACCGGCTATATCGAGGCGTTGAACGACTGGTATACGGCCAGTTTGGACAAGGCGGCGCTGACGGGAAATCTCGATCAATTCCTTAAATCCATAAAATAAAAACGCATGGTAAGAACAGCTTTGAAAAGGCCCATTACTATCATGGTGCTTTTTACGGGTCTTTTACTTTTTTCGGTGGCGTCGATACGGACGATATCCATCGACATATTTCCAAGCCTGAACATGCCCGTCATTTATGTGATACAGCAGTATGGGGGAATGACAGCCAAGCAGATGGAGGGTTTTTTTTCAACGCGGATGCAGGATCATTTTCTGTATGTCGACGGGGTCAGGAATATCGAGAGCAAAAATGTGCAGGGCCTGACGCTGATAAAGCTGCAGTTCTATGAGGGTACCGACATGGCGGAGGCTGCTGCGGAGGTAGCAATCCAGGTCAACCGGTGTCAGTCCTTTTTTCCGCCGGGCGCTTTACCGCCGGAGGTAGTGCGGTTCGATGCCAGCAGTCTTCCGGTAGGGGAGCTGGTATTCAGCAGCAGGACGAGGACGCTGAATGATATTTTCGACATGGCGGGTACGCTGGTGCGTCCGCTGTTCGGGAAAGTGTCGGGATTATCGGCTCCGCCGCCCTTTGGCAGCAATGCCAGGTCGATCATTCTGAAGGTCGATCCTGCGAAGTTGCGGGAATACAATTTGTCGCCGGAGCAGGTGGTGGAGGCTTTAGGAAAGAACAATTCGATGGCTCCGTCGGGGAATGTGCGCATAGACAGTACGATGTTCATTTCGTCGATGAATTCGCAGGAGGAGAGCATACGGGATTTCGGCGACATACCCATTGTGGCGAACGGTGCGAGTATGATAACTGCGAAGGATGTTGCCAGGGTCGAAGATGCTTCGGATATCGTTGTAGACTATGCGTTGGTCAACGGGAAGCGAAGCGTGTATTTTCCTGTTGTAAAGACGGCCAGTGCTTCTACCTGGGATGTGGTGCAGGGGTTAAGGAAGGAGATACCGGAGATGCAGAGTCTGTTGCCGGATGATGTGCAGATCAGCTATGAGTTCGATCAGAGCATTTTCGTGATAAATGCGGCTAAGAGTCTTATGACGGAAGGTATACTTGGCGCCTTGCTGACGGGGCTGATGGTTTTATTGTTCCTGCGGGATTGGCGAAGCAGTATTGTCGTGATCGTCACTATACCCGTGGCTGTGCTGGCGACGGTGTTCTGTCTCAAGCTGGCTGGGCAGACCATTAATATTATGACGTTGAGCGGGATTGCTCTGGCGATAGGCATCCTGGTGGATCAGGCGACCGTGACCATCGAGAATATCCACCAGCATCTGGAGATGGGCAAGTCCAAGCGTGTAGCAGTGCTGGAAGCCTGCGTGGAGATATCATTTCCGCTGCTGCTGATCCTGTTGTGCATCCTGGCGGTTTTTGCGCCGTCCTTTGTGATGACGGGAGTGCCTAAGGCGATGTTCCTTCCCCTGTCCCTGTCAATTGCGTTTGCTATGATCATAAGCTTTATTGCTGCGCAGACGCTTGTTCCGATACTGTCGGTCTGGCTGCTGAAGGCGGAGTTGTTCCATTATCGGCACAAGGGGATACATGTGCATGCTGGGCTGGCTTTGGATGAAGAGGAGATCGCGGAGGTAAATGCGCACACTTTGCAGGACCGGGTACATGAGGAGGAGAACGGATTTTTTCAGCGGATGAAGGTAGGGCTGCTGGACAGGCTGGAGAGGTGGATGCCCCGGCGCAGACTCGTAGTGCTATCTTATCTGTGTGCAACGACAGGAATGGTAATCGTCGGTGTTGGCGTTATCGGCAAGGATATGCTACCGCATTCCAATGCCGGTCAACTGCAAGTGCGTGTGAGGGAGCCGGATGGGACCAGGCTGGAGATTACGGAGCGGGCCGTAAAAGGTATTTTGAAGGGCATCGATTCGCTGGTAGGGGGACGTGTTGCGATAAGCTCGGCGTTTGTCGGGACAGTCTCGCCCAATTATGGACATAGCAACCTGTATGTATTCAACAGCGGCTCGCATGAGGCGGTGGTGCAGGTTGAGCTGGAGAATGGCTATAAGACGGATATCGACGAGCTGAAGGATCGGATCAGGAGGGATGTCGCGGTGAGGTATCCGCAGGTCAGGCTGTCGTTCGAACCGATAGAGCTGACCGAGAAGCTAATGGCGCAGGGAGCGTCGACGCCGATCGAGGTGAGGGTTGCGTCGAAGAATATCGGGGATATGGAGGCATATTCAGGGCGGCTGATGTCGAAGATGCGGGCATTGCCATTTCTGCGTGATGTGCAGGTAGCGCAGCCGTTGAGTTTTCCTACGCTGGTCGTGCGGATGAACAGGCAGAAGCTGGCGCAGATGGGTCTGGGCATCGACGTTGTATCGCGGAGCATATCGGATGCGACGGCGTCGAGCCGGTATACGCTGAAGAACCTCTGGCTGGACGATTCCAAGCAGTATACGTATAACGCGCAGGTACAGATACCGGAATACATAATGAACTCGCTGGAGCAACTGAAAGCTATTCCGCTGGTGCCGGGGAAGATGCGGCCTGTCCTGTCGGATGCGGCGGATATCTCTGTCGATTCGCTGCCGGGTGAATATGACCGTTCGGGGCCGCGCAGGTTTCTCACGGTCAACGCGAATATTCACAAGACCGATCTTGGAACGGCCATGAAGGCGGTGCAGAAGGCCATCGATGAGCTGGGGCCTCCCCCGAAGGGACTGGTCGCGGAGATGAAGGGGATGAGCGCTTTGCTGTCAGAGACGCTGGGCTCGCTGCAGGGTGGATTGGTGGCGGCGGTCGTGGTCATTTTGTTATTGCTGACGGCCAACTATCAGTCTTTCGGGCTGGCGGTGGCGGTGCTGAGTACGGTGCCTGCGGTATTGTTGGGGTCGCTGCTGCTGTTGCTGGCGACCGGGGCTACGCTCAACCTTCAGTCGTATATGGGGATCATCATGTCGGTGGGGGTATCCGTTGCCAATGCCATTCTGATCGTGACCAATGCGGAGGCGCTGCGAAAGGAGTACCGCGATCCATTCCGTGCGGCTGCGGTGGCGGCGAGCATCCGTCTGCGTCCGATCCTGATGACCAGCTGTGCGATGATAGCGGGAATGGTTCCGATGGCCAGTGGTTTGGGTGAGGCTGGGGACCAGTCTGCTCCGTTGGGCAGGGCGGTTATCGGTGGGTTGGCGATGTCGACGCTGGCGGCGCTATTTATAGTACCGTTGGTATATGGCTGGGTGAGGCAGAAACAATCATTTGCTTCCGTGTCTTTGTTGCCTACGGAAGAAGAATCTATAAATACAAAAGAGATATGAACAGAATATTGATGATAGTAATTGTTTTTGGATTGGCGGCGTGTACGAATGGCTCAGCTGGTTCGGTTGGTTCGTCTGGTTTGGCGGGAACGGCGGGAACGGCGGGTTCGGCGGGAACGGCGGGTTCGGCTGGCTCTGGCGCGCGGTATTCGCTGGTGAGACTGGAAAGGAAGGCGTTGCCACAGGAGGTGAAGCTGCCGGCGCAACTGGCGGCTTATGAAGCTGTCAATATTTTCCCCAGGGTCAACGGGTATGTGAAGGACGTGTTTGTGGATGTCGGTTCGCGTGTGAGGAAGGGGCAGCTGCTGATGGAGCTGGAGGCTCCGGAGATGGAGCAGGCGGTTGTCCAGGCACGTGAGCGGTATGCGCGGTCGAAACTGGACTATGCGATCAGCAGTGAGAATTATGATCGGATGCGGAGAGCTGCCGAGACGCCGGGGGCTGTGGCGCCGATGGGGTTGGCTTCCCTCAGGGCAAAGGCGGATGCGGACAGTGCGTTGTGCAATGCGGAGAAAGCTAACTGGGAGATGCAAAGGGCGGTGCTGGCTTATTTGAAGGTAAAGGCGCCGTTCGACGGTGTTATCGCCGAACGGAATGTGCATCCCGGTGCGCTCGTCAGCGCGGAGGGAAAGGACAACAAGCCGATGCTTGACCTGCGAAAGGTGGACCGTCTGCGGCTGCAGGTAGAGATCCCGGAAGGTATTGCAGGAGGGCTGGAAGATCGGGATACGGTAGTCTTTTATCTCAGCGCATATCCAGGGAAGAGGTTGACGGGGCATGTGAACCGGCGATCGGGTGTTGTGAACAGCCAGTATCGAGCCGAGCGGATGGAACTGGATGTGAACAATGGGGATGGTCGTCTGGCTCCGGGGATGTATGCGGATGTGCTTTTTAGCTCGCGGGGGAATGCGAGAGCGTTTACGGTCCCCCGTGCGGCGGTGGTGACTTCGACAGAACGTAAATATGTGGTCGTTGTCCGGGGTGGGCGGACTTTACGGGTGGATGTATCGACGGGAAATGAATCGGCGGGGCAGGTAGAAATAACGGGTGATCTGAATGAAGGTGAAGAGATCGTAGCGAGGGCGAATGATGAGGTGCCCGAAGGCATAGTGGTAAAATAGATTATTCAATTTAATTAATTAAAGTATGAAGAAGTTATTTGTTTTATTGTTGGTCATTTCTTTTTCCCGAAGCAGGGCGGGTCAGGGTGATACGGTTCTTGTGGTCCCCGCGGCGGTCAGGTCGGCGTTTGCGAACCAGTTTCCTTCAGGACATTTGAAGAAGTGGGAATGGCGCAAGGAGGGGTATATCGCGGATTTCCGTCTTGGGGGCAAAAAACTTTTCGCTTATTATTCCGCCGATGGCGGCTGGAAGGGAACGGAATCCCCGATCAGGTGGACGAAGGATCTGCCGGAGGCTGTCAGGGAAGGCTGGAAGAAGAGTGGTTATTATAGCTGGTATGTGATGGACATCAAGAAGATCGAGACACCGGACGGTCCGTTGTATACTTTGCATGTAAACAATGGCACGTTGTTGGATGCCGATCATCATGATGCTTTTCTGGAAGAATACGTACTATTCTTTTCGCCTTCCGGTGAGCTTGTAAAAAAGGACAGGATGGCGTGATCACCTGGGAACAAATATTATTAAGGCTTTCTCTTGCGGCTGCGTTTGGTGCGATTGTGGGTATCGAGAGGGAAAGAAAGGACTGGGCGGCCGGCCTGCGCACCCATATGATGGTGTGTGTAGGGGCCGCCCTTACTATGATGGTGAGTGCCTTTGGGTTTGAGGACATATTGGGTCATCCGGCGGTGGTGCTGGATCCTTCGCGTATTGCGGCGCAGGTGATCAGTGGGATCGGTTTTATCGGAGCGGGAACTATCCTGTTCCTGAGGCAGGAGGTGGTCCGGGGGCTGACGACGGCTGCCGGATTGTGGACGGTGGCGGCGATAGGGTTGGCTGCAGGAGGCGGAATGTATTTTGCCGCTGTGGTGGCTACGGTGATAGTACTGGTTATTTTGTGGCTGCTAAAGCCGGTAGAGAGAAAGATCTTCGGCAGGTACAGGACCTTTGTGATCCATCTGGAGGGTACTGGATTTACAGAAGGTCTGCAGAAGGTTCTTGAAGAGGAGGGATTAGATGTGTACAGTGTACTGATAGAGAAGAGCGGAAAGGGCATGCGGGGGCATGTACGGCTGAGGAACAGGAAAGATATGAATGGCGTGGTCGGGTTAGCAGGGAGGCTGGAAAGGCTTGAAGGCGTTGACCGTGTTTGGTGGGAAAAGGGGTGATCTGTCTATCTACTGTGAAGTATCTTATAGGTGTTGATCTGCGTATGTGGGTTGTCGTCTTCTATGGAGAGAAGGCGTTGCCAGCGGTAGTTGAAGGGGAATTTGTCGAGGTAGACGCCGGAGCCGGTGAGGGAGCCGACGCGGGTGTTGGGGCCGGATGTTTTTTCGATGTTCTCGCGGATGAGGTATTGTGGTTTTGGCTGGTGTTCGGTGATGAGGATGTGGGAGAATCCGGGGAAGCAGTTCCTGGTGAGTGTGAGTATATCGTTGTTGGATAGGTGTTGCAGAACCTGGCGGATCAATAATAGATCGGCTGGGGGTATCTTTTGGTGGAGGGTATCGAGGCAGAAGAAGTGAATTTTTTCGGAGCCGAAGTTATCGTTGTTGTATTGGATGAGGGAAGGGACGACGTCTACACCGTTGTAGGAGATGGAAGGGTTTTGCTCGCATATGCGGCGGCCGATGTTGAAGTCGCCGCAGCCGATATCGGTGATGGCGGTGATGTTGTGCGTCCTTATGTAGTCGGTGATTAGGTGGATGTACTCGGCGCTGGATTGGTTGTAAGAGCCTGAGCCGGAATAGTATCTGGCGCCTTCGGGGAGGTAGTTGGCTTCTTTGCCGTGGGCCCAGAGGCCGTTGTCGTATATCTCGGAGAAGATCTCGCTGTGGCTCTTTTTGCTGTACTGGTCGTCGGCGGCGATGTGTTTTAGCCTGAAGCGTTGGTAGTGGATGCGAAGGGTCTGGTAGAGTTTTGCCGGGAGTATGGATCTTAGTAAAGACATGGGCGAGCAATTTTTTTAAGAATAAGGTTTATTTGCCATTTGTGTGCCAAAAAAGGACGGCATACGAATGTACGCAAAAACAAAGCCTCCGGGATTTGATTCCGGAGGCTCTCACCTGCGTGTTGGTGTCTCAGTTCATTTACTTACTGGCAAGGGTCGCCCTGGGGGTGTTTTCGGACACGGATCAAATGAATCTTATATTGAATACATATAAATCATTTGAACAGCTTGTTTGACGTGTTCGTGGCGGATACTGATGGCTGCCTGCGGGTCCCTTTACATAGGGTGCGGACCAGCGTGTTTTTACGCGGGCTGCCGGGTCAGTATCACAAGCCGACCGTCGGGCTTTGCAATACGAATATAAAACGTGCAATCGGTATTTATATTATTGACCGCCGGGGAAAGGAGAAAGATAGTGGGATTGTATTAGAGTTTTGGTGCGGTGAGGTTGTATTTGTGAGCGAGGGCTACGAGGCTTTCGATCATGAAGGGTTTTTGGATATAGGCGTCGGCTCCTGCGTGGCGGGCGAGTTCTTCGAGGTCGTGGGTGCCGGAGAAATAGATGACGGGGATATGGCTGGTATGCGGCGACGATTTGAGCGCTTTGATGGCGGCGTCGCCCTGTATGCCGGGCATTTCGTGATCCATGAAGATGAGGTGGGGATCGAGTTCTTTGATCTGTTCGATCAGGTCGTCGAGGGTTTCGAAGCCAGGGAGCGTGTGGACCTGGAAGTTGCGTCTTTCGAAGATGAGCTTACAGACAAGCAGGTGGTCGGGGTCGTCGTCGACAAGAATAATTTTGGGGCTTTCCATCAGGCAGGTAAATTGGCTATTAGTTGAATGTTATATCGCGCGAAACTCGTGCCAAATTGAATTCTGAGTGAAAATAGGCATCGAATCTAA
>Ga0068853_100002924_pt1 | contig 12994 bp, 14 predicted proteins | sample KBSCornC32_FD_65655 | JGI IMG/M metagenome (GOLD analysis project Ga0068853, IMG submission 65655) | Corn rhizosphere microbial communities from Kellogg Biological Station, Michigan, USA - KBS Corn C3-2 | ecosystem: Host-associated > Plants > Roots > Rhizosphere > Soil ... | reverse complement strand
GCCAGCAGCACCGCGCCGAGCACCGACAGCGCGACCAGCTTGTCGACCTTCTTGAAACCCGGCGACTTCACGGCTTCACCGGCGCGTGAACGCGCGTGGCCGGGGCACGCGGTCTGGGCAACTGCTGGCTGCGCCAGAGCAGGAACAAGCCGATCAGCGCGGTCGGCACCTGCAGCCACCAGAAGCCGAACCATGGGCTGAGCTTGCCCTGGCTGATCCAGGCACGCCCGAGCGTGATGCCGCTGTTGTAGATCATCCACGCGAACAGCGCGATCAGCAGTCGCGCGTAACGCGGCTCGCGCGGCGAGGACTTGGCCAACGGCAGCGCGAGCAGGATCAACACGAGCGTCGTGAACGGCACCGCCAGGCGCCATTGCAGCTCGGCGCGTTGCACCGGATCCTGGCTCGACAACAGCTGCGTGGTGGTCGCGCTGCGCTTGACCGAATCGGCGCTGCTGTCGCTTTCGCTGTCCTGCAGCTTCAGGTCGTTGCGCTCGTAGCGCATCAACCGATAGTTGTCCTGGCCGAGCACCGCTTCGACCCGGAACCCGTCGTTCAAGCCGAGGTAACGCCCACTGCCATCGGCATCGTGAAACAGCTCGCCACTGGCGGCCGTGATCACGTTGAGATTCGTGGTGGCGTCCTTGTCGTTGCTGCGTTCGCTGGCGACGAACAGCTTCTTGAACTGCGTGCCGTCGCCGTTCATCGATTCGACGTAGATCACCCCGTCGTTGTTCGGCAGCTCGACAAAGCGTCCGGGTTCGAGGCCGGCGACTATCAACGAACGACTCGCTTCCTGCAGCAGCGACTGCGACTGGCGCACCGCCGCCGGCGCCAGCCAGAACGAGATCGTGCCCATCACGATGGCCAGCGGCACGGCCAGGATCAGCAGCGGCCGCAGCAGATCGGTCATCGCCAGGCCCGACGCGGAAAACACCGCCATCTCGCTCTCGCGATACAGGCGGCCGTACGCGATCTGCACGCCCAGGAACACCGCGAGCGGCGCGAGCGTGGTGAGCGCGTCCACCGTGCGCAGCCCGATCAGTGCCAGCAGCAGGTCCGCCGGGATGCGGCCGCGCGCGATCTTCTGCAGCAGGTCCGCCAGCGTGCCGCCCACCGTGACCAGCAGCAGGATCAGCGTGGCCGCGAGAAAGCTCACCAGCAGTTCGCGCGCAAGGTAGCGGTCGACAATACGCAGCATCGGTTCGCTTATTCCAGTAAACTTGGCGGTTCTGAAAATACTTCAGGCCGATTCGACCCCAGACGGGGTTCAGATTGCCTGAAGCGCGGATGCGAAGTGTAGCGGGGTCGCCCCCGCCGCGTCGCCGCAGTCGACATCAGCCGTTTTACGTCGTTCCATCAGTCGTGGGAAAAGCAATGACCATCCAGTTCAGCCTCAGCCAGCAGGCACCCGAAACGAATCCCGCCGCGTGCGTCGTGGTCGGCGTGTTCGACGAACGCATGCTGTCGAGCGCGGCGGCGCGCATCGACGAGAAATCCGGCGGCGCGATCAAGCGCCTGATCGAATCCGGCGACATCACCGGCAAGACCGGCACGACGCACCTGCTGTTCGCGCTGCCGAACGTCGCGGCGCCGCGCGTGCTGGTGGTGGGCCTGGGCGAACAGAAGAAGCTGGACGCGGCGCGTTTCCAGCGCGCCTGCGCCGATGCGGCGCGCGCGCTGAAGGGCCTGCCGCTGGACAGCGCGGTGTCCTACCTGACCGAAATCGACGTGCCCGGCCGCAACGCAGCCTGGAAGGTGCGCGCCGCGGCGCTCGCCACCGACGCGCAGGCGTACAAGTACACCGCCACGTTCAAGCCCAAGGAAAAATCCAAGAGCGCCGAATTCGGCGCGCTCGCGTTCGCCGCGCCGGATGGCGCCGCCGACGCGCTGGCCGGTGCCGGCGCGATCGCGAACGGCGTGCGCTTTGCGCGCGAGCTCGGCAACCTGCCGCCGAACATCTGCAACCCGGCCTACATCGCCGAGCAGGCGCGCAAGATCGCCGCCGACCATCCCGGCGTTGCGTGCGAAATCCTCGACGAAGACGCCATGCGCAAGCTCGGCATGGGCGCGCTGCTCGGCGTGTCGCAGGGGTCGGCGAACGAACCGAAGCTCGTGGTGCTGCAGTACCGCGGCGCCGGCGAGGCCGACCGGCCCTACGCATTCGTCGGCAAGGGCATCACGTTCGACACCGGCGGCATCTCGATCAAGCCGAGCGCCGGCATGGAGGAAATGAAGTTCGACATGTGCGGCGCGGCCGGCGTGCTCGGCGCGTTCCTCGCCGCGGTGCAGCTCAAGCTCAAGCTCAACCTCGTGTGCGTCGTGCCGGCGGTGGAGAACATGCCCGGCGGCAAGGCGCAGCGCCCGAGCGACGTGGTCACCACGATGTCGGGCCAGACCGTCGAGGTGCTCAACACCGACGCGGAAGGGCGGCTTATACTTTGCGACGCTTTGACCTTTGTGCAAAAGTATAATCCGCAGGTTATCATCGATGCGGCGACGCTCACCGGCGCCTGCGTGGTTGCGCTAGGCAAGCACGCGACCGGCCTGATGAGCAAGGACGACGCGCTCGCCGACGAGCTGCTCGCCGCCGGCAACGCCACGCTCGACCGTGCCTGGCGCCTGCCGCTGTGGGACGACTACCAGAGCCAGCTCGACACCGGCTACGCGGATATCGCGAACATCGGCGGCAAGTACGCCGGCGCGATCACCGCGGGCTGCTTCCTGGCGCGCTTCACCGAAGGCTACCGCTGGGCACACCTGGATATCGCCGGTACCGCGTGGGAGGAAGGCCGCAAGGGTTCCGCGACCGGGCGCCCGGTGCCGATGCTCGTGCAGTATCTGATCGATCGCGCGGGTGCGTGATGAATCCCGGGATGAGGACGGCGCAGGCGCGAGTCATCGCGCCCGGCGCCCGACCCTCCGAACGGAACGGCGCGATGAATCGCGTCCTCACGCAGGATTGACCATCGCCCGGATGCCCTTGCCCAGTTGCCTGTTCGTCACTCTCGACCCATGCCCCGCGCCGATTTCTACCTGATCGACAAGCCGCGCTTCCGCGACGATCCGCTGCTGCTCGTGTGCGAGCTGGCGAAGAAGGCGTTTGAAACCGGCCAGCAGACACTGATCCTCGCGCGCTCCCTCGAGCAGGCCGAGCAGCTGGACGAGAAGCTGTGGGAATTCGACGAGACCGCGTTCGTGCCGCACCAGATCGCCGGCGACGACGACGACGCGATCACGCCGGTGCTGATCGCGCCGCCGCAGACGCAGGTGGCGGACCGCGTCCTGGTCATCAACCTGCGCGACGATTGCGCACCCGGACTGTTCGAGCGCGTGCTCGAGGTGGTACCGGCCGACGAGGCGCAGCGCGCCGGTTCGCGGCAGCGCTGGAAGACCTACCAGCATGCGGGGTTCGAGGTGAAGAAGTTTGATATGTGACGGCTGAGCGAACACATCGGGTCTGCCACACCGGCGCTCTTGTTCGTCATTCCAGCGCAAGCTGGAATCCAGTTCTTGATCGCTGTGACAATGACGCATGAAGGCACCGTGCGTATACATCCTGGCCAGCCGGCGCTACGGCACGCTGTACGTCGGCGTGACCTCCGACCTCATCGCACGCGTCTGGCAGCACAAGAACGACGTCGTGGAGGGCTTCACCAAGAAGTACAGGGTGCACATGTTGGTGTGGTACGAGCAACACGAGACAATGGAAGGCGCGATTCTTCGCGAGAAGGCCATCAAGGCTTGGAAGCGTGAGTGGAAATTCGAGCTGATCGAATCCCACAATCCGGAATGGCGCGATCTGTACGCTGAAATCGCCTAGCACCCGACGGCCTAAGGCAAGAACTGGATTCCAGCTTGCGCTGGAATGACGAACAAGAGCAGAAGGCCTCGCATATGGGCGCGGCGACATACGAGACCCCAGCAAATGGCAATGGACAAGAGCTTCGACCCCAAACCCCTGGAATCCAAGTGGTATGCGCGCTGGGAAGCCGCCGGCACGTTCGCGCCACACGGCAGCGGTGAGCCTTACTGCATCCTGCTGCCGCCGCCGAATGTGACCGGCACGCTGCACATGGGACATGCGTTCCAGCAGACGATCATGGATGCGCTGATCCGCTATCACCGCATGCGCGGATTCAAGACGCTCTGGCAGGGCGGCACCGATCATGCCGGCATCGCCACGCAGAAGATCGTCGAGAACCAGCTCGCCGCGCAGGGCAAGACGCGCCACGACTTGGGCCGCGAGAAATTCGTCGAGCGCGTGTGGGAATGGAAGCACGAATCCGGTTCGACAATCACGAACCAGATGCGCCGCCTCGGCGCGTCGATGGACTGGTCGCGCGAACGCTTCACGATGGACGAGGGACTGTCGGCCGCGGTGCGCAAGGTATTCGTGCAATGGTATAGAGATGGACTTTTATACCGCGGCAAGCGCCTCGTGCACTGGGATCCGGTGCTGATGACGGCGGTTTCCGACCTCGAGGTCAACAACGAGGAGAAGGACGGCAGCCTGTGGTCGATCCGCTATCCCGCCAGCGATGGCGGCGAGGGCGTGGTGGTGGCGACGACACGTCCGGAAACGATGCTCGGCGACGTCGCCGTCGCGGTGCACCCGGAAGACGAGCGCTACGCCGCGCTGATCGGCAAGAAGCTCACGCTGCCGCTGACCGGCCGCGAGATCCCGGTGATCGCCGACGACTACGTCGACCGCGAATTCGGCACCGGCGCGGTGAAGATCACGCCGGCGCACGATTTCAACGACTGGCAGGTCGGCGCGCGCCACAAGCTCGAGCCGCTGGTGATGCTCACGCTCGACGCGAAGGTCAACGACAACGCGCCGGAAAAATACCGCGGCATGGATCGTTTCGTCGCACGCAAGGCGGTGCTGGCCGATCTCGAAGCGCAGGGCCTGCTGGTCGAGACGAAGAAGCACAAACTGCAGGTGCCGATCAGCCAGCGTTCGGACGCGGTGATCGAACCGATGCTGACCGACCAGTGGTTCCTCGACCTGACGTCCGACGTGCGCGTGGACGGCAAGCCCGGCCCGGGTGGGCGCAAGGCAATCACCGAGCCGGCGCTGAATGCGGTGAAGTCCGGCGAGATCAAGTTCGTGCCGGAAAACTGGAGCACCACCTACAACCAGTGGCTGGAGAATATCCAGGACTGGTGCGTCAGCCGCCAGCTGTGGTGGGGCCATCGCATACCGGCGTGGTTCGACGAAGCCGGCAATATTTTCGTCGGCGAGGACGAAGCCGATGCGCTGGCGCATGCGGCGAGCAAGCCGGTCGGTGCGCTGCGCCAGGACGAGGACGTGCTCGACACCTGGTTCTCGTCCGCGCTGTGGCCGTTCTCGACCATGGGCTGGCCGGCGGAAGGGCCGGTGCGCGAAGGCGGCCACGTCGTCGCGAACTGGCCGCAGGACCAGGCGTATCTGCCGAGCGCCGTGCTGGTCACCGGCTTCGACATCATCTTCTTCTGGGTCGCGCGCATGGTCATGGCGACGCAGTACTTCACCGGCAAGGTGCCGTTCCGCGAGGTCTACATCAACGCCATCGTGCGCGACGCCGAAGGCCAGAAGATGTCGAAGTCGAAGGGCAACACGATCGATCCGCTGGATTTGATCGACGGCATCGACGTCGAGACGCTGGTGAAGAAATCCACCGCCACGCTGCTGATCCCGCAGGTGCGCGAAAAAGTGGAAAAACGCATCCGCAAGGAATTTCCCGCCGGCATCGACGCGGTGGGCGCGGATGCGCTGCGCTTCACATTCGCCGCACTGGCGACGTACGGACGCACGATCAATTTCGATCTCAAACGCGCCGAAGGCTACAAGAACTTCTGCAACAAGCTGTGGAACGCGGCGCGCTTCGTGCTGATGAACTGCGAGGAATTCAGCGTTCCCGCAGGCGCGGCGCTGGCGCCGCGCACGGATGCGGAAAAGTGGATTTTGACGCGTTTTTCCAACACGCTCGCGGAGGTCGAGGCGCAGATCGCACTGTATCGCTTTGATCTCGTCGCGCAGGCGCTGTACGAGTTCACCTGGAACGAGTTCTGCGACTGGTTCCTGGAACTGGCCAAGCCGGCGCTGAACGGCGACGACACCGCGGCCGCGGATTCCACGCGCCATACCCTGCTGTTCGTGCTCGAAGCGCTGCTGCGCGCGCTGCATCCGATCATCCCGTTCATCACCGAGGAGATCTGGCACGAGGTGGCGCCGAAAGTCGGTGTCCGAGGCGAGACGATTTCAACGCAAGCCTACCCGCGCACGTTCGACTACAAGCGCGATGTCGCGGCCGAAGCCGAGACCGAGTGGCTCAAGGCCGTGGTCATGCAGCTGCGCCGCATCCGCAGCGAAATGAACATCGCGCCACGCAAGCCGATTCCGTTGTTGCTGGCGGGAGGCACCGCGGCCGATCGGGCGCGCGCGGAGAAATTCGCGGCGCCAATTGCGTTCCTCGCCACCACGGACTCGCAGCGCTGGCTCGAACCTGGGGAAACCGAACCCGCTTGCGCGGCAGCAATCGTCGGCGAGATGAAGCTGCTGATCCCGCTCGCCGGCCTGATCGACATCGACGCGGAAAAGACGCGCCTGGACAAGGAGATCAAGCGCCTGGACGGCGAACTCGCCAAATCGAATGCGAAGCTGGCCAATTTCGGCGCGAAGACGCCGGCGGCCGTGGTGGACCAGGAAAAGCAGCGCGTCGCCGATTTCTCGGCGATGCTGAATGGCTTGCGCGAACAATCGGCACGCCTGGCGCGGATGTGATCCCCTGCGCGGAGGCATAGTGCGCTCTGCGCCCCGACCGGCGCTCGAGCGGGACTTAGGCGCCGTCGTGCACGCTGCGCGAATCCATCGGCGCCTCGGCGCGGTCGTGCAGGCCGTAGTCGCGCAGCACCTGCGCCACGCGCAGGCGGTAGTCGGCGAATATCTGCGCACGTCCGGCCGCCTGGATGCGCCGGTGCGCCTCGAGATTGCGCCATTGCGATACCGCCGCCTCGTCGCGCCAGAACGACAGCGACAGGATGCGGCCCGGCGTCGTCAGGCTGGCGAAGCGCTCGATCGAGACGAAGCCGGCGATGTCGGCGAGCTGCGGGCGCAGGCTTGCGGCGGCCTGCAGATAGGCCTCGGCCTGGCCGTCGGCAGGCTGCGCCTCGAAGATCACGGCGATCACGACGCGCCCGCCGCAGCGAGCGCCGTCTGCACGAACGCGGCATCGGCCGCCTCGAGGAAACTGCGCCGTTCGCTGAGGATGAAGCGCTCGCGCGCGGCGAACTCGAAATTTGCGCGCGCCTGCGCGTCGTCGCGCAGACGCTCGCGATAGCGCTCGTAGTCGGCGAGACTGGCGAAGGCGACAAGGCCGAATCCGATGTCGTTGCTGCCCTCATACGGCAGGAAATAGCCGAGCAGGCCGCCGCCGCAGCGCGGGATGATCGTGCGCCAGTTGTCGGCATAGCGACGGAACGCGTCGCGCTGGAAAGGGTCGATGCGGTAGCGGATGAAACAGACGATGCGCATGCTGCCTCCGGTGAGATGCGGTGCACGCATGCTAGCCGCTTGCCGGTGCCGCATGGTTCGATTACGATCAAACCATGCAGGCAGGACCCGATATCGCCCGCGTTGCCGCGCTGATCGGCGATCGCACGCGCGCCGACATGCTCGGCGCGCTGATGGCGGGTCAGGCCCTCACCGCCAGCGAACTGGCCAACGTCGCCGACGTGAGCAAGGCGACGGCCAGTTCGCACCTGGCCAAATTGCATGCCGCCGGACTCATCGCGGTGGAGAGCCAGGGCCGTCATCGCTATGTGCGCCTGGCCGATCGCGGCGTCGCGCAATTGCTCGAATCGCTGATGAGCATGGCCCAGCGCAGCGTGCAGCGTGCGGTCGAAACCGGCCCGCGCGACCCGGCCTTGCGCCGCGCGCGTGTGTGCTACGACCACCTGGCAGGCGACACGGGCGTCGCGCTGTACGAGAGCCTTTGCCGCCGCGGTCACCTGCGCGCCGCGCGGGGCGACGTGCAGGTGACGCGCAAGGGCGCCGCCTGGTTTGCCGAACTCGGCGTCGATGTCGCCGCCCTGGCCCAACGGCGCCGCGCGCTGTGCAGGCCCTGCCTGGACTGGAGCGTGCGCCGGCACCATCTGGGCGGCGCACTCGGCGCAGCTCTGCTCCAGCAGTTTTTCGTCGCCGGATGGGCGCGGCGCGCCAGGCAGTCGCGTGTCGTCGTATTCACCGCCGACGGCGAGCGTCGATTGCGCGAGTGCTGCGCCTGAGCGGCGCGTTCAGGCGGATTCCGGCGGCAGCAGCTCCAGCGCCATCACGATCGCATCTTCGCGGCCGCGCTTGGCCGGATAGTAGTTCGGGCGCTTGCCGATCTCGTTGAAGCCGAGTTGATCGTACAGCTTGATCGCGCGCTCGTTGGACGGGCGCACCTCGAGGAAAATGCGTTCGGCGCGGTGCCAGCGCGCCAGATCGATCAGGCGCTGCATCAGGCGCTTGCCGTGACCCATGCCCTGATGATCCTGCGCCACGCACACGTTGAGCACGTGCGCTTCGCCGGCCGCCACGGTCAGCACGCTGTAGCCGACGATCTCGATGCCGTGCGCGAGCACCCAGCAGTTGTAGCCGGCGCGCAGGCAGTCGCGGAAGATGCCGAGCGTCCACGGATACTCGTACGCGGAGATCTCGATCGCGGCGACCTGGTCCAGGTCCTCCACGCGCATGGTGCGGAATTCGGGGTAGGGTTCCTTGAGGATCGCTACCATGATGGAGCCCTGCCGCGGCCGGCTTCGTCGCGGCGCCGCACTTCCACAACCCCTCCCCTTGCTGCGCAAGGGGCCCCGCCCCCTTGACTCAAGGGGGCGCGCAAGAGCGAGCGCAGGATCGCTACCATGATGGAGCCCTGCCATGCACGGCTTCGTCGCGGCGCCGCACTGCCACAGCCTCGCCCCTTGCTTCGCAACGGGCCCCGCCCCCTTGACTCAAGGGGGCATGCGGGCACGCTTCAAATTCCTTCATGGCGTTCACCGGCGCAAGCGCCGCGCAAGCGGCTTGAGCGCCTGCCACAGCGCGCGTTTCGACAGGCCGTCGCGCAGGCTGTGCGCCGGCGCATCGGCGGCTGCAATGGTAGCGGCATTTTGCTGCATTGTGGACAAGTGCGCACCCAGCGCGCGCGGCATTTCCGCGCCGAGCGCCAGATAGCCGGGCGCGTCCGGCGCCTCCGGCAATGCGCCGCCTGCGTCCGCCTCGATCCAGCGCACGCGCTCGGCGGCGATGCCGAGCGCGAACGGCAGCACCTTGCGCAGGCTCGCGCCATGCGGCGAAGCGGCCGTGCCCGTCGGACACGCGACCACCAATGCGGCGCCGTCGCCGACGGCCTTGTCTGGCGCCGCAGGCGCCGGCGCGGCACCGCGCAACAGGTACACGTCGATACCCATTTCCGCCAGCATGCCGCGCCGTTGTGCCTCAGCCAGCATGGCCGCCCTCGAGGCGCGCCAGGTCCGCGTAGAACTTGCCGAACGCCTCGTCGACGGCCGCGGCGAACGCGCGCACGGTCGCCGCCATCGTCGCGTCCGCGGCGCTGGCCTGCGCGGCGTAGGTCTGCTCGATCAGCGGTTCACCGCTGTCCTGTTCGACGCGCATCTCGAACGCGACCTGCACGTCGAATGCCTTCTCGGCGCGCTCGACGCGCTCGTAGCGCAGGATGCGGCCGCGGATGCGCAACGCCTGGTCGCTGGCCGGCAGGCGATCAGTGACCAGCGCCGAGATGCCCGAATCGCGCAGCGCTGCGGTCAGGCGCGCTTGCAGCGTGCGCGTCGGCGGGTCGCTCCACAGGTGGTAGTGGTAGGTGCGCAGCGCGCCGCCGTCGGGAGAGGTCGAATAGATCAGCGCCTGTTCGGCATAGATGCCTTCGGCGCTGAACACCTCGACTTCGATCGGCAGCGCAGACAACGGTTTGGGCGCATGCGGCAGCGGCGTCGATGCCGGCATGCGGAAGTAGGTCACGTCCGGCACGGACGGCGGCGAACAGGCGCTCAGCGCGAGCGTGCACAGCAGCGCGGCCAGCGCGCGGATGAAGGACGGTGCTCTCATTGTTCTTCCTCGACTTTGTCGCCCTTCGGCGCGAGCAGCAGGCGGTTCGGACTCTTGCGCACCTCGCGGGCGAACTCGTCGAAGTTGCGGCTCGCCGCCTCGATGTGCTGGCTGATCGAGTCGATGCGGCCGGACAGCGCGCCCATGATCGCGCGCATGTTGTCGACCGTCTCGCGCACGCCGGGCCGGTTTTCCTTCGCGATGCTGTCGAGCTGCGACAACGCGTCGTCGAGCTTCTCCTGCGTGGCACGCAGTTCCTTGGTCATGTCGCGCGTGTTCGCCAGGATCTGCGTCAGCGCCTGGCGGTTGTCGGCCTTGAGCAGGTCGTTGACGTTGTCGGAAGCCACGTTCAGGCGCTCCAGCAGCACGTGCATCTGCTGCACCAGCTTCGGCGTGTTCTGGTCAAGCACGCTGGCGATCGAGTCGACGTGCTCGGACAGGTTCTTGATCAACGGCGCGATCTGGTTGCGCGTCAGTTCGGTCATCTCGCCGGCGAGCTCGTTCACCGCGGCGAAGATGTCGGCGGTTTCGCGGCCCGACAATTCGCTGCCCGGCGCGGCCATTTCCTTGGCGCTGCCCTCGCTGATGCCGATCGCGACGTCGGCCAGCAATCCGGTCGCGGTGAGCTTGGCGAGGCTGTCCTTCGGGATCGGCCAGTCCTTGCGCACGTCGATTTCGATCTTGTAGCTGACGCCTTTCGCGGTGCGCTCGGGCGTGATCGCGCCGACCTGGCCGATGCGATAGCCCTCGTAGAACACCGGCGCCCCGAAGCGCAGGCCGGTGACGTTGTGGTAGTGCGTGTAGTACGCCGTGCTCGCGCCGCCGCGGCCGGTGATCATGACCAGCGCGCCGAGCAGCAGCACGAAACCGACCAGCACCACCGCGCCGACCAGACCGTAGTTCAGGTTGTCCCGCTTCATGTCCTTCCCCGGATATTCACACCGCTTCCTCTTCCGTCAAGCGCTTCAGATAAGCGTCCGCGTCGACCTGGATCTCGCGCGGCCGTCGATTGAGCAGGTCCTGGATGCGTTCGTTGTCCGCCTTGCGCACCGCGTCGACCGTGCCGGTCATCAGGATACTGCCCTGATCGAGCACCGTGATGGTGTCGGCGATCTTGAACGCGCTTTCGAGTTCGTGCGTGACCACCACGATCGTCATGCGCAGCGCATCGCGCAGGCGCAGGATCAGCTCGTCGAGTTCGGCCGACACCACCGGGTCCAGGCCCGCGGACGGCTCGTCGAAGAACAGCAGCTTCGGATCCATCACGATCGCCCTGGCAAGAGCCGCGCGCTTGATCATGCCGCCGGACAGCTGGCTCGGCATCAGGTCCTGGAATCCGCCGAGGTTGACCACCTCGAGCTTCAACCGGCTCATGATGCGGATCGTGTTCTCGTCCAGGTTGGTGTGTTCGCGCAGCGGCAACGCGACGTTGTCGCCGACGCTGAGCGAAGTGAGCAGCGCGCCGCCCTGGAACGACACGCCGATCTGCTTGCACACCTCGAGCATCTCGCGTTCTGTTGCCTTGCCGATGTCGACGCCGAGCAGTTTCACGGTGCCGCTGCGCGGCTTGTGCAGGCCGAGCAGATGGCGCAGCAGCGTGCTCTTGCCGGAACCCGAGCCGCCCATGATCACGCGGATCTCGCCGGCGTTGACGTTGAAATCGACGCCGTGCAGGATGCGCCGGCGCCCGTACCAGGCTTCCAGCTTGTCGACTTCGATCAGCGGCGCGGGCGTGGTGTTCATGGGCTGCTCGTCATCGCATTGAATCAGCGGTTCAGGAAGAACGAGAAGATCATGTCGGCGACGATGATGTAGCAGATCGACAGCACCACCGAGCGCGTGGTCGCGCGGCCCACGCCCTCGGCGCCGCCGGTAACGGAAAAGCCGGTGCTCACGCCGATCAGCGTGATCAGCACCGCGAACACGAACGCCTTGGAGATGCCCTGCCACAGGTCGCCCGCGCTGAGCAGCGACATGGTCTGCATCAGGTACGCGGTCGGCGTGACGTTCAGCGACGGCGACGAATACAGCGCCGCGCCGACGATCGCCACGGCGTCGGCGAACACGGTCAGCACCGGCAGCATCACCAGCATCGCGAGCAGCGCAGGCGCGGCCAGGTAGCGCACCGGCTCGATGCCCATCGTGGCGAGCGCGTCGACTTCCTGCGACACGCTCATCGAGCCGATGCGCGCGGCGAGCGCGGAGCCCGAACGCCCGGCCACCAGGATCGCGGTGATCAGCGCGCCGAACTCGCGCGTCACGGATTTCGCCACCGCCACCACGACCTGCGACTGCGCGCCGAATTCCGACAGCGCGGCGATGAACTGGATGCCGAGCATGATGCCGATCGTCATCGCCAGCAGCGTCACGATCGGCAGCGCGTCCACGCCGATCTGGCGCATCTGCTCGAACACCGATCGAATGCGCAGTGGCTGGCCGACGCGCCAGCCGACCGCGGCGAAGTACAGGCTCTCGATCAGCAGCATGCCGGCATAGCCGATGCCGGCGACCGACTCCACCGTCAGCCGGCCGATATTGACGAGCGGACGGCCGAAATTCATGCGGCGCGCGCCGCCTCGATGCTGGCGAACAGCGGGAATACCTTGTCCAGGCGCGCCAGCTGCAGCACCGACATCACCGGACTGCTGGCTGCGACCAGGCCGAACTTGCTGCCCTTGCTGCGCGCGTTCTGGAATCCTTCGACCAGCGCTGCGATGCCGGACGAGTCGATGTAGCTGACCTGCGACAGCTCGACGCCGACGCTGCTGCTGACGCCGAGCGCATCCAGGATCTGCTTGCGCACCTGCTGCGACCAGGACAGATCCACCTCGCCCTTCAGGCGCACCAGCACGAAATCCCCGAGCGTTTCGCTGACGCATTCGTTGGCTGCGTTGTTCATTCGTG
>Ga0068853_100002923_pt1 | contig 12995 bp, 11 predicted proteins | sample KBSCornC32_FD_65655 | JGI IMG/M metagenome (GOLD analysis project Ga0068853, IMG submission 65655) | Corn rhizosphere microbial communities from Kellogg Biological Station, Michigan, USA - KBS Corn C3-2 | ecosystem: Host-associated > Plants > Roots > Rhizosphere > Soil ... | reverse complement strand
TTGGCGACCCAGGGCACCATCTGGCCGTTGATATCCTTGACCGTATGGCCGTCGAATTTCGGTCCGAACGACTGGTTGGCGTCGGGGGTGTTGTAGATGCTCGCGTTCAGCGGATCGACGATGTCGTTGCCCTGAGCGTCCTTGTCGAAAGTGGGTTTGATACCACCGCCGTAGGTATTCTGATAGTCGGGCAGCTTGTAGGCATGGTCGAAAGACTCGGTATGCGTAATGCTGACGCCGAGGTCTTTACGCGCGCGTCCTTTCTTGGTGGTGATCAGCAGTACGCCGTCCAGACCCTTGCTACCATACAGTGCGGTTGCTGCAGAGCCTTTCAGTACGTCGATGCTTTCGTAGTCATCGGGGTTGAGGTCCTTGATGATATTCCCCATGTCGCGGTTCTGACCCCAGGAGTCGGCTCCGGTATTTCCGGGCTGGATCAGGATACCGTCGATGACGACCAGCGGCTGGGTATTCGGTTTCAGACTCGCGTTACCGCGGATGCGGATCTTGGCGCTGGAAGAAGGACCGCCTGCCCCCTGACCGATGAATACCCCGGCGACCTTACCCTGAAGGGCGTCGACGAAGTTTGCGTTATTGGCGCGGGTGATCTCTTCTCCTCTGATCTGGGTGACCGAGTAAGGCACCTTACGGATATTGGTCTTGGTACCGAAACCCGTTACGACCACTTCGTTGAGGTTCTTGGGGTCGTTGTGCAGTGCGACTGTCATCGTGCTGCCGGTGATGTTGACTTCCTGCGAAAGGAAGCCGATGCCCGAAAACAACAGATGTCCGCCTCTTTCTGCGTTGATCTTGAAATTTCCAAGGGCGTCGGTAGATGTACCGCCTTTGGCGCCTTTGACTGAGACACTGATTCCTGAGAGGGGATTTCCGACACTGTCCCTTACACTGCCGGTCACCGGTATCCGGTCCTGGGCAAGTAGTGCCGCGCTCCATATGCAGCATAGCAATAGTAGGAGCAAATGAGCCTTTAACTTTCTCATCGACGTATTGTTTTGGTTTAAGAAAATGAAACTATTTCCGTATGGCTAATAACCTTTTCACAGCGCCATCACTGTGCTATTTGTCTTCTTAGTGTGTCCTTTTTCGTAATGATCCATGACGAGTGCCGCCGCTCCGATCAGTTCCGCGTCCAGCCCGAGCTCGGACACTTCGATGACCGTATTGGCCGAAAGCCTGGGTATACAGTGCTCGTGTAATGCCTGCTGCAGCGGTACCCTCCAGATCTTCCCCGCGAATGAACCCCTTCCACTGAGTACGATCGCCTCCGGATTCAGCAGGTGGATAAGGATCGCCACGCCTCTGCCGATATGGTAGGCGGCTTCGGACAGCAGCTCGACCGCGAATTTGTCCCCTTTCTCCGCCGCCTTTATCACGGCCATCGAAGCCATGTCCAGATCGGCCATCAGCTGCTCGCTCTTCAGCGTCGTCACCCTCCCTTCCTTTATCCCTTCCCTCGCTTTCTCTACGACGACCAGCAGCGAAGCTTCCGTCTCGAGGCAGCCGCTCTTGCCGCAGGAGCAGAGCTTATTATTGGAGAACAGCGGGATATGGCTGAACTCACCGGCGAAACCTTCGTGACCCCTGAACAGCTCGCCATTCATCACCAGCCCCAGACCGATACCCCATCCCAGGTTGATCACCATCGCGCTCTTTCTGTCCCTTGCCGCGCCAAACCGGTATTCCGCCAGGGCGATAAGGCTCGAGTCGTTCTCGATATGGACCGGCAATTTCAGTTTTTCGCTCAGATACTGGGGTATGGACCTCCCATTGGATTCGAGGAACGAATAGTTGATCCCTTTTGCGGCGTCCACGAATCCCGGCATACCGATGCCGACACCCGCGATCTTGTCCCGTTTTATGCCCGACCCGCTGATATGCGATTCGACCTTTTCCAGCAGCGTCTCCAGCGCCTGCGGGTTTTTTCCCAGCGGAAGCTGAAACCTTTCGCAATCCGTCACCTGCCGGTGATTCATATCCATGATCACTATGCGACTGAAGTGCTGGTCCATCGCTACCGATACCACGTAGAGCACATCGGGACGAAGCGAGTACATCAGCGGCCGGCGTCCCCCTGTCGACGGGGCATAGCCGATCTCAATAATGTATTGCTCTTCGATGAGCTCGTTGACCATTTTTGTGGTAAGAGGGAGACTTTTTTTAGTTTGTAGGCTAAGGTCTGAGCAGGATAAGGTCTTGGCGAAGAATAATTCCCTTATAATCTGTCTTTTATAGAATACAGTCTTGGACATTTTCTCCGTTTTGGTCTGCTAATTTAACATTAAGTTAAATAACTTTTATAAAAAAGTGAAGAAGTCCAACGATTTTTTTCCAAAGTGCGATTTTGATCTTCTAAAATGTCGGAAAAGGCCCCTGAACCGGCGATTAGCGACGGGTGGACAGGCGTAGCCGCTATTTCTTTTTAAATTTCTGGATGGCGTTACGGCTGAAGGGACTCAGGATGAGGCGTCCGCTGATAGATGCTTTCTCGGGCAGCAGGTGGTCCCAGTGTTCTGTGCCTTTCCAGAGGCTTTGTTTTAATAAAGCCATGGCTTCAGGGTTGGAATGCGCAAGGTTCTCGGACAGGCGACGGATGGATTCGTCCATTTCGGCCACATTACTGTGCAGCTCGCAATAGAGGTTTCTTCTTCTGGCCCATTCGGAGTCCCGCCACATGGTTGCGTCGATCGCGAGGCTGCTGAAGGCCGCTACTCCGATCTTTCTTTCGACGGCGGGTCCGACCACGAACGGGCCGATGCCGATGGCCAGTTCACTCAGCTTGACGTCCGCGCCGTGTACCGCGATGGCGTAGTCTGCCGCGGCGACCAGACCGACTCCGCCGCCGACGCATCTGCCCTGTACGCGGACGATGATGAATTTCGGGCATTTGCGCATGGCATTGATAAGGTGTGCGAAGCCGCTGAAGAACTGCAGACCCTGTTCGGCGGTCTCGATGGCGAGCAGTTCGTCGAAGAACGCTCCCGCGCAGAACGCTTTTTCGCTGGCGCTACGGATTACGATAACCTTTGTATGATGGTCATTGCCTGCGCTGTGGATCTCGCGGGTCAGCGCCTCGAGCAGCGCGCCGGGCATGGAATTGCTTTGCGGGTGGAAAAACTCGATCGTCGTTACGCCATTGTGGGTTTCGGCCTTTACGTGTCCTTCTTTGATCTCGTGGAGCATAAATGAGAGGTAGTTTTAGGGTTTCATCTGAACCATCGTCAGTATAGTCGCTATGGCTACGGACTCCCCCGTATTATCATAGACATCTACATACCACTTAACGATGCCCCGGGGGGTATCAGTATCCAATTTTTTCTCCTGGGCGATTTTTTCTTTACAGGTCAGCCTGACGCCGATGGTCGTCCCGGCATAAACCGGTTTTAGGAACCGGCATTCCTCCAGCCCATAATTGAGCATGACGGGCCCCTTTCCGGCGTCTACGAACAGTCCGGCCGCGGCGCTGAGGATAAGGTAGCCATGGGCCACGGGTTTTTCAAAGAGGGTCCCCCCGATGGAGGTATGGTCCGTATGTGCGTAGAAGTGGTCCCAGCTGAGGTTGGCGAAGTTGGAGATGTCCGCTTCCGTGATGGTCCGCTTATGGGTGATCACAGTGTCGCCGATCTGCAGCTCTTCGAAGTATTTCCGGAATGGATGCTTTTCCTCCAGGAGCTGGCGGGCCTGGGGCTGCCAGGTATGCGTGAGCCCGGTGATCATGGTTGGCGAGCCCTGTACCGCTACCCGCTGCATATAGTGTTTTACGCCGCGGATGCCGCCCATCTCCTCTCCTCCCCCGGCGCGGCCGGGTCCGCCGTGAACGAGCAGCGGAAGGGGGCTGCCGTGTCCGGTGCTCTCTTTTGCACATTCTTCGTTGAGGATGAGTATGCGGCCGTGGTGGGTGGCGGCGCCCAGGACATAGCGGCGGGCTGTATTTGTGTCGGCCGTGACGATCGAGCTGCAGAGCGATCCCTTCCCTTTCCTCGACAATTCGATGGCCTCGTCCAAACCCTTATAGGGCATCAGGGTACTGACGGGACCGAAGGCTTCGATCTCGTGTGGCTCTTCGCTGTCAAAGGGGGTCGTGTTCAGCAGCAGCAGGGGGCTGATAAAAGCGCCTTTCCGGGCGTCGGCGTCGATCACCTCCACGCTGTCCAGCGAGCCGTAGACCAGCTGCGAACTCGCCAGCAGACGGCTCACCTGGGCCCGCACTTCCTCCCGCTGGGACTGGCCGGCGAGGGAGCCCATTCTCACCTTTTCGTTCTCCGGGTTGCCGATGGTAGTCTGGGAGAGCGCTTTTGTCAGGGCCTTCCAGCTGTCTTCGAGGCGGTTCTCGGGGACGAATATCCGGCGTACCGCCGTACATTTCTGGCCGGCCTTGACCGTCATTTCCTTCCGGAGCTCTTTGACGAACAGGTCCCATTCCGGACTGCCGGGCAGAACGTCCTCTCCCAGCACCAGACAGTTGAGGGAGTCGGCCTCCATATTAAAGGGGGTGTTCTCCTTCAGTATCCGGGGATGGGCCTTCAGCATCTGGCCGGTGGATGCCGAACCGGTAAAGGTGACCACGTCCTGGGACTCCACATGGTCGAGGAGGTCGCCGGCGCTGCCGCAGATCAGCTGCAGGGCGCCGGGCGGCAGGATGCCGGAGGCGGCGATCTCGCGAACCACCGCCTCTGTCAGAAAGGAGGTGACGGTCGCGGGCTTTACCACAGCGGGCACGCCCGCCAGCAGGTTGACCGCGATCTTCTCCAGCATTCCCCAGACGGGGAAATTGAATGCATTGATATGTATAGCCACCCCTTCTTTTGGCACCAGAAGGTGCTGGCCCATAAAGGTGCCGGCCTTCCCGAGATTTAGTCCTTCTCCGTCAAGGCAGAAGGGTTCGTCGGGGAATTTGCGGCGGAGGGAGGCATAGGAGAACAGGTTGCCGATACCCCCTTCGAGGTCGATCCAGCTGTCGCCGCGGGTGGCGCCGGTGAGGTAGCTGATGCGGTAGAATTTATCGAGGTGTTCGCGCAGGTGCATGGCCAGGGCCCGCAGCATCCGTCCCCTTTCCGGGAAGGTCATGCGGCGCAGGGCCGGGTTTCCCGTTTTACGGGCGTAGGCGAGGATGCCGGCAAAGTCGAGCCCTTTTGTACTGGCATTGGTGATGACCTCTCCGTTGAAAGCATTATATAGCGGCTGGCCTTCCCCATCTCCGGTTATCCAGGATCCGGTGACATAGTTCTCAAGCTTCGGCATAGAATTCAATCGTTGTTTTGTCCATTCGAAGGTAGTAAGTTTTACGGGCCGGTGTCACTCTGACAGGAAGAAAAGATTGGTCAACAATTTGTCCCTGTTGGTGCTATGGAATATACTTATTCATGGATCGACTACGCACCTCAGCGGGATGCTGAGCTGCTTGACAGCTATTCCCGGACGATCACGGGAGTAGTGGGACAGGTGGCCGAATCGGTCGTACATATACAGGTGATGAAGCCGTTGGATGAACGCGCCGCGGTTCCCGGTGGACGACCCGGTAGCCCCGGAGGTTCGCGGCCTCAGCGGCTGCCGCAGGTTCGGGGCGGGGAGCCCAGGCTCGCGCCGGGGTCCGGGTCGGGATTTATCATCAGCACGGATGGATTCGTAGTCACCAATAACCACGTGATCGAGAATGCAAAGGATATACGCGTTTCGCTCGCGGACGGGCGGACCGTCCAGGCCGAGCTGAAGGGCGCGGACCCTTCGACGGATATTGCCGTCCTGAAGATCGACGTCAGCGGTCTGAAGGCGCTGAGCTTTGCGGACTCCGGGAGACTGCAGCCGGGTCAGATAGCCATCGCCATCGGCAATCCCCTCGGTCTGCAGCACACGGTGACGGCGGGGGTTGTCAGCGCGCTGGGAAGGACGCTGCGGGCCAGCAACGGCCGGCTGATCGACGATATCATCCAGACCGACGCCTCGTTGAATCCGGGTAACTCGGGTGGGCCGCTGGTCAACTCCCTCGGGCAGGTCATCGGCGTCAATACGGCTACGATACTGTCGGCACAGGGCCTGTGCTTCGCCGTTTCGGCCAATGTAGCTGCATTTGTGGCAGGGAGACTGATCATGGAAGGCCGCGTAAAGCGGGCCTATCTGGGGATCGCCGGACAGGTCGTGAACCTGACTGGCCGGATGATCGCCGCCAACAGGCTGGAGAAGAATACCGGAGTATATGTATATGAGGTGGTCGCAGACCAGCCGGCCTACAACAATGAGATCAGGACGGGGGATATTATCGTCTCTTTCAACGGAAATGCGGTGGGGACGGTCGATGAGTTGCACAAGCACCTGGGCGCCGATGCAATAGGACGCTCGGTCGAGCTGGGTGTGCTCCGCAACGGTCAGAAGTTGCTGTTACACGCCATTCCCGCGGAAATGAGGTAGTTCGCGGGGCCGGGGGCCGGGTGTTCCCGCGGAGGAGACAGGGACCCCCTGTTCGGCGTTTCCTGCCGCGGAGGCAGGGACCTCTGTTCGGCGTTTCCCGCGGCGGAGACAGGATCCCCGGTTCGGCGGTTCCCGCGGCGGGGCCGGCTAAGCGCGGTCCCGAACGTCGATCTCTCTGCTGAGTGAGCCGAAGATCTCGTCGACATCCCCTTCACCGTGGACAAAGACGACCTTGTCGTACTTCCTGTAGTAGTCGGCGACGGCAGCGGTCTTCTTCTCATATTCGCCGATGCGGGCGGCGATGATCTCCTCGTTGACATCGTCAGAACGGCCGGAGGTCAGTCCCCGGTTGAGGAGCCGCTTGATCAGCTCTTCCTGGCTGACCTGGAGCGCCAGAACGATGGCGATGGAAGTGCCCTTCTGGTTAAGCAGCTTGTCGAGGGCTTCGGCCTGGGCCGTCGTACGGGGGAAACCGTCGAAGAGGAAGCCGTGGGCCTGCGGGTTATTGTCGAGGGCCGAGCTGATCATTTCGATGACGACCTCATCGGGAACCAGCTGTCCCTTGTCCATATAACTTTTGGCAGCCAGTCCCAGAGGGGTCTGACCAGCAATCTCGCTGCGAAGCAGATCCCCGGTGCTCAGGTGTTTGAGACCATATTTCGAGATCAGCCTTTCCGATTGCGTGCCCTTTCCGCTGCCGGGAGGGCCAAATAAAATTAAATTGAACATAATACGTACTACTTACCCTTGTGAGTGACAAATATAACTCACACACCTTAAAAATTCTTTAACATTTTTGGGCCGGTACCGAAAAATTATCTAATTACGGCCAATTTAATATTGATTTCTAAACCCGGACGGGATGGAATTGTTGAAATAAAACCGATTATGAAACTTTTACCCTGCATCACCGGTATTCTGCTGATCGCAGCATTTCAGCAGTGCACCAATGCCCAGCCGGCAAACAAGCAAAAAAACAGCGATATGGATACAGCTAAGAAAGAAAACAACCCGGTCTACTCCCACAAGGATTCGACCCCGGTCACTATGACGGATGAACAATGGAAGAAGATCCTGTCAAAAGACGTCTATGCCGTAGCCCGGATGAAGGGTACGGAGCGGCCCGGCAGCAGCCCCTACGAACATTCCAAAGAGATCGGCACGTTCTACTGCGCCGTATGCGGGAATGCCCTGTTCCGGAGCGACACCAAGTTCGAGAGCGGCTGTGGCTGGCCCAGTTTTTACGAGCCGGTCAGCAAGGGCAGCATCATCTATGCTGCCGACCACTCCTATGGGATGGACAGGACGGAAGTGATGTGTGGCCGTTGTAAATCCCATCTGGGGCATGTCTTTAACGACGGGCCGCCACCGACGGGGCTGAGGTATTGTATCAACGGGGTGGTGCTCGATTTCGGGTCCCGTGCTCAGGGGGATGAGGAAAAAATCCCCCCTTCACCCGGGACATCTAAATGATGGGAGACCATCGTAGGAGCTGCTTCGCCCGGCTCTGCCCGGGACGCGGAGAAAAAATACAACGAAGAACACGGCCCCGGCAAACAACGGGGACCGAACAAGCAAAATCAGGAATATGACAACAACAAGAATTGGATGGATAGGACTCGGCAATATGGGCGTGCCGATGGCAAAGAATCTGGTGAAGGCGGGCTTTGCGGTGACGGTCTTTAACAGGACTGCATCAAAGGCTGAGCCGCTGCGCGAAGCCGGCGCAACGGTCGTAAGCAACACAGCGGAGCTCTGGCAGAACGCAGATGTCGTTATCACGATGGTCTCGGATGACAACGCATTAAAGCAGGTACACGACAGCGGACTTGAGGCTACGGCCCCCGCCGGCAGGCTTGTGATCGATATGAGCACGGTGTCTCCCGCCACTACGCGGGAGCTGGCGGGCAGACTGGCTGCGAAAGGAATAGAGTACCTGGATGCGCCGGTCTCGGGAAGCGTCAAGCCTGCGGAACTCGGGCAGCTGGTCATCATGGCCGGCGGCAAAAAGTCCGTGTATGAGTCAGCCCTGCCGATATTCGGGCGACTGGGCAAGGTCTCATTCTATATGGGACCCCAGGGCGCCGGGAATGCGGCGAAGCTGGCGATCAATCTGTACCTCGCCTTCAACATGCAGGGAATGGCCGAGTCGGTCAATTTTGCCAAAGAGAATGGCATCCAGCCGTCTGATATGATGGCCGCCATCAATGAGAGTGCGCTCAGCAATGCATTCACGAAACTCAAGACGCCCAACCTGGTGAACGATCAGCATCCGGCCGCCTTTGCGCTCCGGCTGATGGCAAAGGACCTGCGGCTGGCGAAAGAACAGGGACTGCATACACCCGGCGGGCTCGCGCTGGAAGAGAGTTACCGCAGGGCTGCGGCAGAGGGCCTTGGAGAGGAAGACCTTTCGGCGATACTGAGGTATGTAGGTAAGAAATAGGGCGGTTCCCCGAGGGTAATCGCAATAGTATCAGTTGCAGGGTATGCGGCATGCTGGACTTCGGTGCTTCGGGTTCTGTTCGCGACAGGACCCGAATTTATTTTGTAACCCGGTCGTTAGCCTGTATTTTTGCACCCCGATTCCACCCTGGTCTGCCTCCGGCTGTCCAGGGTGGTCAATCAGCCAACTTAGCTCAGCTGGTAGAGCATTTCATTCGTAATGAAAGGGTCGTCGGTTCGATTCCGATAGTTGGCTCAAACCTCAAAGACTTCGCCATACATGAAGCTATCGCATCTGGCAGAGACACTGATCGGCTCGGAGATCGTCAAACTAGGTGGAGAGATCAGGGACAAGATCAGGAAAGGAGAAAAGATCTATAATTTTACGGTAGGCGATTTTGATCCCGCCATATTTCCCATCCCGAAAGAGCTGGAAGACGCTATTATCGACGCTTACAGAAAACATTTCACCAACTATCCGGCAGCGGAGGGCAACCTCGACCTGCGCGAGTCGATCGCCGTCTTTCTGAAGGACAGGGAAGAGCTGGTCTATAACACCGACGAGATACTCGTATCCAGCGGAGGAAGACCGCTGATCTATTCCCTGTTCAGGACACTGATAGACAAAGGTGACAAAGTCATCTATGCTGTTCCGTCCTGGAACAACAATCACTATACTCATCTCAATGGCGGGGAACACGTGGTCGTCGAGGCAACGGCGGAGAACAACTTCATGCCGACGGCGGAGGCATTGCGTCCTCACGTGAAGGAAGCTGTGCTCATCTGTCTTTGCTCGCCGCAGAACCCCACGGGGACAACAATATCCCGAAAGGACCTTTCGGCGATCTGCGAGCTGGTGCTGGAACAGAACGCGCGTCGCGGGCCGGACGGGAAGAAGTTGTACGTACTCTATGACCAGATGTACTGGCAGCTGACCTACGGCGCGATAGAACACTTCAATCCCGTCTCCCTCTACCCTGCCATGCGGGAGTATACGGTCTTTATCGACGCCATCAGCAAGGCATTTGCGGCTACTGGTGTCCGTGTGGGCTGGTCATTTGGTCCCGCGGAGATCATCGGCAAGATGAAGGCGATCATGACGCATATCGGATCGTGGGCGCCGATGGCGGAGCAGAAGGCGACTGCCGCCTATCTGCTGCAAAAAGACAATATCGATTCTTATCTCGCCGGGTTCAAAGGAGCCGTTTCGTCGAGGCTGCAGCGGATATATGAAGGCTTTGCGGCGTTGAAGAAAGAAGGCTTTTCCGTAGACGTGCTGGCGCCTGAGGCGGCTATCTACCTTACAATAAAGATCGACCTGAAGGGGAAGAAGACCGGGCAGGGTGTAGTGCTGAAGGAGCAGTCTGACGTGACGTCTTATCTGCTGAATGAGGCGGGTCTGGCGATCGTGCCGTTCTCAGCTTTTGGGGCGGCAAAGACCTCGCCCTGGTATAGACTCTCCGTTGGTACGTGCAAACTGGAAGACATTCCTGAAATGATCGGGAAACTACGGGATGCGATGAGCAGGCTGAACGCGCTGTGAGAAGCGGCGCGATGAGAAGATATGACGGCGGAAACAGTGTAGTGTAAAAATTTTGTCGCTTAGTTCTTATTACAGATAAAGAAAAAAGGTTTCAGTTCTTTCTGGCGAACTATCTTTTGGATGTTTTCTCTTTTATAGAGTGTTTTGTGACGGGTGATATCGAACACTTCGTGCGCAGCGCAAAATGATTCGAATGTCTCGAAATGGAACAGCAGATCGTTCAATTGCTCCAACTCTCGCTCCATCGATTTTTCGTTCATGTGTTCATCTTTCACCAGAACAAGCAAATCCCTGTTACAAGCTTTCATTTTCTATTAGATTTTAATAACCAGACATACCTTTTGTTATACCGCAACCACATTTTTTACTGCTTCCACCTACACTACCGCGTCCGGTGCTGCAGCTAAACAATACAATGGTACTAAATAATAACAATAGAGTCAATATTGTCTTTGTGGTTTTCATTGTCTTATTCCTCTCAAATTAACTAATTTGTCTTAAAAATAGTATACCTGGTTGCCGAATCCCGTAAAAATTAACAATCTTCCTGTAGAGAACCCTAAGGTCCTGCTTGCAGCGCTCGACTGGGGCCTTGGACACGCAACCAGGTGTATCCCAATAATTAAAGAATTAGTAAACCAGAAATGTACGGTGATTGTCGCGGTTTCGGGTGCACAGAAAGAGGTGTTCGACAGGGAAATTCCCGATCTGGACATCGTAGAAATACCGGGTTACGATATAAAATATGACAAAAACCGTGCCCTCACGATCCTTCGTCTTATTTTTTCCATTCCAAAAATATTGATCCGCGTCAAGCGGGAAAATGCCTGGATAAGGCGCTGGGCGCGGCTGGAGCGTCCGGACCTGATCATCTCCGACAACCGCTACGGCCTCTATGTGCCCGGGGTGGTCTCGGTCTTTATGACCCACCAGCTGCTGATCCGGACGCCCTGGGGGGGTACCGCTGACCGTTGGTTGCAGCGGATGAATTATTCGTTGATCCGGCGGTTCCGCATGTGCTGGGTTCCCGATGTGGAGGGGCAGGACGGGTTGGCGGGGGAATTGTCGCATCCGAAGAGGATGCCGGGTGTGCCTGTTCGTTATGTGGGGTGGTTGTCACGATTCGGGGGTCGTGCGGCAGCTGCCGGTACCCCAGTGGAGGGAGTCGATCTTTTGATCTTATTATCAGGCCCCGAACCGCAGAGAAGCCTTCTGGAGAGGCGGCTGCTGGACCAACTGGCGGACTATTCCGGCCGGGTGGTGCTGGTGAGGGGCTTACCGGCCGGGGCTTCCACAGCCGGGCCTGCTGCGGCGCCTTCGGGTCAGCGGCTGAGCGTACCACCTGGCGTAAAGGTATATGACCATTTGCCGGCGGCGGAGCTGGAGCCATTGATCCGCGGGGCGGAACAGATCATCTGCCGTCCGGGCTACAGTACGGTGATGGACCTGGTGCGGCTGGGACGACGGGCGATAGTGGTCCCTACCCCTGGCCAGACCGAGCAGGAATATCTGGGGAATTATCTGGCGTCGCGCGGCGGGGCCATCTGTGCCGACCAGAAAGGGTTCTCGTTGATGGATGCACTGGCGGCGGCGAGGGGGGAATGGGGGGTGCAGGGGCTGGCCACTGGCGAAGGGAGGGAGATGGATATTCCGGGTGTGCGGCCGTTGCCTGACCCTTCAGCGGGGGAGGGATTGTTACAGCAGGCGATCGCAGAAGTTCTGGCGCAGGTCAGGAGTAAGAACAGCAATTCGGCGGGGATGTGAACCGCGGGACGCCCCGAGAACCGGAGGATGGCACGTGAATCGTGGGACGCCGCGTCAACCGGAGGATGCCACGTGAGCCGGAGGATGGCACGTGAATCGCGGGACGCCACGTGAACCGGAGGATGGCACGTGAACCGGAAGATCAGTCGTGACCCACGGCCTTCGGATAGTCGAAGAACCAGAACGTTGGAGAAGCCGAAAGAAAATCGTTCCAGTGGCTGGTCTCGGCCTTTACAGCAAAGATCGCGCAGGTAGGCATATTGTCCACCCGGACCGTACTGAGGATGTTGGCAAAGGCGGTGATGCCGGGATTGTGGGAGAAGATCGCGACGGACTCGTCCTTGTCGTCGAGCGCGGTCACTACCGTCCGGAAGACATCGGGTGTAGCATGATAGAGTTCGGGGATGAACTGGATCTCCTTATGTTTTATGCCATAGGCTTCCGTAAAAATTTCGGCTGTCTGGCGGGCCCTTTTGGCGGGACTGGATATAAAACGGTCGATCGAAACACCATTTTTGATGAGTCGTTGGGCCATGGCGGGTGCGTCACGCCGGCCTCTGTCATTGAGGGGGCGGTCGAAGTCCTTCATAGCAGCGTCGTCCCAGCTGCTCTTGGCGTGTCTGACTATCAAAAGGGTTTTCATTGGAGACCTTATTCCATCTCAATCTACGATAATATTCGCTAATGCGCGGCCTCTGCGTTAAGCGGCGGGGGCTCCTGCATAGCGGCTGCGGCGGCATGAAATGGCTGCGGCGGCAGAAAGCGGCTCCGGCGGCATGAAATGGCAGCCTGAAGCGGCAGCGGGGGCCACTTGGGGATCGCG
>Ga0068853_100002922_pt1 | contig 12995 bp, 8 predicted proteins | sample KBSCornC32_FD_65655 | JGI IMG/M metagenome (GOLD analysis project Ga0068853, IMG submission 65655) | Corn rhizosphere microbial communities from Kellogg Biological Station, Michigan, USA - KBS Corn C3-2 | ecosystem: Host-associated > Plants > Roots > Rhizosphere > Soil ... | reverse complement strand
GAGGCCTATCCAAAACAAAAGGCGCAGGAGAATATTTAAAATCTTCCCGCGCCTTATTTCTCTTTAAGCCCAAGTTAGAAAATAAATCGAGCCCCGAGCTGAATATGACGCGGCTGATTAAAATCTCCAACTCGATCTGAGATTCCGAAAGTACCAGGATTGTTCAAATCCATTCCTGGCAAAATAAACCGGCCGCGATTGAACGCATTGAAGAAGTCTACTCGTACTTCAAAAGTAGTTGTCTCGGTAAGCTTTGTCTTCTTAAGGATATTGAAATCCTCAGTGAAGAACGGTTGACCACGCAGACTGCTGTAGGTTGGAGCCGAGTTACCGAAGAAGCGCAGCGGGTTGGCGTAAAAGGCTGCATATTCTGCCGAGCCAATCGCCGCGTTGGTGCCATTGTACGCTGCTGGGAACGCGAAGGCGCCCGGGTTTACATACTGATATCTGACGCCTCCGGCCGGTGTATTGGTGTAAAACGACTGCCCGGTTAGATCGGGTCGCAGATTTCCGTTGAAACCGACCAGATTAAGAAAGTCTCTGGCACCACCGGCAATGAACGGAACCAGTAGTGGCCCATCGCGGTAACGTTGAACTCCTGATAGCTGCCAGCCTCCGAAGACTTTATCCACAAACCCACCCTGGTTGAAGTAGCGCTTACCTTTGCCAAAGGGCAATTCAAGTACGTAGTTGACTACAAATGAGTGAGGTACGATGTTTGGCGAAGGTGTTCGTAAGGATCGACGGTCATACGGGTTTTGGACCACTCCATTGATTGGAGTAGCACCAAAGAGATCCTCAGCGGCATCTGTTATTAGTTTGGCAAATGTATACGACATTCCTACTTGAATTCCGTTGGAGAACCGTCGATTTACATCAACCTTCAGAGCGTGATAAATGCTCTGACCCTCGCTCTCCTGGTGTTCGGTGATAATGCCGTATTGAGGAAATGGTTTTATTGACTGCGCCACCGTTCCATTGAAACCTGGGAATATGGAATCGCTGTTGGTGGGCAGCGTAACACCCACACTCGTTGCATATGCCCGGTCGCTAGCGGTGACATCATTCAAATTCTTGTTGAGCAAGGCCTGGCCCAGTTTAAGGCCATTGAATGGAATTGCGTTCAGCGGATCGAAGCCGCTGCGAAGTCGCGTACCCTTGCTGCCTATGTATGAAACGGACGCGACAAAGTTGGCAGGGAGTTGGCGTTCGACGTTCAAACTCCACTGGGCGGTGCGACCGTTCTTGAAGTTTCGATTGAAACCTTCGACGTCTGAGCCAATGAATTGGCTTGTTGGATCGACGCCTAGTGTCGCCGGATAGTCATCCAACCTGATAAAGGAGTCGAAGCCGCCATTGATGTGCAGTCCAGGTGCAAGGTAACCAAGTTCTCCACCGCGTCCGAAGTCGTTATAAAGCAGCGGCGCGTAGTAGAGGCCATAACCACCGCGGACGACAGTCTTGGTGTTAAGCGTGTAAGCAAACCCAAAGCGTGGTCCAACGTTGGAGTAGTCAGGCTTCATCAAGCCGCGATAAGGCGAGCACACACCGCCCTGGCAATCTGCCCCAGCAATTGCACCAAGACGTCCACCTGCTTGCGGGTTCGGCACGAAGCGATCGAAACCGCGATATTTGTCCAGGTGTTCAACGCGAGGATAGGGAATGTCGTAACGTATTCCAAGGTTCACGGTTAATCTTGATGTTACCTTGATGTCGTCCTGCACAAAAAAGTTTGGCTCAAAGAAACGAAAACCGGGATCGATCGACTGCACCGAGTTAAACGAGAACTCCGGTGCTCCTGTCAGTAGACTGGCGATGGGCCAACCTTGAGTAAACGCATCGCCATTTGCAGTCTGGTTGCTCTGGAAGTTGAACCAGCCACCGAGATCGAAGTGGTTCGAATCGTTGAGTTGTTGCCAGCGTGCTTCACCGCCAAATTTGAAGGTATGCCGGCCCGTGGTCCAAGTGACAAAATCGGCAATCTGAACGGCGTTGTCCCCATCCTGATTATCGAAGTTAGTTGAACCACCTCCCTGGTAAGCGCGCGGGTCGGCCGAAGTGACCGGGCTACCGTAATTCGGAAAGTCGAGACGGGGAAGCGCCAAATTCTGGGTGGCGTTTGCAGGTATTCCAAACTGAACAGGCGTTCCTACTCCCTTGGTAGTGTTTTGATTCTTCACGAAAGAACGGGTGAATCCCAGGTTAAGGTGATTGAGCAATGTTGGAGTGAACGTGTAGTCATCCTGCAAACGGTAATACTGGGAATGGAACGTTTGATCGAAAGTATTTACGTTGACCCACGGGAAAGGAAATCGCGGAAATTCGCCCTGCAGTTTGGTCTGTACCCGGTAGGTAGAGCTAAATGCGATTCGATGTTTGTCCGACAGAACGAAATCCGTTTTTTGTACGTAGTATTTTGATTTTGTCGGAAGAAAGCTGTTGGCATTGTAGTTGTGGTACACGCCCGGACCGGTTGGGGCCGGGAAAAGTTGTACCAATGCTAAACCGGCGGGACTCAGGATCGATTGGCCGGAGGCGTTCCTGTAAAGGTCCAGTCGGTTACCCGGAATAATTGGACGATCACAAGTCTGGCCACCACCCGGCAGGTTTCGGTACGAGCAGGGAACTGAATTATCGAAGATCTGGTGGGGTCCAAAAAACTGCTGGACATAAGGATCGGTTAACAACTCAGAGAAATCTCCGGTCCGCATTTTGGCGGTCGGGACGCTTATGTTTGCGTTTTCGGATTGCGTGACGCGATAGTTGCCGTAGTTGAAAAAGAAAAAGACTTTGTTCTTCAGACTCTTCAGGACCGGTCCACCTTCACCGAAATGTGGCAGATAAACTGGGCCTCCTACACTGAATCCGAAATCGTGTTGCTGATCGATTGGCTTCTCAGTTCCTAACAATCGGTTAAGATCGATATTCGCGTCTAACCCTTTAGTTCGATAGAACTCATAAATTTCGCCGTGAAAATCGTTACCGCCGGATTTTATCGTCAGGTTAACGACGCCGCCTGACGAGTTGCCAAACTCGGAGGAGTACTGGGCCGTACTGACTGTGAATTCCTGAAAGGCGTTTGGACCAGGCGCTACTTCCGTAAAGAATGTTCCATTTTCTGCGCGTCTTGTGGGAGTGCCATCAACCAGGATTTCCGTGCCTAATCCCTGACCGCCATTAATCCTAAAATTGAAACCGAGAGTACCACTGCCGCGAGCGGATTGATTTTGATCGCCGACGCTTCCTCCGCCGGAAGCAACACTGCTGTCCAAAAAGATAAACGCTATTGCTGAGCGTCCAGCCGTTTCGCCACCAATTTGAAGAGGCAACTCGCGAATCTGCTTTTCGGTTACGTTTGTTTGCTGTGTTGGCGTATCAGTTTGTAGCACCTGCGAATCGGAAGTGACGAGAACGGTTTCACCGACAGCCCCAACTTCCAGGGTCACATCCTGTCGCCGCGTCACCTGCACGCCCAGGCGAACCTCGTCGATCGTTGCCGTCTTAAAGCCGGTTGCAGCAACGGTGATTTTGTAAGGAGCCGCTTTAAGTTCCGGAAACTGGTAATTTCCATCACCGGAAGTTGTGATTTCGCGAACTTCACCATTGTCGATATTAGTGACAGTTACCTTGGCGTCTGAGACGACGGCACCGTTCGGGTCTTTAATAGTTCCTACGAGTGTGCCGCGATCACTTTGAGCGAACGCTGTGATCGAGAAACAACAAATTAGCGTCAACAAAGTCAAGACGCTGTTAGTCCATCGTCGCATGTAGCCTCCTCAAAATTTATAGTTGGACCAACAGTTGGTCCAACTATGACTGGAACTGGGCAGAAACTGGGCACATTAAATAGTATTGGCGTTTCGGATTTTGCAAGTTCCTAACTGGTCCCGGTTGCAGGGTCGGGGGAAAAAGACTTGATGACTATAGTGCTTGTTGCTTACACTGGTTGCTTATATAAGCCTAAAATGAGCAAGTGTCAAGGGATTTTCCAGTCCAATACAGCAATATTCAATTAGTGCTGAGGGCGAACAATTAGACAAAACCGGGCTTGCTGGAGGCCAAAGAAATAGATCAAGTAAGCAAGCTTTCGTGCAATCGATTAATTGACAGGGTCATGCGAAATTTTGGAGTTGAAGCTGCCTGGACAACTCCCGGATAATGGGCCGACACCCCAGTCTTAAATAGCTTTTCACAGAACCCAACTACTGCAGTGAGAGGAAAAACTCATGCGTGCTTTTCGAAAACTGTCACAGTTACTAATCATTTTGGCGGTCCTGTCGCAGGTGGTCCTTTCGGCTCCGGCTAAGAAATGGAGCGAAGCCCAGGCAAAGAACTGGTATCGAGCTCAGCCCTGGCTGGTAGGCAGCAACTACACTCCGGCATCGGCGATTAACGAACTCGAGATGTGGCAAGCTGATACTTTCGATCCAAAACGAATTGATCTTGAACTTGGCTGGGCTCAGAGCATCGGCATGAACACGATGCGAGTGTTCCTGCATGACCTCGTGTGGAAGCAGGATCCCAAAGGCTTTCAACAGAGGATCGATACCTTTCTTCGCATAAGCGCGAAACACAATATCAAGCCGATGTTCGTATTGTTCGATTCTTGTTGGGATCCCAATCCGGCACTGGGAAAACAGCGTGCGCCTCGGCCCGGCGTGCATAACTCGGGTTGGATGCAGAGTCCCGGCGGCAAGGCCCTGTCGGATCCGGCGGAGTATCCACGCCTCGAGCAGTACGTGAAAGGAGTGGTTGGTGCTTTCGCTCGTGATCCCCGCGTTTTGGCCTGGGACATTTGGAATGAACCTGATAACACTAATGGCTCCAGTTATAACAATGGTGAGCCGAAGAATAAGGTTGAGCTGGCGCTTGCACTTTTGCCTCAGGCTTTTGCCTGGGCTCGTGAAGTTGGACCAACGCAGCCACTCACCAGCGGCATATGGAAAGGTGATTGGTCTTCAAACGATAAAATGGATGCCATGGACCGCATGCAGATTTATCTTTCTGACATTGTCTCGTTTCACAATTACGATTCCGGCGAAGAATTTGAAAAACGGGTGAAGTGGTTGCAACGGTACAACCGTCCGTTGCTCTGTACTGAGTACATGGCGAGAGGTAATAAAAGTACTTTTCAGGGAACTCTGCCCGTCGCCAAAAAATACAATGTAGCGGCAATCAACTGGGGGTTGGTCGCCGGAAAGACCCAGACCTATCTGCCGTGGGATTCATGGCAACATCCGTATACCGATCGAGAACCGGCGATCTGGTTTCATGAGGTGTTTCGCACCGATGGCACACCTTACAGCGCCGATGAAGTCACGTTGATCAAGCAGCTTACCGGTGTGCAAACTCGATCAAGACCCGGCATGTAATCCGATCTACCCAAGACAACAGTACACAAACGTTTGAGGTAAACATGATCCAACTGAAGAAGATTTCACTCGTGTTCGCGTTGAGTGGTTTGCTCTGGACGTCCGTTGCGGGACAGGCTGTTAGCGAGATTAGTGTCCAGGTCGACAAACCGGGTGCGGAGATCTCTCCAACCATGTTTGGGATCTTTTTCGAAGACATCAACTTTGGTGCCGATGGTGGACTCTATCCTGAACGAGTAAAGAACAGGTCGTTCGAATTTCCCGATCCACTGATGGCCTGGAAACAGATTCAGCGTGCTGGATCGAACGGAACGCTAACAGTCCTAACGCAAGACCCGCTTAATGAAGAGAATTCTCATTATCTTCATTTCGATGTGAAGGCTGGTGGTAAAGGTTTTGGCGTTGCCAACGAAGGTTTCAGAGGTATGGGGTTTCAGCGCGGAGCAAGTTACCAGTTGACTTTATACGCGCGGAATCCTACGCACGCACAACGGTCAGGCAATGCGCGGATTCAAGAACGTTTGCCTGTGTCGCTGCGTGTCGAGTTGGAAGGACCGGATGGTTCAATTCTGGCACGAAGCAGACTCACCAATGTCTCTTCTCAATGGAAAAAGTACTCTCTGGTCCTGCGACCATCTGCAACTGCTCTGAAGGGTCGCTTGAATTTACTTATCGACTCTACTGGAACGCTTGATGTTGATATTGTTTCGCTGTTCCCATCAGGTACATGGAAGAATCGTGAAAATGGATTGCGCACGGACCTGGTCCAGTTGCTAAAAGACATGAAGCCGGGGTTCCTGCGTTTTCCCGGCGGTTGCATAGTCGAAGGCCGGTATCTCAAGACTCGTTATCAATGGAAAACCACCGTTGGTGACGTTGCCAAAAGAAAATTGATCATCAACCGGTGGAATGATGAGTTCAAGCACCGACCGGCGCCTGACTATTACCAATCTTTTGGCCTCGGCTTCTTCGAATACTTTCAGTTGGCAGAGGATATTGGCGCCGAACCGTTGCCAATCATTAACTGTGGGATGGCGTGCCAGTTCAATTCCAGCGAGTTGGTCCCGATGGACCAGTTAGATCCCTACGTTCAGGATGCTTTAGACCTGATCGAGTTTGCGAATGGACCTGTCACCAGCGAGTGGGGAAGGGTCCGGGCGGCGATGGGACATCCTGCGCCTTTCAATCTCAAGATGTTGGGTGTGGGAAACGAACAATGGGGCCCTCAGTTTATTGAACGCTACGAAGTCTTCTCAAAGGCGCTTAAAGCGAAGTATCCACAAATCACTCTTATTTCGGATGCTGGTCCAAGCCCCAACGATGATCGCTTCAAATTCCTTTGGGGAAAGTTGCGGGAATTGAATGCCGATATAGTCGATGAACATTACTACATGGCGCCGGGATGGTTCCTGACCAACTCAGACCGTTATGACAATTATCCGCGCACTGGTCCAAAAGTCTTCAGCGGCGAGTACGCAGCGCAGAGTGTAGGCGTGGCGAGTCCGGACAACCGGAATACATGGGAGTGTGCGTTGTCAGAAGCGGCATTCATGACGGGGTTGGAACGAAATGCCGACGTGGTGAGGATGGCTTCCTATGCTCCTTTGTTTGCTCATGTCGAGGGGTGGCAATGGACTCCTGATTTGATCTGGTTTGACAACCTGCGTTCGTACGGAACACCTAACTACTACGTGCAAAAGCTATTCAGCACAAACAAGGGAACACACATTCTTCCCGTTTTATTAAACGGATCGCCTCGGAATGCGCAGGACAGTTTGTATGCAAGCGCGGCTATCGAGCGACGTGCTGGCCAGGTGATCCTTAAGTTAGTTAACGCGTCGGCCGGCCCAAAAGACGTTCGAATTAACCTGTCGGGAGCCGCTGTTTCGCGAAGGTCAGCGACTGCTTCAATCCTCGCGAGTTCCGATCTAAAAATAGAGAACAGCCTGGACCAGCCAACGAAACTTTCACCGCTTCAGCGTCAGATTTCGATTGGTCCGGGTCAACTCTCTTTCAAACTCGAGCCCAGCTCACTTACCGTGTTGCGAATTCCTGTCAAATGAATCTGCGGGATTTGATCTTTGCACTATTGATCCTGGGCTGCTCCGTTGCTTCCGGCATGTCGCAGCCCAAACAGGTTCAGGTTGTCTCATTAACAAGTGGAGACGTCAGTCCGGTACACGATCCGACAATCATCCGACAGGGTGCTTCGTATTACGTTTTTGGCACCAATCGCTTCAATCAAAAGTTACTACCAATCTTTTGCTCCCATGATCTGCGAGCCTGGAGATTCTGTGGGAACGTTTTTGAAGATGTTCCTGAATGGGCGAAGCTGGAAGTTCCCGGTGCTCGTGGTATCTGGGCGCCCGATGTTTCTCGTGTCGGCGGCGAATACAGGCTTTACTATGCAATCTCGACGTTTGGAAGTAATCATTCTGTGATCGGTCTCGCGACGAACAAGACCCTGGATAGCAGCAGTTCAGAATATAAGTGGACCGATCGCGGTCGTGTTATTGGATCGACAAAGACTGATGATTACAACGCCATCGATCCAAATTGCATTAGCGATCGGGAAGGGAATAGGTGGCTTGCTTTCGGGAGCTTTTGGAGTGGCATTAAGATGCGGAAATTGGATCCTGTGACCGGAAAGCTCTCGTCAGTTGATACAAACCTTTACTCGTTGGCAAATAGGCGGCCCCTTGATCCTCCGGCAGTTGAAGGTCCCGCAATAATTCAACATGCCAACCATTACTATTTGTTTTTGTCTTTCGATTTCTGTTGTCGAGGTAAAAATAGCACTTACAGGGTTGTAGTTGGACGAGCCGAGAAGATCACCGGGCCTTATATTGATCGGGAGGGAAAGTCGTTGCTCGAGGGTGGTGGTACTCTCGTAATCGAAGGCTCTGAGAACTGGCGTGGACCAGGTGGGCAATCACTGTTTCACGACGATTCACAGGATCTGATGGCGTTCCACTCCTATAGTTCTGTCAGCGGCAAGGCGACTTTGATGGTTTCAAGAATTCGGTGGAAAGACGGTTGGCCCCAAACACTGTCGTTGCCCTAGGAGAGAAGTCCAAAGCGTTTCCCTTATGTTTCGATCAACTTTACTTCTCTTAATACTCGGTGCCTCGGTGTTGGCTCAACAACCAGCGCCTACGCCACCGGTCACGGGCCGCTCCTATGACATCGGCAATCTTCCAAAAACACCCCCAAATCCCGGTCCAAAAGGCAAATCGCCAGTTCAGTTGACGGATATGCGAACTGCAAGTCGCATAGATTTCAAGTACCAGGGCTCGCCAACATCAAAAAAATTTCTCCTTGAGACCATGGGTGGTGGTGTGGCGATATTCGACTTCAATAACGACGGGCTGATGGATCTATTCTTCACGAATGGAGCGCTTTTACGAGAGAACATGGCTGCTGACGCCACCCCAACAAAGATTGATTCGAGTTATTGGAATCGCCTTTATGAGCAGAAAAAAGATGGCACTTTTCAAGACGTAACGGAGCATGCGCATTTACAAGGACAAGGTTACACGATGGGAGTAGCTACAGGTGATTTTGATAATGATGGTTTTGTGGATCTGTTCGTAACAGGTTATGCGCAGAACTATCTATATCGAAATAACGGTGACGGAACCTTCGCAGATGTAACTCAAAAGCTGGGCGTTGCAGGGGCTGGATGGTCCACCAGCGCAGGATGGTTTGATTTTGATAAAGACGGCCGGCTGGATCTATTTGTAGCTCGCTATCTCACCTGGGATTTTGGCAAGGGCGCGCTTGTTTGCGGTGATCCGCGGCCGGGCTCACAGGCGTATTGCCATCCAGACAATTTTAAGGGAGCTACGAATCTGCTCTATCACCAGCGCGCTGATGGTGGCTTCGAAGATGTTTCGACGAAGTCGGGAATTTCAGATCCAAAAGGTAAAGCCCTGGGAGTTGCGTTTGCCGATTTTGACAATGATGGATGGTTAGACGTCTTTGTCGCGAATGACAGCGTGCGGCAGTCGTTGCTTCACAATAAGGGTGATGGGAGCTTTGAAGATATTGCAGTCCTGGCCGGCGCCGGCTACGACGAGAATGGGAACTCTTTCGCTGGAATGGGTGTTGATGCCGCCGATTATGACAATGATGGGTGGCCTGATGTTGTAATCACAACGCTTTCGAATGAGACTTACCCGCTTTACCACAACAACAAAGATTTGAGTTTTGCATGGGCCACCAGCTCGACTTCTGTCGGTCAAATCACTCTTCTCTATTCTGGTTGGGGCACAAAGTTTATCGATGTTGACAACGATGGGTGGCGCGATATTTTCGTGGCCCAGGGTCATGTGCTCGACACCATCGAGAGATCCACGACGTATTTGAAATACAAACAACCATTGCTACTGATGCGGAACACCGGTACCTCGTTCGTTAACGTGTCGGCCGACGCCGGCGCTCCATTTAACTTGCCCGTGGCAGCGCGTGGGGCCGCGTGTGGCGACATAAATAACGACGGACAAATTGATGTAGTGGTTGCAGTACTGAATGACTCGCCCGTGATGCTGCGCAATCAAGGAACAAAAAGCGGTTGGATCGGGTTTACGCTCGTAGGCTCGAAGTCAAACCGACAAGGTATCGGAGCTCGCGTGACGGTCAACGACACAAATGGCCGGAAACAAGTATTCGATGTTTCGACCAGTGGTAGTTATCTGTCAGCAAACGATCCGCGCATCATCGCAGGCCTGGGTACCGCCTCCGGAGTAAAATCGGTCGAAGTTCGTTGGCCCAGTGGCCGTGTTCAAAATGTGACCAATGCCCAGTTGAGAAAATACAACGTGATCAAAGAGGCTGACGCGGGAAGCTAGCGGGCCTTCATACCTTGAGAACTTTCACGGAGAATGAGCTTAGCGCCCGGGCCGGCGCACTCTTATCTGTAATGATCAGATCGGCATCCGAGATTGGTGCAATCAAAGCACTGCCGATGTCGCCAATCTTGGTATGATCGGCAACCACGATACGTTGTCGCGACTTTCGCATCATGGCGCGATGGATTGATGCCTGATCAGGATAGTTTGTGGTTAGGCCGTGTTCAGAATGTACGCCATCGACGCCTATAAATACTTTGTCGTAAAACATCTCACCAACTGCGGAAATGCCAGTCGCCCCGGTCAGGGCGAACCAATCAATGCTCATCACGCCACCGGTCACAATTACTTTCAAGTCGGCGCGATGACTCAGCTCCATCGCAATGTTGACTGCGTTTGTAACCACCGTGATGCCTTTGCGATGACGGATGCTGCGTGCAACTTGTGTCGTGGTGGTACCGGCCCCGATGGCGATGATTTCGCCGTCGCGGATTATTTCAGCGGCGGCCAGTCCGATTCTTCTTTTTTCCCCGGCGTGTAACTGTTCCTGAGCACTAAATGATGACAGATGGCGAAATGGCTCGTACAGCATCGGTTCAACGCGAATGGCTCCACCATGAGTTCGTCGCAATAGCCCCGCTCGCTCCAACTCTGCTAATTCGCGCCTGACAGTAGAGGTTGATGTTTTAAGGCGTTTCGCAAGCCGCTCAACTGACACCTCACCGTCGCGTAGTAACTGTTGAATGATCTCTTTGCTGCGGTCGTTCTTCACCACTGGTGGTGAATTAGCCATTTGAGATTTCCTTTCGGCAGGGGGCTATTACAGAGAGTGCGTCTTATTGTACAGGCCAGTAACAGCGATGTGAAACTTTTGAGTGCGGCCGTCACCTGCCGCTTTTCAAACGAGTGGTCCAACTTGGCTGTCCTGGAAATGGGCCACGGCCGGCCACGGACGTCAAGGTTCAGAGGTTGTTTAGGAAAATTGTTCGATGTTGAGAGGCAGTAGGAAAAGCGCCGCCGGGCCGGCGCACTCCAAGGTTGATCTTGACTTCCTGCGCAATATCGGCCTATATAAGCAGGCCCCACGAAAATATTGCCAGCAAATGCTCAGTTTCTTTGGGATTTATTCTTACAAAATGGCACGTCTGGGAAGGTCGACACCCAGTTACCTGAACGTGATGATGACTCAAATTTAAAAGATCATGACCTGGGAAGAACGTTGGCACCCGTTACGGGAAGAGTGGGTGGTAGTTGCCGCACACCGGCAGGATCGTCCCTGGAGTGGTGCGGTGATGGTCCCGCGCGAAGAAGAAGCAATACCCGACTACGTCTCCGATTGCTACTTGTGTCCAGGTAATAAACGTGTGAGCGGCAAGGTTAACCCGCCATATGATCGGACCTTTGTTTTCGACAACGATCATCCCAGCGTCTCGCTCGACGCTCCATCAGAGCTAACACCAGCTACCGGAATCTATCGGAATCAACCGGCACACGGAATTGCTCGTGTCGTCTGTTACAGCCCCAAGCACAATCTGACTCTGAGTGAGCTCAAGTTGAACGAGGTGGAAAGTCTTCTGCACGTCTGGCAGGAACAATACCTCGAGTTGGGGAACCGTCCTGATATTTCACATGTCCTAATCTTCGAAAACAAGGGTGAGGCCGTTGGAGTTTCCAATCCTCATCCGCATTGCCAGATCTACGCTAACAACTTCGTTTTCAAGACAATCGAAACTGAGGCACGTGTTAGCAAAAAACACCTGACCGAAACCGGCAGAGTTTTGTTTCAGGATATTCTTCACGCTGAAAAGCTCGACGAGCGACGCATCATTACTGAAAACGATTCGGCGATCGCCTTCGTGCCTTATTTCGCCCGCTACGCCTACGAGGTTTTTGTAGCACCCAAAGCCACTCATCCGAGTATTGCGTCCTTATCAAAACAAGAGTTGAGAGACTTTGCTGAAGTGCTTAAACGAGTGGTGGTGAAGTTCGACAATCTCTGGCAGATGCCGTTTCCTTACGTTATGCCGTTACACCAGGCGCCGACCGATGGCGGTGACCACACCGGCTTTCATTTTCATATTGAGTTTCACCCGCCGCTACGAAAGCCCAACCTATTAAAATATCTTGCAGGTCCAGAAATTGGTGGCGGCAATTTTCTCAGTGACACTTCACCGCACGAAAAAGCTGCCGAGTTACGTGCCCAGCCTGATATTCACTACAAACATCGATAACGCTTCATTGGGGTGGCTCAATCAATTTGAACTTGACGACCTCCTGATTGCGCTGAGCCTCACGCAACGTATCCGCAATTGCAAAGAGTTCGCGAGCTTTCTCTTTCTCCCCCGATTTTGAATAAATAAGCGCGAGTTGGTAGGTAGCTCGAAGGTCTTTAGGATTCAGTTGGACGGCATTTTCCAGCGTCGATCGTGCGAGGGACAGGTTGTTTTGCTCAGCGTAGACTATCCCCAGCAGAGTTTGAGCCGGCGCATATGATTCTGAATCTGGAGCTACTTCGCGCAGCCACTTTACGGCGCTAGTATTGTCTTTTTCTGACTGAGCGATCAGCGCCATAACGTAGGCGCTGTCAGAGTTTGGACCAAACGAGAGACTCCGCGCCAGCGATTCGCGAGCCTCAGCGTATCGCCTGCCAGTGTAAAGGGTTACTCCGAGTAAGTAGTAGCCCAGTGCCTCTTTCGGTTTCAATTGAATGTATTCACGCAATAACCTTTCGGCAGCTTCTCTTTCATCATGACGAAATTTGGAGACAGCCAGC
>Ga0068853_100002920_pt1 | contig 12997 bp, 10 predicted proteins | sample KBSCornC32_FD_65655 | JGI IMG/M metagenome (GOLD analysis project Ga0068853, IMG submission 65655) | Corn rhizosphere microbial communities from Kellogg Biological Station, Michigan, USA - KBS Corn C3-2 | ecosystem: Host-associated > Plants > Roots > Rhizosphere > Soil ... | reverse complement strand
AAGACGTTTGCCTTTTGCTCGCAATCTTGTATAATGCCAGTCAATCCCGGTTCTTAATACAATAACCTTACCTTAATTGTGTGCTTCACCTCTTTTAATAATTGGAAAGCCTGGCCGGAGATCTTTTTATCAACATCAAGCACCACGTAACCTATCGCATCGTTTGTTTTCAGGTATTGTGCAAGGATATTTATGTTATTTTTTGACAGTTGTGTATTTATTTCGGAAAGCACGCCAGGCACATTGTTATGTATATGGAGAATACGATGTGCACCTTCCTGGGGAGGCAATGATAACCCGGGAACTGTATGTGAGCCGTTTGTTATTCCTTTTTCCAAAAAATGAAAGAGTTTCATGCTCACGTCTTCGCCGATGTTTTGCTGAGCTTCTTCGGTAGAGCCACCGATATGCGGAGTCAGAATCACATTTGGAAGATTCTGCAAAGGGGTATGAAATTTATCGCCGTTCTTTTCAGGTTCCCAGGGATAGACATCGATCGCTGCACCAGTCAATTGCCCATTTTTTAATGCTAGCTGTAAAGCATCGAGGTCAACCACCTCTCCCCTTGCATAATTGATCAGTATCGATCCCTTTTTAAAATGTCTGAGAGTGGTTTTATTGATCAGGTTTTTTGTTTGCGGAGTTTCGGGAACATGAAGAGTGACGACGTCCGATCTTTTCAACAATTCCTTCAATGACTTTGCATCCACGGCATTGCCCATGGGCAGCTTTGTTTCCACATCATAGAACATCACTTTCATTCCAAATGCTTCGGCTAACACACTCACCTGTGTGCCAATATTTCCATAACCGATGATCCCTAAAGTCTTTCCGCGCAATTCATAACTACCTTTCGATTCTTTCATCCAAATCCCCTCATGTGCTGCCCTGTTCTTGTCGGGAATACGTCGGATGAGCATGATCGATGCAGCCATCACCAATTCTGCAACAGATCTGGTATTTGAGTACGGAGCATTGAAGACGGCTATGCCGTGTTCTGTTGCGGAATGAAGATCAACCTGGTTGACACCAATGCAAAAACAACCGATTGCCTGTAACTTGTTTGCTGCTTCCAGAACTTTTGACGTGATCTGTGTTTTTGACCTTATCCCAAGGATATGCACGTCCTTTATTTCCCTGACAAGGTCTTCCTCACTTAGTGCTTTTGTAATTTTTTCCACTCGCACATACCCATGCTTACTGAAGTTTTTCACTGCCGTGTCACTGATATTTTCCAGGAAGAGAATGCGTATTTTTTCTTTGGGATAGCTTGTTTTCGTTGGCTCCATATTTGCAAATATGCACATAAGTTGATAAATAAACAGAAAGGCCTAATTCTTGATTTACTATTTTTCCAATTCATACGATATCAATGATTTTTTGCGTTATATTGCAAACTGTTACCTTATAAAACAATACCCCTTGAAAAATACTTTATTTAGCATCGGATTTACGTTAGTCATTGGGTGTCATGTTACAGCAGATAATTCAGCTAGTCCGCAGCCCGAGACTGCCACCGCTACCTCCCCCATAGTTTTTCAGCCCCTGGCCAAAGACGACTCTCTTCGTTATTACAATGCCGTAAGAAGCTTTTTTGAAAAAGCATTGATCAGCAACAGAAATTTCAATGGCGGGATATTAGTCGCCAAAGGAGAGTCCATCATTTATGAAGAGTACAAGGGCTACAAAAATATGCAAACGAAGGAACCCCTGGATGCAACCAGCCCCATGCATATTGCCTCTGCTTCTAAGAATTTTGCCGCCGCAGCTGTTCTAAGACTTATCCAGGATGGAAGATTAAGAATGGATGATTCGTTGTCTTCTTTTTTTCCAAACTTCCCATACAATGGTGTTACCGTTAAGATGCTGATGAATCATCGCAGCGGTTTGCCCAATTATGTACACTATCTCGAAAAAATGGGGTGGAACAAAAATCAATATGCATCTAACCAGGATGTGCTGAATTCATTATATACCATGCACCCGCAACCAGAATTCAAAGCAGGGACAAGGTTCAGCTATTCTAACACAAACTTCGTTTTACTTGCACTGCTCGTCGAGAAACTTACCGGGATGCCCTACCCCAATTATTTGAAAAAGAATTTTTTCGAACCACTTCAAATGAACGATACTTATGTCTTCTCACTTGCCGACAGTATCACAGCGATAAAATCATACAAGGCCTCTGGTGGCGTTTGGGAGTGGGATTTCCTGGAAAATACTTATGGCGATAAAAATATTTACACTACACCAAGAGATCTTTTAAAATGGTCGCAAGCGTGGTCGCAGGGAAAAGTGGTTGATTCTGCGCTGCTGGAAGCTGCATTTACACCTTACAGTTTTGAGCGGCCCGGCGTGCATAATTATGGTCTGGGTTGGCGCTTGTTAATGTTGAAAAATGGTAAGAAAGTCATCTACCACAATGGCCGCTGGCATGGAACTAACGCAGCTTTTGCCAAACTGCCGGATGAAGACATAACCATTATCATCATTGGCAATAGGTACAACTCGAATATTTATAACACAGCTCGTAAGGCTTACGATATTTTTGGAGACTATCAACAAGGCGGACCCACTATTGACGAGGACGGAGAACTCACTTATCATGAACCTCCCCCTGTTGTTCATCATCATAAAAGATCTGTAGCCAGGAAAAGCTCACACCAAAAGTCATACCCCTCATCTTCGGGCAAAAGCTATAGCAAGAAATAGGTCAGTTTCGATATTGGGTATTGGGATATTCGATATTGGATATTGGGATATTAAGATATTCTGATAGTGCAGTTAAAATATCCTAATACCCAATATCCAAATATCCAATTCCCACTCACTGTAACGTAGTACATCATTTATTACTCTAAAGCTAAGTGAAATAGTCATCAAGTGACGGTTATCCGCCATTTCTCCGTTACCTTTGCGCTCTAGTAAACTGTCGGAAAAAATTATGAAAAAAATACATATTGCACTGCTTGTTCTGATCGCTATCACTATTGCCGTTTTGATAAGTTTTATGGGAACTTTAAGCACCTACGACTCGGTGCAATCCGCAATGAAAAAGAAGGGAAAAACGGTAAGTATTATTGCCAAGCTTGACCGCACGCAGCCCATCGAATACGATGCAGTAAAAAATCCAAACTTTTTGAGTTTCGTAGCTTTTGACTCTTTGGGAGGCAATATGAAAGTGATCTATCGAAAGGAGAAACCGACAAATCTGGAACACAGCGAGCGGTTGGTGCTGAAGGGAAAAATGAACGATGATCATTTCGAATGTTCAGAGATATTAATGAAATGTCCTTCGAAATACAAAGATGACATGAATGCCGCAAAGAAAAACTTGGAAACCACTTCAACGCAGTAAGGTTTTTAAAATCTAAAATCCGATCCCGATAGCTATCGGGACAAAAATCTAAAATTGGATGGACTACACAGGTGAGCATTTACTACCGGGATTACTAGGACATTTTTTTATAACACTTTCCCTGGTCGCCTCATTGGTTGCCACCTTTGCTTATTTTAAGACCGCTCAATCAAAAAACGAGGCCGATAGAGGTTCATGGAAAGCAATGGCCCGCGGGGCATTCATTGTTGAGGCTCTTTCAGTATTTGCCATTTTTGGAATTCTTTTTTACATCATCTCCAATCATCTCTTTGAATACAAGTATGCATGGCAACATAGCAGCCGGACACTGGAAGTAAAATATCTGCTGAGTTGTTTTTGGGAAGGACAGGAAGGAAGTTTTCTCCTGTGGAGTATTTGGCATTGCGTGCTGGGATTGATCTTAATTCGCAAAGCAAGAAAATGGGAAGCACCAGTAATGACGGTGGTAAGTTTTGCGCAAATTTGTCTCGCAACGATGATCGCCGGTATCTATTTCTTCAACTGGCGCATGGGTTCAAATCCATTTGTGCTGCTGAGGAACGAAATGGATGCCCCGATATTTTCGCAGCCTAATTATCTTTCTTTTATCAAGGATGGCAATGATCTTAATCCTTTGTTGCAGAATTACTGGATGGTGATACATCCTCCCGTTTTATTTCTCGGTTTTGCATCTACTATTGTTCCGTTCGCGTTTGCAATCGCCGGCATGTGGAAAAAAAGCATCGGTGACTGGACAAAGCCTGCACTTCCCTGGGCATTGTTTTCTGCGGCAGTTCTCGGTACAGGCATTATGATGGGTGGGCGCTGGGCTTATGAGTCACTTAACTTTGGCGGTTACTGGGCATGGGATCCGGTTGAGAATGCTTCGCTGGTGCCATGGTTAACGTTGATAGGTGGCATTCATACCTTACTTATTTACAAACATACAGGGCATTCATTACGAGCAACGCATTTTTTATTCCTTATCACCTTTAATCTTGTTCTCTATTCAACCTTTCTCACACGCAGCGGCGTTCTGGGCGATACTTCTGTTCATGCATTTACCGACCTCGGAATGAATTTCCAATTGCTTGCATTTCTATTTGTGTTCCTGATCCCTTCATTTGTGTTTTATGCGATTCGATACAAGTCGATACCACATATTGTAAAAGAAGAACAAACATCATCCCGTGAGTTCTGGATGTTCATTGGTTCGTTGATATTTTTCCTGACGGCATTATTCATCACGATCGCCACGTCACTACCTGTGATCAACAAAATTTTTGGAAGCAATTTCACCATCGGTGAAGACGCCGTGTTCTCGTATAACCGCGTTATTATTTTTGTAGCGATCATTATTGGCCTTCTCACAGCTATTATCCAATATTTGAAATACAAGCAAACAGATCCAAGATTTTTCTGGAAAAGGATCCTTGTACCCACCATCATCTCTTTGATCGTTTCAACATTGGTGCTTGCCTTTGGGAATATCAATTACCAGGAACATGGCGTTGGATTTTTAGGAGCCATTTGGTTCGCCATGGTCTGCGCTATCTATGCGATCATCGCAAATACGGCCTATATCTGGATCGGGATGAAAGGCAAACTAAAACTTTCCGGCGGCTCTATTTCACATCTTGGTTTCGGATTGATGTTAGCAGGTATTTTAATTTCTTCTTCGAAAAAGGAAGTGATGTCATGGAACACAAGTGGAATTTTTGTTCAACTCGGTGAAAAAAATAAGATCACCGGTGAGCCGGGTGAAAATCTCACGCTGGTAAAAGGCTTGCCCACTACCATGGGTAGTTACAACGTTACCTATGAAAGCGATTCGATGCACCCCAAAAAACCTCTCTGGTATTATAAAATTCATTTTAAAAGCAAAACGGGCAAAGAGCAGTTTACGCTAATGCCAAATGCATTTGTAAACTATAAGGGCAACCAGGGTCTTATGGCAAATCCGGCAGCCAGGCATTATTGGGATCATGATATCTTTACTTACATCACCTCCCTACCCGATCCTGAAAAAAATAAAGACACTGCTTCATTCAAACCACAAAATTTGAAGAAGGGCGACACCGCATTTTATTCAAATGGTTTTTACATCCTGGAAAACCTGACCACGCAAACCAATGTTCCCGCCGGCGGTCTCGCTCCTGATGATAAAGTATACACGGCGACGATAAAGGTTTTCTCAAAGAATAATACTTCCTATACCTCAAAGCCATTCCTGATCAATAAAGGCGGCAGTCTTTACCCGATCCAGGACACGGTCACTTCAGAAAGCCTCATTTTCCAATTGAACAAAATCGATGACAATAGCGCGGAATTACGAGTCAAAGAATCGAACTCGATGATGCAGTACATAACCCTAAAGGCGTATAAATTTCCTTTTATCAATCTGGTTTGGGCAGGTGTCATTATTATGGTTACGGGTATCATTATCAGCATTGTCAGGAGGGTTCAGTTAAACAGGTCCGGCAGGCAGATCGAAAATTTAACTTTGTAAACAGCAGCGGCAGGGTTACTTTCTTTGTCTGTGAGTATAAATTGCAGGGCTTATTTTGTAAATTTAAAGGATGAATTTCCGCAGAAAATATTGCCGCTTTCCGTTCATCGCGGCGCTTCTCCTGCTTTTCAACTTCTATTCAAAGGCACAAACTGATCCCAGGGCAAGCAAATGGGGACCAAATGATACTTTAATAGTTCCCGCCATCATTTACGAAGGTGAAAGTTTGCCATATAAAGAAATGGAGATGGTTTGGGTGTCCAACCTACCGCCCGATAAACTTGCCAAATTCATTGAAGAATGGAACCGGTTGAGGAATGCCGTGTACGTGACCTATCCCTATGCACGGATCGCTGGTGCAACGATCAATGATATGAATGCGCGTCTTGCAGGTGTGGATTCAAAAAGAAAAAGAAAAGAATATATCAAGTCAAGGGAAAAAGAACTCAGAGAGCAGTTTACAGAACCCATGGAAAATCTTTCTGTTTACCAGGGGAAAATCTTAATGAAACTCATTAACCGTCAAACAGGAAATAATTGCTACGACATCATTAAGGAATACAAAAACGGTGTTACTGCAAGGCTGTATCAAACCGTCGCTTTCTTTTTCGGAAGCAGTTTAAAACAGGATTGGACCCTGAAAGACAAAACCGACCGTCAAATTGAAAATATCGTGAGGGAAATCGATGGTATCTGGTATAATAACCCGTATAAACCGGGGCTACCCGCCTCAAAATAGTTTAACGTTTCTCCTTTATTGTTTATCACCTTCTATTCGTAATTTCTATTAATTTTATTTATCGTCGGCTAAAACTAAAGACAAACCATTACCAATGAAACTAGACCTCCTGGCAATAGGCGTTCATCCGGATGACGTGGAGCTCGGCTGTTCGGGTGTTATCATCAATGAAATTCAAAGAGGAAAAAAAGTAGGCGTCGTTGATCTTACACAAGGTGAATTGGGTACGAGAGGAAGTGTTGAATCGCGTTATCGCGAATCTGCAAATGCCGCATCTATTATGGGCGTGCACGTGCGGGAAAATTTAAAAATGCGGGATGGCTTTTTCAAAAATGATGAAGAGCACCAGCTAAGATTGATACAGATCATTCGAAAATATCAGCCCGAAGTTGTTATTGGAAATATTCTGCATGACCGTCACCCCGATCATGGGCGTGCAGGACAAATGATCAGCGATTGCAGTTTTCTATCAGGGCTTACCAAAATTATTACACGTGATGAGCACGGCAATTTACAACAGAGATGGCGCCCGAAATATGTATTCCATTATATGCAGGACTGGTACCATGAGCCCGACATATTGATCGACATTTCCGATGTGTTTGATCAAAGAATGGAGGCCATTGAGGCTTACAAAACCCAATTCCATACATCGGTTAATAGTGATGAAGGTCCCCAAACTTACATCTCCACTCCTGACTTTCTCGACAGCATTGTCGCTCGAGCTCGGATGTTCGGGAAGCGCATAGGGGTGAAATATGCCGAGGGGTTTATTTGTGAAAAAAAGATAGGGATAAGAAATCTTGATGCGTTGATTCTCAACGAAACATAGGGTTTACCGCGCTTTTATTTTCAATTAGCTTGTATCAATAAGATCATAAGATATTGTCTACAATGCTGTTCCGGATGGTCGCTATGTTAACTGTATAACTTTATCTCCCGGATGCCTTGCATTTAATACAATTTATTTTTTTCTTTACCGTTAGTTATACTGAAATCTAATACTTAGGAGAAAAAACCACCGTCGCTATGAATAAACCATTCTACAACGATCAGCATGCCATAGCTGAGCAGTTCATCTTCCTTGACAGGCACATTTGCCAGATGGCGCAATTAGCCCATCAAAAGATCAATACACTTAAATTATCTTATGTTCACGCGGCATACTGCAACAGCCGTAACGAATTGTATGCGCTTGTGAAGAGAACGCTGCTTACGTATGTAACCAATGATTTTATCCTGGAGCAGGAAAAATTCTTTGAGACTTACTGCGAAAACTAAGATAAGTGCAACGGCACGAACCAGCTGTCAATTTATTCAGCAAACAAGCTATCATCTTCTTCCCCATTTTCCAGTAAATTCAGATCTATTGCATCCATTCCGGCAATTCCTTCAATGGAACCACGGATATGTGCAGCATTTAATAAGACCTTTTCGAGTTGTTTTTCTCTTGTCTTCCACAACTTTTCCATCGCATCCCTTTCTCTTTGTATCGAAAGTTTCATGGCCAAAAAGCCCTCCCGGATCGCTTTCCATTGTTCGGCAAACTCGCGGCTTGTAAGGTATCCATAGAGCAAATGCATTTTGTCGCCTCTGTTTTCATTGCTCTTTACAGTGCTGAATACTCTCATCACTCCGTCCCTCAAAACAGCGGCCAGTGCTTTTGCCTCAGAAAAATCACAGATCCAAATACCGTCCTTAATTCCAAAGCACTCCATATCCCTTGGCATTGTCCTGGAAACGAGAACGGCAATGTCAGCTCCCTGGCTTCGCATATCGGTCTTTAATTTCTCGATCCATTCATTTGCAAAAGCATTTGTGCGTTTACTCTCATAAATGATCTTGCCGCATTCCTGTCCAAAATTGTTTCGGACTATTTGAATACAGTCAGCTCCACGAACACCTTTGCCTACTTCAACAATCAGATCAAAAGGAAAACTGGTTTGAAGCATTTCCTGAAGCGCCAGTTCCTGCACTTCCCCCTGCAACTGCATTGAGCCCTGCTCTGCCTTTCTCTTCATTTCTTCCGCGAGCTTTCTTTGAGATTCCAACTTCTCTTCCATTTCTTTCATTCGCAGGCGGTATTCCGTTTCAATCGTTGCTATTCGTTGCTCTTCCAGTTTCCTGATCTCAACAGATAATCTTTCTCTCTCCAATTGCAATTTTTTTTGCACTGAAAGTTCAAGCTCTGCTTCACGGTTTTTCAATTCCTGTTCCTTCTTAAAAAGTTCAAGCTGTTGTTCACGTGCTTCTTTCAATTTTTCTTCATTATCCTTATTGGTTTGTGCGAGTAAACGAAGTTGATTTTCATAATCCAGGGCGATCGATCTGCGAATATTTTCCTCAAGATGTTGTTGCATCCGTCTTTTTTCTTCTTCCATTTTTACCTGGAACTCTTCATCTTTTCTTCTTTGCCATTCTACTGCTTTTTGATTGAGTTCCTTCTTGATCTGGTCCCGGATCGATTCGTTTGGCTCAAATTCATTTCCACATTTAGGGCATTTTATAGTGGTTGGCATTTGCTAATATTTTTGGTAAATTTAATGAAGCTTGGCCGGACAAAAAATTAAGTCCGGACATTCACCTTTTGGATGCGTTTAATATGTTATCAAATCTTACCCAGGAACGTCTCCCGGCAATTCGGCGCGAAATAATCATTCATAGATATAGTTTGCGAATGAGAACAATGACCCGCGAGAAGAGCGAACAGTATCAACACATTTTTCATATCTCTGTTTTATTAAATAAACGGTTGATCACGTTTCTCATGCAGGGCATTCCATAATATTTCAACGGGGTGCAGGGCTTTCACTTTTGTTCCGTCCTTAACCTGGTGACGACAGCTTGTGCCTGCCGCGGCGATCATCGTATCCTCTGACCTATTGCGCACTGCCGGAAACAAAACTAATTCCCCTATCTTCATTGACAGATCATAATGTTCTTTCTCATAGCCAAAAGAACCGGCCATGCCGCAACATCCGGAAGGGATCACTTCAACAGAATAATTTTCTGGCAACGACAACATCTTAATCGACGGTATCACAGATGACAATGCTTTTTGTTGACAATGTCCATGAAGTTTTATTGATCTCTTTTCTTTGGTAAATTGTTCTTTATTAATGTTTCCTTTCTCAATTTCAGAAGCAATAAATTCTTCAATTGTAAAAACATTTTTTGCCAATTGTTTTGCAGTTTCAAACTGATCATCGTCGGCAAGGTCGATATATTCATCGCGGAACGTAAGAATCGCGGAGGGCTCGATCCCTATTAACGGATGTTCGGCAGTAATAAGCGGACTTAATAAATCAATGTTCTTCTTTGCGATCTTTTTTGCCTCCCTTAGCAACCCTTTCGAGAGCCATGCGCGACCACTTTCTTCATGTTCCGGAATAATTACCTCATATCCTAATTTCTCCAATAGTTGAATTGTCTTAATTCCGATTTCTGTATCGTTATAGTTCGTAAACTCATCGCAGAACAAATAGATTTGTGATTTTTGACTTTTGATTTTTGATTTTCTATGCTTCGAATACCACGTCTTCAGCGTCGTCTTATACATCGTAGGTATTGAACGTTTTGTCGCAAACCCTGACATTTTTTTTATCAAGGTGCTAATGCCGCGTGTCGTCATCATAAGATTATACACTCCCGGTGCAATGGCTCCAAGCCTCGATGACTTATTAAAGTTGGCGATCAGCCTGGAGCGAAAGGGAACGCCGTTCGCGTCATAATAATGCTGCAGAAACTCAGCCTTAAGCTTTGCTACATCTACGTTTGACGGGCATTCGGATTTACAACCTTTACAGCTCAAGCACAGATCCATTACTTCATAGATCTCTTTGTTGTCAAAACGATTTATTTTTTCGGAGTTGGTTAAAAACTCCCTTAGAATATTGGCCCTTGCCCTTGTTGTATCTTTTTCATTTTTCGTTGCCATGAATGAAGGACACATGGTGCCTCCCGACAAATGCGTTTTCCGGCAATCTCCCGAGCCGTTACACTGTTCGGCATGTTGCAAAATATCCTGCTTATAAAACCGGAAGATCGTTTTGAAAGGAGGTGTTTTTTGTCCCGGCGAATACCGGAGCATCGTATTCATCGACGGTGTATCAACTATCTTATTCGGGTTGAAAATATTTTCAGGATCCCAGGCCCTTTTGATCGCCCTGAATAGTTCATAATTTTTCTCACCCACCATTTGCATGATAAATTCACCTCTCAGTCTTCCGTCGCCGTGTTCGCCACTCAGCGAACCGTTGTATTTTTTTACAAGCGTGGCAATTTCCTCTGCGATGATTCTGAATAATTGGTTGCCCTCTTTCGTTTTTAAATTAATGATGGGACGTAGATGCAATTCTCCCGATCCCGCGTGCGCATAGTGAACGGAATACAAATCATGCTTTTTAAGTATTGCATTAAAGTCGCGAATGTAAGCGGGCAAGTCATATACATCAACGGCAGTATCTTCTATAACGGGAACAGCTTTGTCATCACCCGGCAAATTTCCCAGTAGACCCAATCCTGCTTTCCGCAGCGTCCATATTTTTTTTGAGTCATCTCCAAACAGCAATGGAAAATGATAACCCAAACCGGCTGCGCGCAGATCCGCCTCCACTTTCTTTGCCAGCTCAATGATATCTTCCCTGTTTGTTTTTGAGAATTCGATGACCAGGATGGCTCCCGGATCACCCTGGACAAAGAACCGGTTCTTTTGCTGTTCGATATTATTCTTTGTGCACTCGAGAATAAAATGATCGATCAGCTCACTGGCGGTGGGCTTATAGGGCAAGGCGAGGATATTCGCCCGCAATGCTTCATCAATACTATTAAAGTGTACACAAAGTAGACCGATCTCTTTTGGAGGCAATGGAACAACATTCAATTTGATCTCAGTGACAAATGCAAGTGTTCCTTCTGAACCAGCGATCAGTTTGCAAAAATTAAAATCTCCACCGCCGGCAGTGAAGGGCGCAGAATCCATTAATACATCAACTGCGTAGCCCGTATTTCTTCTCTCCACCGAGCTTTTTGGAAATTGTTTTTTTATTTCAACCTGGTTATCGTAATTGCTTAATAAACTTCTCACAGTTTTATAGATATTTCCTTCCAGTCCCTTCCCTTCGCATTTTTTATGAAAATCGTCGAGACTCAATGCTTTAAATTCCGTTTCTGATCCATCGCTGAGCAATGCTTTAACTTCCAGTAAGTGTTCTCTTGTACTTCGATACACGACCGAATTCGAACCGCAGGAATTATTTCCCACCATCCCTCCTATCATTGCCCTGTTTGCCGTTGAGGTCTCAGGTCCAAAAAATAAACCGTGCGGTTTCAAAAACATATTCAGTTCATCACGAATGACGCCCGGCTCTACTTTCACCCAGCCTTCTTCTTTATTTAATTCAAGGATCTTTGTAAAATATTTTGACACGTCGACTATAATTCCGTTCCCAACTACCTGTCCTGCCAGTGAAGTACCGGCTGTTCTTGGTATCAGGGAGGTTTTTTCCTTTCGCGCAAAGGCGATCAGGTTCTTTATATCATCAACGGTTTTCGGAACCGCGACAGCAAGTGGCATTTCACGATAGGCTGAGGCATCGGTGGCATAGAGGATACGCATCGTTTTATCGTCATAGAATTCGCCGTCCAATTTAGCAGCTAGTTCTTTCAGTTTCGGATCTGTAACCAACACTTCTTTGTTCATAGACATTCAAAAATACCTTATTACAGAGTAACTTGAAATCAAGGGGATAAAAACTTTATTACTTTAGTAACTGCAACATTTCTACGACGCAAAACTTTATTAGCTTATAAAATAAAATAAAATAGAATAGAATAGCATAATCTTTATCTGTAGTCTGAAAGTCTGTAAGTAGTTGTCGACTGCATGAATTGGCCTTACTTCCGGGATAAAATGAGTTCCCCAAAATTTTTCCAACATCTTAAAATGGAATAAGCTAATAAGGTGGACTGGTCGCGGGGTCCCCTTCTACTAAGATAATAAGGGACGTGTTTGTTGTCCATTTATCTTTTGATAGATATGCCAACAAGAAAAAATATCTTCTGAAGCAATTCCCAATGATTTAAAAAGTGTGATTTCATCTTTATTCTTCCTCCCCTCTTTTATTCCCAATAATACTTCTCCCAGATCTCCCCTAATATGGCTGTCAGTGATGACTCTCTCTTTTTTGGGAATAAGAAAATCTCCTGCCTCATTCAGGATCGATTCATAACAATCAGTATACATTTTTGATTTAACGATTGCATTGGTGTCAAGTTCTCTTGTTGCAGGTGTACTCGATCCCACAGCATTGATATGTGTTCCTTTACTTATCCAATCCCCCCGGACTACTGGTTGGGGTGATGAAGTGACGGTACAGATGATGTCTGCATT
>Ga0068853_100002916_pt1 | contig 13007 bp, 11 predicted proteins | sample KBSCornC32_FD_65655 | JGI IMG/M metagenome (GOLD analysis project Ga0068853, IMG submission 65655) | Corn rhizosphere microbial communities from Kellogg Biological Station, Michigan, USA - KBS Corn C3-2 | ecosystem: Host-associated > Plants > Roots > Rhizosphere > Soil ... | reverse complement strand
GTCTCGGTAGCATTGGATGCGATGGGGCTGTCTTCGCCCTTGCCCGACACATAGATGCGGCGCTGGTCGACGCCCTGGCTCGAAATGATCGTTGCCACGGCGACGGCGCGGCGCTGCGAGAGATCGAGGTTGTGCTGCACGGTGCCGGTGTTGTCGGTGTAGCCGTAGACGTCGAGGATGGTCTTGTCGAACTTCTTGAGGACAAGACCGACCGACACCAGCGTCTCGTTGAAGCCCGGCTGCACCGTCGCAGAGTCGACGGCGAAGGTGATGTTGGAAGGCATGTTCAGGATGATCTGGTTGCCGACGCGGGTAACCGACACGCCCGTCGACTGGAGCTGAGCGCGAAGCTCGGCTTCCTGCTGATCCATGTAATGACCGACCGCGGCACCCGTCAGAGCGCCGACACCGGCACCGAGAAGCGCGCCGATGCGCGGATCGCCACCGGTCATGGCTCCTGCGGCCGCGCCGACCACGGCGCCGGTGCCGGCACCGATCATGGCTCCACCGGCGGTGTTGGACAGCTGCTGATCACCGGTGAAAGCGTTGATGGTGGTGCAGGCGCTCAGCGACAGAGCCGCGAGGCCGGCGAAAATGATCGATGTGCGCATGGCGAAATCCCCCAGACGAAGTGGCGTTCCTCCTGACGGCAGAATGCGGCAGGATGGTGGTTTTCGGCGACCGTCCCCGGCTTCAGGCGTGGGCCCAGCCGCCGTCGACGACGAAATCCTGACCCGAGATCATGCGGCTGTCGTCGGCCGCAAGGAACAACGCCATACGCGCGACGTCGGCGGGATAGACGCGGCCCTTCAGCGCCTGGCCGGCGTCGATCATCTTGTTCTCGGCATCACCCACGATGGTGGTGAGTTGCTTTTCGGTCATGATCCAGCCGGGGACGAGCGTGTTGACGCGAATGCCGTGCTGGCCCCAGTCCCTTGCGAGCGAGCGTGACATGCCATGCATCGCGGCCTTGCTCGCGGTGTAGGCCGGCAGATTGCCCAGCATGATCATCCAGCTCAGCGAGCCGAAATTGATGATAGAGCCCCTTCCCGCCTTGATCATGCCCGGAACGACCGCCTGCGCGGCAAAGAAAGAATGGCGCAGGTTGACGCTCACGGACCAGTCCCAGCTTTCGGGTGTAACGCCGTCCCACTCCATGCGGCGGTCGTTGGCGGCGTTGTTGAGGAGAGCGAGCGCCGGACCGTGCGCCGCTTCGAAGCCGCGGATCGCGGACTGGTAGGCGGCAATATCGGTGATGTCGGTGGCGGAGAAGCGGACGGTATGACCGGCAGCGTTGAGCTCATCGGCCAGCGCCTTGCCGCGGTCGGCCATCAGATCGACGAAGCCCACCTTGCTGCCTTGGGCGGCGAATTCACGCACCAGCGTTTCGCCGATGCCGGACGCGCCGCCGGAAATGATGACGGGCGTGTTGGCGAGGCTGGGATAGGTGGCAAACGACGTAGCGGGCATGAAAAAACCTCCGGTTATTGGACCGGAGGTTTAGACAGGCATGCCGCGATGGGCAAGCGTACTAGTCGGCGTCGGCTTCGACGATGACCTTGTCGCGCGCCGCAAAGCTCGAGGCTTCGACCTGGTTCAAGAGCTCCTCGATCTTGTGGACGTTGGCGATGTGCCGCTGCTCCATCGAGAAGTTGAAGGTCACGTATTCGCGGCCCGGACAGAAGGTGCAGATATTGGTCGCGGTGTGCCAGGCGCCGCAATAGATCGGCTCGACCATGCCGGCGGTCATCGGGCCCTTGGTGCGATGTGGCGGCACAAGCGTCAGCACGATGTGGATGAAGTTGTTGAAGCGCCAGAAGCGCTTGCCGGGGAGGAACGGGAATGCGGTGTGGAGAGCGCGCACGGTGCGGAACATCATGTTCACGGTCACCATGAACTTGCTCAAATCCTTGCTCTCGATCTTGTCGACGGCGTCATCGACATGGCGGACATATTCGACGAAATCGTCCTCGACCTTGAACTTGGCTTCGAGCGCGCGGACGCGGAAGAAATCGTCATCGCTCGCGGTGCGGTTCTCGTCGAGCATGGTGTAGGCCGCGCCGATGACGCGCTTATCCATGTGCTTTTCTGGGCCCTCGCCATTGAGGGCGTGGGTGACGAGCGCGAAATAGAGTGAGCGCTGGCGCACGCCGAGGCGGTTGGCCAGAAGGCGCAGGCGATGACGCTTGATAGCAAGCGTCTCAAAGCCCCAGGGCTGCTCCTTGGGCGCGAGAATATTGCCGACCGCGATGTAGGTCAGGGTGAGAGCAAGACCACGCGCGGCGGACGTGAAGCGGGTCCAGAGCGGAACCTTGTTCGCCTTGTCCGACATCACGCCATGAGCGGCGGACTGCGAGCGGGTCAGGAGCGCGGAGTCCGAGCCTTCGAGCAGTGCGTGGCTTGAGCGGACCTGCAACACGGACGCGCGGCCTTCGGCATCCGGGCCGCCCTTGCGGACGGCGGCCATGACACGGAACAGCGGGAGATCGTCGCGCTCGAAGATGTCCTGCGACTTGGTGATCCATTTGTCGGGATAGCCGTCGAACTCGTCGACATATTCGATCGAGGTGATGGCATCGAGGATCTGCTTGGGGAAAGGCTGGCCGGGCTTGGCGCCATAAAAGCCGTGCGTCAGCTGCGGCGCGAGTGCGACCATTTCGGCGACGAGGTTGCCGATTTTTTCCTTGTCGAAGGACTCTTTGGAGAATGCGGTGAAGAAGACGGTGTCGCGGCCCTCATAGAGGAACCACTGGAAGTTGGTGAACAGCGCCTGGGGGTCCTTGGCCACCGCGGCCATGATCCGATCGAGGTGCTCGGCATGGTCGTTGGCAAAGGTCGACGACGAAAAACTCTTCAACTCAGGGACTCCCGACGCTTATTAGGGACTTCTTAACATTGTTAGTCGGCCCGGCAAGCGGGGGTCAACCGCGCTCCCGAGACCATGTTTAATGCGTGTCCATAACGCCGCAGCGGGCCTAAAGCCCCGCAGATGAACGGGCGATGAGCGCGGAAATTGCCGCATCGAGCCGCGGAATCCGGGGCAAGAGCCTGTCCTGGATAAAGAAATTGAAGGTCACGAAGGCGCGATTGGGAACGATAACACAGGCGTTGGACCCAGCGAGCGCGGCGCCGGCATAGACCGGCTCGAGGAGATCGGCGGTGAGCCGGCCGGTCAGGCGATGGGGCGGGATGAGACCGAGAACCACCTCGTAGGGCATGAACTGAAAGAGCCGCGGGCCGTAGGCGAAGGGGATGATGCGGCTGAGGCGGCGGTGGACGCCGATGCCGGCGGCATTCATTTCGGCATTGAAGCCGCTCTCTTTCGCCTCCGACTGTGCGAGGTCCCGATCGACGGCCCGCGCGAATGTCGCGAGGTCGCCGTCCGGATGAAAGACAGCAAAGAGCATCCGCATGCGCATGAAGCTGTCGCGGTCGGCACCGCCGCCGTCGTCGACGACCGAGTAAGTGGAGCTGATGGAGCGGCGGCGGTGCGGGCCCTCGACATCGAACAGCGTGTGCATCACGAGCGCATAGAACAGGGCGCGCTGGCGGACGCCGATGCCGCGCGCAAAGTGCGAGAACTGAGCGCGCTCAAAGACACGGCTCGCATAGGCATAGGGTCCGGGACGAATGACAGCAAGATTGCCGGCGAGGAGATGAAGACTCGCGAGGACGGCACCGATGGCGTTGGCCGCGGCCTTGACCAGCGGCGGTGTGCGTCTGGCACTCTGCGAGACGGGATGAGCCGCCGATTGCGAGCGGCTGAGCAGCGCGGAATCGGCGCCCTCGACCAGCGCATGCGCAACCTGGACGAGGAGGAAGCCGTGGCGTCCGTCGGTGGTGGGAGTGGCGAGCGCGGCGTAGCGGAGACGGAACAGCGGCAGCCCGGGCTCGGCAAAGATCGCCGCACCCGAATCGACCCAGCGATCGGGGAAGCCGTCGAGGTCATCGACACTCTCTCCATATATGAGGCGCGCGAGGAGATCGTCCGGCAGCAGCTCGCCGGGCATGCCCGGGGCGCCGGTCCGCAATTGCGGCGCGAGCTCGATGAGGCTGCGGGCCGCTGCGAGAAGATCAGCGGGCGACAGGTCGCGGCGGGTGAACGCGCCGAAAAACGCGACATTGCGCTGCCCGTGCATGAACCACTGCATATCGGTGAAGCCGGCGGTGGGGTCGGGCCTGTCCATGAGAGCTGACCTAGCACGGGTGTTCGGCCCGTGCGGCATTTACGGCGGTTGGCGGGAGCAATTGCGCACTTTAGAATGATCACAACCTGCTCAAGGGCGGACGGATGGCGTCCCGCGCTTGATCGGCACAAGGGGTGGCCTTGGAGACGGATTATGTCCGGCTCCCGGGCGTTGGAGCGAGCATGGACTATCGCGGCATATTCGAAGATGCAGTGGATACGCTGCGGCAGGAAAAGCGCTACCGCGTGTTCGCCGACCTCGAGCGCGTCGCGGGACGTTTTCCTGCGGCGGTCTATCGTGATGCCGCGGGCAATACGCGCGAAATCACCATCTGGTGCTCGAACGATTATCTCGGGATGGGACAGCATCCCAACGTGATCGCGGCGATGCAGGAGACCGCGGGCAAGCTCGGCGTCGGCGCCGGCGGGACGCGCAATATCTCCGGCACCAACAGGCCGCTGGTCGAGCTCGAGCATTCGCTCGCCGACCTCCACCGCAAGGAAGCGGCGCTGGTGTTCACCTCCGGCTTCGTTTCGAACGAAGCGGCGATCTCGACCATTGCGCGGCTGATGCCGGACTGCGTGATCCTCTCGGACCAGCTCAACCATGCCTCGATGATCCAGGGCGTGCGGCAGAGCGGAATGGAGAAGCGCATCTACCGCCACAATGACGTGGCGCATCTGCGCGAACTGCTGAGCAGCATCGACCGCAAGCGGCCCAAGCTGATCGCGTTCGAGTCGGTGTACTCGATGGATGGCGATGTCTCGCCGGTCAAAGAGATCTGCGATCTCGCCGAAGAGTTCGGTGCGCTCACTTATATCGACGAGGTGCACGCGGTTGGCCTCTATGGTCCGCGCGGCGGCGGCATCGCCGATCGCGAAGGGCTGATGGAGCGAATCGACATCATCGAGGGCACGCTCGCCAAAGGTTTCGGCGTGATGGGCGGCTATATTGCGGCCAATCGCGCGATCGTCGACGCGGTGCGCTCCTACGCGCCCGAGTTCATCTTCACCACCGCCCTGCCCCCGGCGCTCTGCGCGGCGGCGCGCGCCTCGATCGAACACCTCAAGGCTTCGGACGAAGAGCGCAATGCACAGCAGCGGCAGGCGGCACGACTCAAATCGATGCTGGTTGCCGCAGGGCTACCGGTGCTGCCGACGAGCACCCACATCGTGCCGGTGATCGTGGGCGACGCGCGGCTCTGCAAGGCGGCGAGCGACCAGCTGCTCGACAAGCACGCGATCTACATCCAGCCGATCAATTATCCGACCGTGCCCAAGGGCACCGAGCGGCTGCGGATCACGCCGACACCGCTTCACACCGACGAGATGATCGACACATTGGCCAAGGCGCTCGCGAGCGTGTGGGCCGAGCTCGAGCTGCCGCATGAGCGGCCGCAGGAGACTATCAGCGCCGAGCGGTTGACGACTGCAGATTTGACACTGCCGACGATCGGCGGCTAAGCGAAGGCTCCATCGCCGAGGCCGTCGGGACGCCGCGGATAGTCGGTTGGTGCTGTATCTCGATCGGCCTCACGCAGTTCGATATTGCGGGCCCGCAGCGTTCCCTTCCCGACCAACATTACACCATAGAGGATGCGCGTTGCTTCGTCGGGAACCTCGAGCACGATGGTGCGCCGGGTCCAGCCAAAGCTGCCGGTCAGCGGACCGGGTCCGGCGCGGTCGATCAGATTGTCGAACCGCAGCCATTTGCCCTTGTCGGCGGAGTCGATGCGCATCCAGATTGCGGCCTTGTCGCAATGCTCGCCACTGAGCTCGGCATTGAAGGAGACTTTACCGCCGCGATAGTCGTCGGCGAGAATGGTTTGCGCGAGCGAGCCGAATGCATCGGCGGCGTCTGCCGAGAGCGACTCGATCAGCAGCATGTCGGACGCATCGGGCTCTTGGCCCATGCGGTGGGTGTGCGGGTCGGCGGTGCCGGTGCGGTACCAGCCCGGTGGCAGCGGAGGCAGGTCCGCCGCCGTTCGGGCAATGAGTGCTGCGAGTACGTTCCAGTTGTCGAGACCGAACTGGCGCGCGACGAGTTCAAGACTATCAGAGTGAGTGATCTCGATGCCGCGTTCGGCGAGTGCGGCGCGGAGAGCTTTTGCCATCGCCTTCGAGTCAAGGAAGCTGTGCATAGTCTGATCCTCATGCGCGGCAAGTCTCGGGTCAGTGCTCGCCTTGCTGACGGCTTGCCGCTGGGGTCAAGCCGACGATCCGAATTGTGCTTTCACCATGCCGGAAGGCGCGAGCGGCGGGCAGCACCAGCCGGGCGAAACGAGATACCCCAGGCACCGCGGTGTCAACTCACGTCGCGTCGACGATGGGCAGGCATTGGGGCAGCGCGTCGATCTCGAAGCGCGGCGGCGTGAGCATGGCGGGCCAGGGGCCGCCGGTGCGGAACCAGATGCCTGTCATGCCGGCATTGTCGGCGCCGACGATATCGACCGTCGGATTGTCGCCGACGAACATGCAGTCCTCGACTGTGAGGTCGAGTCCATTGGCGGCGAGCGAGAAGATCGCGGGGTCGGGCTTACTGATGCCGACCGTCTCCGAGATGATCACCGACGAGAGAAGTGGGCGCAGGCCGATGGCATCGATCTTGCCGTTCTGCACCTGCGCATTGCCGTTGGTGACGATACCGAGCTTGAACCCCTGCTCGTGGAGCGCCCCGAGCGTGTCTGCCGCGCCGGGGTTGAGGGTGGCGAAGCTCGGGTAACGCTGCCGATAATCGGCGAGCAGTTCATCCGCATTCAGTCCCTTGAGGCCAAGCGATTGAACGAAGGCGGGATAGACCTTTGCCTTATCGATCCGGCCGTCGTCCTCGGCCGCGAGGAAGGTCGAGGCGTAGTCCTCGGGGCGCACAGAGCCCATCGCGCGCGAGAAGCGCTCGTACTGGCTCGCGATGAATTTGCGGATCGCGATATCGCGGCGGATGAGGGTTTCGTCGAGATCGAAGAGGACGGCTTGCATGGGCGAGGTCTGGTGCGGCGGCCGGACCGGACCTCACCACGCGCCGCTCGCGACCACAAGCGGCGCTCATCAACTCGTCAAGACGATCCGCATCAGGTCGGCGGTGTTCTTGGCGCCGAGCTTTTCCATGACGCGGGCGCGATGCACCTCGATGGTACGCGGGGAGATTCCGAGTTCGCGGCCAGCTTCTTTGTTGGACTGGCCGTTGGTGATGAGCTGGAGCACTTCGCGCTCGCGACGGGTGAGTTGGGAAAAGCCGCGCACTTCGACCGGGCGCTGGCCGCTGTCGGAGGCGCCGATGTGGATGTCGCGGCGGAGCGCTTCGCGGACCAGCCGGACGAGATGCTCGGTGTCGATGGGCTTGGTGACGACATCGGACGCACCGGCCTTCATGGCGACGACCGCGGCTTCGACCATTGGCTGGTTCTCGACCATGAACACGGGCATGCCGAGGCGCAGAGCCTTGACGCGCTTGAGCAGCACGAGGCCGTCATCCACGCCCAGATCGAAATTGGCGATCACGACATCGGCACGGCGGCGCTCGAGGCTCGCGAGGAACCCGTCGAGGTTGATGGAGAAGGCGGTCTGGAAGCCCTCGAGCCGGAATACCACGCTCAGGGATTCACAGGTCTGCAGATCGGGATCGACGATGTGGACGATCCGGTCGCGGTTGAGAAAGCTGCGGTAGAAGATTTCGTCGCTCATTATTGTCCTCGCGCAATAGAGATGGAGGACAGACAGAGCCCTGAACTGGCCGGGACGACCTGCGGCAATTGCAGGCCCATGAATCCCCGACCGACCCCGTAAGCCTCGGATGATCACGCCCGGATTTTGCAGTAAGGGATGCGCCGATCCGAGCGGCGGACTGCTTACACGTCACTACTAGGTTGTAGGCAATTATTCCTATCTAGGACTTATGTCAAGATCGAGCGGAAATTCATCCTGTCCATAAGAATAGGGCCAGCACCCCTGAGGACGCTGGCCCTATTGTGACGAATGTCCGGCCGGCCGCTGAGGCCGGCAGCAGACTTACTTCCTGGCGGCTTTCTTGGCCTTTTTGGCCGGGGCTTTCTTGGCGGCCTTCTTGGCAGCCTTCTTCGCCGGAGCCTTCTTGGCGGCCTTCTTGGCAGCCTTCTTCACCGGCGCCTTGGCGGCGCTGGCGGCCTTCGATTTCGACGGGGCCTTGGCAGCAGCCATCGGCATGGTTTTGGCGTCACGGAGTTCGGTCAAGAGAGGTATTCCCTTTGTTGGTGTTAGTGCGGCTGGGCCGCGGTGCTTCTTCAGACTGTCAGTGCCCTCGACGACGAGAAACAGACCAAAGGCGACACTGAGGAATTTACAACCGCATTGATGAACAAACCGATATTAGACAATCCCTGGTCGCGGCCTCGAAGAGCCGGAACTGGGACGCTGTTCGGGTTGCTCGTGACGGATGGCAGGTTGGAGAGATCGGCCGGCTCATGGAGGAGTCCGATGAGCGGATCGGTAGCGTCTTCGATGAGGGAAGAAACGATGGCGCCGATTGCCGTTCCGCTGATGCCGCCAATACGGGGGCTGATATCATTGCCCCCCTCGGCGAGATCTCTGGACTGTGTGAGCACGGGAACTCCCGTTCGCTGTTCCGTTCGTCTCGCGTTGCCGACCCTCCCGGCAGCGCCCTGCAAACCAAAGAGATTCGCAGTGGCCGGAGAATCACGCAGATCGCGGCGGATTGCAATGGCAAGTCTAGGCTTCGGCTTCTCCACCAAGCCCTCTAGACCAATGATCGAGTCACAAACGGACGCCGGCCGCTCTAGAATGAAGCAATGGTGAGAGCGATGGACAGCAACCTCGAAGCGGAAGCCAAGCTGCGCCGCGCGCTCGATTTCATCCCCGAGGGGCTCGCCGTTTTCAACGCCGACCTGAGGCTGGTTGCGACCAATGCGCGGTATGGCGAACTGCTCGAGCTGCCGGCCGAACTGCTGGCACCTGGAACAGTTCTCTATGATCTCGTGCTCTATGTCGGACGGCGCGGCGATCTCGGTCCGGGCGACCCGATCGAACGTGCCAACGAGCGCTTCGCCGCGATCATGGATGCGAAGGGCTCAATCGCGCAAAGGCTTGGAAAACAAGGGCAGACGCTCGAATTTCGCACGTACCGTCTGCCCGATGGCGGGGTGGTGATCCGCTTTGCGGATGTGACTGCGCGAGTGGATGCGGAGTCGGCACTGGCCAAGGCGAACCTCACTCTAGAGGGCAGGGTCAAGGAGCGCACCGCAGCCCTCATCCAGGTCAACTCGGAGCTCGAGTCCGCACGCCTCAAGGCCGATGCCGCCAACCGCGACAAGACCCGCTTCCTGGCCGCCGCGAGCCATGACCTCTTGCAGCCTCTCAACGCCGCGCGGCTCTACACGGCGACCCTCATGGAGCGCGAGGCCGGCACCGAGGCGGGGGGTCTCGCACGGTCGATCGAGGCCTCACTAAATGCTGTGGAAGAAATCATGTCGGCCCTCCTCGACATCTCGCGCATCGACTCGGGAGCGCTCGCGCCGCGGCCGGCGCTGTTCAACCTGACCGACCTGATGGGCAAGATCGCGGTCGAGTTCGGACCACTCGCGGCCGAGAAATCGCTCGACCTCAGACTGGTCGGCACGTCGCTGGCGGCGCGCGCCGACCGGACCTTGGTCGGCCGCATCGTCCAGAACCTCGTCTCCAACGCCATCAAGTACACGCGACCCAACGGGCGGGTGCTGGTGGGCGTGCGTCCGCGCGGCAATCGCGTCCGGCTCGACATCATCGACACCGGCATCGGCTTCAACCGCGACCAGCGCGCGCTCGTCTTCGCGGAATTCTCGCGGCTGGAACAAGGCGCGCGGATGGCGAGTGGGCTCGGCCTCGGGCTGTCGATCGTCGAACGGCTGGTGGCCGTGATGGGGCTGACGCTCGAGCTCGACAGCGTCGAGGGCAAGGGCTCGCGCTTCTCTCTCTATCTTCCGCGCGGCACGCCACGGCGGGCCGAGGCGGGACCCGCAGCGCATGCCGAGACCGCCGCCAGCCTGGGCGGGCTCAGGATCCTCTGCGTCGACAATGAGCGGGCGATCCTCGATGCCATGGAAAAGCTGCTCGGCGGCTGGGGGTGCGATGTACGCTCGGCGCGCTCGCTCAAGGACATCGACCGCGACGGCGTCTTGAGCGGCTGGCTGCCGGACCTGGTGCTCATGGACTACCACCTCGACCAGACCTCGGGTCTCGATGCGGTGGAATGGCTGCGCCAGAACGTGGGCGGACATCTGCCGGCGGCGCTGGTGACGGCCGACCGCACGGCGGCGGTGCGCACGCTCGCCGAGGAGCGCGGCATTCCGGTCGTGACCAAGCCCGTCAAGCCGGCAGCGTTGCGCGCCGTCATCAGTGGGCTCGTGGCGCAGCGGCGGCCCGTGCCGGACCGGCGGGTGAGTTAAGAGACGGTTCGCTCGGGCGGGTTCAGCAGGGACTCAAACTGGCCCTGCTCGATCCGCGACGCGGCGATCACGGCCTGGGTGCGGCTGTCGACGCCGAGCTTCTGCAATATAGAAGAGACGTGCGCCTTGACCGTCGCTTCCGAGATCGCAAGCTCGTATGCGATCTGCTTGTTCATGAGGCCATCGCTCAGCATCATCAGGACGCGGATCTGCTGCGGGGTGAGGGTCGCGAGGCGGCGGACGAGATCGGCATGCTCATCGCCGTCCCGGCCGAGCGCGATGCCCTCGGGAACATAGAGTTCGCCGGACAACACCGTGTCGATGGCTGCGCGGATATCGGCAGGGCCGGCGGATTTGACGAGATAGCCGGCAGCGCCGAGCTCGAAGCTGCGGGCGATCACCTTGGGATCCTCGATGGCCGAGATGATCATCACCGGCAGTTCGGGATATTGCGCGCGCAACAGCAGCAGGCCCGACAGGCCGTGCCCGCCCGGCATATTGAGGTCGAGCAGAACGAGGTCGCAGTCGCGGTCGGCTTCGAGGGCAGCAGTCAGCGCGGCGAGATCGCCGGCCTCCTCGACGCGCACATCGGGGCCGGCCGACAGGGTCTGCCGCAGCGCAGCGCGGAACAGGGGATGATCGTCGACGATGACGATGCGGCGGCTCATGGATTTCCCTTTAGCCCGCGCCGCCTGTCCGACCAATGCGCCTTAGGGTGGATGCGACCGGGATGTTGCAAATTGCATCGGCGCTTAACGCCTTCTTTACTATGTCCGTTAACAGTGCGGACTCAACCCGGCTCAGCAGAATTTGGGGGCCGCGGAGCTTTTTTCTGGCTTGGATACTCCATGGGCCGCGCTTATCCGCAGACCTTCTCCAGCGATGCCGGGCGCGACCCGGGCGACTGGCAATCGCTCCGCCAGGATCTGGTGGCGCTGCTCGATCAGGTCGACAGCCAGGTGGGCCGCGGCAGGCAGGACGCGGGCGCCGAGCGCCTCCGCGATACGAGATCGAACGATGAGCTGCCGCAGGCGCGCCATCGCGACGCGCTGAGGCAAGTGCAGCGCCAGATTTCGCGCTTCGAAGAACCGGCCCCGCACCTGCCGCCCAATCCGCGCGACAGCCTCGAAGCAGCGATCTCGCAAATTCGCGGGCGGCCGGCAGCGCCACGACCGGTGCCGGTGCCGATCCAGACACCGGGGCGCGACGACGGCCCCGCGCTCGACAAGCTGATGCAGTCGGTGAGCAGCATTTCGCAGCGGCTCGAGCGGCTCGAGGGCGATATCCGCACGCAGGTCCGGTCCGGATCGGACGTGCACGACGTTGCCGAGCAGGTGTCGCAGCTGGCGCATGTGGTCGAGCTGCTTGCCGGCGCGGTGGGCGAGACCGGACAGGTCAAGCGCCTCGAAGCGCAGATTGCCGGGCTCGGCGACATGCTCGCCAACACCGTCGGCGACAATGCGCAGAGCAAGAGAATAGAAGGCCAGATCGCGAGCCTGGGGCGGATCATCTCGCAGGGGCGAGAGATCGACAGCAGCGCCCTCACCCGCCGGATCGACGATATCGCCTCGACCATCGGGCGCCTGGCGGAACTGCAGGTCCATTATGTGGACAAGGTCGAGAACCCGGTCGCGGGCCAGGCCTTCCGCGACGGCATGCGCTCTATCGAGGACAGCGTGCGGGCGATCTACGACCGGATCGACGGGCTCGAGCGCAACGCGACGGTGAAGCCGGAAGACCTCGAGCAGATCAGTGCGCAGATGGCGCGCTTCACCGAAGCGATGGGCGCGGGTGGAACCGCGCCGCATAGCCTCGTCGAGCTGATCGACGAGCTCAATACGCGGATCGCCGACATCGAAAGCGGCGACCGGCTGCTGCCGCAGCTTCGCAAAGACCTCGCGGTGCTGCGCGACGGAGTGGTGTTCTCGCTGGCGCCGCGGTTCGACGCGATTGAAACACGCATGGAGACGCTGAGCACGCGTGACGACGTGGCCGAGCTCGGCCGGCAGGTGGGGCTGCTCAGCGAGCGGGTCAACCAGCGGCAGCCGGACGGCGGCGGCATCGGCCAGCTCGAAGCGCAGGTGCGGCAGCTGGTGGCGCGCATGGACCAGACCGGCGAGCAGCTGGCGGGCCTCGCGCGGATGACGTCGGACGGCGCCGGGCTGGTGATGCCCGACCTGTCCGCGATGGCCGACATGGTCGCCGAGCGGACGGCGGCGGCGATCGGCAAGTCGGACAGCTCGGCACTGAGCGAAACCATCAGCGGGCTCGAGCGGCGCATCAGCGCAATGCTCGAAACGATGCCGCGCGATCCGATCACGGGCGATCTGAGCGAGGTGCAGGCCGGGGTCGGCGAGGTCAACCAGCGGCTGAAGCGGCTCGAGGAGACATTGCTCAATCGGGCCGCC
>Ga0068853_100002914_pt1 | contig 13010 bp, 12 predicted proteins | sample KBSCornC32_FD_65655 | JGI IMG/M metagenome (GOLD analysis project Ga0068853, IMG submission 65655) | Corn rhizosphere microbial communities from Kellogg Biological Station, Michigan, USA - KBS Corn C3-2 | ecosystem: Host-associated > Plants > Roots > Rhizosphere > Soil ... | reverse complement strand
ATATCACGCTCAGTGAACCAGCTGCGATATCCATCGGCGGCCAAAAAGCAGCAGGATTGAACCGGAATAGACGCTGGCAGCGACCGCAACCAGGAATGCGAGCGCGGCCTCGTCGCGAAGCGCGCTGAGCTGCGCCAAGTGCGGCGAGGCGAATCGAGCGGCAAACCAGAGCGCGGCCGCGAGCGCGGCACCGCAAACCACGAACTTCGCCAGCGATTGCATCAGCGCGCGATCGAGATCGAGGTAGCCTGCCCGCACCGCAAACCCGATCACCAGCAGCAGATTGACCCAGGCGCCAACTGCGGTCGCGAGCGCGAGGCCGACCTGCGCCAGCGCGCCCACCAGCGCAATTTTCAACGCGACATTGACGGCTACCCCGACCAGCGCCGCCTTCACCGGCGTGGCGGTGTCCTTGCGGGCGTAAAAGGTCGCGACCGCACTGCGGATCAGCACGAACGGAATCAATCCGACCGCGTAGGCGGCGAGCGTGGCGCCGGCGGCCGCGGCATCGCTCTTCGAGAACGCGCCGCGCGCGAACATCGCCCGCATGATGATGTCGGGAACGGTCAGGAACGCGGCCACGAAAGGCACCGAAAACAGCAGCGTAAAATCGAAAGCGCGGCGCTGCGACGCCATCGCGCCGGGATGATCGCCCGCAGTCAGCCGCCGCGACATTTCCGGCAGCAACACCGTGCCGATCGCGATACCGATTACGCCGATCGGCAGCTGATTGAGCCGGTCGGCATAATACAGCGCGGAAAGCGCCCCGGCGGGCAAAAACGTCGCGATAATCGTGTCGGCAAACAACGCGACCTGGGTCCCCATCGAACCGAGCGTCGCGGGCCCTAGTGCACGAAAGAACGAGCGCACGTCGTCGTCGAGCTTGAGCGGCGCAAACCGAGGCAGGCCGCCATGCAGCGCAAGATCCCCGGCCAACAGAAAATATTGCAGAAAACCTGATATCAGCACTCCCCACGCCGCTGCATGGCCGGCGGTTGGAAAGAATGCCGCCAAAGCCAGCGTCGCCATCATCGAGATGTTGAGAAAAATCGGCGCCGCCGCGGCGCTGGCGAACCGATGCATGACGTTGAGCATGCCGCCATACAGCGTCACCAGCGTGATCAGCAGAAGGTAGGGAAAGGTGATCCGCGTCAGCTCGATGGCCAGCCGCCGCTGCTCGGCGTCGTCGGTGAAGCCGGGTGCGAGAATGCTCATGGCCTGAGGCATGAACAGCCATGCGACGATGAGCAGGACCAGTTGCGAGAAAAACAACAGGGTGAAGATACGATCGGCGAATAATTTCGCCGACGCCTTGCCGCGTTCACCAAGGACATGGGCATAGCCCGGCACGAACGCCGCATTGAATGCGCCTTCCGCGAAAATCGCCCGGAAGTGGTTGGGCAGCCGCAGCGCCACGAAAAACGCGTCAGCCATCGGCCCGGCGCCGAGGATCGCCGCGAGCATGATGTCGCGCGCGAAGCCAGTCAGGCGCGAAAGGAGCGTATAGCCGCCGACGGTGAAAATACGACCGAGCATCAGCCGCTTCTACAGCATGCGGCGGCGCTTCAAAACGGCGAAATCAGCAGAAATATCTGTTTGCGCATGATCTTTTCCGAAAACCGGACGCCACTTTTCGGGATCATGCGCCAAACGCGCCGCGCACAGCCTTGATGATCCGCGCCTGCGTCGGCTCGTCGAGATAGGCATGCATCGGCAGGCTGATGACATCGCAGGATACGCTTTCGCTTGCCGGCAAGCCACCGTCTGCGACCGGGAAGGCCCGATAGGCGGTCTGCTGATGCATCGACTTTGGATAATAGATCGCGGTCGGAATGCCCTGTGCCTTCAGCTTGGCGGCGAAGCCGTCGCGATCGCTCCCCTTCGGCAGCCGGATGGTATATTGCGCCCAGACCGAGGTGCAGCCGCTGGCGAGACGCGGAACGGTGACAACATTGCCAAGCCCTAGCGCATAGCGCTCGGCGATCTTGTTGCGCGCAGCGATTTCGTCCTCGAAGATTTTCAGTTTTTCGATCAGGATCGCCGCCTGCATGGTGTCGAGCCGCCCGGTGAGCCCAAGACGAACATTGTCGTATTTGTCCGAACCCTGGCCGTGAACGCGGACGCTGCGTAGCGTCTCCGCGAGTTCGGCATCGTCGGTGAAAATCGCTCCGCCGTCGCCAAAGCAACCCAGCGGCTTGGCGGGAAAAAAGCTCGTGGCGGTGGCAAGGCCGAAGGTACCGAGACGGCGGCCCTTGTAACTTGCGCCGAACGCCTGCGCCGCGTCGTCGAGCACGAAAATGCCTTCGGCGTCCGCGATGGTACCGATGGCGTCATGGTCGGCGCTTTGCCCGAACAGGTCGACCGGCATAATCGCCCTCGGCGTGAGGCCAAGCTTCTTCGCGGTCGCGATGCCGCGCTTCAGTGAATTTACGTCCGCGTTGAACGTCGCTTCATCGACATCAACGAACACCGGCGTGGCGCCGGTCAGCGCCACCGCCTCGCCGGTCGCACAGAACGTAAATGACGGACAGAGCACCGCGTCGCCGCGGCCGATGCCCTTCGCCATCAGCACCATCAGCAGCGCGTCGGTGCCGCTCGCGCAAGTCACGACATGTTTTGCTCCGCTGAAAGCCGCGAGATCAGCCTCAAGCTGTGCCACTTCCGGACCGTTGATGAACTGGCAATGGGCGAGCACCCGACCGACAGCCTCATCGACGGATTTGCCGAGCCGACGACGCTGCGCGGCGAGGTCGATGAACGGTACGGGTTCTGGACGCAGGTGCCGGTTCATGGAGCCTTGCAAGGATTGAGAGCGGGGCATTGGCATGCGACTAGCCGACGACGCGGCGCGGCCCCTTGCGGGCGGAGGAGGCTGCGGCAGACTTTGCGGAAGGCTCGAGACAACGGATCGCAATTTCAAGGCTGGCCACGCCTTCCTCGCCGGTCACCGCAGGCACCTCGCCAGAACGCACGGCACCGAGAAATGCGATCAATTCCGCGCGCAACGGTTCGTCATGGCCAACAGGCAGATGGCGCATCGAGTAACTGCCGTCCGGCTTGAAGCCGAAGCACTCGGTTACCTGGCGGGTGAGAAGATCGCCCATAACGTATTTGCCGCGGGTGGCGACGGTGACGCTGCGCGCCTTGAACGGGGTTAGCCAGTTGGTGTTGATGTGCGCGAGCACGCCGGAGGCGGTGCGGAACTGCAGCAGCGCGATATCCTCGCGCTCGGCGACGGCACTGGAGAGCTGCGGCTGCACCTCCACAATATCCGACTCCGTGAACCAGCGGATCAGGTCGATGTCGTGCACGGCGAGGTCAATGACCACGCCGACGTTCGACATTCGCGGCGGAAACGGCCCGACGCGCGTGATCGCGATCGAAAGAATATCCTCCCCCAATATTGCCTGCTTGATGGCGGCGACGGCCGGGTTGAACCGTTCGACATGACCCACCATCAACGTTACGCCGGCGCGGCGGGCAGCGGCGACAATGTCCCGTCCCTCCTGGACCGAGGACGCGATCGGCTTTTCCACCAGGACATGAATGCCACGCGCGATGCAGGCGAGCGCGATCTCGTGGTGGAGGTGCGTCGGCGCGGCGATGGTCACGGCATCGACACCTTCTGCGATTAATTCGTCGAAGCCCGCGAAGGTGCGGCAGCCGGTCATGTCGGTCGCGCGCGTCCGATGCGCCTCCAGCGGATCGACGACCCCGACCAGCGTGGTATCCGGCAGGCCGGCCAGCACCCGGGCATGATTGGTCCCCATCACACCGGCGCCGATCACGCCGACGCGGAGCGCGCGTTTCGCCACGGCCTTCGCGTCCGATGCGGACCCCTTGGAACTCATATAAACCCCCCGAAAACAGTAGGCGCGCCCCAGCGCCGATGGCTCTCCTAGCATGTAGCCACAGATGTGGCGAATGCCTGATACATTATCCGAACACGTTTTGATTCAAAGAATTACACTACAGCCCTTGGATACATCCGGTTACCTTGACCATCGGGGCGATCTCACTGATTTAGCCGTGCCACACCCATGCCAGCAACAATGACATCAAATGCAACTGGCTAGACCGCCCTCTTGGATATCCTTGGCGTTCGCGTAGTTCGTCGTAAAGAGCGGAAAATTTCTGCTACTTGGCTCGCGGCACCCACTTTGGTTTTGCAAAAACTTCAACCATTCCGTGCTCTACGACGGAGTGCTCCTTTTCACTCACTTCCGGGGCAATTAAAGCGTAACCGTCTTCGCTGATGTCTACGATAACGACACCATTTTGGGGCGTGAAGCAAACCTCTTTAGATTCATTCTGTGGCGGCTCATATCGTTGTTCTCGTGAAGTTGAGCGGCACGCTCCCGAAGGCGGATCTGGTCATATTGATCCATGCGGCGTTTTCTCCAGCGCAACTTAAATAGTTCATCCACCAAGCATTCCTCAATCACACCCTCCGGCATGAACTCATCATAGTGAGCGTTACGCAATGCTTCATAGTCGCTCCATTTCTCTCCAGGCAACATGACTTCGCGGGAATAGACCCCGTGCTTAAGGGCATTCTGTTTCTTAGCAATCCTATTAGATATTTTGCTCATCCGCTTTAACGCTCCGAGATTCGCAACTCCGGTTCAATTAAAGTTGAATCTGTCCGGAGCGGCCGTGGTCGTTGAATCGCGACAATGGATTCCGTGGCAGCTTGGCTCAAGATAAGTGTATCAGCGAGCAAAAAATTCCGCCACCGAACAGTCAATTGGTCCGTCGATGTTTTGCTACGATGCTTGGAGCATGCTTGAGCAGTGCCGTAAGCAATGCTTGAGCAGTGCTGCAAGCAATGCTTGAGCAGGCCACCCTCCTCGCGTGTACAGCAATGCGTGCAAAAGAGCGTTGCTGGTACGCTTGGTTGTAGATCGCGGCCTATGTCGCTGCGCTTGGCGACTGCGTCGGGCGCTCGCCTGCCGGCACACGTATGGACTAAGGATTGGGTTCTTATGCCCGCCGGAAGCTCCCCGCTTCACTCCGACGCGCGTAGGGACTTTGGTGTCCAAGATTACTGCTTCTTTCAGGTCTCGAAAGGCAAGTAGGCCACGCGATGGCTGGTGCGGATAGCTGCGACTCCTTCGCACCGGCTCCAATCCGAGCGCGCACGGCGTTGATGGGTATGTTAACAGCAACGGCACCTATGCCGCGCCGCACATGCAGACCAATCCGAACGGCACGCAGCTCGACAACCATGGGACACGTGGCAATGTCAATCCATGCACTGGTGAAGTAGGCACACGGTCCGGCCGCTACTGATCTGCTCGGTCCGTTTATCTCGATGGCGCTTTGCAATACGATCGGTTCCCGATCCCGGCATGGCGCCATCTTTGATGGCATCAATGCCCGTCGTTCACCAGAATTCGCTCTCGATCCGAAAACGCCTCAGCCCCCATTCTCCGCAGCGCATTCAGCGTCGTCGAAAAAAGGACAGGACGCCTAGCGGCGTCGTCAAGTCGACCGATCGTTCATAACGATCGCTGAAACGCGATATCGGATTGGCCGGCGCCCTATAAGCGTCTTGATAGATCAGCACGAGCGTGGATAGTCGGCCGGGCTGTTCAAAGTATCCTTGATACCTTTCCAGCACCTTCCCGCTCGCCCCGGGCTGCAGTACGAACGAAGTCGGCATGTTCAGTCGCGTCGGCATCGCCAGCACCAAACCAGGTAGCCGCCCGATCAGTGCGATCGGTTGAGCCGGGTCCAGCAAAGGGACTGCCCGGTCCCGCATCAGATGGATCAGTGCGGCATCATTTGGAGCCAATGCGAGGCCAGCAAAGAAGCCCTCACGCATGCGCTCTCTCGGCATGGTCGGCTGGTCGGTCAACTCGCCGTAATAGTGGAACAGCGAAGTTGAAAGTATTGCGGCGATCCCGACCGACATCGAGGCCAGGCTCACAATGTTGAAATGCCGGGCGGCGGGACGATCCGCGATCGCCAGGACCGCAGCCGGCAATGCGCCGTACGGAAAATTCCAGACTAATTTGTAGGCCGATACCGAGAAGATCAGCGCCGCGACCAGCGATGTCGCATAGACAATCCCGATGATGCGTTCGATCCGGCCAGCGTTGGCACGCAGCCCAGAAAGCAGGCCGAGACCCGTAAGGGTGACCAACATGATTGCGTCATGGGAACGCACATACAGGGTGGGTGCGAGCACGAAAAGCATCGCGACGGTGGACACCGTTGCCAGTTGCCCGACTACCGGGAAACTCCGCCGAATGACGCCGACGCCAATTGCAAACACGCAAAGGATGGAAAACGCCGGGTTGGCAGCGAAATTGTCGTGCAAGAATGCCAGCCGTGTTCGCCATCCGTCCGAATCAAAAGTGGAGGCCGAAAAAGCAAAAGAGTCGTAGAGCCGGGTTGGGGTCAGCGACAACACGACGAGAGACCAGCCGACGCAGATCGCCGCCGCCATCAAAGTCAAATAAAGAACAGGCCGCGGAAAACCGGCATCGCGATAGAATAGCGCAAACAGGGCAAAACAGCCGAGCGGCACGATCATCGAGGGATATGCCACGGTGGCGATGGCCCACGCGCTGGCCGAGACAGCCAGCCAACCCAATTGCTCCTTCTGCCGATCGACAAGAGCCGCACATCCAAACGTGGCCAGCGCAATCGTCAAGGCTTGCAGGCCAAGCGAGTTGTACGAGGGCGCCGGCAATCCGCCTGGAATGAAGGAGAGGACGAAGATTCCAGCAGCCCAGGCCAAAAAGCCGTGGCCAAGCCGCCTCAGGAAGACGGTGCAGCAAAGCGCAGCTATCACTGATCCCGTCAGGAACAACACGCGAAGGAATAGAAACAGGCCGTCGCTCGAGCCAACAATGTGCGCGTAAGCAAGTGCGGCCGGATAGACAATAAGAGCTGCAGTCTGATGCAGGGTCTGGAATGTACTGCTGCTGATCGAACCCTTCAGCCAATCATCGATGAAGATGGCGTAATACGACTCGTCCTCGAAATCGACGCCTCGCGTTATCCTCCAGGCAAGCAGTGCGAGGATCACGACGAAGAGCGAAATCCCGACCGCATTTGCCTTCAATCTCGCGGACTTTCGGTCGCTTGCGGGCGTCATGCCCAAATCCCCTGCGAATTGTGGAACGAAATCACCTCTGCTTCTCATGAGATTTGGCCGCTGTTCATTTTGAACGCGCTCGTCGGCGGTCCGAATTGGACGATAAGCGTATCGACATTCTGTCCGATGTATTGGTCACCAAGTCGGGCGACAACCTCCTGCTTAGACGCTGCGCAGCCGCCAAGTATAGCGCAGAGCGCCACGACGCTTAGAACACGCATGAAAACCTGCCCCCCAATTAGCCTCTCTATCCAACGCAACCTCTACGCGAGATCAATAGGGCTTCAGCAAGTTGCCCGTTGGAGATAACGACACCATTCATCGAGGTAGTGGGCCGTTGCGGTCCAATACCCTAAAATCGTGGCGCGCGGCCCCGATAAAGAAGGTCGGGCTGCGGTAGCTTAAGTACGCGGCGCGCATTCGGTCAGCAGATTTTTCTTGCCTCGTCGGGCAAATCAGTGGCTTAGGGCTTTCCTCATTGGAGAGTGGAGCTGGCGCGCACCGCGACTGCTCCAGCCTTGAGCCCGGAGTCGTTTTCGATGTCAGATCAAATATTTTCGGAACTGATAGAAATCGCAAAACGCAACGGGGACTTCAGACAGAACTACGGCAAGATCATTGGCGCTTATTCGTCAAGACGGTCGTTACTTCATGACGTGGGTGGCGTCATTTGAGTTCGGTCCCGAGCACTTCCACGCCGATTGCCATGGCGGCATTTCGTAGGTCCTGGTCGAGCGTAGCGAGTGGCAGGACTCTTCGCTGGGCGAGTTCAAGGTAGGCGGCATCGTAAACGGTAAGTTGGAAGCGATCGGCGAGATTCAGAGTATCGGTCCAGGCGTAGGAATCGGTTTGCTGGTCGGTCGTGATGTCGAGCAGGGCGAGATCGGCGAGCGCCGCGCGGCGAAAATCTGGATCGATACGGCGTCTTCGAATGGCCATCGTCAGGCTATTTGCGACCTCAAGTCGCCAGAGTGCCGGCACCAACGCGCCATCGTCGGCTATGGCATCAAACACGCGACGGATGGGCTCGGTGATCTCGTCACCGTAAATCCAGGCAAGCGTGGCGGAGCTATCGAGGATCAGAAAGCTCACGGACGGCCTTCGTCGCGGAAGGCTTTCCATTCCGACCAGTCAAAGGCGCCTAGCTTCATCTGCTCGGCGCGCTCGCGGATACGGCGCAAGGCGGCATGGGCTTCTGCCCGGTTGAAGCCAGGCTTTGCGGGAACAAGACGCGCGACCTCCCTGCCGTGGCGCGTGATGGTGATCTCTTCTCCGCGCTCCACCCAATCGAGCAACTGACCAAATTTGTTCTTCGCCTCAAAGGCGCCAATCTCCCGCATTGAAGGTTCCTCCAGAGCCAGCTTAATCTAGCTTAGCCTAGCCTAAATGCTCATGCAACTGCTAATTGGCTGGAGCCAGCAGGAATTGGCCGTTCGAGCGGGCGTGGGAATCATGACCATCCATCAGCTCGAAAAAGATGGCAGCCAGCCACGCCGCGCAACGCTTGAAGTGGTTCAGCGAGCGCTCGAATCAGCGGGTGTCGAGTTTATTGAGGAAAATGGGGGAGGAACCGGTGTTCGCCTTCAAAAAAAACGCTAACTCCGCCCCTTATCGATTTGTGTACTGATCCTGTCATCGGCCGACCGCATCGCCGGAGCCACCACCAAGCAGTGTCGCGGCGATAATCCGCAAATCGCCTATGAATGTTTGGTTCTCGATGTACTGGCTATCGGCTTGAGCCAGTCTCTCAGGCGTCGACATGTCTATTGCAGCGAGTTGGGCGGTGCCGGTGATGCCGGGACGGACGTGGAATACGTTGCGAACCCGTCGCGCCGCGATCACATCGATCTGGTTGGGAAGACAAGGCCGCGGACCCACAAGACTCATATCTCCCCGCAGGACGTTGAAAAGCTGGGGCAGTTCATCAAGCTTTGCCGAGCGCAGACGCCGGCCAGTCGGGGTAATCCAACTTTCGGCAACCTCATGCGAACCGGCTAAGGGGGCTCCATGCGACATCGTACGAAACTTGTAGCATTGAAAAAGTTTTTCGAATTTGCCGACACGGGTTTGCACGAACAAGATACCGCCCGGGGAAGACTTTGATACAAGATATGCGATGATCAGCATGACGGGCATGAGAACGATCAGCCCCAACGCTGAAACAAGAACATCGAACGCTCTTTTCATTGCTAACCAGTCGGTGAGGTACCAAACCCGGATCGGCCATCCATGCAGCAGCCCGCCGACGCGACACGTTGGTGCCGCCTAGGCCGATCTGGCTTCCCGGTCAAGATGGCGGTCAGGCCTTTGAAAGGAACGTGCGGTCTGCCGCAGGCCTTCACTAATATTCTTACGCGGCTCCCAACCCAAAAGCGCACGGGTCTTGCTGACATCAACCTGCAACGAGTCGATCAAACGGCTCGCGACTGCGCTTTGCCCGATCGCTGCGGCCATCAGGGTAACGAGCGACGCCGGAAGTGGCATTACCAGGGAGGGCCGCCCGAGTGCCTGCGCTATCTTTCTAAACAATTCGGTTGTCGAAATATCCTCGCCATCGCTGACCAGGAAAATCTGTCCCCCGGCATTTGGATGGATCGCAGTCAAGACAATAAGATCAGCCAGATTGCCCACGAAAACAAAGGAGCGCCTGTTATGGACGGAGCCCAGCGGCAACGGAATTCCACGATTGACCCAATCCATCATCGTGGCGAAATTTGCCTTCACGCCGGGTCCATAGACCAGCGGCGGACGGATCACTGTTACTTCCAGGCTGGACCCTCTGGACAGGGCGAGCAGGCCTTGCTCGGCGTCGAGCTTGGATTGCGCGTAGGGATTTTGGGGGTTGGGCGGGTCTTCAGCCGTGAACGGGCGACCTGGCTCGGTCGCTTCGCCGTTCACTTTGATCGAGCTGATGAACACGAACCGTTTGACGCCCGACTTGATAGCCTGCCTCGCCAGACTCAAGGTCGAGTCAACATTGACGGAACGGAAGTGAGCGATCGGATCAGCGACGGCCTCGTTCATCACATGAGCACGCGATGCCAGATGGATGATCGAGTCGATGCCATCAAGGGCGGCGGTCCAGTCGGTCTGGGGGGTAATGTTTCCAATACTGAAATAGCCCTCGCGCGGTTCACGAGTGACTGCCCGATAGGAAATCCCTTGCTTGGCTAATTCGGAGACAACTGCTGTCCCGACAAAGCCGCCCGCGCCTGTTACGAGAATCATTTTTTTCCTGTTGCGAGAATTGGCCACCCAATCAACGGCCACGCCAAGCACGCCCTGCCCTTTGTACACACTGCCCACCGGGTCGGCTGAGACAGGAGCGTCGGCGATGCTCAAAGTGGCACGAGAATTTGTCATGTTGCCGGCAATAATGATTCAACTGCGCTGCAAAGCGATGGTTCCATGATCTAGCCGAATCGCGGTGCAACTCGCAATTGCATATCATAAAACAAAATGCGGCTTATGGGGGGCCAGCGACACCTGGCTGCATTCATTGTGTCGGCTACCCGTCATGCCGCCAAGGCTGGCTGGTGGCCTTTTTGCGCCACCCGCCACGCCTGAAACATCAGGACATCCCAAAGCAGGTACTGCTGGTTTCGCCTTCCCGATAGGTGCTCCTGCCAAGCGAGCCGGATCGGCGCAGGATCGAAGAAATCATCGGCCTTCAGTCGGGTCTCGCTCAACAGATCTTCCGCCCAATCGCGCAGGGCTCCGCGCAGCCAGTTGTCGATCGGCACGCCAAAGCCCATCTTGGGGCGCTCGACGAGCTCCTTGGGAACATGTTTGTAAAGCAGCTGCCTCAGGGGCCATTTGGTGGTGTTCTCGGCGCGCAGGATTGCCAGCGGCAGCGACATTGCAAACTCGACGACGCGATGATCCAGCATCGGCACACGCGTCTCGAGGCTTACGGCCATCGCAGCCCGGTCGACCTTTACAAGAATGTCGTCGGGAAGATAGCTCATCAGATCGACATACATCATCCGCTCGACGTTGCCGGGCAGGCCTGGCAGCGCATCGAGCCCGGTCAACATCGTCGGCTGTTCGCGACCTCCCATGACGATATCCGCCGGATTGGTCCAGTGCGAGCAAAGATGGCGGTAAACATCGTCGGCGGTCTGCATCGACAACAACTTGGCTGCCTTGTGAACCTTGTCGCCGACCCTTCCATAGCGACGATGTTCCGGCATCAGCGGCATCAACGGACCCGCCAGCCGGTCGTAGAACGCCGGAGAAGGAAGTGTCGCCAGGCCCGCCGTCGCGCGCCGCAGCGAACGCGGAACCCGCGCGAGCTTCCGCCAGAATTCGTCGGCAAGTGCATAGCGCGTATAGCCGGAAAACAGTTCATCGCCGCCATCGCCAGACAGCGAGACCGTAACGTTCTGGCGCGCCAGCTTTGAAACCAGGTAGGTCGGGATCTGCGACGAGTCCGAGAACGGTTCGCAGTAAATCTCCGGCAGGCTGGGGATGACGCTCATCGCATCCCGCTCGGAGACGTAGAGTTCCGTATGGTCCGTGCCGAGGTGCCGCGCGACCTCCTTGGCTTGCTCGGCTTCATTGTAGCCGGCCAGATGAAAGCCGATGGTGAATGTCCGGATCGGCTGAGTACTCATCGACTGCATGATCGCGACCACCGTCGAGGAGTCGATGCCGCCCGAAAGGAACGCGCCCAGCGGCACGTCCGCCATCATTTGTCCTTTGATCGATTGTTTCAGCAAAGACTCGAGCGTAGCGACAGCCTCGTCACGATTGCCCTCGAAAGGACGGGCGCGACCCGTCTCGGCTGCGTTTCGCGCGCTCCAATAAGCTTCGATGCGCGGCTCGCGATCTCCCTCGGCAAGGATGAGGAAGTGACCGGGGCGCAGTTTGCGAAAGCCTTTGTAAATCGAATAGGGTGCCGGCACATAATTGTGGCGCATCAGCAACGCTACAGCGTCGCGATCGATTTCAGGATTCCACGCGGGATGTCCGCGAAAAGCCTTCAGCTCGGAGGCAAAGGCGAAGCTTCTGCCGATGCGGCCGTAGTAGAGCGGCTTTTCACCGAGCCGGTCGCGGGCAAGGATCAGCGTGCGTTCGCGACGATCCCAAAGGGCCAAAGCGAACATGCCGGCACAAAGCTCCAGCGCCTGCTTCAGCCCCCAGCGCGCAATGGCTTCCAAAAGTACTTCGGTATCGGAATGACCACGCCACGCATGCGTTGCTTCGGCATCGAGCTTTCGGCGAATTTGATCGTAGTTGTAGATTTCACCATTGAACACGAGAACGTAGCGCTTGCACGATGAGAGCATCGGCTGATGCCCCGCAGGAGACAAATCGACAATGGCCAGACGGCGCTGGGCCAGCGCAATACCGGCCTCAGCGTCCCCCCATACACCGTCATCATCAGGTCCCCGATGCCTGATCAGGTCGGCCATTCGCCGCACGACCGCGGTATCTTGTCCCGCCGGTCCGGCGCTGCCGAGAAAGCCAACGATTCCGCACATATAGCTTGATCTTTCACCCGATTAAGTACGAACAATTACTACCGACGGCCTGTTATCAAATCAAGACGGCGCCGAGCGTTGAGCACCAAAAGCCGCCCGAAATATTGCATCGACACTCTTGAATGCTATGTTGCCTGCGAACTTCCGCAGAAAAGCAGTCTCGGAGCCGGACGATATGGAGGGTTACAAGAATTCCCATTTCGTGATCTCGTTGGACTTCGAACTGATGTGGGGAGTAAGGGATCACCTCAGCGTCGCACAATATGGGGCGAATATACGTGGCGTTCGCGAGGGGATTCCACGATTGCTGGAGCTGTTTGATCGATTTGGAATTCGTGCGACATGGGCGACGGTGGGGCTTCTCTTTTGCGAGAACAAAGATGAACTGATGGCCAGTCTTCCTTCCTTGCGACCGG
>Ga0068853_100002912_pt1 | contig 13011 bp, 12 predicted proteins | sample KBSCornC32_FD_65655 | JGI IMG/M metagenome (GOLD analysis project Ga0068853, IMG submission 65655) | Corn rhizosphere microbial communities from Kellogg Biological Station, Michigan, USA - KBS Corn C3-2 | ecosystem: Host-associated > Plants > Roots > Rhizosphere > Soil ... | reverse complement strand
CTGATTTCCCGACGTACGTCGGGACCGGGCGAGCCGGCACGGGTCTGAGTTTATCGCGCCGGGGCATTTAGCGACGGAACCTCGCTTCCCGACGTACGTCGGGACCACGCGAGGTGGCTGGGGTCGGCACGAAGTGCGTCGTCCGCTCGGCTAATTACGGTCAAAAACCCAGCATTGACACGAACGAAAACTTGACCGATACTCGCATGTACCGGGGGGTTGCGCCGATTTCGTCCCATGTTTATGCCATCTGAATTCTAGCGAATTCAGCGACTGCCACGAATCCTTGTCATGCCCACTCCGGTGCGTCTGCGCTAAAGAGCTTGACGCACCCTACTTGCTCGACACACCCTGCTGTTATGGCTTCGACCGAAGTCAATCTGGATTTTGCGTTGTACGCAGTCGAAATCGCGGCTGCGGCGCAGGTGGCGTCGCGCGCCTTGGCCGCAGCAAATGGGATCAAGAAAAATCGCTGGCTGACGCGGTCTGCCGAATTGATCCGCCAGAGCATTCCGGACATTCTCGCTGCGAATCAAGCGGATGTGGCGGCGGCCCCGAAATTCGGCCTGAACGCGGCGGCCATCGACCGGCTGAAATTGTCGCCAGCGCGGCTGAATGCGGCGGCCGTCTCGCTCGAACAGATTGCCGCGCTGCCCGACCCGGTGGGTGAAATCATCGACGGCGGCGTGCAGCCCGGCGGGCTCTCGGTGCGGCGCGTGCGGGTGCCGCTGGGGGTCGTGTTTTTCATCTACGAGTCGCGTCCCAACGTCACGGTCGACGCGGCGGGCATCTGCGTCAAAAGCGGCAATGCAGTCATCTTGCGCGGCGGCAAAGAGGCCATCCACAGTAACCGGGCGCTGCATGGCGTGCTGCAAAAGGCGCTGGAATACGTCGATTTGCCGCCGCATGCCGTGCAACTGATTAAAACGCCCGATCGGTCGGTCGTTGGCCACCTGTTGGGAATGAACGACAAAATCAGCGTCACGATCCCGCGTGGCGGAAAATCGCTGATCGAGCGCGTTGTCGAAGAAGCCACGATGCCGGTCATGAAGCACTATGACGGGATCTGCCACGTCTACGTCGATTGCGCGGCCGACATCGAGATGGCGCGCCAGATCGTGATCAACGCCAAATGCCAGCGTCCGGGAGTCTGTAACGCCGCCGAATGCCTGCTGGTGCACGCCGCCGTCGCCGAACGATTCCTGCCCCTGGTCGCACAGGACCTTGCCGCCCGCGGGGTCGAGTTGCGGTGCTGTGCCCGGTCGCGGCGGCTCGTTCCCGGCTGCCGCGCGGCGACCGAACAGGACTTCAACACCGAATTTCTCGACTTGATTCTCGCAATTCGCGTCGTCGACGACCTGGAGCAGGCGATCGAGCACATCGAAACGCATTCATCGCACCATACCGACGCCATCATTACGGACGACCTGGCGGCGGCGAACCGGTTCACTCGGGACGTCGATTCGGCCGCCGTCATGGTCAATGCCAGCACGCGGTTCAACGACGGGGGCGAGCTGGGGCTGGGGGCCGAAATCGGCATCAGCACCGATAAATTCCACGCGCGCGGGCCGTGCGGCCTGCGCGAATTGACCAGTTACAAATACATCGTTCAGGGAAACGGACACGTTCGTAGTTGAAATGAGTCAGGAGGCCAGGGATGGCTGACGTACTGAGTCAATCGGAAGTTGAATCATTGCTGGCAGCCCTCGATCCGGGAGCGGGGCCGGCGGCGCCGCAGCGCGAGGCGCGGCAGGACGAATCGAATCAGCAGATCAGCGTCTATGATTTCAAACGCCCCGAGCGCGTCAGCAAAGAGCAGATGCGCACGTTTCAGGCGGTGCACGAGGGCTTCAGTCGCGAGTTTGGGGCCGACCTTTCCGGCCTCGTGCGGGCCATCGTCGAGGTCAAGCTGATCAGCGTCGATCAGCTCACGTACAGCGAATTCGTGTTCAGCCTCGAGAACCCCACCTGTTTCAACCTGCTCAAAGCCGACCCGCTCGACGGGCATATCATTCTCGACCTGAACCCGTCGATTATCTTTCCGATCATCGACCGGTTGCTGGGGGGCGGCCGCACGCCGGCGCAGAATGTTCCGCGCCGGCCGCTCACAGAAATCGAACTGCGTCTGGTTTCGCGGATCACCGATCTGGCGATCAAGGCCCTGGGCAACGCCTGGGCGAGCGTCTGCGATCTCAAATTGAAAGTCACGCAGGTCGAGAGCAATCCCCAACTGGTGCAGATCGTTCCGCCGAACGAAGTCATCGTGCTGGTGAGTTTCGAGATCTCGATGGGGGAAATGCGCGGGATCATGAACTTGTGCATTCCCTTCAATACGATCGAGCCATTGACGGGGAAGCTGTCGGCGAATACGTGGTCGACCTATACGCAGAAACAGCCCGATCGCCGGCAGGTGCTCAACCTGGAAACGAGCGTTTCAAACGCCGGGGTGGAAATGGTGGTGTATCTTGCGTCATCGCGGTTGACGGCCGGAGAATTGCTGGGACTGGCGGTCGGAGACGTGATCAAGACAGAAAACGACTGCCAGCAACCGGTCGAAGTGTGCGTGGAAGGACGCCCCAAATTCTTCGGATTCGCCGGGCTGGTCAAGGGAAAGAAGGCCGTCCGAATTGGCAAGCCGGTCGTTCCCCCCGAAGAAGTCGTCGAGCGTAAACTGGCCTCGGCGCCCGGCGGAGCACCTCCGCAGAAACCGGCGAACAAGACTTGACGTCTGACGACGGGCCGGAAATGATTCGATGATTGACGCGGACCGCTCCGCAGGCTAAAAGTAACCGTTACGTCGAGGTGTGTTTCAAAATTCTGGTACGAAAGGTTTCAACGATCGAAGCGACGCATCGGATCAACGAGCAAATCCGCATTACCCCTGTGCGAGTCGTCGGGCAGAATAATGAACAACTGGGCGTGTTGCCCACAATCGACGCGCTGGAAACGGCCCGGCAAGCCGGGCTCGATCTGGTCGAAGTCGCAGCCGACCAGCGGCCGCCTGTCTGCCGCATTATGGATTTCGGCAAGTTCAAGTACGAGCAGAAGCGAAAACAGGCCAAAAGCGCCAAGACACATCAGGTGCATTTGAAGGAGATTCGGCTGCGTCCCAAGACCGGCGAGCACGACGTCGAATTCAAGGTCAAGCAGGCGCGCGGTTTTCTGACCGACCGCGATAAAGTGAAAGTGACGATCATGTTCAAGGGCCGCGAAATGGCCCATGTCGACCGCGGGCGGGAGATGATTCAGGAAGTTATCACTTCCCTGGAAGACATCGCGAAGGTCGAGAAACCCCCCTCGATGGAGGGGCGGAACATGACCGCCGTGTTGATCCCCAAATAATGGGTTTCGCTATCTACCCAAGCCGACGCCTGTGGCGTCGGTGCGGCCGCATAGCGGCCGGCTTGGGCGGGACGCCCAGATTCCTTTGAACGCGATTCGAGGATTCGAGGCGTCTCAGGCTGGAATTTGGCGGTACTGGGCCGCTATAATCCTCCCTTTCCCGTATTTCGCCGATTTGAATCGAAGGACCATGCCCAAGCAAAAAACACACAAAGGAATGAGTAAGCGGTACAAATTGACCGCCAGCGGCAAAGTCAAGCATCGCAAACGCGGGCGCGGGCATTTGCTCAGCGGCAAAACGTCGAGCCGTAAACGCCATTTGCGGCAAGACGCCGTGATCGGTGGCGTCTGGGCCAAAAACATCCGTAAGGGCCTGGGCCCCAGCCTGTAAGAATTTACCCCGCAAGTTTGCGGTCACACCGTCGCGGTGAGACATCCTCACGCAACGCAGCGCCTGCCGTGATGCAGCGAGTACACACTCAATAGGATTTAGAACAGGTCTTCGTCATGAGAGCGAGAAAAGGTCACGCCCGCCGAACCGCCCGCAAGCGGCTCTTTAAGGAAGTCAAAGGCAATTTCGGGTCGCGCGGCAAACTGGTCAAAATGGCGTCCGAAACATTGTTGCGGGCGCGCGCATTTGCTTTTCGCGATCGGCGGGCAAAGAAGCGCAGTTTCCGCGCTTTGTGGATTGTGCGCGTCACCGCAGCCTGCCGGGCTCGCGACATTCGCTACTCTCAATTCATTCACGGGTTGACCGTCGCCAAGGTGGGGTTGAATCGTAAGTCGCTCAGCGAACTGGCGATTCACAGCCCGCACCTGTTCGACGAGTTGGTCGGGATCGCACGGCAGAATCTGGGCGAGTCGGCTCCCGCGGCAGCCCGCGCCTGAACTCACCTGATCTGAATCACGGGTCGCTCTCAATGGACCTGATCGCGCAACTCGACGAATTCGAGGCGGCCGCCCTGGGGGAAATTGCCAAGGCAGCCGATCAGGCGTCCCTGGAGACCGCGCGGGTCAAGTATCTCGGGGCGCGTCAGGGCCGGCTGAAAGAATTGCAGGCGCTCCTGGGGACGGCGTCCAAAGAGCAAAAGCCTCTTCTGGGTAAGCGGTTCAATGACGTCAAGAATCGAGTGACTGCTGCGCTCGATGAGCGGAAGCGCACGCTGGAACGGCCGGCGGTCGCGGCAGGCGGTCTCGACGTCACGCTGCCGGGCACTCATGTCTCGCTGGGGCGGCGGCATCCTTTGATGCAGACGATCCTCGAATTCAAGGACATCATGGGACGGTTCGGTTTCACCGTAGCCGACGGTCCCGAAATCGAAGATGAATATCACAACTTCGAAGCGCTCAACATTCCGATCGATCATCCGGCTCGCGATCCGCTCGACAATTTTTACCTGGCCACCGCGGGGCTCGTCGATTCGTCCGCCGGAAAGAGCGGCCCGCGGCTCTTGCGCAGCCAGACGTCGACGGTGCAGATTCGCGTGATGGAACAATCGCCTCCGCCGATCCGCATTATCTCGGTCGGTCGCGTTTACCGCCCGGATACGATCGATGCGACTCATTCGTGCATGTTCCACCAGATGGAAGGGCTGATGGTCGGCGAATCGGTGACGATGGCCGAGCTCAAGACAGTCCTGCGGCTGTTCGCCCGCAGCTACCTGGGGCACGACGTGCATATCCGTTTCCGGCCGTCGTTCTTTCCCTTCACCGAGCCTTCGGTGGAAGTCGATATGAGCTGGAATGAGCCGGGAAAGCCCTGGCTGGAAATCGGCGGCGCCGGCATGGTCGATCCGCACGTCCTGTCGGCCGTCGGCTACGATCCGGACCATGTCAGCGGGTTTGCTTTCGGCCTGGGAGTCGAACGTTTCTGCATGAGGCGCTATGGCATCCGCGACATCCGCCTGTTCACGGGCAATGACCTGCGTTTCCTGCGACAATTCTGATGTCTATTCGAGTTGACAGGATTGCCGAAACGGCGTAGGACTCGCCGTTTATTGTCCGCGCGGCTGCGAATATACGAACCCGAAGCGCCGGCGAGGGACTCACGCGCGGGCGCGATTCGAGCTTTTGAAGGATCGAAATCTCGCATGGCCAGTCTATTCCGAATGACCGCGTCAGAATCTGATTCACCGGCCGGGCGAGCCGGCAGGGGTCTGGTCGAACTTTGTGACACCGAATCTAGCGACGGAATTTCGTTCACCTGCCGGACAAGCCGGCAGGGGTCCTCGCGATCTGTAGGGTGCGCCCGACCGAGGCGGGCGCGCTCGTCCCTGTTTGCGGTCGCCCTGGCCACCCTGTTTGCCAGTTGCGCATCGCCCGGAGCGAGCCTGGTTGACTGCCCTCTGTCGAGTGAACAGCAGCAGCAGGCGGTGCTCGAGGTTGTCCCGCGGGGCACGGCACGAGTCGATGCGGAACGCCGGCTGCGGGAAGCCGGAATTGAATTCTTTCCGGGACAGAGGAATTCGATCTATTACCTGGGGTTGTGGAAACGGCCGGACGGGAAGCGCTGGCACATAAAGGTAGCGCTTTTGTTCGATAAAGAGGGAAAGCTCTACCAGACCCGCCCGTCCGATTCGGCGACCGAGCCGTTGCCAAAGGACTTCCAGGCCGACAGGTCGTCGCCCGAAGCAAATTCGAGCAAGCCAGATTCGCCGGGGGCAGATTCGAGAGGCGGCGCCGCGACGGCGAGCGATTCCGGAACGACGCGGGGCGACGAATTGTACCAGCCGTGGCCCGAAGAAGTCGATTCGACGAAGAAGCGTCGATGAGGGCTGCGGGCCGCACAGCTGCCGGCTTGGGTGGGGAGCCAAGCTGATTTACTCGATGGCTTTCAATCGGCCAGAACACGATTTGCAGGCGACTTTGACCCCAACATATTTGGGCGACATTCTGAGGCGATCGGCACAGTGCGGGCAATACACGTAAATGCCCACCTTCTGAATCTTTGCATTTTTGGAGTTGATCGCCAGGACGAAATTGCCGGTACAGTGCTTGCAGGTCACTTTTTTATCGACGAATTTGCGATTGACGCGCAATTCGCGGCTGCAATGGGGGCACTGCACGTAGTAGCCTCGCAGCGGCAATTCAGGTGCGGGTTCGATTTCCTGAAGCGGCATGAACTCGGGAATCTCGACGCTGTCGGGCTCGAGATCGGAATTCAGCAGCGTGCGGCAGTTGCGGCAATGAATCAGCTTTTCAGGCATTTCATCGCCGCACGCGGGGCAAGGTCCGCCGGGCCACGGAGGCATCTTCGTCTTCCTGTTGCTATGGGCATTAAAAGGCTGTGACTCACACAGCCCCTGTTACCCGGCGGCCCAAGAATAGCCGCCGCTAAGACGGTGCCGGGTGTGAAATGGCGTCAAGATTATCGCTTGTTCCTTTAGGATGACCGACGAATGGCCCAATTTCAAGGCTGAACAGGCAATCGACTGGGGCCTTTTGATACAAAATCCGGGTTGTTTGGAATATAAATCGGACGACCGCCCCTTGCCGAGGGCGAATTTGATTTCTGTTTACGATTCGATGCGATATAATGCGTTCCGGGCTGCGAGATGCGGCATTCGCCGGACAATTCATCGTTCAACGGAACTTGCCATCGACAATGATTGCGTATTTGGTAGTCAGGGAAGGCAATAAATGGCGCGATGTTTACCGGCTGACGCCCGGTCAGGTTATGACCGTAGGCCGTGCGCCGACCAACCGTATCGTCCTGAACGACGAGGTGTGCAGCCGGTATCATTGTGAGGTCTTTCAGAACGGTGCGACCTGGAGATTGCGTGACCTGCAAAGTCGCAATGGCACGCTGCTCAGTGGCGAACCGGTCGTCGGCGAGGTGGACCTCAAACCCGGCCAGGTCATCGAAATCGGGCCCTGCGAACTGGCGTTCACCTACGATCTGTCACAGGCATTTCCGCGAAATGACGACGACGCGCCGCCAGTCGACGGCGATACGGGCGCGCAGACAATCGACGTGCTGGAAATGTCATCGATGTCGGCTCCCGCCGAGCCGACGATCCTGCATCGCGAGGCCGCCAACCCGTTCGTCGCCGGCAATCGTGCTGCGAATCTGGGGCGCGACCGAACGAGCCGCGAACTGGCGCAGCTTTACCGGCTGGCCCTTGAGATGGGAAGCGCCAACAACTCGAAGCAGCTCGCGGAGGTCGTGCTGGGGGGACTGGCCTCGGGAACCAGCGCCGATATCGGCGCGCTCCTGTTGTTGCCCAATCCGGTCGAGGTGGGTGAAGATCCTGGCGAGTTGTCGCTGGTGGCCTATCGTTCCGGGGGCGAACGGCCGTATCAGAAGGTGTCTGAATATCTGTCGACGACGGTGCTCAAGAGCCGCGAGGCCATTCTCGCCCGCGACGTTGCCGACGACAGCCTGCTGGTCAATCGCGACAGCCTGGGTGAGATCCATGCGAAAAGCGTTATTTGCGCGCCGATTCGACTGGCGACCCGGATCTACGGGCTGATTCACCTGTACTCCACGAACCCCGACAGCAAGCTGGAACCGGACGATCTCGAATACACGCTGGCCGTTGCCGACCAGTGCGCCGGGGCTCTCGATAATCTGCTCAGGCAGGAGAAACTGGCCGACGGTTTGGCCCGCGTGCGCAATGAGAACCTGAAGTTGCGCGAACAACTGGGCATTGAAAGCGATCTGGTCGGCAACAGTGACAGCATCCAGGAAATGAAGAACAAGATCGCCCGAATCGCTCCCACCGACGCCATCGTGCTGATCCGTGGCGAGAGCGGTGTCGGCAAAGAACTGGTCGCGCGCGCGATCCACTTTACGAGTCGACGTCGCAATGGGTCGTTCGTCTGCATGAACTGCGCAGCTCTCACCGAGAGCCTGCTCGAAAGTGAGCTGTTCGGCCACGAGAAAGGGTCGTTTACCGGGGCCACCAGCCGCAAGATCGGGAAATTCGAACAGGCCCATAAAGGGACGCTGTTCCTGGACGAGGTAGGCGAGATGGGCCCGGGGATCCAGGCCAAATTTCTGCGTGTTCTCGAGGGGCACCCTTTCGAACGTGTGGGGGGCAATACGCCGATTCAGGTGGACGTGCGGGTCGTGGCAGCCACGAACCGTAATCTGGAGCAGGCGGTCGAGTCCGGAGCCTTTCGCAAGGACTTGTACTTCCGGCTCCACGTTGTCGAACTGGTGGTCGACCCGTTGCGCGATCGTGTCGACGATGTGGAAGTCCTGGCCAGGCATTTTTTGCAGGGGTTTGCCGGAAAATCCGGTCGTGCCGTCAAGGATTTCACTCCGGCAGCCGTAGAAAAGATGAAAGCTTACGACTGGCCGGGAAACGTGCGCGAATTGCAGAATTCGGTGGAGCGGGCCGTCATTCTGTGTACCGGCGAATTGGTAGGGGCCGGGGACATTCAGCTCTCGGGACTGGGGGGCGGCGACGAACAGCGTGCTGCGGTGCAGGCGTCGGCAACCGGAGGCCTGGGTGATATTACGCTCGAAGCGTTGGAGCAGCAGCACATCCTGGCCGTGCTGGATCGGGCCAACTGGAACAAATCCCAGGCCGCCCAGATCCTGGGAATTGAACGCTCCACCCTTGACCGAAAGCTGAAACGCTACCAGGTATCACGGCCGGGTCATTAAACGAAGGGCTTTTGAGCGAATGGCATAGATCGAAGTGGCCATTCGGCGAAAAACGACGCCAAAAATGAGAGTTTGGCCTGGTATTGGTTCCCGAAATTGAGATTCGCCGGGTATTCTGGACTTCTTTGCCAAAAAGGCGATTTTTTTGTTGACATTTTGCGAGAATTTCAAAAAGATTTAACCGTCGACGACAAGCAGTCCTTCCCGAAGTTTCCCGCCCTGTGTTTGCAGGCCCTGTAGCGATTCAAGTTCGTGAGTTGCCGGCCAAATGATTTCCGTGTTTCGCCCGGGTTCGGTGGGTTCGTTTTGTTTTCGGCGTGGGGCTCGTTTGCTGACTGGATTTTTTTCGATAACGGCTTTTTGTGGGAGAATGAGTAATGTCGATGGAGGTGGATGACGACGTGAATCTGGATTCAATGCTCGACCTGGATTATGATTTGGATGATAACGGGGCAACTCTAGACATTGAGGACTTCAAAGCTATGGGCATCAATCCCACCAGGTCGACCAAGGCGAAGCCGGGCACCGAAGAGAAGGTTCTCATGCTCTCGGCTCGCTACGCTGCCGGCCTGCCGCTGTGGCACGACCGCGACTGCTACGATCACGGTCCGAAAGAGCGCGAACTGATGGGAGCGATCAGCGACTCGCATCCGCAGCCTCTGCCGCTACCCGAATCCGACGACGAAGATTGAATCTTCTCGCGACGATCGTGAATTCCTGAAAAGAGCAAGCCCGTGCCGGCATGACCGGCACGGGCTTGTGGCATTCTGTGGGTAACGAGCGAGTCAACTGAAACCGGCACGCCCGCAACTCATTTTTGCTGCATCCGCCTCAGCAGTTTCTCTGTACGGATAAACAGCGCCCCGTCGCTGACGGCGTATGAGGCGCGCGTCAATTCGTGCAACGGGTTTTTCGCAAGTTCCTGATAGTCAGATCCGGGTTGGAGCACGATTCCCTCGCCATCTTCGCTCTGCGCGAAAATCTTGCCGTCGGCGTAAATCGGCGACGCCCAGAACTTTCCGCCGCTCCCCAGCCGGTGGTGCCAGCGCTCTTGTCCCGTCGTGGCTTCCAGGCAACTCACGACTCCCGAATCCGAAATCAGGTACAAGGAATCGTCGATCAGCAGTGGAGAAGGGTCGAGCGGCACGCCTTTTTTCGATTGCCACGCCACGTGCGTTTCTGTGACATCGCCCGAGGCCCCCTGGGGACGGATGGCCATGACGGCCGGCGTGTTGAAACCCGTGCACACGAATAGCAGATTCATGCCGAAAACCGGCCTGGGCACGACGGAATAGCCGCCTGGATATCTCACCTTCCAGATTTCTCTTCCCGTTTCTGGATCGTAGGCGATCACGGCCTCGGAGCCCTGGCTGACGATCTGATCCTTGCCGTCGATGCGGATGACCAGCGGCGTTCCAAATGAGAATCCTCGGGATGGATTCAGATTTCGCGGTGTTCGCCAGCGCTGGGCGCCAGTCTCCGGATCGAGTGCGACGACGAATTGTTCGTCCGAGCCATCGCAACTGACGATCAACCGGTTATCGACCAGCACGGGTGATCCGCCGTTGCCGTGCACCGGAGAGTACTTTAACTCCTGGTTGCGCCAGACGACATCGCCATCTGCCAGTTTCAGGCAGGCGGTTCCGTGAGTTCCGAAATGCACGAACAGTCGCTTGCCGTCGGTAATTGGCGTGGCGCTGGCATGGCTGTTCGTGTCATGGATCTGGGCCCCTTCCGGCTGCTCGAATACTTCGACATTCCAGACAATCTTGCCGGTCACCGCGTCGATACAGAGAGCCCGCAACGACTGGGCGCTGGACTTCCCCTCGCCTTTTGGAACGGCCGTCGTCAGATAGAGCCGCTTGCCCAGAATGATGGGAGACGACCAGCCTTTCCCGGGGATCTCCTGTTTCCAGGCGACATTTTCGGCGTCCCCCCATTGAATCGGGAGCCCGGTCACGCTCGAATGCCCCTGGCCGGTCGGTCCGCGAAATTCGGTCCAATCTTCAGCGAACACGCTTCTCTGAGGGGTCAGGGCTCCAAATAGACAACACAACAAAATGGTTGCAAGCGTTGATCCGATGCGCATTCCAGAGTTTCTCCTCCTCGTTGAGTGTTTGGGGCTGTCGGTCCGTCGTCAATGCGGAGAATATTGCCTGACGCACCGCCGACCTGCGAAATGGAATCCGAAGAATCCTGACGTTTACGATTCCTCAATGGCCACGATTTCCATGCGGCGCGAGCCTTTGGGAAGCGGTACGTCGACCTGGTCGCCGGGCTTTTTGCCGATCATGGCCTTGGCCAGCGGGCTGCTGGTCAGAATCTTGAGGATCTCGCCGTCATAGTCCTCTTCACCCGGACCGACAAACATGTACTTCTCTTCGATCCCGTCGACGCAGTCTTTGACCCGCACCACGCTTCCAAACGCCACGATGCCCTTGGGGATCGACGACGGATCGACAATGTATGAATTGGCCAGTTTCTCTTTGAGGCGGTTAATGCGGGCCTGCAGCAGCCCCTGGGCCTCGCGTTGCCCGTGGTACTCGGCGTTCTCGCTCAAATCTCCTTCGGCCCGTGCCTCGGCGATCTTTTGGGCGATTTTGGGCATTTCCACGTCGTCCAGATGCCGAATTTCTTCGCGCATCTTGTCGTAGCCTTCGCGCGTCGTGGGGATACGTTCCATGGACTTTGATCTCCTCAACTTTGGCCGAATTCGCGAAAAGCGCGGTCTCGCCGGCCGTCAAAACTCTACACATGCAAAACGACTGGCGGGAGGCCACAGATTGCGTACTGTGCCCCGCCGCCAGCCGGACATGCATATTATTGCGGCAATTAACGCAGGAAGAAAGTCAAAAACCCACAAACAGGGGACTACTTGACCTTCACCCATTGCTTGGATTTGGCGCTGGCCAGGACGGCGTCGCAAACCTTCTGGGTTTCGAGCGCGTCGCGGAATGTGGGGCCGGCGGGCTTACCGGTTTGCAGTCCTTCCAGGAAATCGGCGACTTGATGCACGAATGAGTGCTCGTAGCCGATCTGCAATCCCGGGACCCACCATTTGTCCATATAGGGATGCTCGCCTCCATGATCGGTGACGTGGATCGATTTCCAGGCGCGCAGCCGACTTTCGTCGCCGTGGTCGAAGTATTGCAGCCGGTGCAGATCGTGCAGGTCCCATTTGAGGGAAGCCTTTTCACCGTTGATCTCGAAGGTGTAGAGCGCCTTGTGTCCGCGGGCGTAGCGCGTCGATTCGAACGTCGCCAGCGAACCGTTGTTGAACCTCGCCAGGAAGGCACAGGCATCGTCGATTCCGACCTTCTCCACCTTGCCGGTGAGATTGTGCTTGCGCTCTTTGATAAAGGTTTCGGTCATGGCCGTCACGCTCTGGATGCCGCCATTGATCCACAGCGCCGTGTCGATGCAATGCGCCAGAAGATCGCCGGTCACGCCGCTGCCGGCCGCTTTGGCGTCGAGCCGCCAGAGGGCCGTTCCTCCCTGGGGCAGATCGGCCGAGATTGTCCAATCCTGCAAAAAGACCGCGCGATAATGGAAGATGCGGCCCAGTTTCCCCTCTTCGACGAGTCGTTTTGCCAGCATGACGGCCGGTACGCGGCGATAGTTGTACCAGACCATATTCGGCACTTTGGCCTTCTCGATGGCCGTCACCATCTTTTGCCCCTCTTTTGTGTCCATCGACAGGGGCTTTTCGCAGAGCACCATTTTTCCCGCTTTGGCGGCGGCGATGGCGATGTCGTGGTGCAGATTATTCGGAACGCAGATATCGACGGCGTCGATGTCTTTGCGGCTGATGAGCTTTTTCCAATCAGTCTCGACCGATTCGTATCCCCAGCGGCCGGCGAAGGTTTTGGCCAGGTCGGCGTTGCGGGCGCAAACGGCCTTCAACACAGGGCGGTATGCCAGGTCGAAGAAATTGTTCACTTTGCGATACGCATTCGAATGCGCCCGGCCCATGAAACCGCAACCGATCAGGCCGATGTTGAGGGGTTTTGTCACTGCTGTTTTCCTATTGTTGATTCGTGGGTTGGATTTCTCGG